>PPYE01046680.1_pt1 | contig 49195 bp, 46 predicted proteins | sample 1559881 | NCBI WGS metagenome assembly PPYE01 (sample SAMN08240022, study PRJNA423297) | Human gut metagenome, whole genome shotgun sequencing project.
CAATATAATCATCCCGGTCTTTTCCTGTGACCAGTCCTTTGTGTGCAGCGTCAAGATACCCAATCAGAGTGGTAAGGGGTGTCCGAACATCATGGGAAAGGCTCGTCATAGTGATCAATTAGCGATTCAGAATGTTCTCAATAATCAAAGTCAAAAAACGGGAGTGCTTGAAATTATCGAGAGAGATACCTAAGATATGATGCTGGAGGAGCGAGATGAAAAGGTTTCAAATTCTAATCCTCGCAATCATGCTGGCCAGTTTATCTGCCTGCGCAACAAATTCGCTACCGTCATCCTCCACCGAATCCTCTGTATCCATATCGGTATCAAATCCACAAGATTTTTTGTCAGAGCTTGAGGATATGGGCACAAGTCAAATATTAGAAGCGCTTAAAATTTCAGATGGCGGATATACCGAAGATTGTTTTTCGGTATTGTCTAAGCGGCTTGTTGAATTTCCTGAAGATACGCTTTGTATACTGAATCATAACAAACTGATGGCTGATACGGATTTTGAAGCGCTTGTCACAACTGGAATTGGAGCAGAACTTCCTTATATTGGGTCGGCAGAAGAAAAAGATACTCTTTACAAATATTTGAAATCTATTTCTACAGATGAAGAATATGCTGAAATAGCATCAAAAATCCTAGACGAATGGCTGTCGGAAAGTGATGGCTCCTAATTTTATCAAAAAAGTGGTGATTCCAATGCAGATTTTAAAATATTAACCAATTCCTTGAAGGAGAATACGATGTTTTACAAAAAAGGAGATGACCCAACATGACCACAACTAAAAGATTTATATCTTTTTTCATGGCAGTGCTTATGACATTTTCACTCTTAGCAGTTAGTGCTTCTGCGGCAACCACAATGGGAGGCCTTAACGTGTCTTATCGGATGGATGGTGAAAATGTTGTTGAAACCATCATTTTTTCTGATGCAACTATGATTCGTACGATTACTCCTACTGGCACAATGATAATTAAAACCATTGAAAATGGTTCAACATCGACCGCAAAGGTGAATACATCGTCAATAAAACTCGTTTAAGCAACAGAGTTGCTTCTGGGTGAGAATGCGTCTTTCTCGAAATAAAGCGTTATAACGACGAATATCGTTCATCCTCGCACCTTTGCGTGGGGGTGCGTGAGTGCGTGGTTCGGGAGAGCGCTTGCATGGCATGCAAGAGGTCACCGGTCTCTATGTGGGCTTCTGGACAGACAAGGGAAACGCTGACGAAAGCACTTTGGACTTTTTGAAGCAGCTGCACGGCAAAAATATCTTCCTTTTTGGCACCGCCGGCTTTGGCGGCAGTGAGGAGTATTTCAACAAGATCCTGAAAAAGGTGGAGCGTTCACTGGACAGGAGCAACACGGTCTTCGGCCGTTATATGTGTCAGGGCAAGATGCCGCTTTCGGTACGCCAGCGGTATGAGGGCATGAAAAAGCAGCCGATCCATCTGCCCAATCTGGATGCACTGATCGAGAATTTTGACAACGCCCTTTCTCACCCGGATGCAGAAGATCTGGAACGGTTAAAGCAGGCGGTAAAATGATCAAAAGGCAGCGGTTTTCCTCAAACAGAGGAAGCCGTTGCCTTTTTTGCTTAGCGGATGGTCCTACGCTCCTGCCTGCGGCTCCGCGGTTCTTATCCCACGCTTCTTTTATAAAAGAACAGGTACTGCTGCACGATGCCTGCTTCCAGCCCGAACTGCGGGAACGGGTCCTGCCCGGCAAATTCGTCCCGGATGAGCCGTTCGATCCAGACATCCACCGGCACACGGCCCACACGGCCATAGCCGAACAGACACACGCAGTTTGCCACCTTTTTGCCAACACCGTCCAGTTCCATCAAACGGGCAAAAAGTGCTTCATCGGGCAGGGAAGCCAGCTTCTTCAGGTCCAGTGTGCCCTCTGCCGCCTGCTGCGCCGCATGCAGCACGTAGCGGGTGCGGTAGCCAAGACCGCACTCCTGCAGCGCCTGCTCCCCGGCACAGCAGAGCGCTTCTGCTGTCGGGAACGCATACACCGGCCCTTCGCTATCGCTGCCCAGCCGCTCGCCAAACCGCTCCGAAAGCAGCTCTACCGCCCTGCGGATAGCCGGGATGCTCTTTCGCTGCGAGATGATGAAGCTGACCAGCATCTCCCACTCATCCTGACGCAGCACCCGGATGCCCCGGCCATATTCCATGGCACGCTGCAGAAAGTCGTCCCGGCTGTCCAGCTTTCCGCGCAGGGCGGCATAGCTGCGGCCAAGGTCGAAGTAACCGTGCCAGAAGGTTTCCCATGCGCCCGGCTCACACCGCACCGTGTAGGTTCCGCTGCGCAGTGGTCTGAGGTAAAGCAGCTGTCCCCCGGAAACAAACCGATACCAGCCCTCCGCCTGCTTCCGGGGGCGAAAGCACTGGCCGCTTTCCAGAATTTTGTCCGGGTCGAAATCATCCCGGATCTGAACCGTTTTCTCTTCCAGCTCCATTGCCCCCATCACAGCTCCAGCTCCCGGTACACTTCGCCTTCCAGCGTTTTCCAAAGGAAGGTCTCCCCTTCCAGTGTCATATAGCTATGTGCACTCCCCTCCTTCGGGATGCTCACAGAACCGGGGTTCAGGTAGAGATCGCCTTCGCCGAACTCTGTCCACGCCGGAATGTGGGTGTGGCCATGCAGCAGGACATCCCCCGGAGCCAGCGGTGGCAGGTTCTTCAGGTTGTGCACATGACCGTGGGTAGCGTAAACGAGCCGCCTGCCCACCGGCAGCACCGCATAGTCGGCCAGAATGGGAAAATCCAGCACCATCTGATCCACCTCAGCGTCACAGTTGCCCCGCACGCACAAAAGCGCCGGCTTCAGCCCGTTCAGGAGCGGGATGACCTCCTTCGGGGCATAGCCCTCCGGCAGGTCGTTGCGGGGGCCGTGATACAAAAGATCCCCCAGCAAAAGCAGCCGGTCTGCTCTCTCCCGCTCAAACGCTTTGATCATTTTTTTGCAATAAAACGCCGACCCGTGCAGGTCGGATGCGATCATCCATTTCATGGCAGGATTCTCCTTATTTTATAAAGTATCTATTTTTATTTTAGCCTCCCGGTGAAAAATGGTCAAGTCTATAAAAGTCATACTTTATCCGTTTGACCTCTTGACATCTGCCGGAAGCCGTGTTATCCTACAGTTAATAAAATTCGTGTGGATTTTTACAGCAGTATGCTACTTTTCGCCACACAATGACTTCAAAAGAGCCATTGTGTGGCTTTTTTGCGTCTGCTTTTATCTTCGAGCAGTCTCGCCTTGACGATTCCGCGGCTGCAGTAATTCATTTCTTTTCTCTACAGGAGCAATGCAAACACTATGAACGAGACCTTTATGAAAGAAAAACCGGTGCTGCCGCTGTTGGTATCCATGGCGCTGCCCAATGTTATTTCCATGCTGGTGAACAGTCTGTACAACATTGTAGACAGCCTGTTTGTGGCCCGCATCAGCGAAGACGCCATGACTGCGTTGTCGCTGGTGTTCCCGATCCAGAATTTTGCCAACGCCATCGCCATCGGCTTCGGTATCGGCATCAATGCCATGATCGCACTGTACCTTGGCGCGGGCGACCACAAAAAGGCCGAGACTGCCGCCACCCACGGTATGGCGCTGAGCCTGATGCACGGCATTCTCATCACCATTGTCAGCATTGTCATCATGCCGGGCTTTTTGCGCCGGTTCACCAGCGACGCAGGCCTGATCGCATCCGGCATCACCTACTCCACCATCGTATTCCTGTTTGCCACCATCAACATGGCGGCACTGGCCTTTGAAAAGATGTTTCAGGCCGTGGGCCGCATGAAGGTGACTATGGCGGCGCTGATCTTTGGCTGTGTGTGCAACATCCTTCTGGACCCCATCCTGATCTTCGGCCTTGGCCCGGTGCCTGCCATGGGCATTGCGGGTGCGGCCCTTGCCACCGGCATCGGCCAGCTGCTGAGCCTGTGCGTTTACCTTTTCGTTTACGTCCGTACTGAGCTGCCTATCCGACTGCGCCGCAGCTGCCTGCACCCGGATGCCGCACTGGACGGCAAACTGTATGCCATCGGCGTGCCGGCCATCCTCAATCTGGCCCTGCCCTCTCTGCTGGTCACCTTCCTGAACGGCCTGCTGGCGGGCTTTTCCCAGAGCTACGTGGTGGTGCTGGGCATTTACTACAAGCTGCAGACCTTCCTGTATCTGCCCGCCAACGGCATCGTGCAGGGTATGCGCCCGCTCATTGGCTACAATTACGGTGCCAAGCAGCACGCCCGCGTGAAAAAGCTCTACGAACTCACCCTCATCATGAGTGCTGCCATCATGGCTGCGGGCACGGTCATCTGCCTGTTCGCTTCCCGCCCGCTGATGCAGCTGTTCACCTCCAACCCCGAAACCGTCGCCATCGGCCAGACTGCCCTGCGCATCATCTGTCTGGGCTTTGTGGTTTCTGCCGTATCCACCACCTCTTCCGGTGCACTGGAAGGCCTTGGCAAGGGCGCAGAATCGCTGGTCATCTCGCTGTGCCGCTACATCGTATTCATCATGCCGCTGGCCGCTGTGCTGTGCCATTTCCTTGGTGCCAACGGCGTGTGGCATGCATTCTGGATCACCGAAGTGCTGTCCGCCATCGTGGCTTACCCGGTGTACCGCAAGGCAGTTGGAAAGTGCTGAGCCTTCTTGAAAGCGCTGGACGGCGAAGGCCAAGTAAAATAAAATAGTTTCAAGCAATTGAGGGAGAGTTTGCCAAAAACCCTCCCTCTTTTTTGTGCATTTTATTTGACAGTGCGCAAAAACTGCGGTAAAATAAGATGTTTGTTTTCCGGCATTTCGGCTGGAAAAGCGCAATTTAACAGAGGATGTGGGAAAAATATGATCGAGACGATCACGGCCGTCAATCAGGCGGTCAACCAATTCATCTGGGGCGTGCCCGCCATGGTGTGCATCATCGGCGTAGGCCTGCTCCTGAGCGTTCGCACGGGCTTTTTGCAGATCCGCAAATTTCCCTACGCCATCAAGACCACCATTGGACGCATGTTCCACAAAAAAGACGCTTCCGATGGCGCCATGACCCCCTTTCAGGCGGTGTGCACCGCGCTGGCCGGCACCGTGGGCACCGGCAACATTGCCGGTGTGGCAGGCGCGATCGCCATTGGCGGACCGGGTGCCGTGTTCTGGATGTGGTGTTCTGCCCTGCTGGGCATGTGCACCAAGTTTGCCGAGGTCACGCTGGCGGTGCACTACCGTGAGCGCAGCGAGGCGGGCGAATGGGTAGGCGGCCCCATGTACTACATTAAAAACGGCCTGAGCAAGCATTGGCAGTTTCTTGCTGTGCTGTATTCCCTGTTCGGCGTGCTGACCGTGTTTGGCACCGGCAATGCCACACAGGTAAATACCATCGTTGCCGCTATCGATACCGCTCTGCTGGAGTACGGCGTGGTGGGCGGCGGTGCGCTTTCTACCCTGAACCTCGTGGTTGGCATCGCAGTGGCCATGCTGGTGGCCATGGTGCTGCTGGGCGGCATCAAGCGCATTGGCAGCGTGAGCGAAAAGCTGGTGCCCTTTATGGCTCTGTTCTACATCGTGCTGTCCGTGGGCGTTATGGTGCTGAACTTTGAGCGCCTGCCCTATGTGTTCGAGTCCATCATTGCGGGTGCGTTCAACCCGGCAGCGTTCACCGGCGGCACCATCGGCAGCCTGTTCGTCAGTATGCAGAAGGGTGTGTCCCGCGGCATTTTCTCCAACGAGGCCGGCCTTGGCACCGGTTCCATTGCCCACGCCTGCGCCGACACCAAAAAGCCGGTCAAGCAGGGCATGTTCGGCATCTTTGAAGTGTTTGCCGATACCATCGTCATCTGCACCCTGACTGCCATGGTCATTCTGTGCAGCGGCACCACCGTGAACTACGGCACCGCCGCCGGTGCAGAGCTGACCATCAGCGGCTTTACCACCACCTACGGCGGCTGGGCTTCCATCTTTACCGCCGTGGCCCTGTGCTGCTTTGCTTTTTCCACCATCATCGGCTGGGGCCTGTATGGTTCCCGGTTCCTGGTGTTCCTGTGCCGCAGCGATAAGGTGGCAAAGCCCTTCTTTCTGGTCTACTCCTTTGTGTCCATTCTGGGCGCAACGATGGATCTGGGCCTGCTGTGGAGCATCGCCGATACCTTCAACGGCCTGATGAGCATTCCGAACCTGCTCGCGTTGCTGCTGCTTTCCGGCACGGTGGTCAGGCTGACCAAAGAATTTTTTGCATCGGAGGGCTGATTGCCCACAACAAAAAGAGGCTGTTGCACTTTCGGCTAAAACGATGTGCAACAGCCTCTTTTGTTATTCGGGCAGGTGTACCGGTACCCGCGCCACACAGTGCACCCAGCAATCGCCGTCCTTGCGGGTATTTCCTGCCGCGGGAGCGGGTGGTGCGCCTGTGGGAGGGATTCAAAAAGCGTCTCGGCCTTTGCCGATAAAAAGCATCCAAAAAATACTGTACGATACCCGGAACTTTTTCAGGGCCAAAACGGCTCCAAAAGGTTCCGGGTCTTTGATTTTTCGCAATTTCCCTGCGCAGGCTGCTACCGCATTTTTTCAATCCCCTTATTCTGCCCGCGTCCGGCTCTTTTCAACCCGGACAGTTCATGTTACAATATACATTAGAAATAAAAAATGAATCGAGGGAATGAACCTTGGATTTTTATGGTACCATCGGCCCGGCCTGCGCACAGCCGGCGATCTTGCAGCACATGGTGGAAGCCGGCATGACCGGCATCCGCATGAATCTTTCCCACGGGCCGCTGGCGGCGCACACCGACTGGCTGGCCATGATCCGCGCAGCCGGCATCCGTCAGCTGCTGATCGACCTGCAGGGGCCGGAACTGCGCATCGGCACGCTGGCAGAGCCTGTTGCTCTGGTTGAGGGCAGCTCTATACGCCTTGGCGCAGACGGCGTACCTTGCCCGGCAGCTCTGGTACAGGCGGCTGCGCCCGGGCAGCAGCTTCTGCTGGACGACGGCAAGCTTCTGGTGCAGGTCACACAGGCATTGCCGGAAGCCCTTGTGTGCACCGTGGTGCGCGGCGGCACCCTGCAGAGCCGCAAAAGCATTGCTGCACCGGGCCTTGCGGTGCCCTCGCCTACCCTGACGGAGGAAGACCTGCAGAACCTGAAAATTGCAAAGCAGTGCGGTGTTACCGGTGTAATGCTGCCTTTTGTGCGCGGCAAAGCAGATATTCTGGCCCTGCGCCATGCGCTGGAAGAAGCCGGGGCTGCGGATATCCGTATCTTTGCCAAAATTGAAAACATGATCGGTGTGCGTGCCCTGCCGGAATTCATCCACCTTGTGGATGAGGTGGTGATCGCCCGCGGAGACCTTGGCAATGCCATGCCGCTGTGGGAGCTGCCCCGCTACCAGAAGCAGCTTTCCGCCGCCTGCCGGGCTGCAGGCGTGCCCTTTATGGTAGTGACCCAGATGCTGGACAGCATGTGCACCCGCGCGGTGCCCACCCGTGCCGAGGTGAGTGACATTTACAACGCCGTGCTGGACGGCGCGGCCAGCGTGATGCTGACCGGTGAGACTGCTGCCGGACAGTACCCGATGCAGGCCATGGAATATCTGGTGCGCACAGCGCAGACAGCCCTTGCCTGACCTTTGCGGAGTTTTTGCGCAAAAGGGATGGCGCATTGTGTCAGAATACGGTATAATAGACGTAAATATTTCTTGTTCAGAAAGGTTTTTTTGCTATGGGAATCGTTGTGCTCGGTGCTGTTTTTGTGGATATCAAAGGCTATCCCCTTTCCGCCTATATTCCGGGCGGGCGCAATGCCGGCCGCATTGAGCAGGTACACGGCGGGGTGAGCCGCAACGTGGTGGAGGATATCGCCAATGTAGAGCTGCGCCCTACCTTTGTCAGTCTGGTGGACGACACCGGCATGGGACAGGATGTGATCAACAAGCTGGAGAACCACAAGGTGAACACCAAGTACATCCAGCGCGTGCCGGACGGCATGGGCACCTGGCTGGCCATCTTTGACAACGACGGCGATGTGCATGCAGCCATTTCCAAGCGGCCGGACACCACTCCCCTCACCGGCCTTTTAAAGGAAAAGGGCGACGAGATCTTTGCCGACTGCGATGCCATTGCGCTGGAGCTGGATCTGGAAAAAGATACTGTAAAACAGGTGCTGCACTACGCCAAAAAGTACAACAAAAAGGTTTTTGCGGCCATTTCCAACATGAGTATTGCCATGGAGCGCCGGGATTTCCTGCAGCAGATCGATTGCTTTGTGTGCAACCAGCAGGAAGCCGGGCTTCTGTTCTCCGATGATTACGGCCATCTGGCCCCGGACGAGATGTGCAGGGTTCTGGCCGCCAATGTGCACAGCGCCAACATTCCCAGTATGGTGATCACCATGGGCGGTCAGGGTGCCGTATATGCCCGCGCCAACGGCGAGTGCGGCGTGGTGCCTGCCAAGAAGGTGGATGTGATCGACACCACCGGCGCAGGCGATGCCTTCTTTGCCGGCACCACCATCGGCCTGACCTACGGCAAAACGCTGGCCGAGTCCTGCGAGATCGGCAGCCGACTGGCCGCATCGGTCATCTGCATCACGGAGAACGTCTGCCCCCGCTTCCGCCCGCTGGAATTCGGGCTGAACATTCCGGTGGTGGATTAAAGTAATATCAGAAAGCCGGGCAGACTGCGGTCTGCCCGGCTTTCTTTTTAGGATTCGGGGAAGAGGTTTATATCATGCTTCCAGCACCTTTTTGCCGGTAACTGGATCAGGGATATCAAGCAATGCCAGAATGATGGCCATGCGGATATACACACCATTGTGCACTTGATCAAAGTAGGCGGCACGCGGGTCGTCATCCACATCCTTTTTGATCTCGTCGATGCGGGGCAGCGGATGCAGCACCGGCATATCCTGCGGTGCCTTCTGCAGCAGCGCTTCGTCCAGCTGGTAGCAGCCTTTCAGGCGCAGGTATTCTTCTTCGTTGAAAAAGCGCTCCTGCTGGATACGAGTCATGTACAGCACATCCAGATGCGGCAGCTCGGCTTCAAGGTCAGCCGTTTCCTTATAGATCTGATGGGTCGGCTCCAGCGATTCATTCTTCACATACTGCGGCAGGCGCAGATCTTCCGGCGAGATGAACACGAACCGGTTGCCCTCAAACTGGCTCAGCGCAGCGGTCAGGGAGTGGACCGTGCGGCCAAACTTGAGGTCGCCGCAGAAGCCGATAGTCAAATGATCCAGCCGCCCCTTGCGCTGGCGGATCGTCATGAGGTCGATCATCGTCTGGCTGGGATGCGCGTGCCCACCGTCGCCTGCATTGATCACCGGCACACGTGCAGAAAGGGATGCCCGCAGCGGTGCGCCCTCTTTGGGGTGGCGCATGGCGATCACATCGGCGTAGTTGCTCACCACGCGGGCGGTGTCCTCCACCGTCTCGCCCTTGCTGGCGGAAGAAAGCTGTGCCCCTGCAAAGCCCAGTGTCTTGCCGCCCAGCCGCAGCATGGCCGATTCAAACGAAAGACGGGTGCGGGTGGAAGGCTCGTAGAACAGCGTTGCCAGAATGCGCCCATCGCACAGGTGGGCATAGGGTGCCGGGTCGGCCTCCATTCGGTCGGCAAGATCCAGAAGGGCCAGCTGCTCTTCCAGAGAAAAGCTGTTGGGCTCAATAAAGTGTCTCACAGCCATTCTCCTTTCAGCACGAACTTCTCGCGCTCGGCTCCGGTAGAGACGAACTGGATCTCATGGCCCAGCTGCTTTTCCAGAAATTCCACGTAAGCCTTGGCCTCTTTGGGCAGCTCATCCCAGCTCTTGCAGCCGGAGATATCCTTGTTCCAGCCTGGCAGCGTAGTGACCACCGGCTTTACACGGTCAAGGTCGGACAGCGGGTCGAAGCTGGGGACTTGCACGCCATCCAATGTGTAACCGGTGATCACCGGGATCTCTTTCATGCTGCTGAGCACATCCAGCTTCGTCAGGGCGATCTTGTCTGCGCCCTGACAGGTAAGGCCGTAGCGGCTGGCCACACAGTCGAAGGGGCCGACACGGCGCGGACGGCCGGTGGCCGCACCATACTCGCCGCCTGCCTTGCGCAGCTGTTCATTCCAGTCCTCGCTCATGGCGTTCTCGGCGGCAAAGGGGCCTGCACCCACGCAGGTGGAGTAGGCTTTCAGCACGCCCACCACATGGTCAAGACGGCAGTTCGGAATGCCTGCGCCCAGCGGCGCATAGGCAGCCAGCGTGTTGGAGCTGGAAGTGAACGGGAAGATACCGTAATCGATATCGCGCATGGCACCCAGCTGGGCTTCCAGCACGATGCGCTTGCCGCTGTCGTGAGCCTGCTGCAAAAATGCACCCACATCACAGATATACGGTGCAAACTGTCCGGCCTGCATCCGGCACCATTCCAGCAGAGCATCGTAGCTCATGGGTTCCTGATGATAGCAGCCACCCAGCTCCAGATTCTTGGATTCCAGGATCATGTGCAGGCGGTCCTGCACGCGCTTTTCGTCCAGATGCAGCAGATCGCCCAGACGCAGGGTCTTTTTGCGGTATTTGTCGCTGTAGGCGTAGGCAATGCCGCGGCGGGTAGAACCAAAGGCCGCACCCTTCTGGGCAAGGCGGTCCTCTTCCAAGCCGTCCTGCACCTTGTGCCACGGCATGGAGATGGTGGCCTTATCTGAAAGTTTCAGGTTTTCTGAGCCTACCTTTACGCCGCGCTCCTCAATGGCATCCATTTCTCCGGCCAGATGGTCGAGGTCGATCACCATGCCCGCACCCAGCACACAGACAACGTCCGGGTGCAGGATGCCGGAGGGCAGCAGGTTCAGGATGAACTTGCCCTGCTCCGTTACAACGGTGTGGCCGGCATTGTTGCCGCCCTGATAGCGGGCAACAACATCGGCATGTTCGGCTAACAGATCGATGACGCGGCCCTTGCCCTCATCGCCCCAATTGATACCAGTAACTGCGGTAAGCATAACTTCTTATTTACCTTCTTTTTCGTTATTTACAATAGCCTGTACCTTGGTGGGCAGACCATAGATGCTGATAAAACCGGTAGCATCACTCTGCTTGTAGTCGCCGCCGGCGGCAAAAGTTGCAATGTCCTCACGGTAGAGGGAATACGGAGACCAGACACCGGCATTGATCATGTTACCCTTGTACAACTCCAGACGCACCTTACCGGTAACGTTTTCCTGCGTGGAGGTGACGAAGGCGCTCAGAGCTTTGCGCAGGGGGCTGAACCACTGGCCGTCATAGACCAGCTCACCAAATGTGATGGCCAGCTCGCGCTTTTTGTGGGCAGTGAGCTTATCCAGAGTCAGAGTTTCCAGCACCTCATGAGCCTTATAGAGAATGGTACCACCGGGCGTCTCGTACACACCGCGGCTCTTCATGCCCACCAGACGGTTCTCCACCACATCGTACAGGCCGATGCCATTGCGGCCGCCGATCTCATTCAGCTTGGCAATGAGGACGGCGGGCTTCATCTTTTCGCCGTTCAGGCTCACCGGCACGCCCTTTTCAAATGCCAGCTCCACGAACTCGGACTTGTCCGGTGCGGTCTTGGGGCTGACACCCAGCTCCAAAAAGCCCGGCTTATCGTACTGCGGCTCGTTGCCCGGGTCCTCAAGGTCAAGGCCCTCATGGCTCAGGTGCCACAGGTTCTTATCCTTGGAGTAGTTGGTCTCGCGGTTGATCTTCAGCGGGATGTGATGTGCCTCGGCATAGTCGATCTCTTCGTCACGGCTCTGGATATCCCACTCACGCCACGGAGTGATGATCTTCAGGTCCGGTGCAAAGTGCATGATGGCCAGTTCAAAGCGCACCTGATCGTTGCCCTTGCCGGTGCTGCCGTGGCACACGGCATCTGCACCCTCGGCACGGGCGATCTCCACCACACGCTTTGCCAGAATGGGTCGTGCAAAGCTGGTGCCCAGCAGATAGCCCTCGTAATCGGCCCCGGCCTGCATGGTGGGGATGACGTAATCCTCCACAAATTCATCGGTCAGATCTTCTACGTACAGCTTGGAAGCACCGCTTGCCTTGGCGCGCTCTTCCAGACCTTCCAGCTCGCCCTTCTGGCCCACATTGCCGCACACTGCAATGACCTCGCAGTTGTTGTAATGCTCTTTCAGCCATGGGATGATAATGGAAGTATCCAGACCGCCGGAATAGGCCAGCACGACCTTTTTGATCTCAGACATAAGAACCGCCTCCGTTCAAACCACTTTATACTTTTGAATTCCCTCTTGCAATTTTTGATTGCGGTGTTATTATACTAGCAAGTAGAGAATGTGTAAAAAGTATCCTGCACATGATCACGATACAAAATTGACATGAAAGAGGGCACGCCGCTATGTATGTGGACTGGGAATATTACAAAATCTTTTATTATGTCGCGAAATATCAGAATTTCACCAAAGCCGCGCGGGTGCTGGGCAACAACCAGCCCAACATCACCCACTCGATGAACCGGCTGGAAAGCCAGCTGAATTGCGTGCTGTTCATCCGCTCCAACCGCGGCGTTACCCTTACCCCGGAGGGTGAACTGCTTTACTCCCGCATTGCATCTGCGGCGGTGCAGATCCAGGATGCAGAAGAAGAGCTGAGCGCCAGCGCCACGCTGGAACACGGTGCGATCAGCATCAGCGCTACCGAAACTGCGCTGAACATCTACCTTGCAGAAAAGCTGCGCGCCTTCCACACGGACTATCCCGGCATCCGCCTGCGCATCTCCAACCACTCCACGCCGCAGGCTTTGCAGGCCGTGAAAAACGGCGAGGTGGATTTTGCCATCATCACCACCCCTGCCGAGGTGGAAAGCGGCCTGAAAATGGTGGAGCTGAAGCCCTTTTATGAGGTGCTTGTGGGCGGCAGGACCTTTACTGCCCTTTCCAGCCAGAACCTTTCGCTGAAGGAGCTGAACAATTATCCGCTGATCTCCCTGAGCGACGAAAGCATGACCCGCGCCTTTTACCGGCAGTTCTTTCTGGATCACGGTGCGGTGCTGAAGCCGGATACCGAGGCTGCCACCACCGACCAGATGCTGACCCTTGTCAAAAGTGAACTGGGCATTGCATTCCTGCCCCAGCCCATGGCACAGGATGCACTGGCCCGCGGTGAGATCGTGCAGCTGCATCTGCAGGAGATCATCCCTCAGCGCTCCATCTGCCTTGTGTACGACCATCACCGCCCGCTGAACACGGCAGCCCGCAAGTTCCAGCAGATGCTGACCAAGGCGGCCCCCAAGCGCCCGTAACACAGATAACCGCCGGGCCTTTCCCTGCAAACTGATCTATACGGGACTGTTGCAAAATAGCTCTCTGAAAAAACAATGCACAAAACCCGGAACCTTTTCACAGCCAAAACGGCTTAAAAAAGGCTCCGGGTTTTTGATTTTGTGCTATTTCTTTGTGCAAGTTGCTATCGCATTTTTATTTTGCAACAGTCCCCTGTTTTATTTTTACTTTTCCTGGATCTGTTTGCCGGTGAGGTGTTCAATGGTGATCTCGTAAAGCTGCACGGCCTTGATGTCCAGCGCAATTTCCTTTTCCACCTCTTCCTTGCCGGGGTAATACTTCATGCCAAGCTCCCGCACGCGGGCCTCGGTAGCAGCAGCATCGTCGATCAGATGGCAGCGGCCAAACACCACGGTGCTCTGCACATAAGGTGCCCAGTCGCCCGGCTCAAAGTGTTCGTTGCCGTAAACGGTAAAGCATACCTTATCATTCTGTTTCAGCGCGTCCACCTTCTGGCCGGACTTTGCACCGTGGAAGTAGATTTTGTCGTGCTCCTGATCGTAGTAATAATTTACCGGGATCGCAAAGGGATAGCCGTTGTCGCCGTTCACTGCCAGCACGCCCCGCCGGGACTGCTGCAGCAGGTGCTTTGCAGCTTCTTCCGGGATGGCGCGGCTGGCTCTTCTCATGGGTCTGAATATTTTTGTTTCCTCCATGTATCGCAGGTTTGCGGTGCGCACTCATGCACCCTTGATAATGCGGATGAGGGTCTTATCCAGCTGGATGGTGCGGTTCCACGGGTTCAGGATGATGCCGCTGATCTCCGGCACGGCAAGTGCTGCATCAAACAGCTTTTCCATATCCACAAGAAAGGTGGACTGCACCGGCTCGGCTCCCTTCATTTCCTCGTCAAAGCTGGTGAATGCATACCACCAGCTTGCGCCATCGGCCGTCCGGATGGCCCGCAGCTGCATCTGTTCACTGCCCAAATTGGGCTCCACCGCCACGACAAGCTGGCCATGCTCCTTTATGCGCCGCCGGATCACGGTAAGGGTGTGGGCCAGCTGTTCCTGTGTGGGCTCCTGCTGCAGGGCGGCTACCGCCTGCTCGATCTTTTCGTTGCCGTTCAGGCCCTTGTCTCTGGGTTGATTCATTGAGGTTGGTTCCTTTCTATTGTATTTTGGCAGAGGGAATAAGCGCAGCTCATCACAGCAGCAGATCGAACAGGCCGATCATTATCGGCATAGACACAATGGAAAGCAGAGTGGTCAGCACATACAGCGCGCTGGAATGCGCCGCATCGCGGTCATAGAGCTGAGCCATGGAGGTAACAGTAGCACAGGCAGGGGTGATGGCGGCAAGGTAGACCGTCATCAGGATGTTCTTGCCGTCGGCCACCCAGCTGGATGCATGGCAGACCCACAGCAGCACCAGAACCACCAGCGGGCATACCACCAGACGCAGCACTGTGGGCAGATAGTTGCGGCGGGTGCAGAACACCTCCCGCAGCGGCTTTTCTGCAATGGCCATACCGGCCAGCAGCATGCCCATCGGTCCCATCATGTTGCCCACTGTGCTCATGGTATTCTGCAGCGGTGCAGGCAGCACCACACGGAACCAGTACAGCAGTGCACCGGCTGCAATGGCGATCATATTGATATTGGTGAGCACCTTTTTCCAGTCCAGCGCACTGCTGCCCTGCAAAAGGGAACTGGCGTGGGTCCACAGCAGCACCAGCTGCACAATGATGAATGCGCAGGAGTAAATGACATACGCATCGCCCATCAGAGCCTTGACCAACGGGATCACCAGTGCAGCGGCGTTGCTGTAGATCACATTCACCTGCTCCACGGCATCCAGCTTGAGCGGGCGGCTCAACAGGGCGCTGAGCACCAGCAGCACTACATGGATAGCCGCCGCAATCGCCATGGAGTACAAAAGTCCCTTGCGGATCTCCGGCGTATCGTCGATCTGGAATGCGTTGATGATCACGCAGGGCGTGACCAGATACACCATGACCACTGAGAGCACCCGGCTGTCGCTGGCCTTCAGCAGCCCTACCTTGACCACAGCATAGCCCATGATCAGAATGAGGAACAGCTGTGCGATCTGCTGCATCAATAACAGACTTATCTCCATTGTTTTTTCCTTTCCCCTTCCCTTTTTCAAAACCCAAAGGGAGAGCCGCCTTCCGCAAGGCAGCTCTCCCCTTTTTCTGATTTTATTTGCCGCTCGTCAGCCGCGCCACATGCAACGCCAGATAGGCGGTTTCCTCGTTGGGCAAAAACACGCCGTACTTGCGCAGCACAAAGGTGCGTATTTTTTCCGCGCAGGTCACCGCTGCCGGATAATTCTGCTGCATCTGCTGGAACAAAAAGTCGTCCTCGCTGTCCATCAGTTTGCCGGAGAAGAACCGCTCGGCAAAATACTGCAGGTGGCTCACGAACCGCGCATAGTGGATGCTCTCGGTGCTCACCGGGCAGTGCATACTGTAGGTGACAATGTTGGACAGCTCACCGATCAGCTGCGCTGCCCGCATGGCATCGTAGCCGGCCTGCGGGTCCTGCCGGGCGTTGACGATATGGAAGGCGATGTTGCCTGCCTCTTCGTCCGGCAGCTCGATGCCAAGCTTTGCCTTTACCTTCTGCAGGCCGCGCTGGCCCACCGCGTACTCCTTGGGATAAAAATGCTTGATTTCCCAGAAGATGCGGTTGGTCACCACAAGACCCTTTTGCTGGCGCTCCACTGCAAAATGCAGGTGGTCGGTCAGCAGCAGATAGATGTGCGCTGAAAGCTTGACTCCCAGCGACTGCTCTGCGTCGTCCACAATGTCCTGCGTCAATTCCAGATAGGATGCCGGAATGCTGGAAAACAGCTCCAGCATAGGCTGTGCGTCCGGGTTGGACAATGGAAGGAACACGCGGTCTGAGGGCTGCCGTTCAATGGGTTCGCCCGCCTTGCGGCCATAGCCGATGCCCTTGCCCAGCAGGATGGATTCCTCGCCGCTGTCATCCTGCACCAGCACAACACTGCTGTTCAGCACCTTCTGAATGTGCATCGGTCCCTCCTCCTTCCGTTGAAACCTTAAGACTGCCGCTTAGTCCAGATCTTCGCCGTTGGAAACAATGACCTTCTTATACCAGTAGAAGCTGTCCTTACGGCTGCGGGCCAGAGTACCGTTGCCCATATCATCCTGATCCACATAGATAAAGCCATAGCGTTTGGACATCTGATTAGTGGATGCAGAGATCAGGTCGATGGGTGCCCATGTGGTGTAGCCCCACATCTCAACACCCTCATCGATGGCCTTGCCCATTTCGCTGATGTGCTGGCGGAAGTACTCTACACGGTAGGGGTCGTGGATGGAGCCGTCGGCCTCCACCACGTCCTTGGCACCCATGCCGTTCTCCACCACCATCAGCGGCTTGCGGTAACGGTCGTACAGCTCGATCAGGCTGTAGCGCAGGCCCTTGGGGTCGATCTGCCAGCCCCAGTCGGTGGAGGGCAGATACGGGTTCTTGACACCCAGCACGGTGTTGCCGGGGGTACGCTCTGCGTTCGGGTCCACAGACTCGGTCATGGTCATATAGTAGCTGCAGGAAACAAAGTCCACACAGCCTGCCTTCAGGGTGGCGGCATCCTCGGGCAGCATTTCCACGTGGATGCCCTTGCGCTCGAACATCTTGAGGATCAGGCGGGGGTACTCGCCCCAGACATGCACATCGGCATAGAACAGGTTTTCCAGATTCTTTGCCTGAGTAGCCAGCTCATCATCGGGTGCGCAGGTGCGGGCATAGGTGGTGAGCTTGGTCAGCATGCAGCCCACCTTGCTGCCGGGGATGATCTCGTGGCAGTCCTTTACTACCATAGCGCTGGCCACCAGCTGGTGGTGCAGGGCCTGATAGCAGGTCTCCAGCATCTTATCCTCGGGCACGCGGCTGGGGATGATGCCGGCGGTGGTGAACGGGTGACGGATCACGCTGTCCACCTCGTTGAAGGTGAGCCAGTACTTGACCTGATCCTTGTAGCGCTCAAAGCACGCATGGCAGAACTTTGCAAAGCAGTCGATCACGCGGCGATCCACCCAGCCATTGTACTTGGTGGCCAGTGCCAGCGGCATTTCGTAGTGGCTCAGCGTGACCAGCGGCTCGATGCCGTTCTTGTGCATCTCAGCGAACAGGTCGCTGTAGAACTGCAGGCCCTTTTCGTTCGGCTCTGCTTCCTCGCCGGTGGGGAAGATGCGGGTCCATGCAATGGAAACGCGCAGCATGGTAAAGCCCATCTCGGCAAACAGCTTCAGGTCTTCTTTGTAATGATGGTAGAAGTCGATGCCGCGGCGCTTGGGATAATAGGTATCATCCGGGTCGGCCATGGCGGCAGCAATGTGTGCGTCGTCCATGGCAACATGGGACTTGTAATCCTTTACGTCGGTGTTGGGCTTGTAGGTGGCAACATCAGCCACGCTGGGGCCTTTGCCATCCACGTTCCATGCGCCCTCTACCTGGTTCGCGGCAACAGCGCCGCCCCAGAAAAAGCCTTTGGGGAAACTCATTTATTTGCCTCCAGTTTCAGCAGTGCGGCACCGGGCACCACAGCGCCCTCGGCCACAGTCTTGATGGTGAACTCATCGGCGTTGGTCACGACGATGGGGGTAGTTACATCATAACCGTCTGCTTTGATTCCGTCAAGGTCAAACTTCATCAGCAGCTGGCCCTTCTTGACAGTCTCGCCGTCCTTGACCTGCGGATCAAAGCCCTTGCCATCGCGCTTGACGGTGTCCATGCCGATGTGCATGAGCAGTTCAGCACCGGCATTGGTCTTCATGGAGATGGCGTGCTTGGTGCCGAACACGGACTCGATCACGCCGTCAGCGGGAGCGTACAGCTCACCCTTCTCGGGCACCACGGCAATGCCGTCGCCCAGGATCTTCTGGGAGAAAACTTCATCCTTGACCTCTTCCAGAGCAATGGCCTTGCCCTGCAGGGGGCTGCTGATGGTGGAATCCGCAGCTGCTGCGTCTGCAGCAGTCTCGGGAGCGGGTGCAGCGGTCTCATCCTCTGCGGGGGTCTCGTCCTTATACAGGAAGAAGGACAGTGCGAAGGAGGCCACAACAGAGATCACCAGACCAACTGCAGCCCACAGGATGTTCTTGCCGTTATCCGGGTCAACGAACATGGCCATGCCAGCCAGACCGGGGCCCATGGCAACGAATGCCTTGACCTTCATCAGGCCAACGAACAGACCGCCGATGAAGCTGGAGGCCACAACGGACATCATGACCTTCTTGTGCTGCAGGGTAACACCGTACAGAGCAGGCTCGGTGATGCCGAACAGGCCGGAGATGCCAGCGGAGATCGCGGTAGCGCGCAGGTTTTCGTCCTTGGTCTTCAGAGCAACGCCGAGGCAGGCACCGCCCTCAGAGATGTTGTGTGCCAGAGAAGCAGGCATGTACAGCATTTCAAAACCAGGGTCAGAAATAGAAGCAACTGCGTAGGGGACCAGAGCCTTATGCATGCCCATGGAGATCATGAAGGGCAGCACGGCAGCCAGCAGAGCAACGGCCAGCCAGCCCAGCGTGTTGTACAGAGCCAGGATCACGGTGGTCAGCAGAGCACCGATGTTGTAGCCCAGAGGTCCGAGGACGACCAGTGCCACAGGGAAGCCGATGCCGAAGCACAGCATGGGCACAAAGAACACGCGGATGGCCTTGGGGCACCACTTGTTGGCCCACTTTTCAATAAAGGACATGAAAATGACGGTCAGAATGGCCGGGAACACCTGGCCGCCGTAAGCGATGTTCTGCAGCTTGATGCCGAGGAAGTAAGCACCGCCCTCGGTAGCCAGCAGAGCGGAAACGCTGGGGTGGATCATGGCAGCAGCCAGAGCTACCGACACCAGCTTGTTGCAGTTGAACTTGGTTGCAGTGGTGAAGGCGACCATGACGGGCAGGTAGTACAGAGCTGCATCTGCCACGCCGACAAACACCTTATAGGCGATATCTCCGCTGCTCATCAGGCCCAGAGTGCTCAGCAGCACCATCAGAGCCTTCAGAACGCCTGCACCTGCAATGGCGGGGACCAGCGGCTGGAAGATGCCGACCATGTAGTCCAGAATAATGCCGCCGATCTCTTTTTTGCCCTTGGGGGCAGCGGGAGCTGCAGCCTGACCTGCGTTGAAGGTGCCCAGCTTGAGCAGCTCATCGTACACTTCGATGACATCGTTGCCGATGACCACCTGACACTGCGGGCCGCTGGAAATAACGCCCATAACACCGGCAGTCTTTTTCAGGGCTGCAGCATCCACCTTGGAGGTGTCTGCCAGAGTGAAGCGCAGGCGGGTGGAGCAGTGCTCGACCTGCACAACGTTCTTCTCGCCGCCAACCAGACGCAGCACGTCGGAGGCAGTCTGCTTGTAGTTCTTCATTTTGTTCTCCTTTATCTTGTGTGTGGTGGAATTTTCCTGCCGCCCGGCCGAAGCGGACAAAAGAAAAAAGACCCAACAGAATGACCCCGTGTACAATTTCTCCCGGAATCATAGTATCTGGCTACAATTCACCCAAAAGAAAAGGTATTCGTCATTCCATCAGATCCTGCCTGCATTACCAGTAACATGTCCAACTGGATATTATGGTATTAGTATATCAATCATCTTTTCGTTTTTCAATATGACTTTTTCACAAAATAAATCTTAAAAAATTATGAAGTTCGTATATTCATTTGTTTTTTCACATAGCTGTCGGTGTGTGCTCGTGTACTCCTTTCACCGCCTGCACTGATGCCGGCCGCACATCTTGCACACCGCGCCGCCGCTTGTTATAATAAGTGTAACGATCTGTTTATTACTTTTTACATACGGGAGGTACCATCCATGCGCATTGCTTACGAGACGATGCTGGCCGAATTTGAGCGGGTCCTGACCAAATACGGTTTCAGCCCAAAGCGTGCCCATGAAGCGGCCGAGATCTTTGCCCAGAACAGTCTGGCTGGCGTGTTCAGCCACGGGCTGAACCGCTTCCCCCGCGTGGTGGAATACCTGCGCAAGGGCGAGATTGATCCCGCCGCTGAGGCCGAGTGCATTGCCAGCTTTGGTGCCATGGAGCGCTGGGACGGCAAGCGCGGCTTTGGCCCTCTGAACGCCAAGCACGCCATGGACCGTGCCGTAGAGCTGGCACATCAGTTCGGTATTGGCATGGTGGCGCTGGGCAACAACAACCACTGGATGCGCGGCGGCACCTACGGCTGGCAGGCCGCAGACGCGGGCTGCATCGGCATCTGCTGGTCCAACACCTGCCCCAACATGCCTGCATGGGGCGCAAAGAACAACCACATCGGCAACAACCCGCTCATTCTGGCCGTGCCGCGCTCGAACGGGGAGCACATCATGGTGGATTGTGCCCTGAGCCAGTTCAGCTACGGCAAGCTGGAAACGATGCGTCTGGCCGGCAAACAGCTGCCTGTGGTAGGCGGCTACGATGCAGACGGCAGCCTGACCACCGACCCCGCTGCCATTGAAGAGACCCGCCGCATGATCCCCATTGGCTACTGGAAGGGCAGCGGTCTTTCCATCCTGCTGGATATGATCGGTACTATCCTGACGGGCGCAAACTCGGTGGCAACGATCGGCACCTTTGGCGATGAAGTGGGCCTGACCCAGATCATGATCGCCATTGATCCGGCAAAGTTCCAGTCCGCCGACCTCACCGATGCCGTCATTGATGCCATTGCCGCCGATGTGGCATCCAGTGAGCCTGCAGAGCCGGGCCGTGAGGTGCGCTGCCCCGGCATGGGCGAGCACCGCAGCCGCAAGGAGAACATGGAGCTTGGCATCCCGGTAGCCGAGGAAAAGTGGGCCGAAGTGCTGGCGATGTGATGCAATGTTAAAAGGGGTGTCTCTTCGGCGGACAGAGAGACACCCCTTTTCTTTTTATCTGTGGTTTTCCGCAAATATCCGGCCCAGCTGGGACAAGATATCATGCGGCAGCATTCCGTACTCGCCAAGCGCAGCAGCGGCACGGTCGGCAGCGGCACCGTGCAGATACACCGCGCAGGCCGCAGCTTCGTATGCAGGCAGGCCGCAAGCCAGCAGGGCCGCCGTCATACCGGCCAGTACATCTCCGCTGCCGCCCCGGGCAAGACCGGGGTTGCCGGTAGAGTTTGTGCACACGCGGCCATCTGGTGCAGCCACCACGGTACGGCAGCCCTTGAGTACCACCACAGCGTTCCATTTTTCTGCATACTGCCGGGCGATTTCTTCCCGGTCGGCGTTGATCTCAGCCGCCGAAAGCCCGGTGAGCCGGGCCATCTCGCCGGGGTGCGGGGTCACGATCAGCTCTCCCGCCGGGTGCGGCAGCGTTTTGCCCTCGGCCAGCAGCTGCGCGGCGGCGTTCAGGCCGTCCGCATCCAGCACCGCGCTGCTTGCAAAGCCGGGCAGCAGCTTCTGCACCAGCGTGCGTGTCTCTGCCGCGCGGGCTGCACTCTGGGCCGTACCGCCAAGGCCCGGGCCCAGCAGCAGCACCGTCGCCTTCTGGCGCTGGAGCTGTGGAATGCTCTCCGGTGAGATGCCGCCTTCGGCCCCCACCACGCAGGGACACAGGCAGCATTCCGGCAGGCGGGCCACCGCAGCTGCCAATACCGGCTCCACGCTGGCCAGCGTTACAATGCCCGCACCGGTGCGCAGCGCACCCTCGGCAGCCAGCAGGGCCGCACCTCGGTAATATGCGCTGCCTGCCACAGCCAATACGGTGCCAAAGCTGCCCTTGTGGCTGTCGCGCGGGCGCGGCGGGATGCTGTGCCAGACAAATTCGGATGTGATCTCGGTTGACATTTTATGCTTCCCCCTGCACCAGTTTGCGGATCTGCTTTTCCACATTCTGCACTTCCTCATGGAACATGCGGGCGGAGACACGCAGCGCGCCGTGGCCCAGAATGATGATCTGCTCCATGCCGTCGGAAGTAGCCACACGCACCCGCCGCCCCTTGCCGATCTCATGAGTAACGTGCTCGATGAACATATCTGCGGTTTCGGCTTCCTTGGTGTAGACCACATGGATATTGTGGTACTGCTCAATGCTGCCGGGGCTGCCCGGCACACGATAGGCATCGAATACAAGAATAAGATTGCACTTCTGGTAGCCCTGATAGTTGCACAGAATATCCATCAGCTTGTGGCGGGCCGCTTCCAGACTGTCCTTTGCAAGGGCGTTCAGCTCATCCCACGCAAAGATGATATTGTAGCCGTCCACCAGCAGATATTCGGGCAGGATTTCCCACTGCTGGGCATCAAAATCCGGGCGTTCCCGCTTTTGCACCGGGCGGAATGCCGCCAGCGGGTCCCGTTTGATGGGGCCATAGGTGCGCTCGAAGATTTTGAGCAGCTCGGCATCCTCTTCCAGTGTTGCGCGGTAAGCCGCTGTCCGGCGCTGGGGCACGGCCTGCGTCTCCTGCTCCGGGCTTTTGCTTTTTCCCCAGCCGCTGTCCACATGCATGTGGCTGCGCACCTGATCCCAAGGCACCACAAAGCCCGCGCCATGGGCACAGAACACAGAATCTGCCGGGTTGTCAAGGTCGTGCTCCGGCTCGTAGCCCACGGCTTCAATGATCTCCGCCGCATTGTGGCAGGGTCGGTAGCCGTCCAGCGTCAGGGTCAGGTGTCCCCGGCCCCGGGTATAGCCCACCACCTCCATGGGGTAGCTGCGCATGGTGGCCACCGGTGCAAAACCGGTGAGCACAGCAGCCTCTTCCCCGCTCTCTGGCGGGTCAAAGCTGCCCTCCATGCGCTGGATATCGGTCATGGCACGGCCAAGGTTCTCCACCGGCACTTCCAGCCGAAAGGCATACCATGGCTCCAGCAGCTGGCTTTTGGCCAGCATCAGGCCCTGCCGCACCGCGCGATAGGTGGCCTGCCGGAAATCTCCGCCCTCCGTGTGTTTAAGATGGGCGCGGCCCGCAATGAGGGTGATCTTCACGTCCGTCAGCGGCGCACCGGTCAGCACGCCAAGGTGCTGCTTTTCTTCCAGATGGGTCAGCACAAGGCGCTGCCAGTTCTTGTCCAGCACTTCTTCCCGGCAGTCGGCGGCAAACTGCATCCCGCTGCCGCGGGGCAGGGGCTCCAGCCTGACATGCACCTCCGCATAGTGGCGCAGCGGCTCGTAGTGGCCCACGCCCTCCATAGGCTCCGTGATGGTCTCCTTGTACAGAATGCCGCCGGGGCCGAACTCCACGTTCAGGCCAAAGCGCTCTGCCAGCAAACTGCGCAGCACTTCCAGCTGCACCTCACCCATGAGCTGCACATGGATCTCGCCCAAAGTCTCGTTCCATACCACATGGAGCTGCGGCTCCTCTTCTTCCAGCCGGTGCAGCTTACCCAGTGCCGCGTGCACATCAGCCCCCTCCGGCAGCAGCACCTGATAGCTCAGCACCGGTTCCAGAACCGGCACATCGCTGTCGCGTTCCGCGCCAAGGCCCTCGCCCGGGCGCGCCTTGGTCAGGCCGGTGACGGCGCACACCTGCCCCGGGCCGATGGCTTCCGCCAGCGTATACTTTACGCCGGAGTACAGCCGCAGCTGGTTTGCCTTTTCCTCCCACGGCTCACCATCTGCTTCGCCGGAGAGCTGGGCCTTTACCTTCAGTTCGCCGCCAGTCACGCGCAGCCATGTCAGGCGCGTGCCCTGCTCATCCTGCGACACCTTGAACACCTTGGCACCAAAGGCATCCAGCGCGGGAGCCGGACGGGTATAGCGGTCAATCCCGTCCAGCAGAGCGTCCACACTTTCCAGTGCATCGTCTTCGGTACGCCGCAGCGCCGAACCGAACCAGCACGGGAACACATGCCGGCGTGCAACGGCCAGGATGATGTCCGCATCGGTCAACTGCCCGGCATCCAGCATCCGATCCATCAGGTTTTCGTCACACAGGGCCAGTGCTTCGTCCCGGTCGGCCTGCGGCACATCAAAGGCCACAAAGCCCTCGCCCAGACGGTGGTTCAGCTGGGCGAGCAGCTCTTCCCTGCTCTTGCCGGGCAGATCCATCTTGTTCACGAATACAAAGGTGGGCACATGGTAGCGCCGTAGCAGCCGCCAGAGCGTCTCGGTGTGGCTCTGCACGCCGTCGGTGCCGCTTACCACCAGCACAGCATAGTCCAGCACCTGCAGGGTGCGCTCTGTCTCGGTGGAAAAATCCACATGTCCGGGGGTGTCCAGCAATGTGATATCCGTATTGCCCGCCGTCAACAGGGCCTGCTTGGAAAAGATGGTGATGCCGCGCGCTTTTTCAAGCGTGTCGGTATCCAGAAAGGCATCCTTGTGATCCACGCGGCCCAGCTTGCGGATCGCGCCGGAGCGGTAGAGCATGGCTTCCGAAAGGGTGGTCTTGCCGGAGTCCACATGGGCAAGGATGCCCAGAACGATTTGTTTATGCGTTGTTTCCATCCGCTTCTCCTACAATCAAAAATTCATTTTTATTGTAGCACGGATGGGGAAAAAAGAAAAGTTTTTGATTTAGAATGGGGGTCGAAACCCAAAAGCGCAGTTTATCTTATCGGCTTTTCGCGTGAAAAAACAGCTCTGGAAAATCTGCGGATTTTCCAGAGCTGTAAATATAAGAATAACAATTCCGCTATTCATAGCCAAAGCGAACGCGTCGGCTATTTTAACGGTCAGTTACTCCACGATGATGCTCTTGCCGGTCATTTCAGCAGGCACGGGCAGACCGATATACGGCAGCATGGTGGGAGCGATATCGGCAAGACAGCCGCCCTCACGCAGCTTCACATCGCCGCAGCCAACAGCCACAAAGGGCACCACGTTGGTGGTGTGTGCGGTGAAGGGGGTACCGTCCGGGTTCATCATCTTCTCGGCGTTGCCGTGGTCGGCGGTGATGAAGGCGCAGCCGCCGGCCTTCAGCACAGCGGACACCACCTGATCCACAGCGGTATCCACAGCCTCAACGGCCTTGACCGCAGCATCGAACACGCCGGTGTGGCCGACCATATCGCAGTTTGCGAAGTTCAGGATCACCACATCGTACTTGCCGCTCTCGATGCGCTTGACGCACTCGGCAGCAACCTCGGGGGCGCTCATCTCGGGCTTCAGGTCATAGGTGGCGACCTTCGGGCTGGGGATCACGCAGCGGTCCTCGCCCTCGTAGGGAGCCTCCACGCCGCCGTTGAAGAAGAAGGTGACATGAGCGTACTTCTCGGTCTCGGCAATGCGCAGCTGAGTCTTGCCATTCTCGGACAGGTACTGGCCCAGAACGTTCTTCAGCTCCACAGGCGGATAGGCGACCTCGCAGTTGGGCATGGTGGCATCATATTCGGCCATGCAGACATAGTTCACCTGCTTGCGGCCGCCGCGGCGCTCAAAGCCGGTGAAAGCATCGTCGCAGAAGATACGGGTCATCTGGCGGGCACGGTCGGGGCGGAAGTTCATGAAGATGACGGTGTCGCCATCCTGCACGCGGCCGCCCTCACAGGTGACGCAGGGCAGAACGAACTCATCGGTCTTGTCTGCTGCATAGGAAGCCTCGATGGCCTCGGCAGCGTTGGCGGCATGATTACCCTCGCCGTAGACAAAGGCAGCATATGCCTTCTCTTCACGATCCCAGTTGTTATCGCGATCCATGGCGTAGTAACGGCCGGAGACGCTGGCGATCTTGCCGATGCCCAACTCGTCCAGCTTGGCCTGCAGGTCGGCCAGGAAGCCCTTGCCGGAGTGCGGGTCGGTATCACGGCCATCAGTGATGCAGTGCAGGTAAACGTTCTTTGCATCCAGATGTTTTGCCATTTCCAGCACGCCGAACCAGTGGTCTGCGTGGCTGTGCACACCGCCGGTGCCCACCAGACCCATCAGATGGATGGCCTTGCCGGCATCGATGGCAGCCTTCATGTTCTTGACCAGAACCGGGTTCTGGAGCATCTCGCCGTCCTTGATGGACTTGGTGATGAGGGTGAGCTGCTGGTACACGATGCGGCCAGCGCCCATGTTGGTGTGGCCAACCTCAGAGTTGCCCATCTGGCCCTCGGGCAGACCGACGGCCATACCGGAAGCGTTGATGGTGGTCATGGGATATTTTGCCATCAGAGCATCGAGGTGGGGTTTCTTTGCGGCGACCACGGCGTTGCCGAAGGTCTCCTCCGGCACCCAGCCGAAGCCATCCATGATGCACAGAAGAACAGGTTTCTTTGCCATAAAATTGAATCTCCTTTGAATTTAACAAATCAGCGCCCGGCACAGCGCTGAAAATGCGGCGCAGCCGGGCGCTGAAACAGCTGATTTAAACCGTCGATCAGCCCTTGGTGGCTGCGTTGACGATCACTGCAAAGTCGGGAGCCTTCAGGGATGCGCCGCCGATCAGGCCGCCGTCCACGTCCTTCTTGCTCAGCAGCTCTTCGCAGTTCTTGGCGTTCATGCTGCCGCCGTACTGGACAGTGGTAGCCTCGGCAACTGCCTCGCCGTACACCTCGCCGATCACCTTGCGGATCTGGCCGCAGACTTCCTCAGCCTGATCGGCGGTAGCGGTCTTGCCGGTGCCGATGGCCCAGATGGGCTCGTAAGCGATCACGACATTTGCCATCTGCTCAGCGGTCACATCACGCAGAGCGATCTTGGTCTGCATACGCACCAGCTCTTCGGTCACGCCCTCTTCGCGCTGCTGCAGGCTCTCGCCCACGCAGATGATGACCTTCAGACCGGCGTTCAGAGCAGCCAGAGCGCGCTTGTTCACGGTCTGGTCGGTCTCGGCGAAGTACTGGCGGCGCTCAGAGTGGCCCACAATGACGTACTCCACGCCCAGATCTACCAGCATGTCAGCGCTGATCTCGCCGGTGAAAGCGCCGGACTTCTCAAAGTGAACATTCTCAGCACCCACATGGATGTTGGTGCCCTTGGTCTTTTCCACAGCGGTGACCAGATCGGTATACGGGGTGCAGATAACCACCTCGCAGCCTGCGTCCTGCACGGCGGGGACCAGCTCATCCACCAGAACAGCAGCCTCGGAGGCAGTCTTGTTCATCTTCCAGTTGCCTGCAATGATAGCCTTACGCTTTGCCTTATCCATGATACTCTATCTCCTTTATTTACCTTCTATATGTGCAGTCTGTGCACAAACAAAAAGGTGCGGCGGCGCTGAAGCCGCCGCACCCATTTACGATGCCGGAAAAATTATGCGTTCTGAATAACTGCGATGCCGGGCAGCTCCTTGCCCTCCAGATACTCCAGAGAAGCGCCGCCGCCGGTGGAAATGTGGGTCATCTTGTCGCCCAGACCCATCTGCTGCACAGCTGCTGCGCTGTCGCCGCCGCCGATCACGGTGGTAGCGTCGCTCTCAGCCATAGCCTTAGCAACTGCCAGAGTGCCAGCTGCCAGAGTGGGGTTCTCGAACACGCCCATGGGGCCGTTCCACACAACGGTCTTGGATGCCTTGACAGCATCGGCAAACAGCTTCATGGTCTCGGGGCCGATGTCGCAGCCTTCCATGTCAGCCGGGATCGCGGTGACGGGAACAACAGTGGTCTCAACCGGAGCGTCGATGGGATCGGGGAAGTCCTTGATGCAGACAGCATCAACAGGCAGCAGCAGCTTCACGCCCTTCTCCTGAGCCTTGGCCATCATTTCCTTGCAGTAATCCAGCTTGGAATCGTCGCACAGGCTCTTGCCGACCTCGTAGCCCTGAGCCTTGACGAAGGTGTAAGCCATGCCGCCGCCGATGATCAGGGTATCGACCTTCTCCAGCAGGTTGGAGATAACATTCAGCTTGTCTGCGACCTTTGCGCCGCCCAGAATAGCAGTGAAGGGACGAACGGGATCGTTCACAGCGTTGCCCAGATACTTAATCTCCTTCTCCATCAGGTAGCCGACAGCGGTGTCCTTGATGAAGTCGGTGACACCTGCAGTGGAGCAGTGTGCACGGTGGCAGCTGCCGAATGCATCGTCAACATATGCATCAGCCAGAGAAGCCAGCTCTTCGCTGAACTCAGGCATGTTCTTGGTCTCTTCCTTGCGGAAACGGGTGTTCTGCAGCAGAACGACATCGCCGTTGTTCATGGCAGCAACAGCAGCCTTTGCGTTCTCGCCCACAACGTTGTCGTCGTCAGCAAACACAACGGTCTTGCCCAGCTTTGCGCTCAGAGCCACAGCAACGGGTGCCAGGCTGAACTTTGCCTCGGGGCCGTTCTTGGGCTTGCCCAGATGGCTGCACAGGATGACCTTTGCGCCATCGTTGACCAGCTTCTGGATGGTGGGCAGAGCTGCGTTGATGCGGTTCTCGTTGGTGATCACACCGTCCTTCATCGGGACGTTGAAATCGCAACGGACAAGCACCTTCTTGCCGCAGTAGTTCTGATCGTCGATCGTCTTCTTACCTAAACCCATGGTAATAAACTCCTCTCAAGTTTTAATTTCTGAACTAGAGTTTCGCTCGCATTCGGGGGATCTTGCCCCGTTACTCTACTATTATAAACAAAAACCGTGCACATTGCAAGGTCGCAAGATAGATAATAGTTTAACAAACATTTGCCGCTGATGCACGGAAATGTGTGTATTTTGACCGAAAGCCGCAGCTTTACCGTGTTTTCCGGCAGAACATTCCGCAAATGCGGTCATACATTCCCCATATGAACTTCTGGTTCCGCTGATCCCGCTCAAAAATTGCTTCCACACCAGCATAGCCGCTCGCCTTATACTTCCTGAAAATATTCTGCTTTCAGAGGATTATTCGACACTTCTTTTTCAAAGAATTCTTTGAAGCCTTCCTCCAATACATCCAGAAAATCCGGAGTCACCCCCCCACATATTCATGGATATCAGATAATTTTTCTGTGACCCAGCAGGTCACTTGTTCCTTGAAATGTGACCTACTGGGTCACATTTTGGCCTCAGAAGCCATCTCTGCTAAAGGGGAAAAAAGAAAATTCTGACTTCTATGTTGGCTGCTCTTTTCGTTCTTCTTGATTCGTTTTTTCATAGGCCAGATGTTCCTTATTGGAATACGCCAAATAAAACATGTAAGCATTGCTGTATAGTTCATCCAACATTGCTCCCTGCACAAACCCGGTAAATAGAATCCGATCGTCACCCTTCGCCAGTTCTTTCAATTCCTCCATAAAGGAATCCGTATCGCTGGAGCCACCTGCAATGACCAGTTTTTTTTCTGTCTTAACATTCTTGAATGCCTCAACCAGATATCGAATCCCCTTCTCCGGCACCAGACGCCCGAGGAACAATATGTAGGAATCTTTTTCCAGTCCAAAATGATCTGTGATCAGCTTTGCTTCCCGAATCTGCGGCCTATTCACGCCATTAGGGATAAAGTGTGTTTCTCTTCCATAAGTTTCCTTAAAATAGTCCTGCACTCCTTTGCTCAGAACAATGACCTCGTCCGCATATTTCGCAGCATTTTTTTCGCCTTGGTGGATAAACTTAGAACCAAGTCCTGATTGCCATTTCTCGCGCTGCCCGCTGCTTCTTCAATCGTCACACGGCCTTTTCTTACCTGTTTAACCAGCATCCGCATCTCACCAATGTTGATGCCTTCTTCTCTGCCTTCGGCCTTTACGCCCTGACTAAGGTTGCACATAACAAGCACCTCCCTTTCCAGTTCTTCGTTCATTGCAACGCCAAATTCTTCTTCAAGAATTTTCTTTTTCTCAGTAGCTGCTCTGGAAGAAGAGAGCAACACATCCATAAATTTCACAATACCTGTATAGTTTTCCGTACCCGGTTCTCCCAGACAAATCGTTACAACACTCATTAAATCGTAGTTTTCCGATTTTTCAACAGCGTTTCCAATCAACTGCTCTGGTCGGATAGAATAACGAATCAGAGTGTTTTGGAACTCCTTGGTTGGGTGTGTACAAACCCAGATAGAGTACACTTTTCGGATTTTCCCATACTCCGAGTTCGTGAATATCGGACCATGCTGTGCGGAGATCATCCTGCTGCAATAATAGATTGCTCGCTTTGTCAACGGGTATCCCGGATTAAAAGCCGTCTGCGCTTCCACATTGATAATAAGACGTATCACATCTTTCCGTGCAGTAGAACCTTCTAACGCCGGTGCAATTGCATCGAACCGGACATCATAATTGACGGTTCCTTCCGTCAACGTAGAATCCTCATTATTGCTTCCGACAATTACGTCAGAAGTTTTTTGGGGTCTGTTTGTATCATCAACATGAACGCCAACCGTGCCCACTTCCGGCGTTCCTTCGATATACTTCTCTGCAATTTCGTCTACGGAACAGGCACTGTACTCATTCACACAGTTCTTCATAATCTGTGCCAGAATCTGTTTGTTGGCAAGCAGCTTCTTGGCAGCCTTATCATAACTCGAATCATATTCCGTCTGCGTTATCGCATGAGCAAGCTGATTTTCCATCGGCATTCACTTCCTTACAGCAGATTCAAGAGGAGAGTATACTTCCCCTATTGTGCTTTCATCTTACCATAAAACACTTTGCATATCAAGCTGACAGATGTAAACTTTTCAGCATAGATTTGTCCATATTGCCCACTCTGGTTTAAATTCAATTCAGCATAATATTTCAATAGAGCAACACCTATATTCAAGATCCTTCCCGCCTTGACTAACATTCCCGTTCATCGTTTTCAAGTGAAATGATAACTGCGTTTTTCTCAGCTTCATATCTTCCTTTAAACTGATGATCCTTTCCTGCGGCTAGTCCATTTGCCTCCAGTAGCGCCTGAATGAACTGTATTCCGTTAATCATCATCCGGCACTGCCCATCGGTCAACAGCCTGTCTGGAACCTTAAATGACATGGGATGTTCAGCGGTGCACGGAGTAATCGCAATAGACTTCCGATCTTTCCTCTGCAAAACACAAATATAGGTCGGACTCCCAAGGACACGAATAACATCCTTTCCCACATTCATTCTTCGGCTTTCTGCCGGAATCGTCACCATCAGATTCATAATTCGTCCAGAACTCATGTCAGCATATAACCCCAAGGATTTTCCGCTTCTTGCAGTTTTTCAACAAATAAAACATTTGAAGGACAACTCAAGCCGTCAAAACCCTTTAGTTATCGTAGGTTTTCTTGGTTGACCCTATGCGGTTGTCAAGTAAGGAACAAAAATTTTTGTAAAAAAAAAAGCCCTACAAGGCTTTCAATCGGTTCTTACACCAATTTGAGCCTTGTAGGGCTTATCTTCTTATTCATAATTCGGGGGCTTAACCTGACTACAGATGGTATTATTCCAGCACACACCAATCGCCTGAACTGAAATACACTGCTTCCACGTACAGCATTTTTATGGACGAAGGCCCTTCACAAGAGTCTGAAATTCCTGTTCTGTATCCACAAAGTGGTAAGGCGCATACTCACCATACGCTGTTGGCCTGCTGATTGTTACAAGCTGTACTCCCTTATATCCAACCTCTTTGTTCAATTCTCTTTTTAATTCCACCAGATGCTTCCCATGCGTCGTTTTTAGAGCAAAACAACCATGTGCATTACGATCTTTTGCTACTAAATAGCACATTATTCAGCACCTCCTTAAATTCATGTTCATTCCGAATCAATCCATTTTCATACTTTTCACGCATTATCTTCCCTGTTTCCACGGGATAATTCTTTTTATATTGCTCTTTTTTCGGCATCATGCCGTCATTTAAATTGATGTTTTCCCTGTCACCAAATCATTTGCCTTCAATAGTTTTCAATTCTTCAAGGTAATAGTCACCATGATAGAATTTAGAAACATCCATATCAAGAGCTTCAACTACCCGACAGGCCAAGCCAAAAGAGGAAGTCAAAATATTTCTTTCCCCAGATTCCAGCCTTTGATATTAACGTAAAGTTATATTGGCTCGATCAGCAACCTCTTGTTGCGTCATCCTTAACATTTGTCGTCTTTCCGATAAGACAGCCGCTGCTGTTGGAATTATCGTTTGAAAACTATCTAAAATTCCACCACTCATAATATTGGTTCCCTTCATCACGTCCATTTGGACGTATTATACGACCAAGTGGACGTGATGTCAAGTTGTACACTTTTGAGGCGAGAGGGCACTTTGTTCATCTTTTTCAAGCGAAATGATAACTGCATTTTTCTCGGCATCATACCGTCCTTTAAACTGATGGTCTTTTCCTGCCGCCAGACCATTTGCTTCCAGCAACACCTGAATGAACTGTATTCCGTTAATCATCATCCGACACTGCCCATCGGTCAGCAGCCTGTCCGGGACCTTAAAGGACATGGGATGCTCCGCAGCACACGGCGTGATTGCAATAGACTTCCGATCTTTCCTCTGCAAAACGCAGATATAGGCCGGACTTCCAAGAATACGGATAACATCTTTCCCAACATTCATTCTCCGGCTTTCCGCCGGAATTGTCACTCGCAGGTGCATAACTCGTCCAGAATTCATGTCGGCATTCCTCTCCCGTCAGACTCATAACTCGATTGCTGCATATTCACAGATTGTTCCGGCAAATGGGGTAGCACTGTATTTTCCGGTGGTTCGCTTTTCTGTCTCATTGGTGGCTTCGGCGCTGTATTCTCTTCCTGCACAGGCTCATCCAATACCGCAGAGCCCTGATACCCAATGAAGTCTTCAAACATGTTCATCTGATGGTCTGCAATATAGTCATTATAAGATTTTCCGATACGGTTCTTATAGGCATCCGGGAAGAATTTCATCTGCTTTTTCTTCATTTCACCAGTAAGCGGATCCGTATATTCCTGTGGCTTCGGGGTGAACATGATTGCTTCTTCCAAATCAAACAACATACAAAGACCCTGATCTGAATTAGCCACCCGTCCAAGCACTTTATAACGGCATTCCCGATTCCAGTTCATGAGCCTGAAGATATTTTCCACAAATTCCAATGATGTAATATCCTTATTCACCCAATTTTCGTCGTTCTGTCGTGCCCATTCAACAGACGCGCTGTCCTCTTCCGGGCACATAATCAACGCAAGCCGCTTCTTATTGGGGTGCAAAATCGGAAGGACATACTTGATTCCTTCAAAAAGCCGAATGCACGCCATATTAAATTTCATAACACCATATTTTATGCTCACTGCAGGTTTATTCAGCATGGAAAACTGGGTGCGCGGCGGAAGTTCATAGCCATCGAACTTTTCGTACTCCAGTTCTCTTTTATGTTCTTTCCGTATCTGTGCAAGTTCACGAATCAAGGAGATTTCCCGAACGCTCAGTTCCTGCGCCCTGCTTTTTTCTTCCATTCTATAAGTTCCTCCTACATCGACATCAAAAGATCATCCAGTTCACGTTGAACTTCATTTCTGCTTGGAATTGCACCAATCATGGGATTTTCTACGACTTGGCCAGATTCCATCACATCACTAACTGTAATGCTCTGAACCCATTTACTCCGATATAACCGGCATTTCAGATTCATCGAACAATTTTCTTGTTCATACTGATTTTTCCCAGTCAAAATCCGGGACTCATCTAATTCAAAAATCAGAAATTTTGCATTTCCCTGACCCCGGCAGATACCACGGCACTGGTAACGGCAATTCATTTTCCAGTTCAACGTTTGAAGAATTAGGCCAGAAAACGCTCTGGCTGAAAAGGCACTATGAACGTCATTGTCATCTTGCCAGTGCATCGCCGTTGAAGAGCCCTGATCGCTCTTTCGCAAAATCACGACCTGCAGAATCGGATGATAGAGCAGTTCCACATATTCGTAGTTGTCCAGCCGGGTGTGGCATGCCTTGCTGAAACGGATTCCATTTTTTGAGATTGTCATGACCGGGCTGCTTTGATTGATAAAACATATGCCAGATACCGTCAAATAATCAGATGGCAATGCCATATCCAACTTCTTTCCAGACCGCATTTCTGCCATCTTGTTCAGTTTCGCCACCTCTTCCGGCAGATAGGTGCTCAGGCAAAGGCTGCGGATGCTTTCGGCATTGATACCGTTCCAGTTCGGATGGATACCCACAAAGCCTTTCAATGCTCCCTGCCGGATTACCACAATATCCTGCACACCGCACTTTTTGCTGCTGGATGCCACAAGATGTGCAGCCCGTGCAATCTCCGGCGAAACAATCGCTTCGTGATGCTCCGGGACATAGGCAGAGCAGCGATTCCCATTATTCTTTGTAACCTTGCCCAGCTTGTAGTCCACCACGATGCTCTTCCGGGCTTCCAGATCACCCCAACGGCGTTCATTCTTCATGATGTTTGCCACCATCACACCGTTCCACTCCTGCCTGCCGCGCAGGGTGCTGCGCTTTTTCTGCGTCAGGATCATTGCAATCTGATCGTAGTTATACCCTTGAATAAATGCCAGAAAGATAAACCGCACCGTCTTTGCTTCTTCCGGCTCAATTACCAACTGTCCATCTTTGGTATGCCGATACCCCATCAGGTCAGCCACCGGGTACTGACCTGTCATAATGCGCTGATCATACGAAAGGATCATCCGGCGGCTCTTGTTGCCCGATTCCCAGTCTGCCAAAAGAGCCTGAATGTCAAGACTGTATTGACTGCTTGGATTCAGCGTGTAGATGTTTTCCGTTTCAAAGTACACGCCAATGGGATGTGCCGGGTGCATGGTTTTCAGGGCCGCGATCTGCGTCATGCAATCTGAAAAATTCCGAGCAAAACGTGAAATGCTGGCACAGATAATCAAATCCATCTTCTGGTCTTTGGCATCTCGCATCATGCGTTTAAACGCATCACGTTTCCGCAGCGATGTGCCGGATTTTCCTTCATCGCTGTAAATGTCCTGCAAATTCCAGTTTTCCGTTTCTGCAATCTTTTTGGTGTAATATAGAGTCTGGTTTTCAATGGAAGAAATCTGTTCTTCGCTAGAGGTGCTGACACGGGCATAAACCGCTACACGCTTCAGGTCACTGTCGTAAATCGACGGTGTCGGTTTCGCCGGACGAAAGTAGTCTTTTGCCGTTTTCTGGCCCTGTTCTGCCTGCTTATGGATTCTGTCCCGAATTTCAGCTTTTCTCTTTTCGGACTCCAAATGCCTACTCTGCCAGTCTGCTCCACACGGCAGCATGTCCACATCTTCTGCTGGGATATGTTCTACGTTCATTTTTCTTCAGCCTTTGTCATTTCATCTTCCAGTCGAATTCTCCACTCAAGATAATCTTTCCTTCGGATTGATGTGTATTTTTCGGCCAATTCTTTCAAGTTCTGACGCTGATTCTCAACATCAAGAATCGTGTCAATTCTCTGGTCGTCATCATCTGTAACAATGTCCACCCGCATCGGCAAATCAAACAGATATTTCAGCAGAAAACAGAAATCACAGGTATTCGCTGCAAGGTAGGCCCTTGTCTGTGAAAAAATCAGATTGACGGCACCCTTTTTGCAATCTTTGAGCAGATGCACCATTTCCGGGCGTTTATAAATTTCCTTATTCCCTGTGATGTCAATATAGACACCAACCAGCCTTTTATCCGCATCATCCCTAAACTTTTCAGCATAGTAGGAACTGTGATAGGCTACTGCTGCATCCTTAGAGCGTTCCCACAGTTTTGCAAGTTTCACATAGCCGCCTACTTTATACTTGCGGTCCATTCATAACACCTTCTTCCGGCTGAACACTCCAATACCATTTTCGCTTTTTCTGGTAGCAGTGAATTCCCATTTCTGTTTTTACCATCCGCGCCACTCGTTTGCTGACCCCCTCATTGTCCAGACGGCAATAAATTTCATTTGCACTCATATCGCCTTTTTCAAGGAAATGCTTGATCCAGTAGGCAGCTTTCTGTTGCTCTGTATCAAATTCAGGTTCGACGTCCGGCTGTTGTTTTTCAAAAAGCTGTGGCCTGCATTCCAGCCATCGAAAGCCCTTGTCGGCAGAAATGGAAAAGCGGATGTCTTCTGCCGTAGGCGCAAGACTGTTTTTGATTTGATGTACGATTCTTATATCAGGATTCTCGGTATCTCGCTCCACCTGCAGGACGCTTCGTGCTGCTGCCACAACATCAATACTGCCAAGGCTGCGGTACAGCCCTTTGGGGCCTTCTTTTTTGTTGAGGTGTCCAATCAGAACGATAGCGCAGTCGTAACCAGCAGCCCACATTCCAAGGCGGCGCATGAGTTTCCGCGCTCTGCCTGCAATTTGCAAATCCGAATCGCTGCCAAGATAAGCCTGAATCGGATCGATCACCACCAATCGAGGCCGAAATTCAATGATTGCCTGACGGATGCGCTCATCGTCCAATGTAAGGCCGTTATAAACTTCTTCGTTGATGAAAGCAATCTTCCTGCAGTCTGCTCCGCAGCGTTCCAAGCGGGGCTTAATCGTGTCTGAAACGCCATCCTCTGAGCACTGATAAATCACTTTTTGCGGCGTACCAATTTTGCATCCGTCCGGGGTCTTACCTCCTGTTGAAAGTTCCGCAATCAGATTCATCATCATGGTAGATTTTCCATCGCCGGGATCACCCTGCAGAAGTGTGATTTTCCCGATTGCAATAAAGGGATACCACAGCCACCGTACATCCGTTGACTGAACTTCGCTATACAGTGTCAGCAGCCGTTCCATTTCGTTTTCCCCACTTTATTTTCGCAGCTTGATTTCATGCTTTTATTATACTCTTATCAGATGATTTTTTCTGTGAAGTGGCACTTCACATGTGCAGCAAATTGTGATGTAACACTTCACAAAATTGCCTCAGAACACACGACCGCTAGGGGTGGCCCCGCCAAATTCTGAGCCACATTTTCATCATTTTCTCTATACAAATGAAAGTACATCCGTTAACTGAACCCCGCTGTACAGCGTCAGTAACTTTTTCACTTCGTTCTCGCTCACATTATCGTGCTGTTCAATTTTATGGTTTTATTATACACCTGTCAGATAATTTTTCTGTGACCCAGCAGGTCACTTGTTCCTTAAAATGTGACCTACTGGGTCACATTTTGGCCTCAGAAGCCATCTCCGCTAGAGGTGAAAAACGAAAATTCTGACTTCTATGTTGGCTGCTCTTTTCGTTCTTCTTGATTCGTTTTTCCATAGGCCAGATAATAAAAGTACTCTTATGCGGGCATTCGAAAGGAAGATTTACTTATGTCCGTCAATTATGTTGCTTTGGGAAAACGTATTGGTTATTTCAGAATGCAGTGTGGTAATATCACCCAGGAAGCCTTAGCCTCTAAAATCAATCGCAGTCGTGAATTTCTGGCCAAAATTGAAAAAGGCACAGAACACCCCAGCGTTGCCACTCTGGTCGATATTGCCGACGCCCTCTGCATTTCCATTGATGATTTGTTGATAGACAGTCTTCACTATTCCGTTTCAACTTCCAACACCGAATTGCATCGTCTGTTATTGGACTGCAACGAAACTGAGCAGGAAATCATTATCCGCACAGCGAGGGAGTTAAAGGCCACTCTTGTCAGCCTTGGAATTTAACATCCATCCGTATTAAAATCACAAAATAAAAAGGCCCGCATAAGCCGCAGACGCACCCTCGAATCATCTTGGGTGCTGTCTGTGGTTTATGCGGGCAGTTATTGTGTTAGCTTATTCTCTTACTATCAAGCAGGCATATTATTGCTGCGTTCGCTCCGCTTCATTCCCATAAAAGGAGGGACAGAAGCACGGCTCAACCCTTTCTCATGGGCTTTCATTAACTGATACTCGTGCGTAGCTACTGCATCAATAAATTCACGCTGCTTCGGTGTTGCATGGTAATAATCTGTTTTAAAGCGTTTGCATACGCCAAATAAAACGTTCAAATATTCCATCGTATCGTTGCTCATAGGAGCAACCTGCAGTTCAAGCTCTTGATCTTTCATACTGAGCCCTCCAATCTTTAAGATAAGTAGGTACTGAAAATTTCTTGTGCACCCTCATCTGCCAGCATAAGTAGCTTTGGACCTCCTGAATGTGGCTGAAAAATCGGAACTGCATGAAAATCCTTGATGTAGTGATCATACAGTTCATCTGTTTTTGCTTCAAAGGTTACAATACCACCATGTCCACTATCAATTGACAATTGAATACCATAAGCAATCATCATTCGTCCAATGCCAGAGTACTTCTGCACCGTGCTAATTGTCGGATTACTCTCAGGATGCGCTTCAATATTAGCAATAAAAACCGATATTCCGTGATCATCCTCTCGATATGCCCCCAATGCTACTATTTCGCCAGCATCTGTTTTCGCTGCATACTTTTCTAGCTTTGGGTCGCGGATAAATTCACTCGTCCAATCAGATTGCCATTTTTCCTTTGTAGAGGTCAGGTCTTCGTTGGTTGCCGATTCAATACCAATCTCAATCTGTTTTCCGGTCGCATTTTCTACCACATAGTATTGGAGAACCATTTCCTCCACACTCCCTTCTGTAGATATTGTAGCATGAACTTTTCAAAAACGCAAATGTCATTTCTCACTCTGTTTCGTAACTTTTCACCGCATCTTCAAATGTAAAACGAATTTTCACGCTTTCATCGTTGAAAACCTCAATGCGGTCAATAAAGGTTTCCACCACATTCTGCGACAGGTGCATCACATCGCCAGCTTCTCCCACAGTATTCATCACGGCTTGCAAATTATCCGTATCCTTCTTCACAGGCTGGAAAGCTTGATCTTTCTCGGTACGAAGTCGTTGAATCTGCTCCATTCGTTCATCTTCTTGCGCTCTGTAGGCATCTCTCTGCCGGATAAACTCCTCCTTACTCATGTTCCCGTCGGCGTATTGCTCATACAGTGCAACGCGCTGTTTTACAATCTCTGCCTTTTCTGTACTCAGCTTTTCTTCCTGCCGTTCCAGTGCGGAGAAGCAGATCAACGCTTTGCGTTCCCGTTCGTGCAGGATTTCCAGTACATACTCTGCCTGCTTTATCTGCGCTGTCAGCGCATTTCGGACGATATGTTCCAGCAGTTCCTCGGAGATTGGGATTCGCTTGCAAGGGCTGTCCACCGCTGTGGCCGAAAATCTGCAGTTAAACGAGGGGCCAAGCTTCTTGAGTACACGATATTTCATCAGCTTCTGGCAGTAGCCGCAGTAGACCTTGCCTTTCAAGGGATACTGGTGTTTTGTGTAGTTCCCGGCCTGGTGCTTCCCATGCTGCAGCATAATGACCATTTGTGCCTGTTCAAATTCCTCCGGGGTCACAATGGCGGCATGGCTGTCCTCAATACGTACCTGCTGTTCCAGCGGAGCGCGCAGAACCCGATGCTTACAGGGAACCGGCATAATGAATTTCGCGCCCACATAGGTTCCCTTATACTTCTCATTTTTCAGAACATGGTAAACCGTTCCACTTGTCCAATGGCTGCGCTGCAGATCCCATGCTTTCTGCTCGCTGTACACATGGCTTTCCGCCACATGATACGCTGCCGGAGTTGGAATCTGCTTTTCATTCAGGATTTTTGCGATGGTGCCTGTTCTGTTGCCCTGCAATGCCAGTTCAAAAATCAACCGCACATATCGACTGGCTACCGGGTCGAGGATCAGCTTATGGCAATCGTTCGGGTCCGGCAGGAATCCAAACGGGCGGTATCCTCCGAGATACATTCCTTTCTTCTGCATCACATGGTCGGCTGCTGCGATTTTAGCGGAAAGATTGTCTAGTCCCGCATCGGCACATATTCAATTTGCCGGACACATTTATTTGTCCTCTTTTTCGACTTCTGAAATTTCTTTTGCAGTTGCCGTTACAATCCGTATGCCATTATCGCTCATATCATCAAGGAGAGCGTCGAGCTGCCGCCGCTTTGTATCTTTTTGGGTGGGCGTATCTAAAAGAAACTGGTCTACGGATATATTGTAACGAAGCATAAGCTCAAAAAAGATTTGCAGACTGGGGTGCTGTCCTTTGTTTTCGATATTTGCAAGATAGCGAGGAGAAATATACATTTCATCACTTACCTGTTTGCGGCTTTCTTTGCGCCCCGTCCGCGCAGCTTTTATAGCTTCTCCAAATGCCTTGAAGTCATATTTTTCTACCGGTCTTTTTGCCATATTTATTCACCCAGTTACATTTTACTGTTCCCCTTTCTCTTTGGATATGTCTATACAGTTCCACTAAATAGCCATAATAATTCATATTTATATACTTGCTATTGTTCGTGTGTCCGACTATAATTATTATGATAAGATTTTCAGAAAGGACGGGTGTTGTTATGGAATATATGTCTTGCCCCGAAGCAGCAAAGAAGTGGGGAATTTCTGAAAGGCGGGTACAGATACTTTGCAGGGAGAAACGCATACAGGGTGTTTCAAAACTTGGGTATATGTGGTTGATACCAAAAGACGCGGAAAAACCGATTGACGGTAGAACCAAACAAGGAAAGGAGCTATACCATGAATAAAGTTTTGATTATAGATGATGATAAGGAACTTTGTGCGCTGATTAAACGCAGCGTGCTATCAGAAGATATAGAAGCTGATTTTTGTAATACGGGAAAAGAGGGATTACAAAAATTAAAAGAGAGAGAATATCAACTTGTGATACTGGACGTTATGATGCCTGGTATGGACGGATTTGAAACATTGGAAGAAATTAGAAAAGAAAGCAGCCTGCCGATTTTGATGTTTACATCAAAAAATGACAGTGCTTCTAAAGTACGCGGTTTAAGGGCAGGAGCTGATGATTATTTGACAAAACCTTTTGACATGGACGAACTGATAGCCCGTATCGTTTCCCTTATACGCCGTTATACCCGTTTCAATCAACAGGACGGAATATCACAGCAACTTGAATTTGACGGGTTGAAAATTGATATTGAAAATCGTTCTGTTACTACGGAAAATGGAACTTTTGAATCGCCTCCAAAAGAATTTGACTTACTCTTATACTGCGCGAAAAATCAAGGGAAAATTCTGACAAAGCAACAGATTTATGAAGAAGTGTGGAGAGAGGAATATTTCTATGATGACAGCAACATTATGGCGATTATCAGCCGACTTCGCAAGAAATTAGAGGTAAATCCCGGAAGTCCAAAATATATTCAAACGATTAAAGGTATCGGTTATCGTTTTAACAAGGAGGTTTGATTTTCTATGGAAGCAGTCATTTTTCTATCCATAATAATTGCACTTTTCTCTATTCTTGTTTCCTGCTTTGCTATTCGACGTGTTAAAAAACAGATAGCCGAGATAACAGACGCATTGATTGATGTAAAAAACGGAAATGGAAACAGACGTATTTTATCTGCAACAAATGAACTGGTAGCCCCTCTTGCCTATGAAATAAATGAGATTGTTGTGTCTTATGAGAGCAGGCTTTCTACTGTCCGGCAGACAGAAGAAACAAACCGACAGCTTATGACAAGTCTTTCCCATGATGTTCGGACACCGCTTACAACGCTTATTGGGTATAACTTATGGAAAAGGAAACAACAGGAACTGTAATTTCAGTTACAAAACAATGGTGGTTAAAAGTAAATCGTAAACCTGTCCGTACCCATGCTATGGATGGTGCAGCTTTTCCACATATTATCAAGGTCAAATACACGATAGGCGTCAAAGATTACACCTGCCAAAAATGGATTGGCGCAGGAAACAAAATTCCTGACAAGGGAACAACGATTAAAGTTATCTATTGTGAAGATAAACCATCAAAAGCAAGAATTGAACTCTGATTCAAATAGCTTGATATGGTAGGTTTTATTCGGTGTGGAGTAACAAGTTTTGGTAATTTGGATTCCTCACTACTGAAAAAATAGTGTCTTTTATGCACACTTCCTAATTCTACGCTACGACAGCAAAAGAAAAAAAGCCGTCGTAGCGCAGACATATTTTCACGCGCATTTGAAGCGGTGGCTTTAATTTTTAGAGCCGCCGCTTCTTTTTGTCTACTGCTAACATAAATTAGCGGCATTTAGGAGGGCTGCCGCTATGGGGATTTCTTTGTTGCTATACAGCATACATAGGTTACATTCATTAAAAAAAGTATAGCTCCCCCACCGGACAAGTCCGACTATACAGATGAACTATCAAATCAATTAAATACTGCTGTTATTTCCTATGCGTCGGTCTGCGCCTTGCAGATGGGCGCATTTTGCATTTTACAGAAGATTTTTCAAAGAAATTTTCGCTTTCGTCCGGCGTTTAAAAAAGTCGTCTGTATTATCCCGCGAAAAGGGGAGGTACTACCGCCTTTCGGCAGAAAGGAGGTGATTACATGGAACCTAATCGCAGAGAATTTCAGAAGCAATGTGTCTTTCAAAGTTTCTGTAAACGGGTGCTACACAACGAAGCCTGTAACGCCCATGATGAAATCCGGCGACGCAGGAAACGGGAAGTTTCTTTTTGTGACCTTGCCTTGCATGAGGAACGGCAGCTTTACACTACGGATAAATATTTTCAAGCTGAAACAGCCGAGCCGACTTATCAAATGGCAGGAAAAGAAATAACCCCGAAGTTATTGCTTGAAGCAATACGCACCCTGCCGGAAGAAAAGAGAACTGCTATACTTCTGTACTATTTCGAGGGCATGACTGACGTGGAAATCGGAAAAATGTTCAATACGTCGCGCAGCACGATACAGTACAGACGGACAAGCTCTTTTGAACTGTTAAAGAAATATTTGGAGGAACACGCTGATGAATGGAACGAATGGTAATCAAAACGACTACCCGGAAAATGCCCTTGTTCCCTATCCCGTTATTTTGGCGGCGAGCAAAGGCGACCCGGACGCTATGAAAATGGTCTTGCAGCATTTCAGCGGCTACATAGCAAGTCTTTCCATGCGGAAGCTCTACGACGAGCGCGGCAATGTCTATTATGGCGTTGACGAGGATATTCGGGAACGGCTGCAAGCAAGACTGATGAGGGCTATCCTCACTTTTCGGGCTGAATAACCTACGCGATATTGGAACGCTTCTTTCCCCTTTTCCGTTCCATACCGCAAGACAGCCCCCTGCTCTTTGATAAAGAAAGCGGCGCAATAGAACGGCGACGCAGCATAAGGCAAATCGGATACGTTCCTTTTGTGCCGAGCCATGCGGCGGGTACGCCATGACCTTTCTCTTAACAGAAAAGCGAGCGAGAAATACCACACCGTAAAGCAGGGATAGCAGCCTGCGGGCGATAACGCACAGAATACATAATGATACTTCCTTACAGCCATAGTCCGAGCGTTAGAAGCGTCGCAGGCAATGGGTAGGGCTTCGGCAGACCGCCGGAGGGGTGCAAGTCCCATGAGGTTACGCTAATAGCCGTCCGATTAAAGCCTATGTTACAGATTGATTTTTGACCCATTAAGAAAGGGGGACGACAAATTGAACAATAACGACGTGCCGATTTGGGAAAAGTACACTCTTACCATAGAAGAAGCAGCAAAATATTTCCGTATCGGAGAAAGCAAGCTGCGGAAACTGGCAGAAGAAAATCCCGTCCCGGACTGGGTAATGATGAACGGAAACCGTATTCAGATTAAGCGTAAGCAGTTTGAAAAAATGATTGATACGGTGGACGCAATCTAATAGTGAAATCGAGCCTTGAATGTGGTACAATGTAGTCAAGCATTTCAGAATTGCCGGGACATCCGAAGCCACATAGGTCTCACCGTCCGCAATGCCGATGATCATCGGGCTATCCTTACGTGCCACCCAGATTTCGCCTGGATAATCACGGAACATCAGCTCAAGAGCGTAGGAGCCACGGACACGCACCATCGTCTTAGCGATGGCATCAATAGGACCAAGATTGTACTTTTTATAATAATAGTCCACCAGTTTGATGACCACTTCAGTGTCCGTCTGGCTGTAGAACGTATAGCCATGCTTCAGCAGCTTTTCTTTCAGCTCAGTATCGTTTTCAATGATACCGTTATGTACGCCAACGACCTCAGACTCCACTGTGCCGGAACCAGAACGGGTACAGTTACCTGAAACATGCGGATGTGCATTGGTTTGGCTCGGCTCACCGTGAGTTGCCCAACGAGTATGACCAATACCACAGGTTCCTTTCAATGCCTTGCCGCCATCTGTTTTCTCGATCAGATTGGACAGGCGTCCCTTCGCTTTCACGACCTGTGCCAGATTTTCACCGTCACGGACAGCCAGTCCGGCCGAGTCATATCCTCTATATTCTAGTTTTGACAGACCATCCAGCAGGATCGGTGCTGCTTGTCGATTTCCTGTAAAACCAACGATTCCACACATAGTTTTATCCCTCCCGTTATTTAATCTATTATACTTTCCCTTTTATGCAAAACGACTCTGGGAACTGCCAGAGTCGTCATTGACTTTATGCCTTATATCCCTTTTCGCAGATTACATTGACCACTTCATCAACATACTTCTGGCAAGTATTATGGTCAGGTGCTTCCACCATGACACGCACCACCGGTTCAGTACCGGATTCACGCACCAGAATACGACCAGTATCGCCCAGTGCCTCAGCAACCTTAGACACGGCTTCCTGCACAGCAGGATCATTCTGTGCAGCCTTCTTATCGGTCACACGAACATTCTCCAACACCTGCGGATAGATCTTCAGCGGTGCCGCCAACTCGCTCATCGGCTTCTTCTTAGCCAGCATGACTTCCATCATCTTCAGACTGGTTAAGATACCATCGCCGGTGCTGGCATATTTGGAGAAGATGATATGACCACTCTGCTCACCACCGATACGACAGCCGTTCTTCGCCATGTACTCGTATACGTACTTGTCACCCACAGCAGTCTTGGCGTAACCGATACCTTGCTCATCAAACGCTTTGTACAGACCAAAGTTGGACATGACAGTCGTAACCACAGTATTGGTCAGCAGCTTGCCACGCTCTTTCATATAGCAGCCATAGATATACAGGATATGGTCGCCAGTGATGACATTACCCTTCTCGTCCACGCACAAGCAGCGGTCGGCGTCACCATCGTAGGCAAAGCCGACATCCAAGCCCTTCTCCACTACGAATTTCTGCAGACCCTCGATGTGGGTGGAGCCAGCATTGTTGTTGATATTCAGACCGTTCGGCTTGTTATTGATAACGTAGGTATCTGCACCCAGAGCATCGAAAACGCTCTTAGCAATATTCCAGCTGGAACCATTGGCGCAATCCAGACCAACCTTCACACCCTTGAAGGAGTAGATACCCAAAGAGATCAGGTAGCCCATATAGCGGTTGCGGCCTGCCACGTAGTCCACGGTGCAGCCGATATGCTCACGATGAGCAAAAGGCAGTTCCGGCCAGTCCTTGTCAAATACATGGAGCTTGCCATCGATGTAGTCCTCCACCAGCAGCAGAGTCTCTTCGGGCATTTTTTCACCGTAACAGTCAATCAGTTTGATTCCGTTGTCGTAGTAGGGGTTGTGGCTGGCAGAGATCATAATTCCGCAGTCGAAGTCATCCACACGGGCAATATACGCCACTGACGGAGTGGTGGTAACATGGAGCAGATAAGCATCTGCACCGGAAGCCGTCAGGCCAGCCACCAGACTATATTCAAACATATAGGAGCTGCGGCGGGTATCCTTACCAATGACGATACGAGCAGGATCGGTGTCACCATTGCGCTCACGCAACGCATTATAATACCAGCCCAGAAAACGACCTACTTTGTAGGCATGGTCTGCTGTTAATGTAATACCAGCTTCACCACGGAAGCCATCGGTTCCAAAATACTTTCCCATCTTATATCTTCTTTCCTAACAGTATTCTTTTACTTTAAACGTACGGCGTCTCATGCACTAATACCAACGAGCACCTCGTTTTCACCAGCCTATTGGTATTCAGTTTATTCTATTCTTTAATAGCCTCCCCCCGTTAGTTATTGATCATCATCCAATCATTGTTCAGTCAAAGACACACATATAAAAACAGAGCAACCTATGAAACCAATCTTTCAACAGATTTATCATAAATTCTTCAGATTTGTTGTAGCATGATTCATATCCCGCATTTTTTCCGCTATCATCGAAATGCAGATAGCCATTACAATTCGCAGAATAGCTTGAGCCGTTTCATATAAGCCGCCTATTTTTGCCATTGTACATATCCGTGCTAAAATCCACCATGGAAAGACATCAAACTCTATCGTGTGGATGCAAAGAATCCAAATCGAATTTCTTCCTATCACAGGTAGCAGTTTGCCCACCAAGTGATTTTGTAATCGTAAAGACGCCATTAAAATAGAAATAACACAGCACACTGCTCCAACAAAATCTACCGGCCCATATGGAAAGGCACATTTCACCATATCCAGATGGCTACCGCTAAACAAGCAAAACAACAGGTACAATATCGCCACACAACAAACTAATATTCTATTCTGCTTGATTTTTTCAAGGCTAATACTATAACCCACTGTCGCAAAAAGGCTAGCCACCATTCCTTCTTGTATTGACCACGGAAGCCAGAAAAATGGTGTAACGCTAGACTCAAAAAAGAGACTCCTATTGCGCAAGCCATAGGATACTTTGTTCTTTTATAAAGCTCTAACAGTAGCAGTGCCCAAAACAGTGCCAGCAAGAACCATATCGGACCAATCGCTGGCAATGATGTCTGCCATAGTTCTGCATGGTATCCTAGGCCAATAAAAGCTGCCCTAACCCATTTTTGTATATTCAGTATAAATACTGCCTTGTTATCTTTCAGTAGTGTCACTAAGCTCTCAAAAAATATGCTTGCAATCACTATTCCAGCGCAAGACACAAAATATGGTACTAAAAGAGTTCTCGTCTTTTTCTTCATCCAGTCTGCCAGACTTCTCTTCTTCTTTGATAAAAATCCGCTTACAAGAAAAAAAAGTGGCATATGGAAAGCACATATAAGTATTCCTATGCAGTCAGCTGTAAAGCTGTGACCTATAAGAACGCAGATAATTCCAATTGCCTTTGCAATATCAATATAGGTTGCTCTGCTCTGCTCTGCTCTGCTCTGCCTGCCTGCAATAGATGGTCACCATCAATACCTGCAAGGATAAAGTCGCCCTTATCCAGTGCTTCGGGTCGCTCGGTAGAGGTGCGGATGCACACCGCCGGGAAGGAATGTCCTACGCTAGTGAAAAAGCTGCTTTCCTCCGGCAATGTACCGGAGTCGGACACCACGCAAAAGGCGTTCATCTGCAAACAATTGTAGTCATGGAAGCCCAGCGGCTCATGCTGAATCACACGCTTGTCAAGCACGAAGCCACTCTGCTCCAAACGCTTGCGACTACGGGGATGGCAAGAGTACAGGATGGGCATATCGTACTTTTCTGCCATCTTGTTGATAGCGGTGAACAGAGAAGTGAAATTCTTCTCTGTGTCGATGTTTTCCTCCCGGTGGGCAGACAGAAGGATGTACTTTCCCTTCTCCAGTCCCAGACGGGTGTGAATATCGGAAGCTTCAATCTTACTAAGGTTCTGGTGTAGCACCTCTGCCATGGGAGAACCGGTAACATAGGTGCGCTCTTTGGGCAAACCGGTGTCTGCCAGATAGCGGCGAGCATGCTCGGAGTACGCCATATTCACATCGGAGATGATGTCCACGATACGGCGATTGGTTTCTTCCGGCAGACACTCGTCCTTGCAGCGGTTGCCCGCTTCCATATGAAAGATGGGGATGTGCAACCGCTTTGCACCGATAACGCTCAGGCAGCTGTTGGTATCGCCCAGAACCAGCACAGCATCTGGCTGGATGGCAGCCATCAGCTTATAGCTCTCAGAAATAATGTTGCCCATTGTCTCGCCCAAATCCGCACCCACGGCGTTCATGTATACTTCCGGGTCAGCCAGCTGCAAATCATGAAAGAACACGCCGTTCAGATTGTAGTCGTAGTTCTGACCGGTATGCGCCAGTATCACATCGAAATACTTGCGAGTTTTGTTGATGACAGCCGCCAGGCGAATAATCTCCGGGCGAGTGCCCACGATAATCAGCAGCTTCAGCTTGCCGTTATTCTTAAACGATACATTGCTATAATCAGCCATTGTTTTTCTCCTTTACACCTGCTCAAAAAAGGTATCCGGGTGATTGGGGTTAAAAATCTCGTTGCAGGTCATTACCGTCACCAGATTCTCCGTCTCGGACAGGTTGATAATATTGTGAGTCCAGCCGGGAATCATGTGGACAGCCTCGATCTTATCGCCAGAAACCTCAAACTCCACCGTTTCTCCGGTGTTGATGTTTCGCTCCTGAATCAAACCGTGCCCAGCCACTACAATGAACAACTCCCACTTGGAGTTGTGCCAGTGCTGCCCCTTGGTGATTCCCGGACGGCTGATATTGATGCTCACCTGTCCGCAGTCAGCGGTGTGCACCAGCTCGGTGAAAGAGCCACGGTTGTCCACGTTCATCTTCAGGGCATACTTAAACTTGTCCGTAGGCAGATAGGTCAAGTACAGGGAATACAGCTTCTTGGCAAAGCTGCCGTCCGGCATCTTGGGCATCATGAGCGTAGTCGGCTGTGCCTTGAACTCTTGCAGCAAGTCCACGATCTCGCCCAATGTGACCTTGTGTGTCACAGGAACGCAGCAGTAGCGACCGTCTGCTTTCAGAACAGTCTCTACCCCGTCAAATTCACAGTGCTGCTCCTTGCCTTCCAGCAGGTCGAACATTCCTTCTACAAGGTCGTCGATGTACAACAGCTCCAGCTCGGTGCTGCGGTCGTTGACGGTGAAAGGCTCATCGTTGGCAACCGCCCAGCAGAAGGTACTGACGGCACTGTTGTATTTAGGGCGGCTGTGTCCCATCAGGTTGACGAAGCGATAGACCGCCACCTTTGCCCCGGTCTCCCGAGCATACTGGAAGAACAGCTCCTCGCCAGCTTTCTTGCTACGACCATACTCGCTGTTGCCAAAACGGCCTGCCAGGGTGGCCTGAATGGAGGAAGACAGCATGATGGTTGCCTTGTTGTTGTGCTTTTTCAGGCAGCTCAGCAAGTCGGATGCAAAGCCGAAGTTTCCTTTCATGAAGTCTTCCGGGTTCTCCGGGCGATTCACGCCAGCCAGATTGAACACGAAGTCTGCCTTGCGGCAGTACTCGTCCAGTTCCTCCGAGGTAGAATCCAGATCATACTCGTAGATTTCTTTAATATCCAGTGCCGGACG
>PPYE01432596.1_pt1 | contig 49190 bp, 58 predicted proteins | sample 1559881 | NCBI WGS metagenome assembly PPYE01 (sample SAMN08240022, study PRJNA423297) | Human gut metagenome, whole genome shotgun sequencing project.
CCGGTAAGAAAAGCACCCTGCACACGCCCGTGAGCACAATAGTTTCTCACACTGCGCTCCGATATATTCCATTTTTTTGCTATTTCAGCAACTGAAAGGTATTGCATCTGACTTCCTCCGTTATCAATCGAATCCAATACTATACGAATTTACAGTATAGTATATCACATTATCGGCAATAAATACAGAAAATCCCTGCATCACTTGATATATTTTTGCCGTTTTCGGAAATTTCAATTACCAAAAATTTTACAAATATTGCCGTGGCAGATAAAATCTCCAGATTGACATACATTCCTTCATTTAGTACAATAAACAGCAGTGTTTTGCCGTCTGCCATCCGGATCACAGGAGCCGGGCGGGTGAAATCTGCAAATATACTGTCCTGTTTACATTTGCTGTGGCGAAGGTATGGGACAGAGAAACATAATCCCTATTGCATAAGGAAAAGGTGTTGATTCAGTGAATAATTTAGCGTTAATTGATGAAATATTACTAAAAATCGAAAAGCCTGTCCGCTACATCGGACATGAGGTGAACAGTGTGATCAAAGACCCGGAAAAGGTGGATATACGGTTTGCCATGGCATTCCCGGACGTTTACGAGATAATATGACAGAACCCTATATATGGTATATTAATCGCAGTGTAAACGCTATATATAGTATGAGTCGGGACGTTTTAATATTGGATGATACAGTCGCCAAAATGTATTTTGTCGCCATTCTACTATGAACAAATCAACGAAATGAAGAGATTGATGATATATTTCAACTGTAAATAACTAAATTTTAATGAGTCGACAAATTAATGCCGGCTCATCATTCATTTCAAATTGCGCTTTGATAAGCGAAACTATTCGTGTATTTTCATTCCATTTTTCTCCTACTCTGTTACTGGATATAAGACGACATCTACAGGTCTCACACCTGCAATTTTGGCTATTTCCTTTTTTATATTCTCCAAACTACAAGAATAGCAATATGTTGTATATCCGGAGATTTGATCTGGACTGGATGGAATATAACCTTCATCATGGACGATCCATTCCGTGCCTTCATTGAAATATTCCATAGAGAAATTTGATAAAGCTTTATCCGTCCATTGGTTTACGGGATAATAGATGATATTCCATTCAGATTGGACAGATCCACGGATCGTCATATAATCCCATGGTTCACTTTCCACGATTGAGAGAAGGCTGCAGATAATCTTATCTTTATCCGATCTTGCATAATCGAAAGAACGGATTAAACTTTTAACGGAATTTAATTCCTCAACGGAGTATGCTTCCCCGCCCTTTTTTGGTAAATTGCAGGTAATATCCGTGAATTCCCATAATTCGCCATCTTCCAGAGCGCCTTTTACCAAGGAGAAAGAATCCGTCAGATGTTCCTTATAATGCGAGTTTCCGAACACGACAATATTTTCTGGGAAGCAGAGTTCATCATAAAATAGTGGGGATTCCTGCAGATCCGGGGATACCTGTTTTGCGTACAATTTTCCACCATACCCATGTTCTTGCAGCCACAGCTGGAAGTCTTCTGTGGATAAGATAAATTCCATGTATTCTTTGTCCTGGTATTCCGCATCCATAAATTCTTCGAAGCAGGCCCATAGGGAACCATTCCAAAAACCATGCTCTTCCACATATCTTGAAAAAGATTTGTTATAATCGTGATCCTTATCCCAATCCGCAGCGGTTTCTGAAATATCATCCATAGTGATGCCATGGGTTAACATCCAGTGCATTTGGTATCTAAGATAAGCTTTTTTGTGTAAATCTGTTGTTGTCATAATATTTTTTCCTCCTAGACTTATGATTTTTTATAAAACCAATATACCTGTAGGAAAATCAATTTATTTAAAAAGAGCGCCCATAAAATAAGCGCTCAAAGGTTCCTATCACATAAACCCATCCATCGTCATTTTGGCTCTGATAGCCTCAATTTCTGAGAGGACAGGAAGCATGGATTCGTCAGTTTGATTCTGCAACTGTTTCTTTATAGCATCTTTAAAATCATTGATCAGTGATTCGATTCCTGTGAGTGTTGCTTGATAAACCGTTGTTTGTACAGGATAACTTGCCAATTCAACATATTTTGTCACTAAACCGATGATCTCTGGAACATAGAGTTCGATGATTTTTTTTGTTGAAGATGTTATCGGGGTGTCTGCGTTATAGATACCCCTTAACAAAGAATTTATTTCTTCTATTGTATGTAATAATCTTTTATCCTTGATATCTTTTGTAGGAATAAAGAGTTTCTGTGAAACTGCTTTAAATTCACATGAATCACATTCTTCTGTTATGTTTTGACCTCTCTTATGAAGTTTTTCTGAAATTGTTATTAAAATATTATCAGGCATAAGGCACCAAATACCGTAAATAGTAGAAGTAAAAAATATGATGCCAAAAAACACAATGAAAATTATCATCAAAATCATAAAATCACATTTCCTTTCCCATTAAAATTACATGAATCCATTCATCTGCATTTTTGTTTTGATGGTCTTAATTTCTGATAAAATAAGGAGGATGGATGCATCTTTTTGTTATGTAAGTGTATTTTAACAACATCCCTAAAATTCTTGACCAGTAACTTGATTTCCAAATTTATTCTTTCGGAAGCATTTGTTTGTACAGGGTGGTTTGTTAATTCAGAAAAATTGGGCAAGGATCCTCGGTAATTCAATTACCGAGAGGAATTGCTTCGTGAAATACAAACTGCATACTGGTATCCATCTGCATGTTGGATGATCCGTACCATAATCTTCTTTGTTGCCGTCACCAAAGCACCTGCTGTCGTGCGGATATCATGCGACCCGCTGCTCCTGACCATGAGCCGGCCTATATATGAGCCATAGTATTTTCCATTGTGGATCTTCACATATACGATATCCCCAGTCTGCAGGCCGTTCACCCGCTTATGGTGGTCCCTGTATTTTACCGTGATGATCCCGCACTGATTGAACTGGCCGAGAAGGTTTTTTCTCTTCTAATATATAAAAAACAAAATTATTTCGCTGTTTCCTTACCATATTTCTTATGAAAAAAAGATCAAATGAAGGAGGAAAAAAACATGACAATGGAAAAAGCTTTGATACTAAACGGATATAAGAACCGAAATGAATTCTCTTTATGGTACTTGTTGTATGGAAAGGACGGTCTTGAAGAATTTTTCAAAAAATATCCTACTGAAAAAATATCTATTGGGGAACATAGCCTGCGTCCGTCAGAAGTTATGAACATTCTGTCCGAAGACCCGGAAAGCTTTCTGACATACCAAACGGTAGAAGAAATTTTGGAACAGAATCCAATATTGATTCGGACCATGGACGAAAAAAATGCGGAAAAGTATGTGACTATTAAATCGCTTCCTTTTTTGAATCATGTTTCTGATCATCTTTTTGGGGACTATCTAAAATCGAAAGATGCATTTTGTATCACGGACGAAGAATACTTCCGTGCAACAAACGACCAATTGGAACAATGTTTCAAAAAACATAGTTCTGTATTAGAGCAAATCCCGGAAAAAAGATGGGATGCCGACCTGGTAAGCCGTGCCATGGGAACACTCATGGATATGGATATGTCGGTTGCTTATGGGACAAAAATCCCAGAGAAATTAAAAACAGAAAAATACTGGCGGGCATTATGTACGGTAAATGGATATTATTTCCGCCTGCTTCCAGAGGAATATAACTACATCCTGACGGAAGATTTCGTGTTGCATGCTATGCAGAATAACCGCTCTTATGTGGGATATCTTCATATGTATGAAGCCATCCCGGAAGAACTGAAGACAGAAAAGGTGAGCTTGCTCGCCTGCATTAACCACTTTGCAGCCGCAGAGTATCTGCCAGAAAGATTTCGGAATGATGAGTTTTATAATAAACTGATCGAGTTTGGGCAATACCATTTCCTTGGCTACATAAAGCTGGATACAATTTCAGCAGAAGTATTTGAAAAAGTACTATCAAAATGTGAGCCTGGATACTCTCCTTTAAGTACTATCAAAAAAATCCCGGCACATTTATTGACCAAAGGGGTGATATACCAGTTGGCATTGCATGGGGAAGAAAGCCTGGTTCCGGCAAAGTATAAAGATAAGGATTTTTATCTCACATATGTCCGGTATCATGGGGGAAATCTTGATAAAGTGCCAGAAAAATATATGGACGAAGAAGTATGTCTTTCCGCTTTGGAGGGTAATGCTTACGCAGCGAGGAAATATATCCCTGAATCAATTAAGACAGATGACTTTTGGGAAAAGGTAGTAGAAAAAAGGCTGTTTTATAGTCCTGCCGATCTGCCTGAGAAATATTGTACAGAAGAACTTGTTTTGGAAAATGCTACCTGTATTGATGACATTCCTGAGAAATTCTTAAATGATATTACAGTGATTCCTGTTTTAAAAAAACAGAAATGGGTGGCTCCGATTGACTTGAAAAAATATCAGTCACAAGCCGTATATGATTACGTAATGGGAACATGCCAACAAAAGATGTACGTCTATTACTTAAAGTTATTCAGAAAAGAGTTCTGGAAACAGGAGCATATAGACTATGCATTACAACATGATCCAGAATCGATAACTATACCGGGATTGGAAGAGCGAGATATTAGGAAGTCTTTGGAATATTATCCAGAAAATATTACATTTGCACCAGATGGTTATACGATACCGGATCAAACTCTCCAAGATGAAGAAATCGATTCTTCTATTGATAAAGATAGTGCTGAAGCAAGTGTGGCAGCATCATTTACACAACTTAACATTTTTGATTTTTTGACAGCATAATGAAAGCTCCGGCCCAAAACCGGAGCTTTTCTTTAGATTGCTTTGACCTCTAAGGTCATTACGCATTCATTTGCGTGAATGGAAGCATATGTACTTGTGTTTTTGTACTGTAAATTCTCCCGCTCTTTTCCTTTTATGCAGGATATTAAAAGGTTAAATTCTGTCTGCAATACAAGGGTTGCCATCTCATGATCCATGATCATTTTTCCCATCGGGCTTTCTAAAAAGGATTTTTCTTCTCTTCCGTCTGGATAGGAAAATGTCCGCACTACCGCAAAATCAACGGATTTTTTCGGTATATGGATCTGTGTGGTAATATAAAAGTCAGAAAATTTTTCAAAGCCGGCGTCATTAAAGGCCTGGGCAAGATCAATATTATTATCTTCCCAGTAAGCAGCTATTATCTTGAAAGCATAATCCGGATCATGCTCCTTTTCTGGAAGTTCATACTTCTCTACCATATCCATGATAGGATCCACGAAAGGTTCATCAGAAATCTCTTCTTTCCATAATAAAAAGATATCCGTACCGTTCCGCTTTATGACCGGCCTGTTAGACCGGCAGTGGTGATTTATAATCCCCAAAACTTCTTTTGCAGCTTTTTTTCCAAAAGCCATTGCTATACATACATCTTGTTTCATTGAGAGCCTCCTTTATTGATGATTTTTTCCACGCTTAGACCTTGGCTAAACGTGGAGGTTTCCTATTTGAGTCGGATATAATAATATCCGGTGCGTTCATCTTTTTCTCTGTCTGCATATGGATGATAAAAGCCCATCGTGATCATATCCTCCATGCTTGGGGGCAGCATCATTTTAATCGTATACATCAACGTCCGGGTTTTTTCGTAATCAGGGCAGAGGATTTCTTTTCCATCTGTCCACAAGAGTTGGTTAGGAGCTTTAGGTAAAAAGCTTAACAGTGAACGGAATAAATGTTGTAAAGCTTTTTTGCTGCCTTCTTCCTTATCATGCTTATATTTTGCCTGACAGGACTGCTCATAAGACTTTTTCTTATGTAAGAGTCCTTTCGGGTCAATGATATAGGAACAATCCCCGGACCAACGGATCAGGTTCGCTTTGTCCGAAGGAGACAGTTTGGCATAATCAGCGTAGTTATTTAACAGATTTTCTAAGGAATCAAGACCAGTAAGAAAATCTTCCTTAAATGCATTGATGATCTGCTTTTCAGCCTCATAAGAGAAAGGATCGGTATAATATCTCTCTGGACAGCCGTTTTCTTTCATGCAGAAAGGGATGATCTCTTCTTGCGAAGCGATGATTTCCATTCCATCCATAAATCGGATTTTCCATCCTGGAGCTGCTTTGCTGAAATTGTTACAACTAACCACATATCCGCGACTGACAACATGGAATCTTTTTCCTGTAAACTCCTTATGTTCAAAATTGCCCCAGAAAAACTCAGAAAAGCCATTTCTTTCTAATTCATCAAATAATTGACGATATGTACGGTTGGGGTTGGTAGATTCCTGTTTCATGTATTTCATTGCATCTGATTTATCTGTGAATACAGATCTTCCAAAATCATCAGTGCTTTTGTATATGGTTGCAAAACTATTCTGCAACTGGGAAAACATCGATAATAATACAACCCGTACCTGTCCGCTTTTGCATAAACGAACTTCGTCTACGGTTGCAGTGATAATATCTTCGTTTTTCCAAAGAAGATAAACCTCGTCGCCCGGCAGACATGGTAATGCAGATATTGATACCACAGTGCCCATCTCATTTTTTGTGATAATTTCTTTTGTTTGCTTCATAAAAATTGACCTCCTTGATTTGGAATATTTAATTTACAAACTTAATATGTTGGCCATAAAGAAAAAAAATCAGGATACCCGATAAAAGGGTACCCTGATGCCTGATTTTTATCATCGGTGATATTCAATTTTAACTAACCAACGGACTTCGCCTTTTTTTGCTAATCTAACCTCTTCTTCTTTTACTTTGACTTCAATTCTTTTACATTGTTTTTCCGCCTTTTCGATTGCGTCCATTGTAGACTTTGGCCGCATATCAGCATGGCATACCGGGCAATGGTTTGGATTTGTGTTTTTGAGTAAATGGATTCTTGATATTTTTGATCCGCACCCTTTACAGGTTACAAAAACTGCTTTCGCATCTGCAAAATGAGGACGCGCTGATAAGTCATGAAGTTTTTTATATGCAGCACTTAGTTGAGTATTTAATTTTTGTAAAGTATTAGATACTTCTTTTGATTGTCGATAACGGACGGCAAGGCAATCATACGATCCAGTATCATTTCTTTTTAAATACTTTTCTGCTTCCTCATAGCAAGAAAGCGGTTTGGTATCTAACCAGCGAATTTTTGTCATTCGCCCCCCTTCCTGATAACATCGTTGCTCTACGTAAGCGCTCAAGCGCTCTTCTATTTCTTTTTTATCCATATGATCAGGATAATTATAATGTTCGATACAATGACCCATAAGAAATAACTCCTTTTTTGTGAAATACAGATTCAATATATTGACGAAAAGATTAGGATACCCATTTAGGGCATCCTGATGCCTGATCAATACGGATATGGTGCCACAAAACCATATCTTTTGATCACCTCTTCATTCGTTGCGTTTGGCATGCCAAAAATATATTTTGGCTCATCACATCCAGACCGGAAACAGTCTGAGATTTTTATCATCCCTTCTGGTGTTAAATTTTCACAATTAGGCGAACAAGGGATTTCGGAATCAATTTTACAATTTTTGCACCGTTCTTCTGATCCGCAGTTTCCACCGCACCATTCTTTCATAGCCATTTTTGAGTCACCTCTCATTATTTTTTAAATAACCACTCTACGTTTTCTTTAAACTGAAAAAAGGATGTGAAATAATTATTTTCTCCAGTATAATCTTTTTCATCATGTGCTTTCCGGATCAAGATCCCTCTAAGCGCATCGGAACGCGCCATATCAATGCACAATCCTCCCCGTGGGACATGATATAAAAAATATACGAATTTATCTCCTCTTTTTATGAACCCAGACAGAAAGTAGTGCCCTTTATTGCAATTGACGATTTCATCTTCTGGAAATTCCCGTCTGACAGCGTTGATAAACTGTCGGTAAAAGCTGGAAAATTCTTTAGATATATACGCACCATCGTCTTGAATCTCGCGCCCGTTCCATGCTTTTATTAATTTTTTCATTAGTTCCTCCTTACTCAAATGTGAAGATATCCATAGAAGCGTCCGGATACGCTCGATGGATATGCTCTTTCGCTTCTTCCAAAGAAAATCCTTGTAATATGGAAACCAAAATTGGTCCGGAAACATCTCTCCAATTTGATTCCTCTTCTTCCTCATACAGTTCCGATAATAAGTCAGAACCGGTATAGGCCTGCCCATCCCGGGTATATTCCGCCTTGATATAGACATGCCAATCTTTTTTCTCCTTATTGGTTAAATGCAACGGAATATAAAGATTCGTTTCTGTACTTTTCAAGGGTTTATTCTCTTCAATTCCCGGAAAATAGATTTCTCCATCAAAAGAAGCCTTTCCTTCCTTGATCCAAGTCCCTATCAGATTGGCTAGATAAGATTGATTCAGTGCATTTGCTTTCGCCAGATCTTCTTCCGTAACATGGAAAGTGACTCCAGCTCTTCCCCATAAATCTACCATTTTATTTACCTCCTTAAATTTTGATGAATGTTTTACAAGATCAATATGCTTCCAGTTAGCGGAAAAAATTTGAGCCAGCATTATATGCCGGCTCAAACCCCATCACCAATCCATCCGCCGTTCAGCCCTAGCTTTGGACCTCTCCCTTTTTACTCTGACGGTTTCCTGCGGGTAGTTGTTTTTCCGCGCGCGGTATTTCGCACAGTTCTTGCACTTTTTAACAGTTACATCCTTTCTGCCCTTCTGGCAGGTACCATGTGCACACACATAGTAGATACAGGGATTTGTTCTATCCTTCATCGAAATTCCTCCTTATGTTATGCATAGTTGTTACAGATGGTCAGCTGCGTCCGTGCCAGATTACATTGCACGGTAACGCCAGGTACCAGGATATAAGCCCCGTAGATCAGGGCTGATGTTATGGCATGTTCTGCATCGGCTTCCGCAACATCATACTTGCTGGAAAGATCAGCTGCCTGTTTTTCTACATTAATCGAAGAAATGAATTCTTCTATTTTTTTGAAGTCATCTTTAACTTCCTTGGAATATCCCGGCATTCCATAGGTTTTGGTCAAATAATCCGCACGGTTTAAAAGCCTTTGGATATTATTGATAACATCCAGATTACTTTCCGCTCCCCGGAAAAGGATATCTACAGGAGTGCCAGGGTGCAACCCCATCGCACGGACAACCCGTTTTTTCATTTCCATATTTTCTTTCATCATCTTCATTTCCTCCCTTTTGTTTTGATCATTTATTACTTTCTTAATATGGAAACAAAAATAACAAAAAAAATAAAACCCTCCATCACTGAAGGGTTCGAGTCATTTCCTATAATATTTCTCATACCATCGCTCTTTCCGCACATATGGCATATTCTTTTCCGGACGTTCCTGATAAGAACATTTTTCTTTGTAATGGCATTCGGTTTTTGTTTTGTCAAAATAAGGGCAATGGTTAATTTCGATGGATAATCCGCACTGCATAAAATGGTTCCTTTCATTTTTTCTGTATTATAACACAGGATACAGAAAACAGCAAACATATGTTTGTATAAATAAAAAGGAGACGGAAACCCGCCTCCCTGATATGTTACTGCATGAGCTGCTGCATCAATGATCGGATGGAGGATAAATCCTCTTTGGAGAGAAAATCCGTCCCGTCATAGTCAGAGTAGATTGTCTTTATCCCATTACCTGCCCATTCCTGCACCATATATTTTTCGGTATCTTTGTGGTATTCACATAAGATCCGACACTCGCCATTTGCCTGTTGCCCAATCTCTAATGTAAAAGTATCATCATTCAGCCAATAAGCGTAGTATTTTTCTTCCTTTTTTCGAAAAATGATCGTTCCTTCCATGGTCAATCTCCTTTCTCATCTTTTCTGGTCATACATTTGGATAAACTGTTCCTCAGAGATAACCGGGACATGGAGTTCCATTGCTTTTTTATTTTTCCCAGAGGTAGAATTCGTGTCATTGTTGATCAGATAATCTGTGTTTTTTGATACGCTTCCGGACACCTTGCCGCCTTTACATTCAATCAGTTTTTTTAACTCTGCGCGGTTTTTATAATGATCTAAACTCCCTGTTATCACAAAAGTTAATCCCTTACAGGAGTCATCTTTATGTTCCTGTGTTTCAGGAATCATGTCATCTTCAATGATCAGTTCATCACATAAAGCAAGATATTCCGCTTCATGGGTGGCAAACCAATCTTTTATGGACTGGGAAAGGACTGGGCCTATTCCACCGATTTCCGGGAAGAAATCAAAAAGCTTTATCAGTTCTAAAGATTTCCGCTGTCCAGGCTGCAGATTTGCAGAAAAGTACTGATCTAATAATTTTGCGACATCATGCCCGGCGCCAGGGATTCCTAATGAATAAAACAAATTCTGGAACGTTGTCCTACGTCCTTTTTCAATGGATTGGATCATGTTATCATAAGATTTTTCTCCGAAGCCTTCTTTTTGAATGATTAAATATTTCAGTTCCCGTAAATGGAAGATATCACTTAAATATTCCAAGTAGCCGGCATCAATAAAAGTTTGTAAAGTTGCGGTTGAAATACCAGTAATGTTTAAAGCATCCCTATGTACCAGCCGCTCAAACTTTCCGACATGTTTGGCCGGACAATCTGGAGACGTACAATAAAGACTTTCCGTACCATCCCGTTTTCCTTTTTTTAATTCTGTTTTGTTTCCGCAAACAGGACAGTTTTCCGGGAATGAAATTCCACAACAGGCACCTGTCAGGTTTTCATCCAGCTGTGGGATGATCATATTTGCTTTGTAAACCGTCACCGTATCGCCGATATTAAGGTTCAGTTTCTTGATATAGGAAACATTATGGAGGCTGGCCCGCTGGACTGTAGTCCCTTCCAGTTCCACTGGGTCGAATACGGCAACTGGGTTCAGCAGCCCGGTTTTTGAAGCAGACCATTCTATATCTCGCAAAATAGTCTCAGCCGTATTATCCGCCCATTTAAACGCCATGGAATACCTCGGATATTTTCCGGTGCTACCCAATGTCCTGTCGATATCGTTATAAGTAAGAACCAGCCCATCTGTTGGGTAAGGCAGCTCCTTTGCTGAATCGGAATAACTGTCTACCATGATTTTAAAACTTTCCTGGCTGACCAAAGCATGGGGAACAACGTGGAACCCCTGTCTTTCCAGCCATTCAAAGCACCCAAATTCTGTAGCAGGAAACTCTTTTTCTTCCCTAATATATGGGTTTACTAAGGAAAAAGCGATGAACTGCAGGCAGCGCTTTGCTGTTTTGGATGTATCCAACAGCCGCACGCTGGATGACGCAAGGTTCCTTGGGTTTGCATACCCTTCTTCGCCATCTTCTTGTGTGTACTTATTTATGCGGGTGAAGTCATCGTAGGAAATGACAGCTTCCCCACGGACGATCAAATGTCCGCCATATTGGATTTCTACCGGCAGATTGGATATGTAAGGGGCATTATGTGTAACATCTTCCCCGATATACCCGTTTCCACGGGTTGCCAGAGATACTAACTTGTGGGAATCGTATGTAGCGACAAGGGTTAATCCATCCAGCTTATAGGATAATACGCCACGTTTCCTCCCGAGCCAATCCCGTAATTTATCACGGTCCTTTGTCTTGTCCAGTGATAGAGCTGGAAATTCATGCTGGATCTTTGGTAATGCTGACACGACCTGATATCCTACGCGCTGTGTTGGGCTGTCTGAAAATATGATTCCACGCTCTTTCTCCATCTGCACCAGTTCATCATAAAGCTGGTCATACTCCTTATCAGACAGGATACTTCGCCCTTCGGAGTAATACGCTTTAGCCGCTGCATTTAGTTTTGTTACTAATTCTTTCATGTTCATTGTGTTACCTCCTTGGTTTGATTTTTTTGTGTAAATAATATGAAGCTGCTATTCTGTTATTTTTTTAGGGGTAGCGGAACAGAGTTTTTTCATATTAAAAGAAAAATACACGGAGGTGCCGTTATGGAAAAAGTAGAATTAACAGGCGATGTGTTTGAAATCCATGATCCAGAGGAAAAAGATTCTATTTATTTTTTGTTGAAGGATAAAATTCATGAGTTTACAATAGGGTTATCGGACATTTTGGAATGTCTGAAATTTGCAGAGGAGAAGGGAGAAGTACCGGAGTTACCAGAAGAATGGTGGTATATGCTATATGGTATGTATCCACAACTTTCTGTACACCGGGAAATGGAAAATGAGAAGGTTTAAATTGTATACAGGGTATGCGGAGTCTTACGAGATCACAAAAGAAAATTATGAACGGGAAGTCCGGGGGCGAAAAGATTTTACCTATATTGGCGTAGACGGGGTACGTCGGAGTTTTGCCATATGCCCTGCTTGTGATAATCCAATCCAATTGATCGGACTGTATAAGAAACTGGAGAACACGGACCGTCCATATGGCAGGCATTATAACAGGGATACAAAGATTGCGAAACATAATGAGCAAGCTTATCGGTTTTGTCCATATGCCAGTCACTCGTATCATGTGACAAAAGAATCCTTAAAAGAAGGGATAACTGAATATGAAAAATCCATATATGAAGGCGCAAGGACTTATTTCGATCTGGCAGCATATGTGATAAACCAGGATACAGGGATTTATATTTCCAAAAAATTAGCAACCAGGATTCTGGATGGATATCTTGCCGGACAAGGATATATGTACTACTGGGCGACGCAGTATAACCTCCCGTGGATGTTGCTGTACTTTATGGGAGAAATTCCCTGTTATGGGGTATTGGTAAAAAAAGACTGTGATTTGTGGAAATATTTTTCTACCAGGGAAGATATCATGTTGCAGCATAGCTATATTGAGGGATATGACAGGGTAGGTAAAAAGAATCATTTTCTAAACTTGAACTTAGTCTTTCTGCTTCATAACCGGAAAGTCATAGATGACCGGGTTGAGGAAACAATCGAACTTAATGTAACGACAACCAAAAGAAACAAAAAATTGCCTAAAGTAGAATATAAACAAACTCTTCCAATCAATGAATATAGGTTTCCCAATTTTGTTTGTAACGCAAGGTATAGGAATACTGGACTGCTCACACTAGCAAAGGAAAGGTTGCCGGAGCTATCTTAGCAAAAACAAATCCCCCTCGAAGATGAGGGGGATTGATTCATTTTGTTATAATTTTTTGACATTCAGGACATAAATTCCCAAATTCGTTATCATAAATCCAGTCCTTTGTTACTTTTTTAAATCACTCATTTTTTATTCCTTTCGTTCTGATTACCAATCCCCACCGTCAAAAGCATCCATATAGACAGACACAACAGAAAAATTTTGTTGTTCTTCTACTGGATGTTCTCGGAAATCGCATGACATTAAATGCAATTCATCCATTGCTAAATATGCGTTTACCTGTGGATTATATTCCCGAATCCGTTTCATTACATCAGATAATTTTTTGGCGTATTTTTCAAAATCACGAATATCTTTCGCTTTAATTCCTTGCCTCATCTTCCATTCCTTTCAAATTCTCATATGGATACTTTAATAATTGACCGCATATTATACAGTACTTATATCCGATTTCTAATTTCCCATTACAAGTCGGGCATTTATAAGGATACCGACCTGCAATCCTTATAATTTCCTTTGGTTCTTGTTTTCCCTTAGCCTCTTGGAATTCTTCTACAGTTCCGATCTTCCTGTAATTCTGAGCTTCTTTTATGGTATTTATGCAATACTCTGTAAGTTCTTTCATATCCTTTTCGCTTAACCATCGGTCGTCTTCGTTCCAACGCCGAAAATAATTCAAATATTCAATCACTCTTTGTTCTGTCATAGTTATCACTTCCTTCATCTACGATCGTTATTTTATTGTACCCCCTCGAATTCGAGGGGGTTACGTTGGCTATTCATCTTCTATTTCATCTAAATCATACTCGATCGTTTGTCCACATTCCGGGCAATGCTTATCCGAACATTCTCCGACATACCCAAGCCAGTTATTGCATGTAGGACAAAGATAAATATTGGCTTGCCTGGAACATGGCCTGTCATGTAGATCAAGACCATTTATCGTGGTTGTTTGCTTGACCGCCTTTTTCGCTTGCTGCCTTTCTATCGCCTTTTCGCACTCTTCTATGCTTCCAAGCTTTTTATAAGCCTGAATTTCTTCAAGAGCGGAAATCGCTACTTCACATGCTTCCTGTGCCCTTTCATCATCCAATAACATATAAAAGGCTTTCTGAAATTCAATTGCTTTCTGTTCCGTCATAATCATTATCCTCCTCATATATTACCTTTATTTCCTGTTCCTCCAAACTTTCATTTATTTGGCAACTTTTGTACTTTAATCGTCATAGTTTCTAATTCTTTAACCCTTTCTCTTAAACGGATGGCCTCTTCTGTCCGCATTCTGACAGCTTTATTTTGAGCCGCTTCTAATGTCTCTTCTACTTCTGATACAGGCAGTAGATAAGTACCCACAGCGGTAGAGAGTTCATAGCAAAGTTCGACCTTTTTTGTATAACTGTCTTCGAGATTGACTTTAGTCAATATTTCTGCTTCAAGGATACCCTTATCCAAAGCAAATTTCGTAATATATACCATAATTACACCTCTTTTAATTTTTTAAAATATATTTTTTTACAAAAATCCAACCTATTCCCATGACAGCACAGGAAAACAAAAATTCGATGGTTTCCTTACTGGCGCCGACAGCAGCAAAGCCAATGATCATTCCGGATTTGCTAATGTAATAGCATATGTATGCAATCCGGCTTTTTTGCTTCCGGTACCAGAAAATTGACAAGATAAAAGTAATAAGCATGATAATAAATACTAAGATAGGTATCATTTTTCATCCATCTCCTGTTTTTCGCTTACCTCTTGTTCTTCATTTTTCTCACTTTTTTTAAGTTTCAATATAGCAAATCCCATAATATAGGCCCCGGCGGTAAACCAAAGCATAGCCGAAAACTGAAAACGTTTTGCAAGATAAATAGCTTCTTCAGCTGAAACATTTGGTAAACGGGAAAAAAATGTTGGGTCAGCAATTTCATGCCAGCAAAAGGAAGCTGCCAAAAGGACTAAACTTACAAGGAAAAATTTGACGAATTGGGATTTTTGTTTCTTATCCATGTTATCCATCCTTTCTATATTTAACCCCCTCGAATTCGAGGGGGTTAGATGGTTATTTAATGATACATTCCACACCTGTCGGCATGTCTTCTGTATTGATTTTCACTTCGTAATCAGAGAATGTCCTCGCCGGGCCTTCAGATACCCGTTTCACTGAAACTCTGTCAAACAGCTTCCAGGCCTTTTCATTCCCAGTCGCGCTGTCATGTTTGAAGATGATCAGCTTACGCACAGCCATATCCGGACGAGCGGAGGATGCGTCATCGTCAAACATGTTAAGCAACGCTTCCATGAGAAGCTCACAATCATCCTCTGTGAAGCCGGTCTTTTTTGCTTTTTCTGCGGAAATATGTCCACGTACAGTATATACTGCGTATGGGATGATCCATTTCCTGCCCATGGTGGAAGACTTCGCTTCAGCCTCTTTCTCTGAAGCAACCGTGATACGGTCGATCGTGATCAACTGCGGGTCAATCGGGTCTACAGACCTTCCAAAACAGAGCTGCACCGGGCCGTTTACCCGGCCATCTCCCAAGTTGTTTTTGGAGAGGGATGTGAGGACTGCCCCAAACGTGCGGATATCAAAGAAATTGTCACAAAGGTATTTCTTGACAATCTCACCCGCTTCGTAAGGCTGTTTTTCCTTTGCTTCTTCGCTGGTGGCTTCTATTGCTGCCGCTTCCGGGCGGTTTGTTGGGATTCCTGCCGTGATATAGATTCCATATCCGGCTTCCCTCGCTTTACGCTTTGCCACATAATCACGGATTTTCCGTTTTAAGCAGACATCTGTGACCAGCCCATGTCCGGTCTCGATATCTGTCCTTGGGGCGTTATCCATGTCCGGATCGCCGTTTGGGTTTCCGTTTGTTACTTCAAAAATCATCATAAAATCTACTTTGTTCTTTAATACTTCGCTCATAGTTATATTCTCCTTTTATTTTATATTTTATTTATTTTTCTTTGCTTTCAAATCGTTTCTGCCGGGCGTTGAAATAACCCAGTGAAAACAGCCCACGGTCTGCCAATGACAGCTGCATTGGGATCACACCGATTTCCACCGCCAGGTCTGTCACTGCTCTGTCGAGGCTGTTTGCGTATCCCGGAGATACCCGGAATAACTTATTTTTATGGTGGACATTTAACCGGAACATGACCGGGAATACCATTCCTGGCTGCGTCATGGCTCTTCCAAAGAACCGGTCCCGGAAAGACCTCCCCAAAGGGGTGTTGGTAAGCCGCGCTGCTTCTTCCTGTGTCTGCTCCAATAACGAGAACAGTGCCCCCATTTTGTAAGCCTTTTCTTTTTCCATGTTGTCTCCTTCCTTTAAGCAGTTTTTGATCAGGTATGCCTGGATAAAAGAGGCTTTCCTGAAATTGACTGCGTTATTTACCCTAATCTGGTTCAGCACCCTTTGGTATATAGGTTCCGGATATTTTTGGTCATAAAGGACTGCGGTAAGGAATGCTTCTACCTGCTCCTCATTTAATTCGGAAACCTTAGTACCGGCACGTTCTATTTCTAACAGAACCTGTGTGATGGAAGGGGTCCGCAGGTCTGAATCCATCTTCATCCGTAAAAGATGGTTGCTGACCCGTTCCATTAACCCGTTTAAGGTATCCTGATAGAAAAAGGATACGGATATCCGCCCGGCGTTTCCACGCAGGCCGGCGATGTAATATCGGTCTGGTAAAGAAGCCTGCGGCATTTCGCCGTGTAAAAGGCTGGTCATGATCTGGTACATTGGTTCTTCGGTTTTTGAAAAACCGCCGATCAGTTCTTTTGCAAATGGGTCCATTTCAGGGGCGTCTGACCAGAAAACGATGGAGCCGTTTTTGAAGGTCAGATGATGTTCCCGGTCCATCAACAGGTAATTCAATGCGGTAGTATACGCAAACTGCGTATGTTCCGTTATCAGGATATTTTCCCCGTTCTTTTTCCCGTAACTTTGGAAAGCGACAGGCTTGTACGAGATCAAAGATCCGCCCGTAGGCCGTGCGCCCGGTACGCCTTTGATCTTTTGATGGACAGGGGCAAATACGCCTATCTCTCCTGTGATGGCATCCCGACAATACATTCTGCCTTCCTGGTTTAAGAACATAGCCACGGCAATCTGTTCCAACTCAGGCTGCTGCATTATGTATTCGCCGTGGTAGACGAACACCAGGGAAGACGCTTTTTCCAGTTTTTTATTTAAGTCTTTATCATCCTTAAATTTATCTGGAAGCGGGTCTCCGTCTTTGTTTTTCTGGAAATACCGGTAAAGGGCCTGCCCTGCTGGGCATTGAACTTTTTTCAGCTTTTCCATATGCAGCACCCTTGCACTGGAAAAATATCCTGGATCTTCTGTGATACCAAGCATATACTTTGGGTTATCACAGAGGAAATACGGCTTTTTTCCATTGCTCCGGGTTGGCTGGTAAGGGACAAGGATCCGTTCTGCAGGCTCTTTTTTGTCATGGAATTCGATATCAACGATATCCCCGTTGTCATTTAAGACGATCTTCCCGGATATCTTGACCTCCGTATATCCGTCTTTTGGGACGAACCCGGCGTCCGCCAGTTTTTCATAAAGGTCTACCAATGCTTTTACGAACATGCGGACACCCCCTTTTGGAGTTCCAGACGGAAAGTCTGCACGTCCCGCAGGTCCAAGCAGCCATTATTTAGAATGGCATTGAACATAATCGGGGTATTGGTCTTATAATCCCGGTCATAGTGCATAAGCCCCAGTTCCGTGATACCTTCAAATGGTGTCCGGATATCCGATATCTTTCCTTCATAAGCCTGGAAGTTTGCAACAAATTCCTTGAACCCAAAATATGGCTCACTGTGGCATCCACCCTGCCTTAACCGCCTATTAAGGATGCTCGTGACCTTGCCGGTTATGTTAACGCCATGGTCTGTATCAGATAATGTCGTAAAATGGGCGTCGATAATGTAATGGACATCTTTTAGCAGTAATGTGTTCCTCTGCTGCCGACAGGCTTCCGGATTCAGGGACAGGTCTGTCCTATGTGACCGGAGGGCAGTCTGGATGGCGCGGGACGAAATCTTTTCACTGACTTCATTCCGTTTGATGTTCATTTTTTTGATCGGGTTCAATACGAAGATCCGGTCAATGTTCCACTTAACATTTGGATGCCAATAGATGGATTCCACGATTCCCCTGGCAGCAGATGGGGTCATCACATCATAAGAAACTCGTTCTGCGCCAAATTCCGGGCGGGTGAAGCAAGCCCACTCACCCCATACTTCAATCAACATTTTTTATCCTCCTTTATTTGATCTTTTAAGCAAAATCAATATGAAGGAAATAAAAAATAAATATTCCAGGAAAATAAAAGTGCAAAAAAAAGAACCGTCACAAGGACGGTTCCAGAAAATATTTTCATTTGTCGCAAAGGAAATAAGAAATTTTTTCAGCATATTTTGATTGTTCTTCAAGAAACAGCTCCTGAAGGATAGCAGTTTTCCCAATATCACGGTATTCCTTCAATCCCTCAATGTATTTCATCCGATACCTATCTTCAATAACGACTGGAACGATATCAGCTTTTAAACATTCACGGAACAGGATCAGACGCCCGGTTCTGCCATTTCCATCTTGGAAAGGATGAATGGATTCATACCTAGCGTGGAATTCTGCCATGACAGGAAGTTTTTTGTCTGGTACATCATGATACCACGCAAGAAGCTCTTGCATTTTTTCTGGTACCTCTTTTGGAAGAGCCGTTGTGTACATGCCGACCATATTGGGGCGTTTTTTGTATTCCCCGATCGCATAGCCATTCGCGCGGTCTTCAAATACTCCACTTTTCAGCTCAAAGTGAAATGTTTTAATAAGTTTTTCGCTTAACGGTTCATCCAATGTATCAATCATCTTATTGAACATCAAAAAATGTCCATTGGTTTCCTCCACATCTTTTGCCCGGTAATAATCATCGTTTTGAGGAAGCATACCGGTATCAAACAAGGAAGCGGTTTGCTCCTCATTTAACGTAGAGCCTTCAATCTTATTTGAATTATAAGCCAGCGTCCGCTGGGTATAGGCGTAGATTCCGGAACGATCAAATTTTTTCCGCTCAATCTGGAAACGCTGAATTAATTGATCATTTTTCATAAGAACTAACTCCTTAGACTTTTTGAGTATATTGTAGCACAATATGGATATGTTTACATCTTCATTTTTTTATTCATGCCTCCCATTGGGAAGCGACCAAAAGAAAATTATTCCGCAGAGAGAAGCATCTGGTCAATTTCTGCAATCCTCTTAATAAGGGATTCCCTTTCTTTTTGCAGGGATTCGATATCGACCATACATACAGTGATGCCCTCTTTGCTTTTTTCCAATTCGTATGTAGCTGCTGGCACATCGGCTTTCACCACTGTCCCTGTTTCCCATGTAACGCACGGATTATTCCTGCTACCACCGGAAGGACAAAATTCACCATTTACCAAATATGCCCAAGGAGCTAATTTAACATCAGCATCACGGAATCTCCGGGATGCTAAAGGGAACCCTCCGAGGTAGATTTCTGAATCCAGTGTATCATAGAACAGGTCCATGTCTATTTGGACTGTGACGATAGCCGGTTCCTCTTCCCCCTCCGTCCCATAAATTTCACGGAGGAGCTCTTTTACTAAGCTTTCTCTGGAATCAGGGAAAGACCATGCCGAGGACTCCCTATCCCATGATCCGCCCAAAAAGCGTGCTTTTTTTACAAAAAGGGTATTATATTCGCTTTTAACGAATATATTTCCGTTATCTTTTTTTACCATAGTCTTTTTCATAATCTGTGCCATGTTCTTTATACCTCCATTTTTACATCTCCGCTTTATCACTCTACTTTAAATGTAACTATATGCCCAGGATTTTCTTCAATCAGCTTCTTTTTCAGATCCTCCACCATCATATGGTTGTCTAACGCTGCCTGAACAACGTGCACAAGTTTTTTGCCATCGAGATAGGCCCACACAGTCTTATTCTTCTTTCTTCGCACAATCTTCCTCCATCAAATCATTGATTTTTTTAATGATAGTTTCCAATTTTTTGATTTTACGACTCATGCGGGGCGCACCGTAATTAAATTCATACACCTCAGTAATAAGCCTTTTTGCTTCTTGCAGCTTCAGCTGATCATATTCGTCAAAAACATCATTCGTCTCCTTAATGCATGATGACACAGTTTCCAACATAATACCTAACCCCCGTTTCTGCCTCGCGGATCCATCGTTCAAAAGGTAAAAAAGAATCTTCTTCCGTATGGACAGCATCCCCGTAAGGATCTTCGATATGGGAACGTAAGGTGTAAAGATTTGATGTTGCAAATTCCCGTAGCGTCATGCTGTCAGCAAGTTTTTTAAACTTAGAATAGTTTTCAGAAAAGATCTTTTCCTTTACCGTTTCTGTTAAGATAAATGAATTACCAGAGATAGGCGTACCGAACGATCTTAACCATTTTAAAAACGTTTCGGCAGCGGATGATCCTTCGGTCTTCTCTTCGTTTTTGACATAATCGAATTCTATACCGTTCATTTCGCAGAAATCTGCTTCATCCATAAGCCCCAGATTTTCTGGGGCTTTGCTAATTTCATAGATAGTTCCTCTCATTTTTTTTACCTCCTTAAATTTGATGATCATTGTTACATCATCAATATGGATAAGCTGCATAGAAAAAGTTCACGGGAAAAATTCGGGGTATGGTTATTTTTCATATTAGGGATGTAACTGATGTGGTAGCGAAGAAAGGAGCTAGATATGTTTGGAAAAGTAAATGACGGAGTGATCCGGGAAGGGTTCATGACAGAAAAAGAAATGAAAAGATTTTCGAAAGGAGCGGACATGGGGAAAAAGATCCTTCTCTCAAAACATCTGCAGCGGATGAAAGACATTTCCCAGAGTAGGATGAACAATTCCTTCTTATTGATTGGGGAACGAGGAGAAACCAGTAAGAATTTCGTAATCCCGAACATCAAGGAACATAATTCCAGTTATGTTGTCATTGACCCGGAAGGGGAAATTTACGGGCAGGTGAAGGATGACCTGGACGGGTACACGGTGAAATGCATGGATCTCTCTTCTGGGATGAAAGATGGTGCCGTGGCATGTTATAACCCATTCCATTTTGCGAAAGCAAAAAAAGATGTAATGAATATACTAAAATGTTTGTTAGGCGATAACAGCGGGTTTTTCGGAGGAGCTAAAAATAATTTCCTCGCGGCTTGTATTTTCCATTTTCTGGAACACAATGAAGATTTATCTTTTTGTACTCTTTGGGAATTTGTCAGCAACTTCATCGGCAATGAATTTGAAAAAGACGATAAAGATGGGCTGGCAGTAGAGTATTATGGCCGGTTCTCACATACCGCAGTAAAACAGACGCAGGAGTCAGTGATAAAGGGATGCGCGTCCCTTTTGGAACAGTATCTCCATCTGGATGCGAAGGACCAGTTGGGCCTGGATAAGATGCAGGAAGAACATATTGCCCTATTCATCATCCCGCCAAAGGAGACGGATAAGGCAGCGGATAACGTGATCTCACTTCTTTTATCGCAGTTATGCGATATGCACTCTGGGGTATCTCATGCAGAGAATGTACATGTAAAGCCTGACCATACCATCGAATGCATTTTTATGGACATGAAGCATGAAAAAAATTTTGACTTACCTTATTATTCGGCCGTTATGCACACTGACGAGGTAAACTTTGTTATTTCCATTTCGGCGGTAAGCCAGTTAAAGGATATCTACGATGATAAGTGGAGGGACGTTGCATATAACTTTGAGACTTGGATCTTTTATAGCACATATGCAAAAGACACACTTGACCTTGTTTGTAAAGAGACTGGCGGTAAAGTTGGATTCCAGTTTTTCCATCCATTATTGACCTTAGATGAATTGGATGATCTTGCAGGTCAGGGAAAGTGCTTGGTTCTGCAGTGGGGGCAGAAACCAGCTATTGACGATCCTTTGACAGCAGATATTGAATAATAAGAAATGAATTCCCTCTGGTACACATATGCGCCAGAGGGATTTTTTTGCTCATTGGTCTTTTTTGTAACAGTAATATATATTTTTACTTGGGGAGAATCCCTGGTTCGGGTCATCACCGCTTACAAACCCTAGCTTCTGCCCAATTTCAGACGGTTCTCCAGAAAGTCGGAGCTTCTTTCTGGTAATGAGCAGTGGGATAGGATGGCTCAAAATGGTGTCAATCCAAACCATCTTTTCCTTCTGATTGCCAATTTTTGGTACTTTACATTGGAAAGGTTTTTGTGATTTTTCGAATTTTTTATCGAAAAAATAGGAAATGCCCACTTCTCTGGTTGTTTGGCAGTAGCGCATGGAAGACCTTGCTCTTAACCCAACAATCATTGCCTTGCATGCATTTTTAAAATCATATTGTTCTTCTTTGTCGCGGACATATTCTACATAATGCTTACCCAAGTACGCTTCCAGAGCAAGGATGACGTAAATATCTACAGAAATTGTCTTATGGCCTATTTCACAAGAAAAATTTCCATACTCATCTGCCGTTTGGAAATGTATTGGGTTTGGCAGATTTGCCGCCTTTGCCAAAGCATTGGTGATGTAGATATATCCTTGCCCACCTCGGATATTTTTTCCATTATCCGCATAGGTAAAATCAAAACAGCCCATTATCCACGCTCCTTTATATTGATTACTTTCCCTTCATAATATGCCCGCAGGATCTGCAAAGCATTGTTGTCAAGGTTGATGTTTTTGGTCTCTGGACTACAAAGCTGAGCGTTAAAATATTCATCCTTTGCCATGCTGTTTAACATAATGTCAAGCATCTTCACCTTATATGGGTCGGATTTTCCATGGAATGAATTCCGTTTGGAATTAAAAATTTTGTCGAACGCTTCAAAATTATTGTTCCCGGCCGGAATAGCGAAAATAACCTTTTTGATATTCCTTTCAGGAAGGTTGTTTTTGAATATTTGGGCAACTTCCTCCGGGTCTTGTCCAAAGACCCCACAACCCCAGGCGCCTAAGATTAAAGTATCTACCTTTTCACGCTCGGCGATATCCAGCAAAAACTGGATACGGCTGTTTAATGCCGCTGTATTTTCCTGCGGTGAGACATCGCAATATTTACGGGCGGTAGACAAATTCGGCGCTGCACAGGTGATGACATCGGCCACATATGTATTCTCACCATGAAAGAAACGGACATTTGGGGAGTACAGAGCCCGGTTTTTGTACAACCCTCTGTTTTTATGCTCATTGTTCCACTGGTAATATCCTTGACATTGTGCGAGGACGTTGTACAGGAAAGAAGAATGGCAAAGGGCTTCTTCCTGCGCCATACTACCTTCGATAAATTTTCCGCCTGGTTCTTTGTAAGAGGCGAAATTCAGTACTGCGGTATGCCCGTTCATGTATTTTGCAATCGCATCCACTGTACTAATATCATCGACCACAACATCAGGCGATCCATACGTTATCCCGCTGAATGAGAAAAAGTCTGTCACAGAGTGATACGTTCTTGTATGCGAAACACAATCTGCGATTTCCTTTGCATAAAGTCGCTGCATTGCGTCAGTATGTGTTTTGGCTCTTTCTTCATTTTCTTTTTTATTCATCCAATATTCTTTTACCATATAAACTCCTCTTTCTTTTTACAAATGAGGAGACCATTTTGATCTCCTTATCGATTGGGTAACAAAACCTTCATCGGATCATCTTGTGGTCAACATAGGCGATGACGTTGGAATCCTTTGTTGTCGGGTTATAAATAAGAAAACTTTTTACCTGTTTACCTACTTTTGTTTTTTTGGCATAATCAATGACTCGCCCTTTTTCATCAATCCCATATTCCCCATGGGAAATAGAATAGACCTTTTCAACATAGATAACGAGGTCTCTCATACGCCGACGTAATTTCTTTGGTGTAAGATTTTTGCTTTGGATAAATCTTACCGAAAAGTCTGCTTCCTGCAAAAAATTATCGTTCAGGAATTCATACACCACCTCTTTATTTGTCAGAGCTGATGTCTGTACTGGCATAGTTGCCAATGATACGGCCACCAGTGCCATTCCTACATATTTTTTTACTCCTTTTACCATGTTTTTATCCTCCTTGATTTGATTTTTTTACATTGATAATATGTCCGCATTTCTAGTAAAATTTTGAAAAAAGCAGGACATTCGCCCTGCCTTTCGCGTCATCTGCCATTTCTTATTAATTGTTAAAAATTATCTCTTTGTCATCAGTGACAATCACTTTGTATCCAACGTCGTAACCAAATAAATCGAGTAAATACTCGATTTCTTCTTTCGTCAAATCTTTTTTTGCTTCTTCATCTTCCAACACTTCGTCCTCAGCGACTTCTGCTTCTAGGCAGATATCGTACCATTTCTTTACCATTTTATTCATTTTGTTACCTCCTGCACATATGAGTTTTTTTGACAAATTTAATATGTTTATGAGTTCTAAAAAAAATCAATAATGTAAATATGTTTTTATCGAAACGAAACATATGTTTGTATAATATTCTCATGCGTGTTATAATAAAAAAAACATTTCGTACTTCCGTAAACAAGAAATATATTCTTTTCATCCAAAAAAATTATTTTTCATATTATTGGTAGAAGCAACACAGACAAGTGATCTGTTGTTCGCTACTATAACGCTTCGCATTTTGGAAGAACACTGGCAGGTTAAACGGTATCAATAAGTTTTCCAAAATGACATGATACTTGTAAATCTAATAGCTAAGAAAACATCAAGTTTATTACAATTTATTTAAAGAAAACAATTCACGAATAAGAGCAGAAGCAGGGAATACAAAGAAAAATCCCCTTCCGAATGGAAGGGGAACATATCTGGCTGGTTTATTTTTTCGATGTTATCTGGAAAATATCCCGAAGCCTTTCTACTCTTTTTTCGTTTTCCTTGATACTTTCGGTATAGCTTCTGTGTTCTGCGACTGCTTTTTGAAAGTCCTCGCTCGATGGTTCATCAGCAAACTTAACTATCGCTTCTGCCGCTTCGCTCTGTTTCTTCTTGTACTCAGCAAGGTCTTTATCGGCAAGTTTCGATAAGTAGGCAAGGTCTGTTGTGGAAACAACCATTTTGTGAAGAATTTCATTTTCTTCTTTTGCGTTCTCAAGTTCGTCCGTAAGGCGACCGGCCAGTTTTCGGAAATGGTCTGCTTCTTCTCGCTCTGTCTCGAGTCTCTGCTTCATGCTGCAGCAAAAGTCATTTTCGATATTGTCCTCTGCAATTTCAAAGCATCCGTCAAAAGCTGCTACGATGTAGCTGTTTTCACCAAGTCCTTCCATAATTTTTTTGATCTTATTAAGGGCTTTGCGTTCCTCTTCTTTGCTTGCAATCATCGTTCTCCCTCCTATATTCCGTGCTTTACCCGGTCTTTTACTTCCGCTTTCTTTGCATTATTAAAGCGGTCAACGCTACCTACCAGGTATCCAGTGATCCTACGGATCCGTTCAAACGGGACATCTTGCCCGATCGTATTATTATTTTTTTCTTTCATGACAATCCCTCCATTTCACAACCAAGAAAATTAAACTGTTCCGCCAGTCCACAGTAGGCGGCAACAATCTCCTCGTCTTCATCCAGATCATCAAAGTCATCAAAATCAAGGATTTCAATGAATTCGTCCAGACCATACTCTTCCATCTGCTGGCGCAGCGACAAGAATTCACTTGGCTCCCATTCTTCCCGGCAAAATGTATTATTCAAGATGAAATACATCCCTTCTGAACAGGAGTACTGTCCCAGAACCACCCTTTGGAGCGGATCAGGAAGATCTTTGGCAAGGGGCTGTTTTAAAAGACGTTCCACAGATGCATTAATGTCTGGACTTAAATAATCCTCCAATGCTTTGAGAAGATTTTCCCCATAGGAGACATCAAGGTCGATAACACCCTTGTATATTGATGATCCATTTTTAAGTATTTCATATCCGATATAAGTAACCTCTGGATTATTATAAAAATCATCATCAAATATCTCAAAAGAATACATAGTTGGTCTCCTTTCATTGTGCTTCAAAAATGGTGAGCGGATACCCACACCATTCACTGACAAACTTTCTTGCGTCTTCCTCTTTCCGGAATTTGATATCAACTCGTCCATTCTTGAAAAACTTGATCTTTTCCAGGATGAAACTTTCAGAAAAGCAGAATCCATTTTTCATCTCGTTCTCATCCAATTCCAAACGAAACTTATTGGTAATCGGTAATAGTTCGTATGGAATTACATTCCTCTCGAATATAAAGTACCCCAGTGCCTGGGAAACTTTTATTATAAACTGATCTTCGGAAGTGTAACGGTCAAACCATTCACTGAAGGCATACCCTGTGTATTTTAATACTTTTCCTTTCAGCGAGATTCTCCAATTGTGATTATAATCTAAACAAGCGGATTTCATATTCTCCTTCATCTGCTGTCTGGCAAAGTCATCAAAAGATTGCCCACCTATTTGTTCCAGGATGTCTGCCACACAATCATGGTAATCCTGCAGAGCAAATAATTTATCTACCTGCTCTTCTGCAGCTCTATAAGGCGCCTGATATTTTTCCGACAGAAGGTCCTCATTGGATTTTAATTCTATCCGATACTCACTCCGGAAATGGGAATAAATATAGCCTGGGAACTGGCGCTGTATTGCACAGACCATTTTCAGGACTTCATCTTGAAAGTCTTCCAGACGAAAGGATGAATATTCCGGGACAAAAGACAGATCCATATGGTGTTCTGTGTTTTTTGCCTGTTCATACACATTTCGGTAGAACTGCATCACAGTTTTATACTGTGTCTGCCAGTTTTCCAGAAACCGTTTATCCGCATCCGATATCTGGTCCTCTTCTTTTACCTCAAAATTTTTGAATTTTTCAAGCATACTCATTTGTTTGAACCTCCTTAATTTTGTTTTTTTACATGATCAATTTGGAAAACTGTATAGAATATTTTTTGGTGGAAAAGTGCTCCAAAGAGTGGTAACATGAAGCGAATGGAAGTAATGGAAATGGTAAGGATAAAAAAGCCACAATGAGAAACTTACTGCTTCTTCATTGTGGGCGATTTCTGGAAAGCAAAGCCCCCAGATTGCTCCGGGAATTTGCTTATACATTTCTGTGGAATCTTGCTTTGTATTCTTCTTCCTGTTCCAGAAGTTCCTTATATTCTGTTAATTTATTATATCAGGGGATATTCCATGGGTGTATGTTCCGGTAAAGTCGCAAGATAGCAAAACCAATCGCTTAGACAAAGATATTCTGTGAAATTATACAAAAAAGGGATAAAGAATTCTACAGAACGGTTGAAAAATATTCTAAAAAAGCATATAATATAATCCACGGGGTAATCTGTGTTGTAGTTTGAGAGTAGTGTTGTCAACTATGATGATAGCCCTTAAAAAGCCCTTGGTGCAATCACCAGGGGCTTTTTGCAAAACTGTTCAATATTTTCTTAATAGCTACCGAGCATCTCTTCCCCATGCAGGATATTATTCTCGATCACGTGTCGGTACCGTTTGATCTGCTTTTCATCCTGTGCGTCACAGATAAATGGCAGGTCATTGAGCTCTTCTTTTGTCTGGGCTGTCCGCTCGATCATTTTGTTTGTTTTTTCATCAATACCGAATCCGATAAACATAAGAAAACCTCCTCTACTACTTTTTGGGTTAATTATAGCACACTGGGGAAGAAAAGAATTAATTTCCTTGCAATTTCCATCCACGATGCATAGGCAAGGGGGCTCGGTAATTCAATTACCGAGTTAGTTGACACACCTAAGTGAGTACGACATTCTTCATTTTTTTTGGAGAAGGAAAGCATCAACTCCAGTGGTAGGCTTTATCAAAGCGGCTGCCGGGGACATCAGTATTTGTCTTAAAATACCCGATCTTCGTCCCGGACTGCTGTGCCTCAAAACACATGCCATCTGAAATATAAACAGCGACATGGCCCGGATGCCATAAGATATCCCCCGGGGATAAATTTTCTGTGGTGACTTCTGTTGCATGGCTTTCCAAATAAGATTTCAGGCCATCCGAATTTTTGTACCCATCTAAATACCCGATCTGTGTCAGGCAATAGCTGATCAGGCCGGCGCAGTCAAACCCGCCATCCGATGGGGACTTCCCGCCATAAATATAAGGCAGCCCTTCCTGCTTTTCCAGTTCTGCGATAAACGCATTCACCGTAGCCCCATTCCCTGTTGCAGCAGAGGTAGTGCCTTTGCTTACTGTATAAATGTCCATGACCCTTTTTGCAAAGTTCGGGGATGGGGAATAGCCATTCCCTTCAGGGATATCTGCGAAATAAGACGGGACGGCATAAGTATCAGAAAAATACCTTGCGCTGTCTTTAGAGTAAGCGCCGCCATCTGAGCCTGTGTAAAAATAAGTGTATGTATTTTCTGGGGCAGTCGCACTTTTCATAACGACCCCTTCTAACACAGTCTGCAGGTCAACGATATCGCTCTCTTCTGTCGGGAAAAGGTATGGCTCACAGACATCCCCGGATTCTGCTACAGCATCGGTGATCCCTTCCCTTTTCTTTGTTTTAAAGGCCTGGCATGCCGTCATATAGGCATCAAATAGCGCCCGGATACTCCGGTCTTTTGCGACTGTATCCAGCATGCCTTTATCAAAGTTTGGGTCCACGCAGTACCCCATGCTGTCGATCCATGACCTTATATTTACCCCGGACCCATCCTCAAAAATGCCGCAGTCTTCCGCCAAGATCTGGATCATGGCAAGCATAAGCTCCACATAGTCTTCCATTTCCGACTCTGCAGGTGTCACATAATCTGCAGCGGTAAGGACCCTGCGGATATCTGGCTCTAAAGCCCTTACCTCATCACTGACATCGGCGTTGGCATGGGTGCCGATATTGACATCCAGAATAAGTTTATTTTGGAACTCTGACCAATCCGTGAACTGCCAGACAGTGAGCGCATCATCTTTTGAGTCATCATCCCAGGTAAATTCCGCCTCTAAGCGGTCATATATCCTGTCAGTCCCTGTTGAAGTTTCCGGTTCCCCGGCTTCCGTTGCAGCAGTTGTACTCTCTGGCGCCTGCTCATTTTTTTTCGCAAAAACGGGGAAAGAAGTCCCAGCTATGGTGATTGCCAATAGCAGGGCGAGCATTTTTATTTTGTATTTTGCCAAGTTCATCAACCTCCTTTTGGCATCTGTATATCCTCTTTTTGTGCCGTTGCATGTTTAATATGCATTTTCATGGTGATGTATTTTTCATATTAAAAGAAAAACGCGGAGGTATGACTATGCAGCATACAGAATTAACCGGTGATGTATTCGAGATCCACGATCCAGAAGCAAAAGACCACATTTATTTTCTCTTGAAGGACCAATCCCACGAGTTTACAATAGGTTTATCAGACATTTTGGAATGTCTGAAATTTGCAGAGATGAAAGGGGAAGTACCGGAGCTTCCAAATGGCTGGTGGTCACAGGTAGACGGGCAATATCCTAACTGCCTGAACATATATAGGGATGTTCCGGATGAAGATGAAAATGAAGAAGTTTAAATTACATACGGGAATTTCGGAGATTTATAGGATTTCAACGGAAACGTATGAAAAGGCTGTGGCGAATAACCCGAACTATATCTATACGGGGAGAGATAATGTCAAACGGTATTTTGCCGTATGCCCGGCCTGTGATAACCCGATCCAGTTAATCGGGTTATATAAGAAGCTGGAAAACACGGACCGTCCATATGGCAGGCATTATAACAGGGACACAAAAATTGCGAAACATAACGAACAAGCATATCGCTTCTGCCCATATGCCAGCCATTCTTATGGTGTCACGAAAAAGTCCATAAAAGACGAGATGACGGAATACGAAGAAAATATATATAATGGTGTCAGAGAGAATTTTGACCTGGCGGTATATATAATGAAACAGGATACAGGGATACTGTTTTCAAAAAAATTTTTGGTTGAGATATTAAGAGGATACCTATCTGCAGAAGCCTACATGTATTACTGGGCGACCCCATACAATATTCCATGGATGCTATTATATTTTATGGGAGAGATACCTTGTTATGGTCTGCGTGTAAAAAAGGAATGTGAGCTATGGGATTATTTATCTTCACGGACAGATGTGAAATTTATTCGAAGCGGTGTAGACGGGTATGATCAGGTGATAAATAATGGAAAATTCTTAAACTTATATCTCACTTTTTTGTTTCACAAACGCCAAGTGATTGATGATGAGGTGAAAGAGACCCTTTCACTGGTTTTGACTTCGAGAAAGAAAAATGGAGACTCCCAGAGGGTACACGAAATCATTTTGGACATCAACGAATACCGATTTCCGAATCTGGCCTGTTCAGCGAAATATAGGGATCAAACATTGTTGGATTTGGCGAAAGAAGTGCTGCCTAACCTGTCAATTTCCAATTGGTGAAGTTAACAACATATGTTACATTGCAACAAACAAGCGGAACGGAATCCGCTTGTTCGTTTGCATCCACACACTCATGGGGTGTGACCAAGATTGGTGATTGACCTAATACAGGGATTGCATTTCCATCCACGCACTCACAGGGAGTGCGACATAAATGATATTAAAACGTGTGCAGTTGCTACTCGTTTCCATCCACGAACCATATAGGGTGCGAGTCAACCAACTCGGTAATTGAATTACCGAGGATCCTTGCCCAATTTTCCTGAAAGATATAGTGATTTTCACTATGTATTCATCTTTAATATGGAAAAATGCTATTTTATGAAAGATACCCAGTCTTTATGGATAAGCAAAATATCATCTCATACGTCAAAAATTTTTCTTTTTCATCCTCTTTTTTTGTTTTTTTTCTTTTTTGCAGAAGCATATTATTCACGCAAAAATAAAATCAAAGTAAGGAGGATTCAAATGAAAGAATTGAACGAATTAAGCAAAAGAAAGATTGTTGATAATGTGCGGCTTATCTTTGGAAAAATGATGAAAGAATACCTCTTTCATTTCCATAAGGACATTAACGTGATCGATCTGACAATCAGCGAAAGCGATAATCGAGATCAAAAATTACTGTTAACAGACTATGGGATCGTTTTCATCAATGGTGATTATAACCCAAAAGCAGATTGGCATTGGCAGCAGTTTTTAGTCGCAAATGAGTGCCATGCATTATTTAAGGAAAATCCTTATCTTGGCGATAAGTGTTTTCTTGTCGCATCCGACGGCTATAGTATTGACTACACCGCTTACGAAACATGGAAAGAGGCGGAAGAGGCAATGAAAAAAGCTTACGAAGATTCAATGCCGGCAGAATGGGATGAAAATTCCGAAGAAATGTCTTATTGCCATGGCGATTCCGCACTCCTGTATGCTAACGGGGAGGCTGTTTATTCCTGGGAGATCATACGGGCAAACTTGGAGTGCCGGGAGAAATCAATGGATTCTGATTGTGTTGTTATGATGGCTCAGAATCTTATGATTCCCAGAAACACTGCAGTTCGAATCCAGAAAGATTTGTCCTCATGGGCGAAAGCCGCTGATCTCCATGATAGATATGGGGAAAACTATACGGAAAGTCATACTGCCACATTTGCTGATGGAATGCAAATGGATATTAGATTGTGTGGCAGCCGGAATGATGGTTCCGGTCAAAACCCGCTTTGGACAGAGGCTGTTTTGTTTGATGAAGACGGTAGACAGGTTGCCTGTACAGACCCGGAGACGTTTTTCTTTGGCACATGGGAACTGGATTACGAAGGAGTTTCTTATCGTGTGGATGTGATTGAAGAATAATACATTTATGAAGAAAAAGCGGGAGCTACCCCGCTTTTTCGTTTCTTTACCTATCCCCGAAATAATTTCAACCCCTCTGTTTTTATATAAAGAATAATGAAATCCCTATATTGCAAATCATGTGTCTTACAGTACTCTTCCATTTCACCAAATGTATCAAAATATGAGAAATTTGGTCGGACATTCCTATAAAATTTGATCAATCCCATGAAGTCAGAAAACATATCCGCTTTACGGATTGCCTGGGATTTGACGGATATCAAGAAATAATCTACGAAATGGGAAAAGTCAAAATGGTTATCATATGCTTTTGTACATATTTCGTAAAGACGGGGAAGGATGCATGATAATAAAATATCTTTTTGAGGATTTTCACGGTAATGCCGCAAAAAATCTTCGATCAAACAATCTGTTTGGTTGATCAACGCTTCGTGTATAACACATGGTTCATTAAGGTATTCTTCATTTTTTTTAATTTCTTCTTCCATCACAAATAAAACCTCCTATTAAAAAAAAGAAGTATTTTCTTTTTAACTATTTTGTATTAATATGAAAAAAAGCAATGGAGGATACAAAATGGCAAAGGGATTTTCGAGAGAATGTTTGGGGAAATTTGGAAAGTATTACAATTTGACGTATTCCCACGATATTAATGACGACAGGATTACCGTTGTTCCTATATTGGATGAAAACGCAATAAAGCAGGATGGGTTTGCAAGGTTTGGAAATTCACTGGCAGAAACCTATTGTGATGGACGGGTTTCTCCAGAGGAAGACAAAGTTGTTTTCTCTATCCATCGCGCAGAGTACCACGTCTGACCTACGGATCAGGCGTGGGTGAATGCGCTACTTACCGTTCTTCTGATCCCGGATATATGCAGCAACTGCCGCAGCAGTACGGTCACTGACAGATCCGATGAAATAGGATAGGCTCCAAAAGTATGGTTTCCAATAATAAGCCCTTAACTGTTCTGGGTACTGCTTCCTTACCATCCTTGATGATGCGGACTTATAGGCGTTCACAAAGTCAGATAGTCTGACCTGCGGCGGAGCGTCAAACAGTAAATGGATGTGGTCTGGCATCGTCTCCATCTCATGTAACACACAGCCCCTCTCCCCAAAGTAGCGTACTGTGTACTCCTTCAGCCCTTTCTCTACTTCCCCGGTTATGGCTGGTCTCCGGTATTTTGTGACCAGGACCAGATGGTATTGTAACAAAAAGCAGCTGTGCCTGACGACATAATACCCGTCTCCCCGTATCTTCATGTCCTATCCCCCTCCCTGTTGCAACTGAGCCATATTTATGTTATCGTCATAATATAGAATGATGTGTATATCAATGTAATAAGGGGGTGACAACTGATGCAGGCTTATCGAGTACAAAAAGTACATATCGGGGAAAGACATCCGCTGTATGGCTGGTGCCATCAGGTCACAGCCCTGGCCAACAACCTTTCCAATGCCGTCCGGTTCCGGCAGCGCCAGCTCCTTACGGCGTCCCGGAAGGAAGAGGGGGAATGGACGGGGAACGAAAAAGAGGTCATACAGGAATTCCGTGGATACCTGGGGGAGGATGCCGTTATCCCTTCTTCCCCTGGGTACAAGACGATCTACAACGTCTTGTATGCTACGGGGAACCCGGATTACTTTGCCAAAGGGCTGCCGAAGCAGTCTGCCCAGGGCGTGATCCAGAAGTGTGTCCAGGATATGGACAGTTACTTTGCCCTCATGAAAAGATACCAGGCAGGGGCAGGGGACAGACCTTCCCTTCCCGGCTATAAGCGCAAAGGCGGGCATACATCCGTGTATGTCTCCAACCAGGACTGTACCATCCGCCAGGATGGGAAGGGAGGCCTGTTGGCCGGCCTGCCTTTTGCGAAAAAGACCCCGCTGCGGATCGGAAACCCTGCCGGATGTCTGAAACAGGTAGAAGTCTGCCCGGATCATAGGGGTTACATGATCTGCTTCACGTTTGAAGTAACGCTCCCAGATACCCCACTCCCTGCCGCGTCTTCCCGCATCGCCGCTATTGACTTTGGGGTCAACAACCTGATGGCGGTCACGAACAATTGCGGGCTGCCGCTCCTGCTGTACAAGGGCGGCATCGTGAAATCCGTGAACCAGTATTATAATAAGAGGATCGCGGCGGCCATGGCAGAGGAGATGGCAAAACCGGACTGCCCGAAGAACCGGAAGGGTATCCCACGTTTTATCCCGACACCGGAAAGCAAGTCTGTCACCTTCCACCGGAACCAGAAGATCCAGGACTTCATGCATAAGGCTGCCAAACACCTCCTCGCATGGTGCGTAGAAAACCGTATCGACACCATCGTAGCGGGGGTGAACCCTGGCTGGAAACAGGGGTCCAACCTGGGGAAGGTGAACAACCAGAATTTTGTCCAGATCCCATTTGCCTACCTGCGCCACTGCATCCAATATCAAGCTGAAGTATCCGGGATCCTGTATCTGGAACAGGAAGAAAGTTATACTTCCCGGGCTTCCTTCCTGGATGGGGATCCTATCCCGACCTATGGGGTTGATGACAAGGATGCAGGTTTTTCCGGGAAGCGGGGGCCATCCCGTTATGCCGGCATGTATAAAAAGGATGGTTTCCGTGGGCTTTACAGGACAGCAGACGGGACATTCATCAATGCAGACCTGAATGGGTCCGCGAACATCCTGCGGAAAGCATTTCCAGATGCGTTCTTAAAGGGCAGTATGCCGGACTTCACAGATGTCGTTATCGTCAAAGACCCTGACAGGGAGTTTATAGCAGCCAACCAAAGGGAGCAGGCAGAAAAACGGCAGGGCCATCATGCCCTGAGCCATGCGAAAGCCTCCCGGCTGCGCCGGAAGCTTGCTTCCTGATCAGAGAAAGATAAGTAATCCCACTGGGATAGGGTTTTGTGAATAGCCGTAAGCTCCTTATGTTGTCAAGAAACCCCGCCTGATGGCGAGGTACGAGACTTCAGACGGGGTAATTCATCGCTTTATCTCCTTAATTATGAAACAAATTCCGGAAAAATAGCAAGAGAAAAAAATGTGGATCATATGGTAATGACCAATATTAATTCGATCAAGGTAACAAAAATCATCGGCTTCATAGCATAATATTCATCGAAATCACTGTGGAATCGCAATATACATTCATGGAAATAAGGAAAAAGATTCCATAAATGAAAACCAAGGAAAACTACAAGGATGATTCTGAAAACAGCTATAGGCAAGAAAGAGATTCCCAATAATACCAAAATATGAATAAGGGAACGGATCCATGTCGGCGTAGGTTCACCACCAAACGATTTCTTCTTTATAAAGTTCTCAAACAGAGAAAGAAAAGCAAGGAAAAAACACACAGCGATACAGATACGCATCAGGAGCAGATAACCAGCAGCAGCAAAATAACCGGTGAGTGCAGCTACTTCAAAAGGAATATTGCCAAATACGGCGGACAATAAATCCCAAGGTTTCTTTTTCATCATTCCATAAATAAACCAGACAAGGAACAGGACGAGGTTACAAGTTATTATGGCGAAAAGATATTGAGGAAAAATATTGCGGAAGAAAATGATCCCTGATAAAATTGCCAAACAATTTCCCACTAGCGTAAACACAGAAAGAACTGTTGCATATTTTTTTGCTTCCTTTTCTTCGTAATAATATTGAAAACTGCTTTCTCCAATATAAAATAGCCCGAAAAGGAACCATAAGCATGTCAGGACAAATACTGTAATAAAATACTTTACCATAATTAAATCATCTCCTATCTCAAAAAAACACATTGTACGTATTTAATATGCTGAAAGAATCTACTGCAAAAAAATACCCCGCCCATGACGGGCGGGGAGTAAACGTCATTTCGTGTAATGATCGATGACTTTTTGTATCGGCTTTTTATTTTTACACTTGGCGTCTCTTGCAATCTGCCGAATCAATTTTTCATTGAATATTTTAAAGTTTTCTGCGTAAGAAATTCTTCGCTGCCAAGATGGATGCGACCAATCCTCACAATCATTTACTTTTTGAGAAAGTTTAAATTTTAGTGCAGATATAAGACGCGCATGACTATTTTGCAGCATCTTATTTTTTGCACCAAAATCTGCGTGTACTTCATTTGTCCATGCAACAAACCTTATATTAAGTAAATGCCGGAACGGATTTATATCCTTTCCTTCTTTGTGTGTCATTTCATGACCTACTGTTGATAAAAAAGCATTTTGGACAATATCACTATTTTTTAAAACCAAATAAGCTGCCCATTCTGGTGTAAGCACGATAAAAGAAGAACGAAATAAACCTGCATTGGCCCCCAGTTTATCTGAACTTAATCCACGGCCATTTGCAAAACGAAGGTGTATGCCTTTTTTTTGAAAGCTATCTTCTATATTTGTAAGAATATCTTGTGTATTAAGTGGAAGAGAAATATCCCACTCTTCAGAACGCTGTACAACATGCCTCAATACTTTTTCATCCATGATTGTGACTCCTTAGAACTTATTTCTCTTTCATCATATAACATTACCACTCATTTTTCCATTAAAAATACAAGAAAACGAAATAAAAGTAACTCAATGCTAATAATCTCGAAAGATATTCTTGGTACAATTAAGGAACAAAAATCAATCCCATCTGAGCTTTCCGGACACATATGCAGTTTTGTGTAATAATACATCTGGAATAAATTCACGATAAGGAAAATTCCCAGTAAGATATAAGAAATTAATTCATTCCATATCCCGCAGAAAAGTATCACAATGAACCATGTCATACACCAAACTTTTGAGTAGAACGCAGCGAGGAAACTCCAGGAACTGTCATTTTCATGTTTCGATTTCCGGAATATAATGTCATTGATTGTTTTCAATAAAGTAACAACCAGAGCTGCCACTAATATAAAAACAACTATACTGGAATAAGAAAACCCCATTTTTTACCCTCCTTTATTAAAATACCCCGCCCATTATGGGCGGGGTCCGTATGTTTAGATCATTGCTTTAAGGATAAGTTTTTCCCTTCTGCGTTTACAGTTTCAGTCCGGTGTTGCCTTTAGCCGCTTTTTTCTTCTTGTAGAAGGATACGCCGCCGGCAACAACAAAGATGATCACGGCCGCGATCAGGACGCCGATCAGGATATCGGAAGTCTGTACGCTGCCAGAGCCTTTGTTGCTTCCACCAGATGTTCCTTTTGAGCCGCCAGATTTATCAGAGGTGTCTTTCGATTTATCTGTTTTGTCTGGCTTATCCGGTTTCGTGACTTTGACAGTATTGGAATCGCCTGCCGGGTCGGTGTTGTCCGAAGTGACTGTGACGGTGTTCTTCACATCCTCGCCGATAAGGGCTTTGTCTGTGAATGTCACGTCATACGTTACTGTCATGGACTGTCTGCCTGCCAGGGAAGCGCCGGTCACGATGGTAAATCCGTTTCCGGATTCATTCATGGTGATAGATACCGGGGTGATGGCATTGCCGTCCGGGCCGGTCACTTTGATGCTGCTCTGGTCGACCGTCATGCCAGTTTTTTCAAATGCGTCATTGATGACTACATTCTCGGCTGTGGTATTTTCCCGGTCGTTTGTGACAGTGATGGTGTAAGTACCGGTCTCCTTGCGCTCGTAAGTATCCTTATCGGATGTCTTATCCACAACAAGGCGGGCTTTTTCACCTTTATCTACATTGACTTCCTTTTCTGTCTCCACCCATGGGCTTAACGGATGGTCCACTTCGTTGGTCGGAACGAATGTATCCGGGTTCCATGTAGATGGATCCTGTGGGTCTTCATCCTCCGCTGTCTTGACCAGGGCGACATTCTTGATGGTATCATCTTCTGTCGCATCTGCATTGACAGTTACCTGGAAGCTTACATCTGCTGTCTCGCCTGCCGGGATGGAATCAACGACAAAGGAAACATACTGTTTCTCACCGATGGTGACAAGGTTACCGCCGGAGCCTTCCACATAAGTGGTCAGTGCCGGGATTTCATCTAATACAAGGACATTGGCTTTGTCCTCTGTTCCTGTATTGGTAAGGGCGATATTGTAAGTAATGGTATCGCCGGCTTTCACAATCGTACCATTTGCCGGGTCTGCGGTCTTTAATGCCGTAAGACCTTCCTCTACGATAACCGGTGTGACTTCATTATCCGTCTCGGCCTGTGCGTTGTCCGATTTCGCTTTCGCGATATTCTTCACAACCTGCCCTGCGAGGGATTCTGCTTCGAAGAGGACATCGTATGTTACGGTGATCGCCTCATCGTAGTTAAGGTCCATGCCTGTTTCGATGTAGTAGGATGTGTCTGTTGTTGTGATCGCCACAGCGTCAGTCACATCGGCGCCGTCCGGCCCGTAGACACGGATGGTATCAGCAAGGATCTTCGCGCCTTCGATCTGCAGTGCATCTTTCAGGACGATATTCTTTGCTGTCACAGCTTTCCTTGTCTGTTTGGTCGTGACGGTATAATGTCCCGTCTCCCCAACGGCATAGGTATCTTTATCGGATGCCTTTTCAATTGCCAGGGTCGGGATGCCTTCGTCAACATCGACTGGCTGCTCATCTTCTACCCATGGATTCAGCGGATGCTCCGTCTCATTGGTTGGGGTGAACAGGTCCGGATCCCATGGATCTTCCGGTGTTTCTTCGGTAGATGGCTGTACTAATGCAACATTCTTGATCGTATCTTCTTCTGTCGCATCCGCAGATACGGTTACTTTGAAAGATACGGTTTCCGATTCACCAGCAGCGATGGATGGGATCGTGAAGGTCACATAATCAGTTCCGTCCACATTCATGATCTCACCGCCGGAACCTTCCACGTAAGTAGTCAGCGCCGGAATCGCATCCATGACATAGACGTTTTCCTTATCTGCTTCGCCATTGTTAGATACGGTGATATTGTACTGGATGGTGTCTCCAGCTTTTACAATCGTACCGCTCATCGGATTTGCAGTTTTAAGGGCTGTCAGGTTTTCCCCAACATCTACCGGTGTCACTTCATTGTCTGTTTCCACAGAGGCGTTATCGGCTTTCGCTTTGGCCACATTGATGACGGTCTGTCCTACCAGGGATGCGTCTGTGAATTTCACATCGTAAGTTACCGTAAAGGTTTCCCCGTATGCCAGGTCACGTCCGGTCTCAATGTAATAAGACTTCGAGTCATGTTCGATGGAAACAGCGTTGGTGATATCGGTTCCTTCCGGATCAAAGACACGGATGGTATCACCAAGAAGCTCTACGCCGGCATTCTGGATCTCATCTTTGATGATGATGTTTTCAGCAACACGGTCTTCTTTGGACTGTCCTACCACAACGGTGTAGTGTCCAGTCTCGCCGATCTTGTAAACCTCTTTGTCGGAGGATTTATCAATAGTCAGAACCGGATTTCCATCGTCGACATCGACCGGATGATCCACATCTACCCACGGATCTAATGGATGTTCTGTCTCGTTTGTTGGCGTAAACAGGTCCGGATCCCAAGGGTTTTCTGGTGTTTCCTCAGTAGATGGCTGTACCAGGGCTACATTGCGGATGATATCATCTTCGGTTGCCTGGTCAGAAACAGTTACCGTAAAGGAAACGGTCTCAGAAGCGCCAGCAGCGATTGATGGGATCGTAAAGGTTACATAATCGGTGCCGTCTACATTCATGATCTCGCCGCCGGATCCTTCCACATATGTGGTCAGTGCCGGGATTGCATCCATGACATAGACATTTTCCTTGTCTTTCTCACCATTGTTTGTCACAGTGATATGGTAAGTGATATCCTGTCCTGCTTTCACGATGTTGCCGGAAGCCGGGTCAGCAGTCTTGACTGCTGTCAGGTTTTCACCGACATCAACAGGTGTCACATCATTGTCGACAGTTACAACCGCGTTATCGGATTTCGCCTTTGCGGTATTGATGACAGTCTGTCCGGCAAGGGAGCTGTCAGTGAAGGTCACATCGTAGGTGACAGTCATAGTCTCGCCGTAAGCAAGGTCACGTCCCGTCTCGATGTAATAGGAAGTATCGGTATACTCGATCTTCACATCGCTGGTAATGTCTGTGCCTTCCGGATCCAGTACATGGATGGTATCGCCAAGAAGCTTGATGCCTTCCTTGTCAAAATTATCCTTGATCACGATGTTCTTTGCCACACGGTCTTCCGTTGCCTGTCCGACAGTCACGGTATAATGGGCAGTCTCATCGATGCCATACTCTTCTTTGTCAGAAGTTTTGTCGATGGTCAGGGTTGGTGCCTGTACCTCTACGATATTATCATCCTCGACCCAGATAGTCAGCGGATGGATGATCGTATTGGTCGGGACGAAGGTTTCAGGGTTCCATGTTTCGTCAGCAGCCGGGTCATCTTCCCCTGCTAACCGTACCAGTGCAGTGTTTTCTACCTGGTCGGAAGCTGCATCGGTCACTGTCACAGCAAAGGATACGCTCTGTTCCCCGCCGGCTGGCAGTGTGTCGATGGTGAAACATACATAATTGAGGCCGCCGATCTCTCTCAGCTCGCCGCCGGATTCAGCCACATATTCGGTCATGGCCGGAACCTGATCCATCACAAGGACATTGGAGAGGTCTTCTTCTGTCACATTTTTCGCTGTGATGGTGTAAGTGATCTGCTGTCCTGCTTCTACCACGGTACCCGGAGCCGGGTCAGAATTCTTTACGACCTCAAAGAGGACATTTCCATCTGCATCTGTGTAGGTCACAGGTGTCACTTCATTTTCTGTTGTGGTCACAAGATTATCTGCGGTTGCCTGTGCGACATTGCGTACAGTTGCATTTGCAGATTCTGATGTATAGGTCACATCATAAGTAACAACAAACTTCTCACCGTAAGCCAGATTCATGTTTGTGTTGATCTGGTAGCTGGTTCCATCGGATGTGATTTCCACCTGTTCGGTCAGGTCGTTGCCATCGGCATCCGCTAATTTAATGGAACCTTCCACAATAGCAGCGCCTTTGTCCTCGATAGAGTCTCTGATCACTACATTCATAGCCGTCAGGTTTTCTTTGGTCTCGGTCACTTCTACTGTGTAATGTCCGGTCTCATTGACATCGTAGACTTCTTTGTCGGAAACCTTATTGATTGCCAGTTCCGGAGCATCGACTTTTACTTCGTTTTCATCCATGTTACCGCCGACTTCCACTGTATTTGATACCATCTGTCCGACTAAAGATTCATCGTCAAAAACGACATCATACGCTACCGTAAAGGTATCTTCTTTTGACATATCCATGCCGGTATTGATGGTATAACCGGTTTCATCAGCGATGATCTCTACCTGTCCGGTGATATCATTTCCTTCTGTATCCGCCACTTTGATCGTGTCAGGAAGTAAGGAAGCACCCGCGATCCCCAGCTTATCTGTGATGACAACATCTCTTGCGATGGCATCATCGGTTGTCTGATGGATCACAACGGAGTAATGTGCCGTCTCACCCAGGCTATACAGGGATTTATCAGAAGTCTTCTCAGGAACCGTTTCCGGTTTTGGAACCCTGACGGTGTTCTCTGCCTGCACTTCTTCCGCATTATCCGCATGGGATCTTGCAATATTGGTTACCTTATCCTGTCCTGCCAGGGATGCATCCTCAAACAGTACATCATAGGTAACTGTAAAGGACTCGTTGAGGGCAAGGTCCATACCGGTTTCGATCGTATAGTTATCCGCATTTGCGCTGATCTCTACCTGTCCGGTGATATCATTGCCTTTGACATCCTCTACTTTGATATTGCTGATCTGGGTACCGGAGATCTGCATTGCGTCTGCAATGACTACATTCCTTGCCGTAGCATTATCAGCCATCTGTGTGACTTTGACGGTATAATGTCCGGTCTTGCCCACATTATAGACCTGTTTGTCGGAAGTCTTTGTGATCTCCAGACGCGGCGGGTCATCCTCAACGGTGACCGTGTAGGTTGCCTGTTTCTCCGGTGCATTGCTGCCCCAGGTAAGGGCGGTATTGGTGATATCCTTCCCGATGGCATCGGTCCGCATGGTAGTGGTATAATCCACGGTGATTGTATCGGAATCGGTGATGTCCAGTCCGGTTTCAATAGTAAAACCGTCTTTTGCATCTGTGTAAGTGATCTTCACCTGATCGGTGATATCCTTATCATTCAGTTTAACGACCATGGAATCCGGGTCGATCTCTGCGTAATCTGCCTGAGCGAACTGGTCTTTGATGATGACATCTTCTGCCACAACGCTCTCCCGTTTTTCGCTCACTTCAATATGGTAATTTGCTTTTTCACCATATTTATAAACCTTCTTATCGGCTTCTTTTCCGATATCCAGGTCCGGAGGGTTCGGGGTAACGGATTCATCGGTCGTCACCTTCAGTGCCTCATCGGATACTGCGGTAGCCACATTATCGATCTGCTTTCCGGCAAGGTCTTTATCCGTGATGATCATCTGATATTCGATCCGCATGGATGTCTCTTTGGTCACACCAATGTAATCCGGGTTCCAGGAATCCTGTTCTTCCGGGGTCTTGCCATTGGCAATATCCCACTGGCTGTAGTTCGCAGCCTTTACCAGATGCTTCTTTGTCGTCAGCTTGAACTGGTTGTTCAGGATATCGGAAGAATAATTTTCTTCGGTCTCCTTGATCACCCGTCCATCCGAATCCATTAAGACGATGCTCGCCTTCTGCAGCTTCACACCTTCCGTCAGGATATCATCGGTAAATACCAGGTTCCTTGCGATGGTACCAGTCTGGCTGTTGCTCACATCGATAGTGTATGTCACAGTATCGCCTACCGCATACTTATCGCTGTCGGCTTTTTTCGTGATCACCAGCCGAGGGCTGTTGATATATACGAGGGCATCAGCCTTGACGGTCTTATATTCACCGTCAACTTTTACGATGTTCGCTGCGGTCGCAGTAGCTGTGTTACGGACCTCCATACCGTTGACATCTTCTGTCGCTTTGGCGGTATAGTTGATGGTCAGTTTGCTTCCGGCTTCCAGATACGTGTCATTCAACACGAAACCGTTGCCGCTCTTTGTCAGAGTGATGACCGGGGTCCGGTCTTCGGTCTCATTGTACTTGTCGGCATTTAACTGGTTGGTCACATCCGCAGTACCTGCAATGCGGTACTTGAAGGTTGTGCCGTCTCCGCCGGCAGAAGTAAACTCTTTCTTTGTGCCGTTTTTCGCTGTCTCTGTGATGGTGATATCATCATAATTTAAGATCATGCCATCCGGCAGGGTCAGGTCATTGATGATCACATCTTTGGCTACGGTTCCTTCCACACCGGAGGAAGTGACATCGACAACATACTGGACTAACTCGTTTCCGGTCACGTCTTCGTAAACACGGAACTCATTATCCGCACGGTTGTCATTCTTCTCTGCCTTGTATGGGTTGACATACTTTTTGGAGACTGCAAGGTCTGCCGTGTTGATGTAGTACTCGGAATCATCCTGTACGGTCGCTGCGTTGTTACAGGTCGCCGTTACCACGTTCTGCTGTTCCTTACCGTTGCCGTTGTCATTGGCAGTCGCGGTAAAGGTGATGGTCGCTTCGGAGTTTGCCGGCATATGGTTGATGGTGTATACCCATCCATTGTCGCCGGATTTCTGTTTCTCCATGGTGATGTTCCGGGTCTCCACTTCGTTCCTGAGATCAGGATTCAACTGGTTCGTCGGGTCTGGTGTCTTTGCCACATGGTAATCCACAGTCTTCGGCAGGCCGGAGATCTGTACGGAGCCATAATCAAGGGTCATGCCACTTGGCAGGTTATCAGTCACAACGACGTTGCTGGCAACGCCTTTTGTATTGCGTACCTTTACGGTGAAGGTGGCTTTATCACCAACCTCGTACTCGTACTTGTCGGATACCTTGTCGATGGTAAGCGCCGCAGTATTGATATATGTCTCCGCATCGTCATCGGCATGGCCGGAAGCGTTCTTGATGTTCATACAGGTTGCGCTGGCTGTGTTATACAGCTCTTTGGCGTTTCCTGACTCCAATGCCTTACATGTCACGGTGACAACCAGTGTCTCATTCGGGTTTAAGACCGGTGATGTCTGTGACCTTCATGGTGTACGTCACGGTATCGCCGACTTTGTATTCATACTTATCGGCTACTTTATCCAGAGTCAGCTCTGCCAGTGGGATCTGGACGGCTGTTGTGGTCTGGTCGGTATCGTTGCTGTAGGTGTTTCCATTTCCAGTAATCGTCGTATGTCCGATATTGGTAAACACCAGGTCCGATCCGGACTGATGGTTATGGCCGGCTGCGTTCATCGCTGTCGCTACATCTTTGACGGATACGTTGATATCCATGTGGACGTTATTGCCGCCACCGTTTCCATAGAAGGAAGCGTCATTGAGGATTGTGGAGTTTGCCGTCGCCACGACGTTGTTTCCATCAGTCGAGATACTGAAGGAACCTGTCACATCCGTAGATCCACTGTAAATATGCACGGAATTAATCTGCAAGCAGGTATCGATCTGGTCGCTCATCTGGAAAGAGTCGTAATAGAACTTTTCCGCTTTGCCATACGGGATCAATTGGGTCACAGTGTACGTCCATGAGTTTGCTGTGCTTTCCACACGGTTTTGCTTTACGCCGTTCTCTGTACCAGCAGTCTTATCCCACTTGATGTTGTCGGCATCGCTCACGGTCTTATACGGGTCCGGTGTTGCGATGTCTGCCATGGACTGCGCCGAGAAACCGAAGTGCGCCCAAGAAATGAGATGCTTTCCATTTCTCGGGATGTAGTTTTTATTACCGAAGATGAAACGGTAGCTGGATGCGGAATAAGCCCCGCCGGCCGCCGTCCTTGCGGATAAGGACACATCATTGCCGGAATCATACAGTTTCCCTTTTGCCTCGTGGTAGATGTTAAGACCATTTTTCTTGACATAGTTCAGTACGGAGTTTTTGTGGGCGAACTGATACTTTGTCTTATCACCTGCAGAAAACCCGAAATACTGAAGGTCGTCGATATCATCTACGGTAAAGTTTCCGTTTACAACATACTTCTGGGTAAACCCGGTCCCAGCTACGAAATACTCAATCTTCATCTGGAGCTCTTCCACACCGATGATGTTGATGTTCGGTGTGCCGCTGGTATGCTGCAGCCAGATATAGGAGCCAACCTCGCTGTTGCACTCGATATCCTCTAAGGTTACCCGCATGTCAAGGAGGTCATACGTCCTGGTCTTCGGATTGTAAAGCTGGAAGTTCGTACCTTCCCATCCGCAGTCACCCTTCGTCGCATCGAACTTATAATAGTCCTCATACTTGGAGGCATCATAGCCGTCGCTGTAATTGCGGGCACACTTATTGGCTCCAGCGGCATCCCTGGTACCGAACGGGGTAAAGGTCGTGCTATCTGTCTTGATAACTTTAAAACCAAACTCCGCCGGGACGGTGAATGCCTTGACACCATCGACCGGGTCATAGGAGGAATATTCACCTTTTTCTTTTTCAAATGCTTTTCCACCAGTTTCTCCTTGCTTCACCGGTTCATTCCCGGCAACGCCTACGGCAAAGACTGGGACTACCCCGGTAAAGACCATGGTAAAAACTAACAGGAGGGACATGAAGGAACGCAAGATCCGCTTTCTTTTCTTACTCATAAGCCTGATTCCTTTCTTTTCAATGTTTAATTGCCAAGGTACATAAAGCTTTCCTATAGAATCGGTGGGTCTCTCACCAAACCACTCCCTTCTATATCTTTTTAAGGGAGAATACGCGTCTCCCTGCCGCTATCGAAATGGGAAAGAGGATTCCTTCGCCTTATTCCTTTCGACACTTTTAATATGAAGATTTGGTGGTCTGGAATTTTAAAAGAAAAAAAGCCGGGAGAATGAACCCAGCTCTTATAGATATGTTAAGAGAAAAGCGGGACAGACATCCCGCTTTCAGATCAAATATGAAGTTTATTCGTCATCATACTCGCCATCATTGGCATAGAGATGACCATTTGTGAAATATCGTAAAGCAACCAACTGCCCATCTTTATAGATGTGGATGTTAACTGTCGGTGTCTGGGAAGTCATCCGGAAATGGACTTCATTCCCTGCATCCGTACTGTTGATGGTTGGGATACTGCCGTCAGTCGTGTAAGTCACCTTGATACTCGGATTATTCTTATATTCATCCTGTCGCTCAATATCGAAATAGCAATATGTCTTCCAGCCATCTGGTACAGTACGATGACCAAACTCAGTCAGATACTCATTCATTACCTTTGAACTTGGATAATATACAACTGCGCTATGATCGGCTGCTTTTCCGCTATTTCTCACCAAGCCGGACTCTTCATGCTGTTTTTTGAATGCCGCCTCCTGCTGTTTCACTTCCTTCTCGGTGATGACCTTCACTTCAGCGTTGTTCGTATTGTTGGAAGTGTTGCCCTTTGCAGCTTTCACGGTTACTTTACATTTAAACTTCTTATTCCCAGCCTTCGCCGTGATCGTGGCAGTGCCGGCCTTTTTGCCTTTGAGCTTCACCACGGTCTTTTTCTTTGTCTTTTTAATCTTCACGACCTTCTTGTTGCTGGTCTTCCATTTGACCTTCTTGCCCTTGAGGTTTTTCACCTTCAGCTTTTTGGTCTTGCCAACTTTGACCGTGATCTTCTTCTTGCTCAGTTTTGTCTTTCCCGCTGCATCCGCGTTCATGGCCGGCGCCGCTGTTGCCAGCAGGCAGAAGGCTAACGCTACGGCCGATGCTCTTACAATGTTTTTCTTCGTCATACTCATCATTCTCCTTTCATGAAATAATTTCTTTTTTGTGTGCCAAGGGATCCTTTCGTCCCTTCCGATATTAATATGATGGAAACGGAAATTTTTGTTCCGGATAGAGAACGGAATTCATTGTCAACCATAAACGGAATGAAATTCTATCTCCTGCCAGAAAAATTCTGTTCATGAACTTGATTCGATTCTCCTATGAAAAACCGGGGTTATTGACTCTTCATGCAGAACAGAGTTCGTCTGCCATAAGGACGCTCTGCCATTCACCACATATAAATAGGAAGAAACCCATTCTGTCTCATGCCGAAAGGATTATTTTCTCGTTCCAGTATTAATATGACAAAAACAGATTTTTTCGTTCCCGCAAAAAGAAATCATTTCTTTTTGCGATGTCACTATTTATAAGGAACGGGATCTGCTTTTGTCCAGTCAGATGTGAAATTATTTCTTTTTTATGATTAGTCTCATTATACAAAGGGAATTACGAAAAAGCAAGGGGATTGGAAAACATTTCTCTGAACAATGATAAAAAGAGAAAAATTACAAATAGAACTATTTTCTTTATTTGGTATATGATGTATAATGTTTTTGCAAGTGTTTATAAGAATGGAGTGTCATGAGCAAAAAAAATCAAATTTATTTGTTTTATATACATTTATCTTATGGATAATATCTATTATATTAAACATTTATTATTACAATTTATTTTCAGTAATAATTTTTTGTTCATCAATTATATATACTATTTTTAGTTACCATATTATTAATAAATATCACATAACCGGATTTGTGAGATCAGTATTATGTTATCAGGGGATTTTATATACAGCATTCTCTTTGTCTACGTACCGTATACCATCTCATTTAGCAGAAATACAAGACAGGTTCCCAATCCCAACAAATTTTTCAGATGGTTTATCTTATGTTATACAATGGCTTTCAGATGCCTCATCTGTATTATTTGAAATCATGGTAACGAATTTATCTCAAAATAAAGGAGCTTTTTTATTCGTAACGCTAATGTTTATAATATTCAGGGCTATTGGACCATGGGTGATATTAAAAGATGGATGGAAATTATACAATAAAAAAGGATGCGAAATAATGATTAGCCAGATAAAAGAACATAAAAATAGTTACATAAAGTATCTTGTTTGTATTACTATAATAACATTATTAATATTTGGGTATGATAAAGTGCCATTCTTCATGGATATTATCGATTATTTATCGGCGTAACCTTTCATACAAATGTTCCAACAGATATACTGCCACTTGTAAAATAATCGCGATAAAAAATCCATTTTTGCAGATTATTATTATATCTGGTATATCTATACTACCTGTTAAAACAGATATAATACAGCCGATAGATAACATCGTATCACAGAACTTGGCTATCGTATGTAACAAATTCCATATTTTGCTTGATTTTTTATTCATCATAAAGTCCTCCCTGAGATTTTTCATGATACAAAAACCGGTGGACCGCGCATGGCACTCCCTCCTTCCCCGCCCCAAACAATGGATCGCTCCGGGGCGTTCTTTCTGATAAAAGGTCTTTGTGTTCAGTAAAAAACCTCTGCTTTCTTCAAGCATTATTAATATGAAAATTTTGTATTCTGGAATTTTAAAAAGAAAAAGCCGGAACACCTCCGGATTTTATAGAAAAGAGTAAAAGAAAAGGCAGGATGTAAATCCCGCCTTTGATACGATAGATTATCATTCATCATCATACTCGCCATCGTTCACATAAAGATGTCCATTGGTGTAATAATACATAGCAACTAATTTTCCATTCTTATAAATGTGAACCTTAACAGTTGGAGTCAAGGAAGTCATCTTAAAATGGACTTCATTTCCGGCATCCGTACTGTTGATAGTCGGAGTACTACCATCGGTAGTGTAGGTTACTTTGATATTGGAATCATTCTTATATTCATTTTGTCTCACAATATCAAAATAGCAATAAAATTTTCCATTTTCTTCCGGTACATCACGGATTCCATAGTCGTTCAAATATTCATATACCGTAGATGGACTTGGATAAATAACCACTGCACTTTTTCCAGTATCTACGCCGCTGTTCCGCACCATACCGAACTCTTCATACTGCTGGTTAAATGCCGCTTCCTGCTGTTTTACTTCCTTCTCGGTGATCACCTTCACTTCGGTGTTGTTCGTATTGTTGGAAGTGTTACCCTTAGTTGCCTTCACAGTCACCTTGCACTTATACTTCTTCTTCCCAATTTTCGCCGTGATCGTAGCAGTGCCGGCCTTTTTGCCTTTCAGCTTCACCACGGTCTTCTTCTTTGTTTTCTTGATCTTCACGACCGACTTGTTGCTGGTCTTCCACTTAACCTTCTTACCTTTCAGGTTCTTGATCTTCAGCTTCTTGGTCTTACCGACCTTGATTGTGATCTTCTTCTTGTTAAGCTTTGTCTTCGCCGCTGCGTCTACATTTGCCACCGGCGCCGCTGTTGCCAGAAGGCAGAAAGCCAGAGCCGCTGCGGATGCTCTCATGATGTTTTTCTTCGTCATGTCTCATTTCCCCTTTCACGAATTATTTTCTTAGAGAAGGAACTTTTCCTTCCGGTATTAATATGATG
>PPYE01311224.1_pt1 | contig 49146 bp, 62 predicted proteins | sample 1559881 | NCBI WGS metagenome assembly PPYE01 (sample SAMN08240022, study PRJNA423297) | Human gut metagenome, whole genome shotgun sequencing project.
ATTACAGAAGGGAAATTTTGTTTTTAACAAGTGAGAATGAATGAAAGAGATTAGATTAACAGCCGAAAGCATCAATACATTTTTACAAAAGAAAACAGAAGATGGGAATAAACCGGAAACCATTACAGAATATCGACGCATCTTACTGGCTTTGCGAAAATGGATGCTGCCAGATACTGCATTGCAAAAGGAAACATTGCAGCAATGGAAGATATATATGCAGTCAGAAGGTATTTTGGCGGTAAGAACCATTAACCGAAGGCTGACGGTGGTCAACCAGTTTTTGGATTTTGCAGGAGAGCGGAACTGGCAAGTATCCTGTATCCGCTTGGAAGAAAAGCAGTTTTAAATCGGAGTGAATATATTCGATTGCTTCAGGCTGCAAGACAGATGCATAAAGAACAGATTTATTTTATTATGAAGACCATTTGTGTTCTAGGCGTTTCTTTGCGAGAATTTCCTCAGGTCACCGTTGGTTTTATCAAAAAGGGCAGAGGGGAATTTATAACAGGGGAAAATGTCAGGAAGATTGTGGTACCATCAGGTCTGCCAAAAGAGCTGTTGGCATATTGTGCGCGTAATGGGATTCGTAAGGGTCCCATTTTTCTTGCGCAAAGAGGGGGAGATCTGCACCGCGTTGTTGTAAACTCCGCCATGAAACAGTTGTGTCAGTTAGCAGGCGTAAATCCGGAAAAAGCAACACCAAGCTGTTTGCGTGAGTTGTATGAACAAACGCAGCAGGAATTGCAAGAAAACATTTCCGTTTTACTTTTTCAGTATTATGAGAAGCTGCTGGAAGCTGATGATGTAACGGCAGCTTGGGAAGGGCGTGGTTTATGAGAAAAGGTTTTTTAGAAGAGATTCAAGAAAAGAATAGGAGGAGAAGTATGAAAAAAGGACTATGGAAACGGCGGGCATTTGCCTTTTTGGTTGCAGCTGCTAAGTGGTATATGCAGCAGAAACAGAAGGAAATGAAACGTCAGAAAATGCGATTACAGAAGAAGTATCGGCAAGAGTACATGAAAATGGCTGCACACTGCCTTCTGACCATGAAGGAGATTGTGTGACAGAACCAGTGGAAAATACAGAAGAACCGACAGAAAGAGTACATGAAGAAGGTTGTAAACTGGCTCCCGATCATGAAGGTGACTGCATGACAGAATCTGCAGAAAATACAGAACAACAGCCGGCAAGAGTACATGTAGATGGCTGTATTCTGCCTTCCGATCATGAGGGTGAATGTGAAGTAGAAGAAATGCTAGTAAAGGCACCACTTGCAGCGGGAACGATTTATGTTGCCAATACTGCGGGCACTTCTGGGAATATTGGCAGTAAGGAAAATCCGTATACTTCTTTAGCAAAAGCAGTAAAAGAAGCAGCAGATAGAACTACAATTGTTGTGTTGGAGGATATGACAATTGAAGAGCCTATTACTGTAGAAGGCAAAAGTATTAAGATTCAGTCTGAAGAAAGCAATCGGGTTACTTTAACACGTGGTGAAAGTATGGGTACTAAAAATGATGGCAGAGGGTGGTATAATCCTGCCATGATTGAAGTTACAGTACCAGCTGGAACGAGTAGTGCGTCTTTAACTTTAGAAAATATCATTTTAGATGATGCAGGAAAAAAATGTGGTGAATATTTTGCACAGCCATCGACAGATTGGTCTGGAAAGACTACGCTGAGCTATAAAGAACAAGGGATAAATAAAGAAATAGAGGTTCCGAATACAAACATCGTTCAGGATGCCATTGTAGCGGCTTATGGTACAAATGTAGAACAGCCTAATGCGGAGATTGTTCTTGGCAAAGGTGCTGTTTTGAAAGACTTTGGAGGTATGTCTGCTGTTCGTGTCACAGGTGGTGCAACATTGACTATGAAAGGAGATTCCATAATCTACGATGAAGTTGTTACCGACAGAGAAAAAGGCAAAATTGGCAGTTTTGGTCCTGCAGGTGCAGTTTGGGTACAAGGAACCCATATAACAATGGAACAAAAATCTTGTATCGAACATTTGTATGGTCGTGCCATCTATGCGGAAGGTAGTGATGTTACTGTTGACGGTATTATCTCAAATATTGCTGGCGATAAGGATATGTGGAACAGCACAGAAGGTCGAGCAGTTTATATGAGAAATCCATACGATTCAGCGAACCCGGATGAAAAAAATAAGAAGTTTAGTCCTGGGCGAACATGCTGCGATTAATAGTATTAGAACTGCAGAGGTTAACTATCACGGAGCTGTTACCATAATGGATCATAATGTTGATTTTAAAATGTGGAATGGTGCTGTTATTTCTGATATTGATGGTGCAGGTATTATTGCTTTTGGTAACGCTGAAGCAGCCAAAAACGATGAAACATATCGTGATAATTTTGACTTAAGTGTTGATGGGGAGATTACAAACGTACATGGTTGGGCAGCGATTCGTTTGCCAAATAGCAATGATTTAGAACTTGAAATTGGTTCTAATGCCAATATTCATCATAATACAACAGCAAACGGTGTATTATATATTCAAGGTACTGGAATTCATATTGATATGGATGGGAATGTACATCACAATACCCAAGGTATTTACGCTAACTATGGAGGCCATTCTATCACAATGCACAAAAATGCTAAAGTTGAGTATAATCTTGATGGAGGCATCAATGTTGCCCGCGGCACTTTGACAATGGAAGGCGGTAGCATTTCTAATAATGGCGGTAGCGGTGTTAGTGTAAGTACTGGTGGCATCTTTGTTATGAATAATGGTATAATTGAAAATAACAGTACGTCAGGCATTGGCGGCGGCGTTGTATTTACTTCTACTAAAGGTTGGACTGATGCAGAAATTCCTAGAGTTGAGTTGCGTGGGGGTACTATTCAAAATAACTACATGAACGCAACCATTGAGATAGACGAAGATAATTTTACTTTTACGGCAAAAGATGGTACTTCCAATGATATTGCTGTTGGTACTAATAATGAAACTGAGTATAATAAACAAAGTTTTAGTCACATCGACCGCAACATGTCCATCAGTGACAGCATGAAAATTGGCAACCCAGACATCTATCTGGAAAAATACAATGTTGTACTGAAAAACCCTGCTGATATCGATGTCAAGTTTGGTAATGCAAGCTCTAAAGTCATCCAGACTCTGCTGGATGCTTCTGATATCAATGGATGGAGTAGTACAGAATTAGCTTCTTTGTGGTGTCAGGATGCAAGTGGTTCAGTGGAACTGCTTATGAGCAAACCTTCGGGAATTGTAGATTCCATGCCGGTTTATGCGGCAGTTGTGGCAACAGATGAAACAGGCAATGCACTTACAGATGCTTCTGTTGTTTTCTATAACGTAACAGAAAAAGCTAATGGTCTGAATATTGCTTTCCCTGCACCAAATGCAACAGGCTATGCGGTAGCATTGGTACAGCCTACCAAAGATTACGGCACAATGAATATTACTGCACCCAATGCAGTAACAATGGAAGATGGTGCTGTAATTGACTATACCGTAACTTATGAAATGAGTGAAAATCTGGCAAACAGATTGGCAGCTGGTGAAAATCTGGAAAACATTACAATGAATGTGCGGTTCGATAAAAATGTAAATATTGATCCTAGACAGATCACATACATCAGTGACATGTTTGATAAGTTTAATGCTACATATACTGGAGATACATTGACTGTAACTTGTTCAATGAAAGAAAATTGGCAGAGCGCAGCAAGCAAAAATGTAACATTGAAGTTTGCAGCAGATGCCAGTGAATTAGGTGAAAATGCAGTTGTAACAGCAAGTGGCGATTTCAATGGGGAATTTGAAAGACAAGATGTTTCTCCAGAGGTTGTATTTGTACCTGCCAATGCAGTTCAGACCCAATTGGTAGCAAAAGAATCCTGTGTAACAGTGAAATTGGCAGATATGATTGTTTACATGGGCGGTGAACAGGGCTTCGACCACGTTGTAAATGATGAAAACGGTCAAGTTGAATCAAGTAGTTCTTTGCCGGAACCTGGTTTCATTTTCGAATTGCCTGATGGAATTAACATAAATGAAATCCGGTTTGTAGAAGAAACATCAGGAAAAACATGGCAAGCAGTTCCTTATGATGGTGAATCTACACGGGTTTATAAATTAGAATCTTGCATTAATCAGGAACCTGTTCGTGTAGAATTTACAAAAGACGACGGCACAAAGGTTGTCAGCGATGAATTTAAAGTAGGCGATGCGCTGAATCAGAAGCTGCACATGGCAATCTATAAAGGTGCCGTTGGTACAGTAGTTGCAAAAGTAGGCAATGATAAATATCCTATTATTGGACAGGATGCAACTCTGGAAGTTCGCGGTACTATAAATCAGGTGAAATATGCTGATGTTTCCGCAAATCCTACTCTGCAAGTTGGAGCACCTGCATTGAAAGCAGATAGCAACACAACATTTACCATTAATGCAGGTGATGTATTTGCAAGCAAGGATGGAATTGCGCTGCTGTTCGATAATATTATCGAAAATACAGCATCCGAAAACAATCGCACAGAACTTTTGAAAGATCGTGCAAAAACAGAATTGAAGAATTCTTATAATGAATGTGCATTTGATCTGAAATATCTGGATTTGGTAGAAAGACATAACGGTAATACATGGGTGAAAGCATCCAAAGATGTAACTGTTTACTGGCCTTATCCGGAAGGCACAGATAAGACAACAGAATTTGAACTTCTGCATTTTGAAGATCTTCATCGTGATATGTCTAACAATGAAGTAGCTGGCGATATTGCAAGCTGCAAAGTAAGTCCTGTGAAATTCACAAAACTGGACGATCATATTGAATTTAAGATTGGTTCCGGCGGCTTCAGTCCCTTTGCTTTAGTTTGGGACGGCAAAGCATCTGATGGTGGATCTTCCGGTGGCAGCCACACTTCCAATACCTACTACGTTCGTTATCACAACGATGACGATACTGTGAAAGACGGCAAATTCATCCCCGGTGAAACCGTTACCGTAAAAGGTAACGTATTTACTGCACCTGTTGGCAAAGTACTGGCAGGCTGGAGTTTGGATGAAGACGGCAAAGTAGATTACAAAGTTGGTGATACTTTCCGTATGCCTGGCAGCAGTGTAGATCTCTATGCTGTATGGAAAGATGCAGAAACAGAAAGCCACAGCGCATATATCAGCGGCTATCCCGATGGCACTGTTGGCCCTGACAAGACAATCACCCGTGCAGAAGCAGCGACTATGTTCTATAACCTGCTGGCAGATAAAAACGGTGATGCAAAAGCGTTTACAGACGTTCCTGCAAACCAGTGGTATGCAAAAGCTGTTATGACTTTGGCAGGCAAGGGCGTTATCAGCGGCTATCCCGATGGTACATTCAAACCCAATGCACCCATTACTCGTGCAGAATTTGTTACCATGGCAATGAATTTTGCAAATGCTGGCAAAGGCACAGCTTGCAGTTTCCCTGATGTACCTCAGAACATGTGGTATTATGGTGCTATTGCAGGCGCAACACAGAATGGCTGGATCAGCGGTTATCCTGACGGCACATTTGGCCCCGACCGTTACATCACTCGTGCGGAAGTGACAAGTGTTATCAATCGTATGGAAAACCGTGCGGCAGATATGTCCTTTATGATGGAACATCTGAAAGAACTGCGTACATTCAGTGATCTGAGCTTTGGTCATTGGGCATATGGTTCCATGATGGAAGCGGCAAATGGTCATGACTATACAAGAGCAGATCAGAACAGCTATGAATCTTGGGTAGATATCCATTAAGTTCATATGACTCAGACAGCGGCAGGCAACTGCCGCTGTTTTTATATTTGCCGGAAAAACAGAAAGAGCTAAGTCTATTGCCAGTATCCAAATGGTAGGGTATAATGCCCATAGAAGAAATTTGGAGGTGTTCAGGTGTTTTTATTTGATTACCATACCCATACAGGATTTTCCTGTGACAGTGAGGAATCATTGGAACGTATGTGTGAAAAAGCCATTCAATTGGGATTGCGGGAGTTGGCCATTACAGACCATGCGGATTTTTTGACCCATGGTGTGTTTGAAGATGAAATAGATTTGGAGAAACGGCAGACAGCCATGCAGACTGCGCAGCAAAAATATGCTGGTCAGTTGGTGATTCGCAATGGCATTGAATTGGGCCAGCCCCAAGCAAATCCGAAAGAATATCGTCGGTTGATGGAAAATTATTCTTTTGATTTTATCATTGGCTCCATTCATAATCTGGAAAAAGATTTGGAATTGGATCGACTGGATTATGCCTCTGTGGATTTGGAAGAACTTTATGGTCGTTTTTTGGATGCAGAGATTACACTGGCGAAAGACTACGATTTTGACGTATTGGGGCATATCACATTGCCACAGCGTTATTTGTATCGTCAGTTGGAAAAACAGGTGGATTTAAGACCTTTTGAAAAGAAGTATAAGGAATTGTTTTCCATATTAATGGAGCGGGAAAAAGGCATAGAGGTCAACACATCGGGCTTGTATAAAGGTACAGGAGAAACATTGCCCACACCGCAAGTGTTGAAATGGTATCGTGAATGCGGCGGCAACTTATTGACCGTTGGTTCTGATGCCCATCGTGCTTCTGACTTGGCTTTTGGTATTGAAAAAACCTATCAAATGCTGAGAGAACTTGGTTTTTCTCATATTTCCACTTATGAAAACAGAATGAGAAAGGAACAGCGGTTGTAAGGATGTGTTCCGAAATCAAAAAGGAAAGCACTTTTGCTTTGATATTCTAAAGAAAATAATATGGCTGGAACCCTTTGTATGGTAAGGATTCCAGCCATATTTGTTTTCTGATGAAATAGCCTTAGAGCGATTCTCTTTTTTGCTGTTATTTTTTCTGTTTTGTATTTCCGCGTACATCCACAGGAATCTGTTCGGTTACCATATCATTTCTGACACCTACCAGCCAGCTGGTAAGGTTAGCGGAAGAACAGGAATGGTTGGGAATGATCTGGATTTTGTCACCGATTTTCAGAGAAGTGGTACCATTGACTTTGATTTTGCCAACTTCTTCAGAAAGGCCATAAACTGTCAATTCTGTATGGTTTTTTACAATGCCGAATCCAGTAACGGCGGCACTGCCGTGGGCCCCCTGATCCAGTCCCAGACATTTTGCACCTGCATCGCAAAGGAACACATCTTCAGAAGGATGGGAAACGATGGTGGCAAGAACAGACAGAGAACAGTCGGCTTCTGCTGCGCTGCCTAAAGCAATCTGAATGGCATCGTGGTAGATGTAATTGCCGGGATGATAAATCTGGATTTCCGGATGATCCACTGTCAGCGCAAATGTGGGAGTAGAGCCGCTTGTAACAAAAAAGTCTGTAAATCCGGCAGCTTTCAAATCAGCAGCTACACTGCCCATGGTTTCTGTTTCCAGTTTCGCAACGGACTGACGTTCTTCCTCAGTTGTGCAGCCATAAACCTGTCCGGGATGTGTGGAAATGCCGAAAAACTTCAGATGAGAGAATTGCTGCATTTCCTGGGCAAAAGCAACCACTTTGGAAGGGGCGATGCCGAAACGGTGAAAATCCATATCTACGATAATGGAATAGAAAAATGTGATGCCTTCTTTTTCGGCAGCACTTTCCAGCATATGAGCTACGTCTAGATGGTCAATGCGGATGATTACATCTGCCTGATGTGCAAGGGCGGCAAGGCGGCTGGTGTTTTTTGGATTGGCAGGGGGATAGGCATACATGATTTTTCCTGCGCCGGCAGCCACTGCCATTTCGCATTCGTCAATGGTGCCGCACAAAAAGCCTTCTGCACCCAATTCCATTTGCTTCTTTAACAGATAGCTGCTTTTATGGGTTTTGACCATGGGCCAAAGTGATTTTTCATACTTGTCACATGCCTGCTGATATGTCTGAAGATTTTTTTCAGCAATATCCAGATCAAGTAAAACAGCGGGGGTTTCTAATTCTGTGATATACATATGCAACACTCCTTTTCATTGTATTTATTCAAGCACAATGACGTGGAATTGTCAAGCAATGGGGAAGATCAGAGGCTGGTATTTTGAAAAAAGCGGTGCTAAAATAGGAAATAGAGAGTGGGAAAGGAAGGTGTTTATCATGACAGAAGAAGAAAAAATTTTTGCTGGAAAAATGTTTGACCCAAGAAAACAGGAATTAAAGGACATTAAACATAAAGCCCATATTGCCTGTCAGAAATACAACGCTATGGATGAATATGATCCTGAGAGAAGTCCGATCATTCAGGAATTCATCGGAAAAATCGGGAAGGTGTACTATTTTCAGGGGCCCATCCAGTTCAATTATGGTTCTCATACCTTTATTGGGGAGAATTTTTTTGCCAATTTTAATCTGACAGTTATGGACGACGCGCGGATTTATATTGGGGATAATGTTTGTTTTGGCCCTAATGTTTCTTTGATGGCGACGTCCCATCCGTTGATTGCTCAGGAAAGAATGGGGCTGGATGATGAAGGGAAAACCACCATGGCGGAATATGCCGATGAGATTCACATTGGTGACAATGTATGGATCGCTTGCAATACCGTTGTTATTGGCGGCGTGCATATTGGGAATAATGTGGTCATTGGTGCGGGAAGCGTAGTCACAAAAGATATTCCTGATAATTATCTGGCTTATGGCAATCCATGCAGACCTGTTCGTCCCATTACAGAGGCAGACAGCAAAAAATCTTTGATTTTGCCAGAGGATATGGAACATTTTTCCTATAATCTGAAAAAATTTGAGAAATAAATATCATGAAAAAGACCCGGGGAAAATGTCTTCTTTTCCGAATACTTGTCCGTTTTTATCATAGAAAAGATGTTTTTCGCATAGGATAAAAGAAAAACGGAGGGAAGAACATGCAATTTTTCCGTGCGATTTATTTCAAGAAAAAATATGTGGTTTTAGGGGCAGCAGTGTTAGCGGCCATTGGACTAGGTGCGCATTTTTTGCCGCCGGTGGCAGAATACACTTCGGCAGTGCTGACGGCGCAGACAAAACGGGAATTACCCATTTATTGCGTGCAGACAGAGGAGAAAAAAGTGGCGGTCAGTTTTGACGCTGCATGGGGTGCAGATGATACAGATGAGCTGCTGCGGATTTTAGACGATAACGATGTGACAGCGACCTTTTTCCTTTGTGGGTACTGGGTGGATAAGTATCCGGAAGAAGTAGAAAAAATTGCTGCCGCTGGGCATGATTTGGGCAACCATTCAGCAACGCATCCCCATATGAGCACTTTATCGTCAAAGCAGATCACTGAGGAATTGCAAGGGTGTCATCAGGCTGTAAAAGAATTGACCGGCATTGATATGAATTTATTCCGCCCGCCATTTGGAGAGTATAACGATAACGTAATCCGAACGGCAAAGGAAAATGGGTATGATTCTATCCAGTGGGATGTGGATACATAGGAAACAAAAAGAAAAGAGGAAAAGCGATTGCTTTCCTCTTTTTTATTTGAACCGAATATCAATACCATCTTCTGTTAAAACAACACGGTCAATCATATTATGGGCAATATCTCGGCGATCTTCAAAGGACATATTTTCCCAGTCATCCGCAGTGAAGGGGATGACCTCTGCTGTATTGAATTCTGCCAAGGCTTCCGAATATTGATGAATGAGCAGCTGTTTTTCACGGTGCAAGGTTTCGATTCTGCGGTTGATATACTCGGCGGAAATACTGCTGACATTTTCCAGAGTAGAAATCAGATTTTCTATTTTGCTGTCGATGTCTGCGATTTTCTGCTGATTTTGTTTGATAACGGCGTTTTCACGCTTTTCTCGTGTAAGGTGGTATGATTCCACCTCTTGTATCAATCGTGCCTGCACATGGGCTTCCACGTCCCGTACACGGTGTGTCTGCTTTACGTCACAGCACTTATGGAGATATTTTCCAGAGCATACAAAGTAGGGGGTAGGACCTTCTTTTGTTTGACCGAATCGAACGGAAAAAGCGTAACCGCAGTGACCGCATTTGACCAGACCAGTCAACCAGGAATGCTTTCCTTTTCCGGTGTTTTTTATCTGTCGATTCTTTGATAATTTTTCCTGGCAATATAAAAACATGGTGCTGTCTACAATGCCTTTATGGTGTCCCATAGCCAATAAATGATTGGAAACATCCTTGTATTTCCTTTCGCTGGCATCCCGTTTGCCTACCAAAATACATCCGTGGACGCCGTCAAAGTCTTCTGGTTCATTTGCTAGGATAGCACCGCGGGCTTTGTAGTAGTTATACACGGCAATGTCTGCCCGTACATAAGCGGGATTTTTCAGGATGCTGGAAAGTTTTACATTGTCGAAATTGACGCCACCGGAAGAAAGGGAGCCTGTCCGGATCAGCTCCTTTTGCACATCGGAAAGGCTGGTATTTGGGCGGGAATACACTTCAAAAATACGGGCTACTGTTTCCAGATCGGCGTTAGGCTGGTAGATGGTAGCTTTCTTTCCGTCCAACGTGGTACGCACCAGATCAAAGCCATAGGCAGCGGGACCGCCGCCCCAAGCGCCTTTTTTAACACGGGCGTAGTAGTTATCCCGGACACGTTCAGCGATAGTTTCCCGTTCAAGCTGCGCAAACACAATAATGATATAGAGCATGGCACGTCCCATGGGAGTGGAAGTGTCAAATTTTTCAGTAGCGGAAACAAAGGAAATGCCGTTGTTTTCCAGCACATCTATGAAGTCGGCAAAATCTACGATGGAGCGGCTGATTCTATCCAGACGGTAGACAACAACCTTTTCGATGCGTCCGGCTTCAATGTCGTGCATCATTTCCATGAAGGCTGGACGGTTGGTATTTTTACCGGAAAATCCGCTGTCTTGATAGATTTTGAAGTCATCCGAAAATACTTCATGTTTTGCGTATTCAATTTGGCTTTCGATGCTGATACTATCTTTTTTATCGACAGACTGTCTAGCATATATAGCAATCATGGTACAACCTCCTTTATCCAGAAAAGCGGAAACGATTTGCAAGACGATTTAGTGCAGGAAAGAAGTGGATGGAAATGTCCGCTGCCAAATCAGACAATATGGAATCATCAAAGGTATGAGAAGTATACTTTGTAGAATCCAGCATATCCATCCAGATTTTTTCATCATCAATTAGGTGATACGTATAAGCGGTTTTAATGACTTGCTTCGGGAAGTCAGTGTTGCATGAAATATCAGAATGTATCAAGTAATCCTTTGCAGCTTTCCAGGAGAGAGAAAGGGCAAATTCGAAACGATGAATCATGCCGTCCCGAATGATAGCATTATCAGGATGAGATAAATATTGGTTTATTGCATCCTGCAGGCGTGATACAGATAGAAGAAAGTTATCCATATAAAACAGCACGATGAAACATTCCTTTCGAGAGCAATTCAAAAATAATAAAACACTTGCAAAATACGAACATACGTTCTATAATGTCAATATATAGAAAATCCACGGGGGAGGGAAATCGCTGCAATGAGTGACGAAGAAAAAATAAGGGAACAGATCATCAATAAACTGCAAGAAATCCATAGCGTGAAATTCCTGTGGATTGTTTATGACTTTGTTAAAAGATTTTAGTTATGAAGAAAGCGGTCGAAAGACCGCTTTTTTTTATTCAGAATACCGTTTTACAACTTTAATGAGTTGATCTTTATATGTATAGATATCATCCAAAGAATCCAGATAATAACGGGTGAATACTTTGTTTTCATCGGGAATCATAATCTGACTGCGTTTTTTATCAAAGTTAAAGCGGCAGATGGGTTTCCGGTTATTGTCTTGATAAAGGATACCGAAATAACTTTCTGTGTCACGGTGAACCACATCTTTGATATCAACGGTACCAGCAAGAATACCACGCACCACATAAAATGCTTCGATTTCTTCTTCTGTGGTGACGATTTTGCTTTTAGGTTCGTTCAAATCCGCAATTTCTGCGGGTTCTGCTGCCTGTGTGGGTTCTTCTGGTGTATTTTCAGACAAAGCGGAAGAAATCTTCTGATTGACAATGTCATTGATAAATCCAGTAAATGATTTTTTCACGATAGGCTGGAATTTTTCAATGACTTTTTGTGTCTTAGGTCCATCGTAGATATCAGACAGGATAAAACGGATAAATTCATCAGAGGGTGAATCAAATTCTTTTGCAAGTACGCCTTTGATTAGGCTGGTATATTTCAATTCGGAAGCGGTGCTGAAGATTTTATCACTGTCAAAATTGCTTTTGCAGAATTTTTTCAGTTCATTCAGCTGGTAGTCCTTCAGATCGGAGAGATTGATTTCCAAAAATGGTGTCAAATCCATTTTGTTGGTTTCTTCCAGATCAGTGTAAAAACGATAAACGATACCATTTGTCAGAATACCGAATTTTGCGGGGGAGGTGCCGAAGTAGCGGAAGAGCTGGGAGCCGTGCTTATCAAGCGCATTTCCGCACCATTTACATTCAATCAAAATCAAAGGTGCGCCGCTTTCATCCATAATAGCATAGTCGACTTTTTCGCCCTTTTTGATACCTACATCAGCAGTGAATTCAGGACAGAATTCTGCAGGATTGAAAACGTCATAACCTAAAATCTGAAAAAATGGAACCACCATAGACATTTTAGTGGCTTCTTCCGTTGCAATGTTCGGCTTCATTTGTGTGACACGTTCTGCAAATTGTTTGATCTGTTCATTGAATTCCATACTATAACCCCCTATTACTTATAAATAATCTTTCACGTTTCTCACAATCTTTTTGATGACTTCTTTTTCATCATCGCTCAATTTCAAGTATTCGATGATAAACTGCTTTGAAAAATCATCGTCTGAATGCACCAAATCGGCGATCAGTTCTACCAACTCATTCCCTTTTTCCATTGGAGGACGATACATATCACCGACACCAGTTCGGAGCCATTCTTCATTGACGTTAAAAACACGGCAAATATCGGCAACGGTACGATCAGACAACGGTCTGCGTCCCTGTTCATAGTTTGCGATAGCGGAACGTGTTAAATTCAGTTTTGATGCAAATTCAGTTTGCGTCAAATTCTGATCTTTTCGCAATTCTACAAATCTGGTATAAATTTCGTTCAAAATATCACCTCCTAGACATTTAACTAAGAAAAGAATATCACGAGAAAAATAAAAAATCAATAGAAAATGACACAATGACACAAAAATATATTGACAAAAGAGTCAATGAGTCTTAATATAGACACAAAGAAACAATTAAGAAAGGGGTGTCAATATGAATAATCAGAAAATGGATGAAAGAACAAAAGTCATTGTAGACGATGCAGTGGAAGCGGCAAAAGGATTTATCATGCTGCAGACAAGCGAAAAGGAATTTATTCTAGGTTTCATCAAAGGCATGGCAGCCCAGAAAGAACTGTCAGAAGCACGAGAAAAGATTGCATAGGGAGGTGAAAGCATGAGAGATACAGCCATTAAGATACTGGTATTTATTATCGTTATGGTCATTTTTATTATTTTGACCATTGCATTTTATAGCTTCATCAACAGTCTGAATATTCCGGATTGGATGAAATATGCGCTGATCAAATAACAAAAAGTTTCGGTCATGTGTCGGGCGTATGCCCGAATCATTCCTTCTATTTACCAACATACTCAAAGGGACGCATGGTCAAGCCGTGCGTCCGACACATGACCGAAGCGGAAAGGAAACATGATGTACCCATATCACAACATGATCAAAAAGAGAATCCAGTGTGGAGAGCTGCTGGGGTATTACATGACTGACAAATATCCAAAAATCGGGAAGGCGATGGTGTTGTTATCCAAGACAGACCCTATCAAGCGCCCCATCAGACCACACAGGATTCCAGAGTATATGCACCTGCTGGGACAGCGGGGGGAGCTGAATAAGCGAATAGGACAAACAGAGGGAAACATACCAATATACAGGGGGTGTGAATATGCCGAAAGAGTACAAGGTAACAGTATCATACTGCGAAAAGACGCCGGAGGAAGCGGAAAGAGTGAAACGGCAGATCACAGATGTTCTGTATGAAAAGAAAATGTTAAGCCTGCAACGGCAGGAACAGAAGAAAAAAGCATAAAGGAGAGAATACCATGGGGAAGATTGAAAATGCCATTGAAAAACTGAACAACGATATCCAGAAACACCCACAGGATCAGTACAGAGCCTTAGTGGGGGAACACCTGATTGATTGTATCACAACGGAAGAAATCGCAGACAAAGTGCTGGAAGAAGGGAAGACGCTGGAAGCGGCACTGAAAACGATTCTGAGTAATGCTAAAAAAATAGCGGTAAAGGAGCACCTGTTTAATTGCATCAATGGAGAGATGGCAGCAGAAAATGCAAAAAAGGAAGCTGTAAGCGGATGCGTTGCGATTGCTGATGAAGAAGTTTATAAGTGGGCAAGAGAATATTTCGGAATTGGAACGGTGGAAGCGGAAAAACCGAAATCCGCAAATATTGCGGAAACGAAGAAAAAAACATTGAAACTGTCACTGGAAGATTTTCTGTAAGGGGGGAGTTTCATGGAAAAATTCAAAGATGATGACTGGATGCTTTGTCCAGAAGAAATACCAGAAGGGCTGTTTGAATACATAAGAAATGTGGTGTTGGCAGAAGACCATGTGCTGCTCTATAAAGAAGGCAATATTGAGGGATTTTGCTACGATTGCAAAGAAGAAGTTTATGCACGACCACAGTTTTGGTCAGAAAAATTTTATCAAGGTGCAAAAGTAAGATGTCCGAACTGCGGTGGGTTGGTACAGTGTGTAAAAGAAGATAGTAGTAATTTTTTAGCTGAAAACGTGGAAAATGTGGTTATTACACAGAAAGGAACAGACGGGGAAACCGTATTTTTCCGCCAGTGGAGAGTATTAAGAGATCCTTCCGGTGAATGGAAGGACCTGAAAAAGTGGCTGAAAGAAACAGTCCGATATGCCATCAGAGGGACGTATTGTGCGAAATGGCAGAAAGAAAGTAAGGAAAACTACTATTATGCGTGTGAACGGTATGACCTGAAAACATGGACAAAATGGAAGGGAACAGATGTATATGACAATGCATATTATTTTTGCCCTTATGGAATAGAAGATGTACTGAAGGGAACCAGAATGGAATATGCAAATATTCTTGAACACTTAGACAGACAAAAAAATCCTATCAAATACTTGATGAATTTTGCAATGTATCCGGTTATTGAATTTTTGGATAAAGCCGGATATAGCCTGCTGGTAAAACAAAAAAATGACGGACTGGAAAAGGAAACACGATATGCCATCCGATGGCAAAGAAAAAAACTGAAAGAATGCTTCAAGTTTCCGCTTCATTGGCTGAAATGGAAAGAACCGGAGAAGTACACAATGAGGGACATCCAGAGAATGAATGTATTCTATGAAATCAGACCACAAGCAACACAAAAAGAAGTTGAACAGGTGGTCAATACACATATTCCGGTGGATGATATGAAAATACTACTGCGTTATATGAATATGGACAAGCTGGGAAAATATTTGGAAAAGCAGGACAGGGCGGTAAAAGCATTAGGATATTGGGAATCTGCTTCAAGGATATTTAGGGATTACATAGAGGAATGTCAGACGCTGGGGCTGGATCTGAACGACAAGCAGGTGCTTTTCCCCAAAAATCTAAAACAGGCACATGAACGGACAATGGCACAGATCAAATTTGAAAAAAACAAAGCAGATCAGGAAAAATTCCAGAAAGCTGTTGAAAAAATGGAACGGTATACATGGGAATGGAAAGGGCTGCTGATTCGTCCAGCCAGAACACAAGAGGAATTGCAGGCAGAAGGAGCGGCACTGCATCACTGTGTGGGTGGATACTGCAAAAGGATTGCAGAACAGGAAACAATGGTTTTCTTTATCAGAAAAACAGAAGAACCGGACAAGCCGTATTATACATTGGAATTGCAGAACAAGCTGGTCCAACAGTGCCGAACAGAACATAACAAATCATATAGCACAGAGCCAGAAGTGTTTGAATTTGTAGACCAATGGATGAAACAAGTTGTAAATAAAGGCGGAAAAAAGAAGGAGGATAACGCAGCATGAATGAAATGACAAGACCTATTGAGGTTATCACACAGGAAATTCAGTTTTATAAGGGACAAGCCTGTATGTCTATGGTGGAAATTGGGAAGCGACTTCTGGAAGCGAAACAGTGTCTGCCCCATGGAGCATGGGGTGAATGGCTGAAAAACGAAGTGGATTTTTCGGAAAGAACAGCCCAGAACTTTATGAGAATTGCGAAAGAATATACAAATCCGCAACTGATTGCGGATATTGGAAATTCCGCTTCAAAGGCGATTATGTTGTTATCCATGCCAGAGGAAGAACGAGAGGAATTTGTGGGCGAAGCCCATGAAATCAACGGGGAAGAAAAGACAGTGGCAGAGATGACCAACAAAGAGCTGCAGGAAGTGTTGAAAGAGCTGGAAGCAGAGCGAAAAGAAAAGGAGCAACTGAAAAAGCAGCTTGATTTGTTTGAGGATGAAGCACAGAGAAAGCAGGATGAAGCCGTAGATGCTGCATACAGTCATGGGGAGGAACAGATCAAGCGCTTATCCGAATTGAAGGAACAGGCGGAAGCAGCCGCAAGAGAAGCGGAAAAGAAGGTGGCAGAGCTGCAGGGAGAAGTTTCGGAACTGCAGATGCAGAAGGAGCAGACCACCCGGCTGGATGCAACAGAACTGGAAAAAATCCGGATGGAAGCGGAAGCCGAAGCAAAGAAAAAGGCAGAAGCTGCCCTGCAGAAGAAATTGGACAAAGCGAAAAAAGAAGCTGAAAAAGCCAAAAAGGAAGCCAAAGAAGCACAGGCAGCCATCGAAGCCCATGAGGAAGCCCAGAAAGAAGCAGAGGAAACAGCACTGGCACTAAAAGAACGGTTGAAGCTGGTGCAGGAAGAAGCAGATAAGAAGGTACGTCTTGCCGGAAATCAGGAAATGGCAGTGTTCAAGGTGCATTTTGAAAATGTGCAGATGGAATTCAATGAAATGATGACCTGCATCGACAATTTGCAGGAAAAAGAACCAGAGGAAGCCGGAAAAATGAGAACGGCAATGAAAAGCCTGTGTCAGAACATCATGCAGATTTTGGAGGACAAGCAGTGAAAAATGAAAGAAAACATGCCAGAGAAGCGGCGCTGATGTTGGCGGTCATGGCAAGTGCTATCATTACGGCAGTTTTGATTTGGTTTGGCATTATCTACGGAATAGGGGTGTGGATATGGTATATGTGAAAAATCATGTGGTTGGCAAATGGCTATTGGAAAATGAAAAAGCAGGAAAGGTCTGTGAAGATATTCTACAGATTATGTGTAGAGCATTAGAACAGGTGGTACATACAGCAAGAGTGAACGGAGTGGATGAAAATGAAGCGGTGCAGCTTGCGTCCCAGTTATTTAGACTCACGGAAAGAGAATTTGATTTTACAGAAGCAGAATGTGACGGTTTCTGCGAAACGTGCAAAAAGAAGGGACAGTGCGAGGTCTGCCAGAGAAAAGCATGTGAAGCAGAAGCAGGAAAAGGCGGTGCAGAAGGTGATCAAAGACGATGAAAAAAGAATCGGCAGTCATTCCGTCAGCGTGCTTCAGGGAAAGCGGAAAGTCTGCTATGTGAGCGGACAAAAAACAGACCTGCAAAAACACCACATCTTCCACGGAGAAGGCAGAAGGGAAGTATCAGATCGGCATGGATTCTGGGTATACCTGCAGGCGAAATATCATAGTGCAGCTCTGGGAGGGCTGCACGCATACCCGAACAGTGGACTTGATTTGCAGTTGAAGCGGCTGTGCCAGAGAGAATATGAAAAGGTATATGGTGCAGAAGCGTTTTTTGAGATTTTCCATGAGGATTTTATTCCGTTTAAGGAAGAAGAAGCAATAAAAATGCAAAAGGAGATGTGGTCTGTAATATGGTTTATAAACGTATGTAGAGGTTTCAAAGATAAAAATAATATTTTTACAACCGATGAATACTGGGCAAATGATGATAGAAAACCGTTGAACATGTGTTTCTTATGTGAATATGAAAGTCAGTTCAGGAAAGTAGAAGAATGCATACATACAAAGCCAAACTGGGAAATCATCAAGACAACGGACGAAGCGGAAAAACAGGCTTCATATGCCATGGATAATATTGGAATAGAGAAAAGAGGTTTTGAGGTATGGGAAAAGTAGTTTTTCCAGGTATTTTGTGCATGCCATTAAAAAAGAATCTGAAAGGTGTCCCATCTAATTGGCGGGAGGTAAAATGTCCAAAGTGTGGACAAGCATGTTATGAAAGACCAATCCCGAAAGGATATACAGGTTTGGAATTTGAAAGGGCGTTATGTACGGAGTGTGCATTAAAGGAAGGTAAGAAGCAAGTAAGGTGTAAAACATGAAAAAATCAAAAGCCAGAAAATGTAAGATTTTCAACTGTGACCGCAGACGGGGCAATGTGTGCTGTGCTGATTGTGGTTTCAAGAAAGGATGCAAGAATAGCTGCCAGAATAGACCAGAGGTCTGTGGTTGTGTAGTGGAAAATAAAACAACAGATACAAAATAAAAAAAGCGGTCAGAAATGACCGCTATTCCCATATCTGAACATGGGAATTGAAAATGCCTAACATCATTATATAGGAAGAAACTCATTTTTTCAAGGGGGTAAAATCCCTTTTGGCTGTCCATAAAGCAATTAACATTACGTACATATACAGGGGGAAAAGAAAATGCCAAAATACAGAAAGAAAATAAGAGCAGGAGATGTCTATGAAGTAGAAGAGTTTTACTGCCCAAGAACCATAGGGAAAAAATATGAAAGGGGCAGAAATGAAAATCTGACAACAGAGGAACAACAGAAAAGGAATCTATACCGAACCAGAAGAGAACTGACCAGAATGGTCAATGCTAATTTTTCGGGAAAGGATATTTTTGTATTGCTGACACATGACTGCATTATGGATCTGGAAGAAGCCAGAAGAGAACAGTCGAATTTTTTCAGGCGACTGAATCGGTATAGAAATAAAAATGGATTTGCTCCGCTGAAATATATATATGTGATTGAGATGCAAGGTAGAATACACCATCACATTGTCATGAATCAGTTTGAAGGTTTGAGTATGAAAGAGATGCAGCAGATCCTGCAGGAGATCTGGGGCAAAGGACTGGTGTTGATTAAGCATCTTTACAAGAACCAGAAAGACAATCGTCTGGCAAGTTATCTCACAAAAGAGAACTATAAGAAAAAAGGCAAGCGGTGGAGCGGAAGCAGAAACCTGAAGAAGCCAAAAGTAACAATCGAAATTGTGAAAGAAACAAAAAGAAAGGTGAAACTTCGGGCGCCGAAAAATTTTGAAATTGTAGCAGCGCATGAAGATTTCTTTGAGGAAATCGGCTGGGTGAGATATATGAAAGCAGTTAGACGGGGTGGCATGGACTATGGATCGTATGAAGAAGGGAGTGAGGATGATTGTTGACCAAAGAGCAAATGGAACGATATGGAGCCATGGAATCATACATAATCATTTTGATTGATCGTAAGAATTTTGAAATCCAGAGCAGCGGCAGGAAGCGTTGCAAGGAAGCTATGGAAACACAAAGACAGATTGACCAGCTGATGGAAGAAAAAAGGGAAGTGGAAAAGGAATTGGAAAGGATTCCAAACCTGCGAATCAGAACGGCACTCATTATGAAATACAAATACAGGTACTCATGGAAAGCTATTGCCCAGAAAATTGGAATGGGTGACACGGAGGACAGTATTCGGATTGCAGTTGAGCGGTTTTTCAGAAAGGGGGAATGAAAGGATGATGAAAGCATGTCAATATTGCGGCAGGATGCACCAGAGGAATGAAGTCTGTCCAAAAAAGCCGCAAAAAAAATATAAAAAGAAAAGAAATACTAATAGTTTTGAATCAAAATATAATAGTTTTTTATCCAGTTTCGCATGGCAAAAAGCTAGGGAAGATACAAAAATCAGAGATTTATATTTATGTTCGATATGTTCGGTTAAAGGGAGGTATGATGGAAAAAGGAAATATGATCCGCAGCCGTTAGAAGTACATCACATAGTACCAGTCAAAGAGGATTGGGATATGCGGTTAAAAAAAGATAACCTTATAACGCTCTGCAGAAAACATCATGAAGACGCCGAAGCAGGTTTGATCTCAAGGGAGGAACTGATGGAACTGACAAAAAGTATCCCCCGGGGGTAAAAATCCGAAAAAAGGCGTCGCTTTTCCACACGGAACTGTCGCACTCAAACGTAAAAAATTTTTTAGAAATGAGGTGGAAATATGGGGCGCCCTGCGAAACCGATCGGCGTAGCGGTGGGTGCAAGGACAAAAGATGAGATCGAAGGACGGGCAGCCGCCGAAGAAAAATTGAAAGGAAATGCACCACCAAAACCGCCAAGAAATTTGAACAAAGAACAGAAAAAAATATTTCGTGAAATCGTGAAGAAGCTGCAGGATGCAGATATCCTTTGTGCATTGGATGATTACATCCTGGCAAAGACAGCAATCGCTATTGATAAACTGCGGGAGATAGATGCAGACATCGAAGCAAAGCCTGAAAAGAAGTATGACACAGATGTCATGAATGCCAGAGCAAAATATACACAGGACTTTTACCGTGGTTGTAACGAGTTGGGCTTGTCACCGCAAGCACGGGCAAAAATGGCAATCAGTTTGAGCAAACAGGAGGAAGATCCTCTGACAAAGCTGTTGGCGGGTGATGGGGATTGATTGAAAAAAACAAAGGGTACAGGTACGCAGCTGAAGTGTTGGAAGGAAAAATACCAGCGCCAATGTATGTAAAAAAGCAGCTGAAAGAATTTGTCGAGATTGCAGAAGGGAAAAATGATAAGTACATCATCAGCGAAAAGAAATATACGCTCATATCCAAAATTCTAAAGTTAATTGTTATGCCAAAAGGGGCGCAAAAGGGAAAGACAGCGTATGTTGCTTTAGCTGGTTTCCAGTGGGTATTGATCATAGCGGCACTTTGCACGGTATACCGAGAAAATACGCAGAAGCGGCGGTATCAGACAGTGATTCTGGAAATAGCCCGAAAAAACGGGAAAACATTTCTGGTGGGTTTGATGTTTATTCTGCTGATGCTGACGGAAGATAAGTTTGCGAAACTATATAGCGTTGCGCCGGATGGGACGATCAGTCGAGAAATCAAAAGCCAGATTGAAGAAATCATAAAAAGCAGCCCTGCTTTATGTGGGACAAGCAAAGGGAAAGCAAAATTCAAAATATTGCTGAACTACATCCTGTGTAACATGACAGAAATCAAATACACACCGCTGAATACATCCAGAAACCGTATGGACAGTAGGGAGCCGACGGCGTTTGTTGCAGACGAAGTAGGAGCGCTGCCGTCACCATACCCGCTGGAAGCAATGTATTCAGGTCAGTCAAACATTCAGAATCCCATAGGATTTATCATTTCTACAAAATATCCGACCATGTTCAATCCATTTGAGGAACAAGTGGACTACGCAAAGAAGGTATTGGATGGAGTTGTAGAGGATGAAACCGTTTTGGCTTTGTTATTTGAACCGGATGACAAAGACAACTGGATGGAAAACGATGAAATCTTACAGCACGCAAACCCGCTGACATTGGAAGTGCCAAAAATCATGGAGGATTTGAAGGCAAAAAGAAAACGTGCAATCGAAATGAAGTCTGCAAGAGAAAACTTCCTGACAAAACACTGCAATATCATTTATCAGGGCATGGGAACAGAAACCTATGTACCAGTGTCAGAAGTGCAGCAGGGCAGAGTGACAAAAATCGACTGGACGGGGAAGCGGCTGTATGTTGGTCTTGATCTTTCCATAACCACAGACAACTGTTCTGTGGCTATTGCTGCTTATGACGATGAAAACGACATCATCGAAGGAGAAGTCATGGCATTTTTCCCAGAAGGAAAGATGGAGGAAAAAAGCCGTACAGAAAAAGTGAACTATCAAAGATTTGTGGAAGAAGCAAAAGCGATTGCCTGTGGTGATCAGATTGTAGACTATGGAGTAATAGAGAGATACATCATGGACATAGAGGAAAACACAGGCGGAAAAGTAGTAGGTGTGGGGTTTGACAGGTATAATGCCATGTCAACAGCACAGAAGCTGGAAGCAGCAGGAATGACAGCGGTGGAAATCAGGCAGCATTCATCGGTATTACATCCGGCAACGAAGATTTTGCAGGAACATATTCTCGAAGGAAAATTCAAATACACTGAAAATGAACTGCTGGAAATCAATTTTGAGAATGCCAGAGTAACACAAGACACAAATCTGAACATGTACGTCAACAAAAAAAGGTCTGCCGGAAAAGTGGATATGGTGGTAGCACTGATCAATGCCTGTTATTTGTTGATGCAGAATGAAATTATAGAAGCGCCTATCACATGGGGCGCTATTGAGCTGTAAGGGGGTGAGAAAAAGCATGGGATTTTTAGATATTTTTAAAAAAAACAGCAAATCCGCAAATGATGCGGAAATGGGAGAAACACGGATGCTGACTATGGAATATCTGTCAGACATTTTGACAGGAAATGAAATGACCGAAGCAAAAGCCATGGAAATTCCGGCAGTGGCGGCGTCTGTGGAGTATATCGGAAATAAAGTAGCACTTGCCCCTGTGTATCTTTACAGCAAAGAAAAAGACGGCATCAGAAAAGTGGAAAATGACAAGCGGGTACACCTGCTGAATGAGGAACCATCAAATCTTTTTGACAGCGTATTATTCCGAAAAATGATGGTCAAAGACTATCTGCTGCATGGTGTTTGCTATGCGTACAAGAAAATGGTGGGGAATACCATCACGGAATTGGTATATGTGCCGCCGGAGCAGGTACAGAAAACATGGTCGGACAACGTGCTGGACAGGACAGTACGATATTGGATTCAAGGGAAAGAAATACCAGAGTATCAGCTTGTACGTATCATGCGCCAAAGTGATGATGGCGTCAATGCGGAAGGAATCTTGCAAACCAATAAATCAGAATTACTGCTTGCGTACACACAAGTGTTATTCGGGAAAAAAATAATGGACAGAAACGGCAGAAAAGCCGGATTTTTGACAGTCCAAGATAAACTGAGCAAAGAAGCCTTTGAAGAACTAAAAGCAAAATGGCCCGATGTGTATAGTGGACAAAAAGAAGCTACCATGGTACTGAATGCAGGTGTGCATTTCAATGAAATGTCCAGCAGTGTGCAGGAAATGCAGGTGGTAGAAAACAAAAAGTATGATTCTGAAAAGATCAACAATCTTTTTGGGATTTCCCCAGCAATCCTGAACGGTACCGCAACAGACGAGCAAGAGATAAACACATTTGAAACAGCAGTGCTTCCGATTCTGACGGCGTTGGAAAAGGGATTGAATAAATATTTGCTGCTGGAACGGGAAAAAAAGGACAGATATTTTCATTTTGACGTAGACAGCGCACTGATGGGAACAATGGAAAAGCGGTTCAATGTCTACAAAATAGGCAAAGAGGGCGGCTGGATGCAAATTGATGAAATCAGAGAAAGGGAAAACATGAAGAAACTGGGGCTGAATCATATCACGCTTGGCTTGCAGGATGTATTGTATGACCCAGATACAAAAGAAATTTTTATCCCGAACATGGCAGCCACAATGAAAACCAGTGGGAAAGGGGGTGTGAAAATTGATGAAAGTTGAAGTGAGGGCGCAGGAAATCATCATTTCAGGCTATGTCAATGCCATCTGCCGCGACAGCAGGGTTTTGGAGCTGCCGGACGGCACAAAGTATGTGGAGCAGGTAGCGGAAGGTGTGTTTGCTCGGGCTATCAATAACAATCCGGAAATTTTCCTGAAATTGAACCATGACAGAGTGATGGGCAGCACAAAAGACGGTGTGCTTACGCTGAAAGAGGATAACATCGGGCTGTATGCAGTGGCTAAGTTCCAAGACGAAGAAGTCCTGCAGGCGGCAGAAGCAGGGAAAATTACCGGATGGTCATTTGGATTCCGTTGCATCGATGATGAATGGACATACACAGACGAATACTACAAGCGCCGTATTCTGAAGGACATCCAGCTGAATGAAGTATCTCTGCTGGTAGGTTTGACACCTGCGTATGCAGGCACGTCCTACGAAATGAGGGGAGAAAAAGTAGAGCTGGTAGAAACCAGAAGTTTTGATGGAATGGCAGTAGCTATTGAGAAGAAAGAGCCGCCAGCCTTTTTGGGGTTGGAAAACAAGCGGAAATGGCTGGACATGGAAAAAGGCAGATACTAAAAAGAGAATAGAACAGATGAGCCGAGAAAAGGAGAGATAAGCATGAGCAAAGTGAAAGAATTGATGGAAAAAAGAAATGATGTGCTGTTAAAAATGACAGCCATCATTGATAAGGCGGAAGAAGAAGTCAGAGCAATGACTGAAACCGAACAGCAGGACTATGAAAAGTACAAAAAAGAACTGGAAGGTCTGAACGTTACTATTGCGGCAGCGGAAGAACGAGCCAGAAGAGAAGCAGGAAATAAACCAAAAACACAGGAAGAGAAAACCGAAGAGGAAGAAATCAGGGCATTTGAAAAGTACTGCAGAGGTGAAACAAGAGCACTGAAAGTCGGTACAAATGGTGAAATCCTCCCTAGAACAGTTGCAAAAGAGATTATCACTAAGGCAACAGAAATGTGTCCAATTATGGACCTTGCAAAAGTATATAACGTGAAAGGCGAACTGGTGCTGCCCTATTACGATGAAACAAGTACAGCTATCGAAGTAGCATACATTGATGAATTGTCTGATTTGACAGAAAAATCCGGTGAAATCAAAGGAATCACACTGAAAGGATGGATTGTAGGAAGTTTGGTACAGATTTCCAGAAAACTGATCAACAATGAAGATTTTGACATTGTGTCCCATGTGATCAGTGAAGTGGCTACAAAAATGGCAGAGTTCGTAGAAAAAGAAGTATTGACAGGAAATGCGAGCAAAATCAAAGGTATCCTGCCCAATGCAAAAAATAAAGTGACTGCAGCTGATGCGACATTGACTGCAGATCTGATCATCAAAACCCAGCTCAAAGTAAAAACAAAATATCAGAAAAATGCTGTGTGGATCATGAACACAAGCGCATTTGAAGCAGCAAGACTGCTGAAGGACAAAAACGACAGATTCCTGCTGGTGCCTGACATGGTAAATGGGGAAGGATTTCTGATGCTGGGTAAAAAAGTATATCTTTCAGACAACATGCCGGAATTTGCACAGAATAACAAAGTCATGGTATACGGCGATCTGAAAGGATATGCTATCAATATGCCATTTGGTATTGAAACACAGATTCTGTCTGAACTGTTTGCAAAATCCTATTCCATTGGAATCATTGCATTTGCAGAAGTAGATGGTGCGATCACACATGAAGATGCTATTGCTGTACTGGAAATGGGTGCAGGTGCGTAAGGAATGAGAGCCTATGAAAGTATCTGAAATTACAGTCAAAGATTGCCTAGAATATTGCCGGGCAGAAGCGGATGCAGAAACCGAAAGGTTTCTGCAGAATGCTTTGACGGCGGCGAAAAGCTATATCAAAAGCAGAAATGCCATTGATGATGCATATATGGATGAACACGAAGACTTATCCATGGTGGTATATATTTTGGTTGCGGATATGTACGATAACCGCAGCATGACCGTAACAAATGGCAAGGAAAATCCAACAGCAACCACCATTTTGAAATTGCACGATAAAAATTTTCTGTAAGGAGGGCACCATGAACAATATATCCGGAAGATTAAACCGAAAAATCGAACTGTGGCAGCACGTCCAGACAGAAGAAAAAAACAGCATCGGGCAGAAAAAATGGGAAGAAACAAAAGTGAAAGATGTGTGGGCAGAAGTGAAACCACAAACAGGGAGCCTGTTAAGCGGAAGAGCTGCAGAAAGCACGTTGTCCCGCACTACACATAAAATAACGGTCAGATATGACAGCAGCATCACACCGGGGATGTGGTTCATGGCAGGCGGTCAAAGATATGAGATTCTGTATATTTTAGACCCATACCTGACAGGAGAGGTTTTGGAAATCTTCTGTGAGGTGGTGATTTGATGAATGGATTCGATTATACCGAACTGGATGAACTGAACAGAGATATTTTGAAGCTGGCAAATGAAACCATGCCGCAGGAATCAAAATCATTTATGCGCAAAGAAGGTAGCAAGGTAACAAAGCAAGTAAAAGGCGGTCTGCGGACAGGGTACAAAGTCAGAACAGGAAATCTGGTAAAAATGGTTAAGCGGGGCAAGGCTTACCTGTACCCAGCAGAAAACGCCTACCAGATAAGAGTACACATGGCACCGCATGAAAACGTCGTAGACTATGAACACCGCACACCCGGAGGAAAAGTGGTCAAAGGGAAGCGGATCAAAGATAAGGTCGAAGCCTTTTTTTCAGAAGAATTTGAAGAAGATGTGCTGGATTTTATTAAAGATGTGCTGGATAAGGGGTTGAGTTAATGGCGGATATTGGAACAGCCGTGGCAGGATTCACGGCTATTTTAGAAGCTGAATTTGACATTCCTGTCATTGATAAGGACATCGAAGAAGATTTCCCACGTCCGGCGTTTATCATCCAGACAGAAAATATCACGCATGACCGGATTGGACTATATCCACATGATAATTTTGATTTGGAAATCTACTATTTTTCGCCAAGCAGATACAGCGGATATGCCGATTTGTACGGAATAATGCAGAAAATACAGGAACTGTTGAGCGTGGACAGAGTGACATTTCCAGATGGGTACATGATACCGACAGAGGAACAGGACTACGAACTGGACAGAAAAGACATGACGCTGAAAGTTACTGTCAATGTGGATATGGTGCATCCATATGTCGAACCGGAAGGGGAATTGATGGAAGTACTCAATAACAGAATCAAAGGATATGAAAAGGAGGGATGATAAATGGCACAGACTATGCCCAACATCGAAGTCATTTTCCGAAAAATGGCTGTTTCAGCTATTCAGAGAAGTGAAAGAGGTGTCGTTTGCATCGTGATGAACGATGCGACAGAAGGGGAAAAAACAGTAAATAAATACAGTTTTTCTTCAGAAGTGAAAAAAGAAGAATATACAGCAGAGAACTACAAAGCCATTCTGGGTGCGTTTATTGGACTGCCGAACACCGTATATACAGTGAAGCTGACAGCAGAGAACACATTTGATAATGCGGCGGCACTGCTGAAAAGCATTGATTACAACTGGCTTTGCTATCTCAATGGAACCAGTGGGGAACAGGACAAAGTGGCAGCGTACATCAAAGAAATCAATGCAAAGAATAAACGGAAGAAGCGGAAAGCGGTTGTATATAAGGCAACCACAACGGATGATATGCACGTTGTGAACTTTACAAATGAGGGAATCAAGTTCAAGGAAGAAACGGCAGCATATCCGGTAGCAAGCTATACAGCCAGAATTTGCGGGCTGCTGGCAGGGCTGCCGTTCACACGATCTGCAACATACAGCATTTTCCAAGAACTTGAAAGCGTAACAGAACCAGAAGATCTGGATGCTGCCATTGGAGAAGGGAAATTTATTCTCTGGAACGATGGCGCAGACGTAAGAGCAGGAACGGCAGTCAACAGCCTGAAAACACTGGGAGAGGACGCAACGGAAGACATGCAGAAAATCACAGTGGTGGAAGCAATGGACATGATCCAGGAAGACATCGGCCAGACATTCGCTGACTACTACTGTGGGAAATACAAAAACAGTTATGACAATCAGGTGCTATTTATTTCCGCAGTCAACAGTTATTTCCGACAGCTTGCGGCGGAGAGTGTGCTTGACCCTAATTTTAACAACGTAGCAGGCGTTGACGTTGAAGCCCAGAGAGAGCAGTGGATTTCTACTGGCGCACCAGAAGCGGTAGACTGGACAGAGCAGAAAGTGAAAAACATGACTTTCCGGGATAACGTCAATCTGGCAGGGAATGTGAAGATTCTGGACGCCATGGAAAATCTGACATTCAATATCACACTGGCATAAGGGGGAAGACGTATGGACAAAGTGAATACAAATAACATCATCCGTGGCACTTATGGCAGGGTATGGATGAATGGAGAACTTTTGGCGGAAGCAAAGAGTTTTGAAGGAAAAGCAACCATGAATTTTGAGGAAGTCAATCTGGCAGGCGATCTGGGAACACATCAGCGGTATATGGGGTATGCCGGAGAAGGAACGATGGTTTTGCATAAGGTAGATTCAAAGATTGCAAAAACCATTGCAGAAGGCATCCGCACAGGTATTTTACCTGATATCAAATTTGTGGGAAAACTGGAAGACCCAACAGCATTGGGCGCAGAACGTGTGGAATTTTTGGAAGTGACCATTGATGAACTGATGCTGCTGAAATTTGAAAATAAGGCAATTTTGGAACTGGAAGTGCCGTTCAAATTTGCTGATTTCAACTATATCGACATGATCTGACGGAGGGAAAAGGTATGGCAAAATTAAATCTGGAAGAATTGGTGGCAAGAGCGACCCAGAGCAAAGCAGATAAGTTTCAAGTGAGAATGGTTGAAATTGACCGGGAAGGAAATACCATTCAGGCTACGAAAAAGGATCTTCGTACTGTGTCAAAGACACTGGACATGGAAACAGAAACAACAAATGACAGATTTCAGGCGGAAATGAAACTGGTATATGACCATTGTTCAGTACTGCATGAGAAAGAACTGCAGGCAGCATACAACTGCGCAGAACCTCTGGATGTAGTAGAAAAAGTTTTTGAGAGCAACATGGGGCTGATTGAGAAAGCAGCAAAAGAAATTCTGGATATGTACGGTCTGGCAGATGAAGAGGGTACAAAAAATCCTGTCGATGATGTAAAAAACTGATACGGGGCGGCGGGGATGCCGCCCTGTTTCACTATTACATACAAAAAGGACACAGCCTGCGGGAATTGGAAAGCCTGACCTTTCTGGAACAATTATTTTATGTCGCATCCATGGAAGTGGAAGCGGAAGCATGGGAAGAAGCAGAAGGGAGGTTGAAAGATGGCATCAACAAAAAAGGTTAATATCCTGTTAAGCCTGAAAGATAAGTTTTCAAAACCGCTGGCAGGAACAACAAAAGAAATCAGAAAAGCTAGACAAGAAATGAAGCTGGGACAGAACCAGATCAATAAATGGGGAAATTCCATCAATAACGCATTTACAGGTGCTGTAAAAAAAGCCGCAAAATTTACTGCGGCTATGGCTGCAGTAGGAACTGGGCTAGGATTCAAAGAAGCGTTTAGTCTGGAAACATACAAAGCACAGTTGGAAACAGCCACAGGAAGCACAGAAAAAGCCGCAGAACTGATGAAAAATGCTATTGCCATGGCAAATAAAACACCATTTGAAGGCGGCGAACTGGTAGAAGCTACAGCCATGCTGGAAGCTATGGGCATGGACAGTAAAAAGTGGCTGACCTATGCCGGCAATATGGCAGGTGCCACCGGGAAAGACATCATGCAGGCAACAGAAGCCATCATAGATGCACAATCCGGAGAGTGGGAACGAATGAAGGAGTTCGGCATCAAAGGCGTGGATAATATGGACGATTTGGTGCAGATCATGAATAAGCGTTTCGCCGGAGGTATGGACAAATTGGCGAAAACGACTGGAGGTATATGGTCAACGGTAACAGGTGTCGTCAAAAACAGTCTGGGGAAAATAGTCGGCATAATGGACGATGGCAGCGTGCGACAAGGCAGCGCCTTAGACAAGGTCAAAACAAAATTGTCTGAATTAGCGGATACGCTGACAAGGTGGCAGAATGACGGAACCATTGAAGCGGCAGCGGAGAAGGCTGCTGCCGCCGTGGATAAAATCAGCAATGCTTTCAAGTGGGCGAAAGATAACGCAGGATGGCTAATACCTGTACTTAGTGGGCTTGTAGGGGCACTGGTAGCGTTTAATGTATTGTCAACAGTAATCGGCTTATGGAAATCATATCAAACCGTAGCAACAGCTGTAAAAGCAGCACAAACACTGTTAAATCTTAGTATGACAATGAACCCAATCGGGTTGTTGATTGTGGGGATAGGACTGTTGATAGCTGCAGGTGTAGCACTGGCTATGCATTGGGACGAAGTCAAAGAAGCGGCAGCGTCACTTTGGGAAAATATTAAGTCGGTATTCGGAGGAATCAGAGATGCAGTCGTAGGCGCATTTGATACGGTCAAAACAAAGGCGGGTGAAGCGCTTGACTGGATTGGAAATAAATTAGATGAACTATGGCAAAAAGTCCAAAATATCCCAGTCATTGGTTCATTGGCAAAAGGTGCCGTATCTGGTGCAAGTTGGCTTTGGGATAAAATGACAGCACCGGGAGCTGCACCGCCATCATACGCAACAGGTACATCCTATTTCCGTGGTGGTATCAGCCGCATCAATGAAGGCGGCAGAGGGGAACTGGTACAACTGCCATCCGGAACAAAGGTTTTCCCGCACACCAAAACAAAGCAGATGATGGGAAACAGAGTATATAACATCAATGTCAATGTAAACGGCGGCAGTGATCCAGACGAAACAGGACGCATTATTGCAAAGAGAATCAAAGAAGCGCTGGATGTAGCGTAAGAAAGGGGGAAGAATATGGAAATCGTTTTCAGTATCAACAACAATGCAGAAATTATGGTTATGCCTACAGCACCGGAATTTGAAATTGCGGAAGCACAGGGAAACGACACATTTCAGGGATTGACGGTAAATATCCGCATGATCGGAAATAAAGAATTGCGTACCATGTCCCTTTCCTCGTTCTTCCCTTCCAAACGCTATCCATGGATGTCACCATACGCAGACGTCAACCCGCAAGCCTATATTGATTTTTTCAAATCCATCAAAACACAGCGTATTCCGGCAAGAATCGTTATATCAGATAATAACGACCGGGAAGTGTTGAACATGGCGGTGAGTATCGACAATTTTACATACAAATACCGAAAAAACGGTGATGTGGACTATACGCTGGACATGACGGAGTATGTATTCGTGAAAGCGGGTGGCATCAATGGTTAGGATGGTATGGAACCGGACAACAGATATAACGGATTTTTGCGGCAGTATCAGCCTATCGGATAATCTGGACAGCGTGACCATGGAATTGAAGTGGAATATGCCAGTCAATCCACAGGACAGATACCTGTTTAACAGTCTGCCGAAATTGGACGTGGGGGATAAAATCGACCTGATCGGCGAAACAAAAACATTGTTTTCCGGAATCATTGTGGAGCGGGGCATTGCCGGAGAAATGACGGCGTATGATTATGGTTTTTATCTCAAAAACAATGATGTCATTCTGCAGGTCAAAACGGACGCCAACACAGCCATTTCAAAACTGTGTGAAAAAGCCGGTATTCCGCTGGGAACTATGCCCAGTATGCCGACACAGATAAAGAAAATCTATGCGGAAGAAAGCTGTGCGGAGATTCTGGAAGATATTCTGGAACAAGTGACGGCAGAACAGGGAAAGAACTATTTCTGGCGGGTGAAAGGCGGAAAGCTCCATATTTATGAGTATCCGACCAAAATCACATACGCCTATCATAAATTTGAAACCGGAAACAGGCTGGATATCACATACGCTTTGGGCAGCGTGGGCGGCAGTGACAGCATTACAGAACTGCGAAACGCTGTGCAGGTGGTATCGGAGGATAACGAAACCATTAAAATTCTCGCGACGGCAGAAGACGCCGCCAGTATAGCGAAATTCGGACGGATGCTGGATGTGGTGAAGCAGTCGGGGGATGAGCAAAATCCGCAAACGGTTGCGGAAAACAAATTGAGAGAAAACAACACGGTCAAGAAAACAAGAAACGTGTCCAATATGCTGGGATCGGAAGCGGTAGAAGCAGGTGTGCTGCTGCTGTTTTCCTCCGATCAGTTTGAGGTATCGGGTGTGTATCTGGTGCAAAATGTCACCCATACATTCAGCGCAGGTCACACCATGAGCATGGACATTATGAAAACAGAGGTGGTTTGATGGATGATGAATTTGTACAGTTGGCAAAGACACTGAAAGCAGGAAACAAAAAAGCAAAGAACGGTTTGACATTGTACTATGCCACCATCCAACAGCAGGAGCCGTTGATCTGCAATGCCAGCGATGGGCAGATAACCTTTGAAGAAGGAGATAACCTGCGGGTATCTGACGATATCAAGCGGAAGATGCTGCAGGATGAGGACAGGCGGGAGTACATAGGAAAAATCATAGCTGTATTAGGCGTACAGGCGTTTTTGACCGTGGCGATTTTGGAATGAAGGGAATGGTGAGAATATGAGTGAAATTTTGAATATCAACGGGATGGAATGTTATGAACAGAACGGCACAGCTTACCTGAAACTGGAAACAGTGGCAAGGGGGCTTGGGTTTACCACTACGCAAAATGTTGGCGGTACAGAGTATATAAATGTAAGATGGAAAAGGGTAGAAGAATACCTTGAAGAAATTGGTTTTGCCACAAGTGGCAAAAGACCAGATTTCATCCCAGAAAACATCTTCTACCGCCTTGCAATGAAAGCCAAAAACGAAACAGCGGAAAAGTTTCAAGCATTGGTGGCTGATGAAATCATCCCCAGCATCCGCAGACATGGCGCATACATGACGCCGGAAACACTGGAAGCGGCAATATTAAACCCTGACACCATGATTCAGCTGTGCATGGCTTTGAAAGACGAACAGCAGAAAAACAAAGCATTACAGGCTGCCAATTCTGCACTGACCGTAGAAGTGCAGATTATGCAGCCAAAGGCAGATTATTTTGATGAACTGGTAGACAGAAATCTGCTGACCAATTTCAGGGAAACCGCAAAACAACTCAATATCAAAGAAAAGGAGTTTATCTCATTCCTGCTGGAAAAAAGATATGTGTATCGGGATAAACGGGGAAAATTGCAGCCATATGCAGAAAAGAACAAAGGCTTGTTTGAAATCAAAGAGTTTGTAAACGAAAAAACAGGATTTTCCAGCACACAGACATTGATCACACCAAAAGGGAGAGAAACTTTCCGTCTTTTGATGGTATGAAAGGGAGGAAGCGCCATGTTTCCCATCGATGAAAGAACCATTGAACAGGCGCAGCAGGCGGCGTCAAAAATAGTGCCTGTGCAGGAAGTTGGGAGAAGTATCAAGTTTGATTATGAAAAAAAGGCTTTTGTGTTTACAAACGGAAAAGCCGAGGAAGTAACGCAGGAAGAAGCGGTCAAACAGTGGCTGGAATTGATGTGTCGAACACTGCCGGAGCGGCATCCGGTGTATTTTGAAACAGGCTTTGGAATAGAAACAGATAAAATCATCGGGTATAAGGCACTGCCAAAAGGTTTCATATATAGCGAAATCCAGCGACAGATCAGAGAAAATGTGGTGCTTTCCAGATGTATTTCAAATATCATCAATTTTTCGGCGGCAGCGGAAAACGGCAGGCTGAACATCTATTTTACAGCAATTCTTTATACCGGGGAGGGGGTGACAGTAGATGTCAACGTATGATCCACAAGTCATTCTGGAAAAAATGCTGGGGAATATCCCTGATTCCTATGCAAAAACAGTGGGATTTCCCATATACGACCTGACAGCGGCATTTGCCATTGAAGCGGCTGATTTATACAAGAGAGCTGATGAGATCGAAGCGAAACTGGACATCGAAAACCTGTCCGGTGATGAACTGACAAGGCGTGTGTATCAGCTGACAGGCATCAAACGGCGTCCGGCGGTATTTGCAGTTGGTGAGGTGACCGTAACAGGAAAAGGGCTGGTGCCGCTGGGAAGCCTGTTTTCCACGCCGGATAATATCCAATACAAGACCACACAGGAAGCAAATGTGGTAGACGGTGGAAAGATACCCATTCAGGCGGTGATCGCCGGAGAAAGCGGAAACGTGGGTGCAGGAAGCATCACAAAGATTCCTGTCACAATCGCAGGGATTACGGCAGTAACAAATGAAGCGCCTACCAGAAACGGGTATCGGCAAGAAAGCGATGAGGAACTGAAAAAAAGATTTTATGACGAACTGCAAAAGCCCATTGTGAGCGGAAACAAAGCCCACTATGAACTGTGGGCAAAGGAAGTGGCAGGCGTGGGGGAAGCAAAATGTTTTGCTTTAGCGTTTGGAGAAAATACGGTGGAGGTCTGCATCATTGGCAATGATGGGCAGCCAGCGTCCACAGAATTGATTCAGGCAGTGCAGAAATACATTGACCCAGACAGCAACGGCAGAGGGGAAGGACAGGCACCTGCAGGGGCATACTGTACCGTTACCACTGCCACGAAAAAAGAATTGAACCTAACAGCTACACTGGTTCTGCTGGAAGGGTATGAACTGGCGGATGTGCAGGAAGCCATCAAACAGGCTATCACAGAAGAACTGAAAGAGAAAGCCTTTCAGGTAGAATACATCAGTTATGCTGCATTGGCGAACATCATTTTTACTACTCAAGGCGTCATTGATTATCAGAATTTGACCATCAATGGCGGTACAGCCAATATCCCAGTTGGGGAAAGAGAAGTAGCAACATTAGGGACGGTGATATTCAATGAATGAAGCGGGAGAAAGAATGGTGCAGCACAATAATAAGCTGTACCAGAAAGACGATTTTGTAAAAGCATTATACAATGCGGCAGGGCTGGCAGTGGAAGGCGTGCTGGAACGGCTGGACGAAGCGGAAAAGCAGGAGTTTTTCGACACCATGACAGAAACGGGTGTGCAGCTCATAGAAGGCTATCTGGGCATCGTACCGCCGAAAGATGCGGATATTGCGGAAAGACGCCAGAACGTACAGTCAAACTGGCTGGCAGCAAAAGGAAAGAAATTCACCATCGAAATGATTCAGGATGTGGCGGAAGCCTGGGACAATGGAGCCGTAGATGTGCAGTTTATCGGCGGGAAAATCATCATTTCTTTTACACAGATCTTCGGGGTACCAAAATACATCGAAAGCATCACCGCCACCATTGAAAAAATCAAACCTGCCCATATTGGTTTTGAATTTGTGTACCGCACCCATAGCTGGCGTGACCTGAAAGCCTATACATGGGAATGGGCGCAGACGAAAACATGGGCAGAGATAAAGGAGGGAAACTGGGGTGAAGTTTACAGAAAATTTTAATTTGAATCTGCCGGATCTGGACGATATGGCGGATGTGGAAAAGATGAATGAGAATTTCCAAACCATTGATACAAAAATGAAATCACTGGAAACAGACCCGGAGTTGGCAGCCAATGTGGTGGACATCAAAAACAAAATCGGCACAGAAAGTGACGCCGACACACAGCCAACCTTGTTTGGGCGGCTGGCACAGTTGAAAAATGTGCTGGTGGAAAAATTGACGGAAGTACTTGAAAATGTTACTGGACTTGATGGAAAAATAGGTGAAACTACTGACACCGTAGGGAGCAATAAAGCAGGATCTGTAATGGGTAAGTTAAATACTATCTACAATCTGTTGATGGGAGGTCTTGTTGTATATGATGAGCCAGGCACTTATGAGTGGACTGTTCCAGCAGGTATTACAAAAATTAAAGTTAGTGGATGCGGTGCAGGTGCAGGCGCCGGTGGTGCCATTGTTAGAGATAAAACTGTAGCCTCTGAAAGATTAACAGTAATCGGAGGTAGTGGTGGTGGTGCAGGTGCATGTATTGTAGAGAAAGAGTATACAGTAACCCCTGGTACCAAGATGACTATAAAAGTTGGAAAGAAAGGAGTTGGAGGTAAAGGAAAAAATGCAGGAACGTCTTTGGGAACTAAGGGCAACGATGGTACAGATGGTGAATCTACCATAATTGGTGAGCTTATAACTCTTCCAGGTGGTCACAAAGGAGTCGGAGGTGTATCGGAAAATATTAGCAAAGCTGTAGAAACCGTCGGAGGTGCACCCGGCGGTGAAGGTGCAACAAAAGGTGCTAATGGTTTTCTGTATTTTAGATATGATGGTTGGAGGCACAAAAACGATGCAAACGGAAACGGAGGAACCACAGACCTTAAGAATACAGGAAATGGTGGTAGTTGTACATGGAAATGGTCAGATTCAGGAAATCCGGCTGATTCTGTAATTGATGGTACAGATGGTTTAGATGGATATGTGTCTATTTCTTGGGGGGTATAAGTATGAGATACGCTATGGTATTAAATAGTAGAGTTATTGCGATAGAGGTTTCGGAAACAAAACCTGTTTACCCACCTGATTTTTATGGGAATCCTGTTATAGCAATTCCGTGTGGTGAAGATATAGTGCTAGGTATGGTTTACAATGAAACCACGGAGAGTTTTGAAGATTATATACCACCTGAACCGGAGCCAACCATGAATGAAAAAATCTATGAAGCCGTAAGTAAAAGCCAAGATGAAGTCCGGCAGGAAGGGGCAGACATGGTCATGGACGAGATGAAGAAACGGGGGTTGATCGTATGAAATCAGGAGCAGAGTATTTTTTAGACTACTACAAAGGGCGCTTTGCAAAAGGCGAAATCACAGAGGAACGGCTTTCCCAGATGGTCACTGCTGGAACCATCAGTGAGGACGAAAAGCAGTATATCATGGAAGGGGAAGAACCGGGCGGCAATGACCCCGATCTGGTGACTTACTATGAAATGACACAGGGCATTTTGCCAAAAGGAAAGAGGTGATTTTATGGGTTATATCGAAGACGCCGAAAAATTGATCGAACACGTGAAGCAAATCAAGCAGACAGGAGCAGGTGCGACACAGGAACAGGCAAATCCACCTGCAGATATCGGCATTTTTGCGGATGGCTATCCGGAATGGGTGGCAGATGATGGTCTGGAAACACTGAACCATATTTCCTACTATCCAAAAACGGGGATTGTGTATCAGTGTATCAATCCAATCCAGAGATTTGCACACTATACGCCGGATGTGGCTACCAACAACTACAATCCATATCCGGAACCGGATGCAGATGGTGTTTTCCCCTATGTCTATGGTATGGGCGTGAAAATTGGCATGAGAGAGCGTGACCCTAATGGGAAGGTGTATGTAGCCATCCAGGCGATGACAAAACAGCTCAATCCTCCCAGTGAACTGGCAGCGATTTTCCAGATTGAGGATTGAGAGGTGAGGGTATGGATATCAAAGAACTGGTAGAAATCCTGATTGCACCTGCATGTATGGTGATTCTGGCGGCATTGCTGAACCGGAAGGACACGGCATTTCGTTTGCAATTGCAGTCTAACGAAAATAAAAGAATGGAGAAAGAAACAGCACGAGAAGAAATGTGGCTGTTGTCCATTCGTGGTAATACTGCCTGCATGAGCCTGTGTCTGGCATTGGCAGACGCCATCAAAGAACACCATGATCTTGAAAAAAATGAGAAGTTCCAGGAAGCATTGGATTTCGCGAAAGAGGTTAAAAATGAACAGAAAGACTATTTGAACAAAAAAGCGGTTGAAAATATCGCAAAATGAGGTCATAACACATAGGTGTTTTGATACAGAAAAGAATAGACGAGAACAGAAAGGATGAGGAAACATGAAACAGAATGAATTGAAAAGCGGTATCACAAAGGAATGGCTGGAAAGAGCGAAAGGTGTTTCTGTTGCTACCATTGGGCATGAAGTATGGCTGGAAGATGGGTACTGGCATGAAAAAATGAAGGATGGTACAGAAGTCAAGTATTCCAAAGATGAAGCCTATGTAAAAATGTATCACGATGCAAAAGACGATGTGCGTCTGCCGGAATATATGAGAATCAATGGTATGTGGCTGAATATCCATGGTTACTGGGTAGCGCCCATGGTGCTTCTGGGTTATACATCCAACAGCACTAGCACCAGTCATGTGATTTGGTCTGAAAGACTGACACATGAGGATGATACAAGCATTCCAGAAGGAAAGCACGATACATACACAGAAACGCTGATTGTGGGCTATGACAGAAAGCTGAAAGTCCATGTCGTACGAAACAGATTCAATGAAGATGGCACAAGGGATGAAGCACATTGTTGGTCTGAATTTGTTGATATGTAAAGGGGTGAGCTTAATGAATAAAGACAGATTCAAAAATCCTTGGTTTTGGGTTGGCATCGGCGGCGTTATCCTGACGGCTACGGGCATGGAGCCGTCCATGTTCACGAGCTGGGATGCGCTTTGTGGTGCGGCGCTGGATGTGGTAAAAAATCCTTTCCTGCTGGGGACGGCGGCACTGGCGGTGCTGGGGGTTTTTGTGGAACCAACAAGCGCAGGTCTGAAAGATGAAAAGAAAGAAGGTTGAACCATGTATCTGATTGCAATCGGTGACGGTCATGGTGCAGAAACGGCGGGGAAACGTACCCCGCCTTTTGCAAATGGCAGTGTCATGAAAGAAAATGAATTTAACAAAGCAACGGTGAATTATCTGGAAAAGGAACTGGAACGCTGCGGCTTTTCCGTACTGCAGACAGCGCCGGAAGAAACAGACACACCGCTTTCTGTGCGGGCAAAGAGGGCAAATGACGCCGGAGCTGATCTGTATATCAGCATCCATGCCAACGCCTTTGGAAGCGGATGGAATGACGCAAACGGCGTGGAAAGCTGGATTTACTCAAAAAATGACAAAGATACACTGGATGCGGCGCAGAAAATCCAGTCGGAAGTCATCAAGGAAACCGGATTGAAGGATAGAGGAATCAAAGAATCTGGAAACAGTCTGGGCATTTTGAGAGATACGAAAATGTCTGCGGTTTTGGTGGAATGCGGCTTTATGACGAACCAACAGGAAGCGGCACTGCTGAAAAGCGATACTTACAGAAAAAAAGTAGCAAAGGCTATCTGCAGGGGCGTGTGTATGCATTTTGGTGTGAAGTATCAGGAAGAAGGGTATCATATGGAAAAAATCAAAGTTATCCTGCCGGGAAAAGAAGTGGAAATGATGGGCGTCAAAGTCATTGATGAAAATGGAAATGTAACAAACTGCGTCACCATTCGGGACTTTGCAGAACAGACAGGTTACAAAGTATCATTCAAGGGAGCAACACCAATTCTGGAACGGGCGTAACGAAATATTTTCATGTATGAATTAAAATGGTACTTTTTGGGACTTTCTCTCTGTTAGAATAAACATCTAAAACAGAGAGGAGGGAGAGCATGAATAGCTTTATCACATGGATAGGTGGAAAAAAGCAGTTACGAGAAACCATCGTTTCCCGTTTTCCCAAAGAAGGTATCCAGAAATATGTGGAAGTATTCGGTGGAGCTGGATGGGTTCTGTTTCATCGGGAAAAATATGCACCGAAAGAAGTATATAATGATATCAATTCAAATCTGGTAAATCTATTTCGCATGATGCAGCATCACCCAGAAGCAGTGGAAAAGGAATTGGAATATGCGCTCAATTCCAGAGAAATGTACCAGATGTGCCGAAAGACCATTGATCGAGAAGATTTGACCGAAATTCAACGTGCGGCACGTTTTCTATTTTTGATCAAGACATCCTATGGCGGCAAGGTTTCATCCTTTGGCTGCCAGACACGAGATATTCTGCAGTTGAAAAATTTGGAAGAAGTAAAGAAACGTCTGTCTACGGTTTTAATTGAAAACCGTAGTTTTGAGGAGCTAATCAAGAGGCATGACGGAAGCGGTACTTTATTTTATTGTGACCCGCCATACTACGAAACAGAAAAATACTATGATACAGGAGATTTTGTTTTTGATGCAAGCCAGCACATCCTTCTGCGGGACAAGCTGGCGAATATCAAAGGGAAATTTGTGCTTTCCTATAATGATCATCCGTTTATTAGGGAACTGTATCAGGGATTTACCATAGAAGAAGTGGAGCGGAACAATAGCATGGGCATTGTTGCTGGCGGCGAAAAAAGGTACAAAGAATTGATTATCAGAAATTATACGTAAAAAGGGGCGGTATGTCCGCCCCTTATTTTTATTGAAAAATCTTTTTGGTATCTCTTGTGATGAATTGAATATCACAGTCCAATATATTTGTGATTTTCAGAACTTCATCGAATGAAAAACTGTCACGGTATAACTTATTGCTCATGGATTGTGGAGCAATTTCCAGTTTTTCCGCAAGCTCTTTTACACTCATACTTCTTTCGATCATCAGTTGTTTTATGATTTTTGATGCTGCCATAACAAACCCTCCTTTTTAATAGTATAACATATATGAGTATAAAATGTAAATATAAGAGAAAAAATAATAAAAAAATATTATAAAACACTTGACATATACTCAAAAATGAGTATAATATAATTATAGAAAGGAGATGAGAATATGGGCAAACAAAAGAAAAGCGGTAAGAAAGATAAGGCACTCCAAACCATCGTCTTACTTACCGCAATAGCAAACCTCATAGAAGCCCTGATAGAAATTATCAGAAAGCTGATATGAGAACGGGGGAGGGAAACCTCCCCTACCAATAAAAATATAGGAATGTTTGCTCATTGTCAATATATAAAATGACAGAAAGGAGCGGTAGTATGGAAATGTTATATCTAGGTTTTAAGGGATTGAAAGTAGTATTTTGCATAGCGGTTATTGTTTATGTAGTAAGAAATTGGAGAAAATAACAAATAGAATGAACCATAAAGGAAAGCCCCTGTAAAAACAGGGGCAATTCTTTTTATTCTGTGAAAAGTTTCTTCTGATTTTCTTTAATTTGATTATCAGAAACTTCTGAAATGCCGGAATTACGGGAAGTATTTTTGTTTCAAGCGTGGATAGTCTAGACTGGAAAGAACAGGGCGTAGAAGCGGAAATCAACCAGGTTTTGAATCATAAGCATTTAGGCAATGGCTCTATCCTTTTATTTCACAACGATGCAAAATACACCCCCCAAGCGCTGGATACCATTTTGAAAGGCTTGAAAGAAAAAGGATATGACATTGTACCTGTTTCTGAACTCATACATTCTGGAGAATATACGGTGGATCATGAAGGCAGACAGATTCCAAGCGGTGAATGAGTGTTTTGGTGCGTAGTCAGTTTAATATGGAAAGAATGGAAATCCTCCTCTTCGATTTATAGAAAAGGGGGATTTTTTATGGAAAAAATTTGTTTTGTTGGGAAAGTAAAATAGATTTGCACAAAGTAAATTTCGTGGAATTTTCATAAAGAGACTATGATTTTTGGGTGCCGTTTTCATGAAGTTTGGGGCATTTTAAACAGAATCAGAAAACGAAAAACAGAAAATGGAAGTATTGGAATGGCGTATCATGAAAGAAAAGGCAGACATGACCTGTCTTCATATGGTAAAATAAATAAAAGTATTGCTGTAAAAAGCAGAACAGAGTCAGAGATTTTTGGCACACCGTTTTGAATGAGGAGAGAGTTTTATGGCATTTTTACCTGTAACAAAAAAGGAAATGTTAGAAAGAGGATGGGAAAGACCGGATTTTGTATATATCAGCGGGGACGCCTATGTGGATCATCCTTCTTTTGGTGCGGCAATTATCTGTCGTGTATTGGAAAGCCATGGTTATAAGGTTTGTTTTATTCCGCAGCCCAATTGGAGGACAACGGAAGATTTCACCCGTTTTGGGGAGCCAAGGCTGGGTTTTTTGGTCAGTGCCGGCAATATTGATTCCATGGTAAACCATTACACAGTGGCCAAAAAAAGAAGAAAAAAAGATTCCTATTCTCCCGGCGGAGAAATGGGGCTTCGTCCGGATCGTGCTACCATTGTTTATTGTAATAAACTGCGGGAAGTCTATAAAAAGACCCCCATCATCATTGGAGGAATCGAAGCCAGCCTGCGTCGCTTGAGTCATTATGATTACTGGGATAATAAGGTGCGCCGCTCCATTTTGCTGGACAGTGGTGCAGACCTTTTGCTCTATGGCATGGGAGAACACCAGATTATTGAAATGGCAGATGCTTTGGCCAGCGGGCTGCCTGTGGAAGAATTGACGTTCCTCCGCGGTTCTGTATATAAGACAAAAGATATTTCCAGAGCATATGACTATATCGTTTTGCCGAAATATAATGAAATCAAACAGGACAAAATGAAGTATGCGGAAAGTTTTTTGATCCAATATCAAAATACAGACGCGGTTATTGGCAAAACATTGATTGAGGAATATGATGAGTGGACTGTGGTGCAGAATCCTCCATCTCCGCCACTGCGGACAAATGAGTTGGATCGTGTGTACGCATTGAATTTTGAGCGTACTTATCATCCTATGTATGAAGAAAAAGGCGGCATTCCTGCCATTGAAGAAGTAAAATTCAGTTTGGTAAGCAATCGCGGCTGTTTTGGGAACTGCAATTTCTGCGCATTGGCATTCCATCAGGGGCGCGTAGTTACAGCGAGAAGCCACCAGTCTTTGGTGACAGAAGCGGAGAAGATTACCCATGACCAAGGATTCAAAGGATATATTCATGACGTAGGCGGGCCGACAGCAAACTTCCGCCAGCCGGCGTGCAAAAAACAGTTAGAGCATGGCGCTTGTCGGAACAAACAGTGCTTGTGGCCTACAAAATGCGAAAATTTGGATGTAGACCATCGGGATTATGTGAAATTGCTTCGGAAGATCCGCGAAATTCCAAAGGTGAAAAAAGTTTTCATTCGTTCCGGGATTCGGTATGACTATCTGATTTACGATAAAGATGAAACATTTTTCAAGGAGCTTTGCAAATATCATATCAGTGGACAGTTAAAGGTAGCACCGGAACATGTTTCTGATAAAGTTTTGGCGAAAATGGGCAAACCCGGCGGCGACGTATACCAGAGATTCGTCAAGAGATATAAGGAGATCAATGAGCGATTGGGTATGGATCAGTATCTGGTGCCATATCTGATGAGCAGTCATCCAGGAAGCGACCTCCATGCTGCCATAGAGTTGGCGGAATACCTGCGGGACATCCATCATATGCCGGAACAGGTACAGGATTTTTATCCTACACCGGGGACGCTTTCCACAGCAATGTACTATACGGGCATTGACCCCCGCACAAAAGAAAAGGTATATGTGCCCAAAACACCCCATGAAAAAGCCATGCAAAGAGCGCTGATGCAGTATCGTCTGCCACAGAATTATGATCTGGTTTATGAAGCTTTGAAATTGGCCCATCGTGAGGATCTCATCGGTTTTGGCCCACAGTGCCTGATTCGCCCCAGACAGATTGCTCAGAAACAAAACGCGAAAAAAGCCGCAGCAGGCAAGTCCAGTGGAAAACCCATGGGAAGAACAGGTGGAAAACAGGCGCCAGCCAAAAAGAAAACCATTCGGAATGTCCATAAGAAAAAATAAAAGTCCTTGCAGTCTGCAATGCAGGCAAGAAACAGAAACAAATTTATTGGAATTTGTTTTGTTTGGCATAAGAAAATGAAATGAAAAAAATCCCCTTCCAATCAAGCAGGAAGGGGATTTCTTTTTATGTCAGTGGCAGCGGAATTTCCGCTGGTTCTGTTGGCTGGACTTTGCCGTCATAGATGGCCACAATAGAGAAATTCATGAGTTTTCCGTCATTTGTCATGGCAAAGATATCTCCGCACTCGCCGTCAATCCATGCGACGTTGTCAAGGATTTTTCTGCGATCGATTTCATAGGGAGAATCAAACCCGTCATTGATCTGAACGACATCATTATAGCCGCAGATAGACAGACTGCCATCTGTGCCGAAGGAAAAGACCGTATCGTCAATGATTTGTATGTGGTCAATATTCTCTTGTAAAAGGACAGGCGGCGTAAGTTCTGGCTGATCGTTGGAAAAAGAAGAAATGTTGAATCCGCTGCCCCAAAGGGTGTTGTCCTGTTTCACAAAATACAGTGTTGCATAAACGGAGCTATAATCTTTGACATCGTCTGTAATTTTTACGGGAAGAAGTACAGGTTCTGTATTTCCGGTGCAAAGCTGTCCATATAGGTTATAGCCCCAGCCCCATAAACTGCCGTCTTTTTTGATTGCGAAAGAAAGATTTGTATGCATTTGTACATTTGTTTCAATTTCTGCTACATCATCCAAGATTTTTACGGGAGATAGCACAGATTCGGTGGTACCATTTCCTAGATTACCCTCGTCATTGTATCCCCATGCCCAAAGACTGTCATCCTCCCGCAGAGCAAAGGCGTTGGTATATGTATCGAAAGCACCATTGCTAGGGCAAGCGGTGCAGGTAAATGTTTTCACATGATCCAGAACTTTGGTGGGGATTGATACCGTTTCCGTTGTGCCATTTCCCACAGCGCCGTATTGGTTGTATCCCCATGCCCATAAAGTCCCGTCTGTTTTCAGTGCGTACATGGTAGGCTCGCCGCGGTCATGGCTGCGATAGAATTTCGCCACATGATCAGCAATGATCGTTGGCGATGAACTTTTGATGTATGATTCTCCCTGACCTAATTCCCCATACTGGCATTCACCCCAAGACCACAAATAACCATCCTGATCTATGGAAAAACTGGTACTGCTATCTAAATCTGTATGTACGGCTTGTTTCACTATACACCTTGGTGTTTTCATTTCCTCTTTCGTCAGAGCAACCATTCCTGAAATATATCTGGTTTGCATATCCCAGACATATAAGTCCCCATTGGCGGTGATGGCATGTTCCATATTTGGTACCGCTACATCATCCAGCAGTTTCTTCTTAGGGATAGAAGGATCCATGTCCGTAGGCAGTTCCCAAAGGGAATTGTCTGTATCCAATACATAAAATAAATCGTTATACATACCGGTGGGAACAACTTCCTTGATATTTTTCATGATGCGTTCTGGTTCCGTCGGCGGTAGAAAGGCGTCGTAAATATAAGGAGTTTCTGGATAAACAGAGTCCCATGCCCAAAGATTGTTGTTGGTATCAATATAAAAATTTGTTCTTTTGTTGGCTGCATCCTTTTCTGCCCCATGAAAATAGAATCGGCTTTGATCTGTTTTTGCTGCGGCAGATGTATCCGTGTTGATACAGGCACAAAATGCTGATGCACAAAGGAATGTTAATGCCGTCAGACTGGAATAGATTCGAATTCTTTTTTTCTTCATGGAAATGCCCCCCTTATTCCTTGTGTAAATGATGCTGGAACAATTGATTTGACGAAACGAATTGTCTGACATATCAACTTTTTATTCAACATAGCACAATTTGTTTTGGGTGTATATAAAGTTAAGAAAAATGCAAGAAATTTTCTGGATTTACAGTATTTTCAGCATTGTTTTTTCGATGTTCTGGAGCGGTTTTTTCCTTATCTTAGAAAAAGTTTGAAGATATTCTTAACAATTTTCATTTTTGTTTTTTCTGTGTCTGGAAGATGGTAAAATGCAGATAGGGCATTTATGAAAATGCAGGAAAAAGCAAAGGATGTGCGACAATGAATTGGAAAAAACTTCTGTTTACAACCCTTGCGCTGGGGTTATTTAGCGCAACAACGGTTTATGGTGAACAAGTCAAGATGGACTTGTTTTATAACGGCAAGCACCATGCCTATGCGGCAAAGGAAGTCAAAATCAGTATTGATGGAAAAGCGATGGTTCCAAAGGACATGCCTGCGGTCATTATTGACGGCAGAACCATGCTTCCCATGCGGCAGATTGCCCAGGAGCTGGGATGTGAAGTCACTTGGAACGAAGCGGCAAAACAGATTTATGTCATGCGGGGAAGTGACATCATTGTTTTTACCGTAGACAGCAAAGCGGGATATGAAAATGGGAAGGAATTTACCATGGATGTTCCGGCGACCATCGTCAATGACAGAACCATGCTGCCTGTGCGTGCATTGGCAGATGCTTTGCATTTGAACATCAAATGGGATGACCCCAACAGAACGGTTATCATCAACAGCGACGATACGGATGCGAAAGAAGAACCAACAAAACCGGAAAGCGGACAGACAACGGCAGGCACATTGACGGGTATCCAGACACCATCTGCAAAAGATGCAGACCAGACATTTACCATTCAAGCCGATGGGCCAATGGGACGGTATGAAAAAACTTTTGTGGATGACCAGAAGATCGTTTTGGATTTTTATGGCGCAAAAAGCAGCCTTCCCGGTGAAATCACAAAAACAAACAGCGATATCGTCACAGGAATTCGCACAGCAACCCATGAAAATAATGGCGATTCCTTTACGCGTGTGGTATTTGACCTGAGTGGGAAAAAGGACTATGAAGTAAAACAGAGTGCAGACAAGAAAAATATCACCATTTCTTTCGGCAAAACAACGGTGGATAAGATTTCCGCTGTCCACAGCCAGAATAAAGACATCATCACCATCGGAGGGACAGGCTCTTTTGGAGCCAGCGTTGCCATGACGGCTGACCCTCAGAAGATTGTTGTGACCATCCCCAATTGCCAGTCCAATTTGAAGGACAAAATCAATACGGATGAACTTCAGTATGTTTTGGATGGAAAAGTGGATACATCCAAGGGGAATACAGTGGAAATGGTATTTCGTGTAGACGATTTGGTGCAGTACAGCTATCGGGAAGAAAACCAGAACCTGATTCTGGAAATCTATCCGACGACTTTGAAAAACATGCGTTACGATAAAAATGCCAATGTGCTTTATCTGGACAAAAAAGATAAAATAGATATGGGAAGCGTCAAGTTTGAAGATCACTATCTGGATGGATATTTTGATGTGACATTGCCAGGAGATTATGAAAAACTTTACGGTTATGGCACATATGACGTGAAAGGAACTGTGGTGGAAAATATCGAAGTGTCCACAAAAGGCGGCAGCACCACATTCCGTTTCAAGCAGAACTGCATCAGCGCATATGAAGTGACTGATGAAGGGGACAGCTATGCCATCCGTGTGAAAAATCCCAAAGAAGTCTATGACAAAGTCTTGCTGTTGGATGCGGGACATGGCGGAAAAGACCCAGGTACCAGCGGAAATGGTATGCAGGAAAAGAATCTGACCTTGACAATTGCCCAGAAGATCGAGCAGGAATTACGAGGCAGCGGCATCAAGGTTTATATGACCAGAGATAGGGACGTTTACCCGGAAAACAGCACGAGAGCGAAAATAGCAAATGACATTGCCGATTTGATGGTTTCCATTCATATCAATTCCGGCCAGGAAACAGCCAACGGTACAGAAACACTGTATCAGGTTCATGCCAATGACAGCAGTTCCAGGTTAACCAGCAAACAGCTGGCAGAAATCTTGCAGGCGAGCATGATTTCCAGCACTGGCAATACGAACCGTGGTGTAAAACTGCGGACAGATTTGTTGATATTGAATCGTACCACAGTTCCGTCAGCCATTGTGGAAGTGGTTTTCATTACCAATACAGGGGATGCTTTGAAGATTTCCAATCCTGCTTATCAGAATCAGGTGGCACAGGCAATTGCAGACGGTATTCAGGAAGCGGCAAGGAAATTTCCTCTGCGGTAAAACTACATAAATTGAGCGAAAAGAAAACACCTCACGATTTCCTTTCATTGGGGAACTTGAGGTGTTTTCTTCTTTGTCAGCCATCCATTTTCTGATACCGCCATAATGCCAAAGCCATATAAAAGTCATAGGCGGCAGGCATCAGCGTAAAGTTGGTATTGGTTAGCTGCCGGACTTTGTTTAGGCGGTATGTGACGGTATTTCGATGGAGGAAAAGGGTCTGGGCAGTGAGATTCAGTTTGCTGTCACAGTCGATCATATAGACTCCTAATGTGGTCAGCAGGTCGTCACTGTCCTGCTTCAGTATTTCAGCCAGATTGGAAAGATATTTGGTACGTTTGTTTTCCGTTTCCGCCAGTGCGATGATTTCCTGAGAGAGCATGATGTCATGGGTATCCCAGTTTCTGCGGTTTTGGAAGATTTTGTATAAGGCTGGCAGGCTTTTGCGGAAATCCATATAGGTTCTTTTCAAAGCGGCAATGTCTTTGCTGCCTTCATTCATAAAGAATGTGGCTTTGGGATCGAATTTATCTGTATAACGCCACAATTCCTCAAAAAGCGCAGCATCCATGCTGTTTGTCAGGTCAAAAGCCGAAAGAATGACAATCTGGTTATCAATGATATCTTCCAGAAAGTACTTTTTGTAATCATAGAAAAATGCCAGCAGGTGTGCCTTCAGTTTCTGGATATCGCCGCCGCCGGGAGAAACGATGATAAGGTTGGCAATGCGGGAAAAGGAGATGCCTGCCGCATTAAGATAACGGTTTGCGGCACCGGTTTCTGTTTTGAAGATCAGAGAAAGCAGTGTTTCCGGCGATGACAAATCCAGAGAGTATCCCCAGAGGGTAGAGAAAAAGAGAGTACAGTTACACATGTTGTGCAGGATATTTTCGTCCAAAACCGTGTTGTGACAGGAAGCATACATTGTCATGCGGATGTTGGAGGCGTAAGAAAAGTCCATTTTGTAGATATGTACCGTCTTGTCCTGTACCATCAACGTTTTCTCCCAATAGCCTGTGGACGCATTATGAAATTGCTCATAAAAAAAGTCAGAATCGCCGCTGATATAGGTGGGGCGATATTGTGACTGGAAATAAAGTTGTGAAGCGCCAGTCAGCAGCAGATTGCATTTATAATGGTTGGAAATGATGTTCAGCAGGTTTTCCATGGTGCGGACTTCAAAGGGCAGCTGTTCCAGCCGTTTTTTGGTGGTGTCGATAAAGTCCTGAGAGGCGTTTTGGTCTTGTATGATGGCAGTCATCACATCGGTGATGATGTCGCTGTATTTGATGGAATAATTTTCGGAACGCAGCTCAATGAGAGGCAGTTCCAGCTTATCCGCCAGATTGATGACTTTTTCATCAATTTCCGGTATAACGGCACCCACGTAAAATAATACCAGTGCGATGGCACCGGTGTCCGCCAGTTCTTTCAAGGCTTCACACTGCTTTTCCACATCGTCTTTGATGGCATAGAAAGCGGAAATAATCAATTCGTTTGGTGTGAATACATCAAAGTCGGAAAGGGAGAAAAACTCCATGACGGAAACGGAGGATACGATTTTATCCAGTCCGTTTTTGCCTGCCACAACATTTCCAAAACTGAAAGAGGGCAGGTTCAGACAATCTCGAATGGTAATACTCATAAAAAATACTCCTTGCACAAAAATCTTCTGTTATTATACTATGTAACAGCAAGAGGAACAACCTTTTTTGTGCATGTGCATAAAGAATATATGTCGTTTTTTCCTGCGTGCACAAAGTCAAATGAATGAGAACATGATAACATATAGAAAAACAAAGAAAGGAATTAGACAAAAGAGGGCTATGGAAAAAGAAAAAATA
>PPYE01432565.1_pt1 | contig 49146 bp, 23 predicted proteins | sample 1559881 | NCBI WGS metagenome assembly PPYE01 (sample SAMN08240022, study PRJNA423297) | Human gut metagenome, whole genome shotgun sequencing project.
CAAAGCTCAGGTAGTGCAGCGCGTCGATCAAGTCGCTCCATGCGGTGTTGATCTCGTCCTGCGTTGCGGTCTTCTTTGCCTCGACGTCCTTCGCCGCCTGCAAAGCCGCTTCGTACTTCTCACGTACCGACTCCACTGCTTCCGCTGCTTCGTCCGCACGGCCTTCTGCAATCTCGATGGTCGTGCGTAGGATCTGCTTGTTCACCACGGTGAAGGAGAAATCCAGCGCTGTGTCACCGCTGCCCATCGTACCCTCATAGATATAGGCCGTGGTATCGGTGTCTGCATCGAACACAACCGGTTCGCCGTTTACAGAGATTGCCGCAAATTCCTCGCCCTCTACGCGCGGGGTAAAGGTCAGCGTATAGGAAGCATCCTTTTCCATTGCTGTCTCATAGCGGCCGATCAGGTTTGCAATGGTCATGTCTTCGCCATCCACGGCCAGCTGTGCGCTGGTGGGATACGTAACAATCAGATCGCCCGGTTCTGCTGGCGTGTCGACAGCCGTAAATTCGAACCAGTTTAGGTTCAGGCCGCCGGTCGTCATCAAGACCTTAACCTTATATTTTCCCGCCTCGAGATACACGCGCGGGCCTTCTCTGGTCACCCAGTTCTGCCAGCCGCCGGTCCCGCCGGTGGTGAAGGATGCAAACGTCTCGCCCTTGATCTGCATCACGAACGTATACTGCCCAAGCGCATCCTGCCCACTGGAAATTCGGGCCGCAATGTCATAATAGCCGGATTTCTGGATCTCGATGTTATAGATGGCATATTCGCCCTTGTCGCAATAGCCCAGGTTGCGGCCGCCATCCTCATCCGATGTGTTTTCGGGCCGCATGGTCCCCGAAATGCTGGCATACTGATCCGCGGCCTTGATCCGGGTTGTTCCCGAACCGACTGGGATATACTCCGACTCCATGCTGGTGTCGAAGCGGAGATAATCAAATTTTGCCGTCAGATGGTCGCCGTCCACAGAGCCATCGGAGGCCAACAGGCCAATCTTTGGATCGGAATAGTTTCCAGAGGCCGAAGCCCCCAGATCATAATAGGTCTCGCCGTCCACGCTGATCGCACCGGTATAGGTGTTCCCGCGCTTGGAGAGCTTCAGATACATGACGTTGTCCGTCACCAAGTCGGCCAGATCCTTGCTGGCAACCAGCTGGCTGTGGGTCCCGTTGCTCTCCTGCGAGAGGAAGAAGTTCGCGCCGGGACGCTGGGCGCTGCTGCTCTCATTGTATTCCATGCGGAACGTGATGTAATTGTCCTCGTCCTGCATGACGATCATGCCGATCTCTTGATAAATCCGATGCGGTTTCTGGTCAAAGGTCACCTTGGTATAGGCATCCCAGTTGCCGGCGGCCGGCTGCGTCACATAGTTGCACAGGTTGTCGTTCGTCTGGTACAGGTCGCCCATCTCTGTGGTGATGCACAGGGCGCCGTCCTCAAGCTTGAGGTTTTCCGGATTCGGGCGGTTGACTGTCCAGAAGCTCTGCAATTCTGTGCCGTCAAATTCATCGCTGCGCGGCCCCTGCGAGAAGCGGACCGTATAGACAAACGCCTGATCCGGGGATTCGCAGCGGATCACCGCAATGTGCGTATTGGGGTCATAGTCCACTGTATAGGTTACGCCCTCCGGCACATCGGCCGTGATCTCCGGGATGGATGCCATATCCTCCAACAGGACGGAATAGTCCGTGAGGGTGGATTCAAACTCTAGGATGGACTCGCCATTGACCTGGATGTCATCCGCATACGCATAGGTCGGGTTCTCAAATACCGGCGGGAGCCCCGCTTCATCGGTAAAGATCACTTTATAGATGCGCTCTTCCATGCCCTCGTTGGCATAGATGACCGCAATGGGGTTCTCCTGGGTTGCCTGAACCACCTGGACCTTCACGCCGTCCGGCGCTTCCACGGCCACTTCAGGGATTTCCACGCCTTCGCTCAGCTTGGTGTAGACTTCATAGTCCAGCACCAGCGGATTGAAGATGCGGATGGCGCGTCCGCCGACCGTCAGGCTGCTGATCATCGGGTCGCCCGGCTCGCTCTTTTCGACGCTGAACCAATGCTCGCCCGGCTCATAGGGGCTTACATAGTCCAAATCATACATGCGTGCGAACGCTGGGGACTTGATCAGGCAGTTCAGCACATTGATCGCACTGCGCTGCACTTCGCCAAGGGTCAGCACACCGGCGTTGACCGCATTGACAATGGAATCCGCTTCGTCCGCCACAGGCATCGCAATGTCGTTCTGTGCGCGGACCATGGCGGCCTCCTGGCGGAGCAGGCCGTCCTCGTTTTCGTTGGCCCACCAGTCGGTCATGACCATGCCGTCAAAGCCCCACTCGTTGCGCAGGGTCGTGGTGCACAGGTCATAGTTGGAAGCGGCCCAAATGCCGTTGATCTTGTTGTAGGAGGTCATGATGGTACCGGTGTTTCCATCGCGCACCACAATTTCAAAGCCCTTGAGGTAAATTTCACGCAAGGCACGCTCCGAAACGCGGGAGTCGTTATTATTCCGGTTCTGCTCCTGGTTGTTGGCCGCAAAGTGCTTCGGTGTAACCACAGCGCCGCTCTTCTGCACGCCGCGGGTTGCCGCAGAAGCGATCACGCCGGTGAGCACAGGGTCTTCAGAGAAGTATTCAAAGTTGCGGCCGCAGAGCGGGTCGCGATGGATGTTGATGCCAGGCCCCAACATGCATTCCACATTGTTGAGAACCAGTTCCTGTCCGTGCAGGGTGTGCAGCTTTTCCACCAGCTCGGTGTTCCACGTGCAGGCCATCAGCGTGCCGATGGGCAGCGCCGTCGCCAGCTCGCCGTCGTCCATGCGGATACCGGACGGTCCGTCCGCACAGCAGCCGATCGGGATACCGAACGCCTTGAGGCTGTCCGTCAAGCCGCCAAACGCGGAAGCTGTGCCCGGGGTGACCTTCGGGCTGTTCATGCCCTCACCGCGGCACAGATAGGCGACATCCTCCAGCGGGAGCTGCGCCACAAATTCTTCCATGCTGACATCGCCGTTATAGACGTCCAGGAGCGTGTAGCCCTGGTCGCCCGTCAGTTCGATCGCTTCCGGCAGGTTTGCCTGGATGCGTTCGTTGACGTCCACCGTGCGGGTGGGCACCGGCTCCATCTCCATGACGATGTTGCCCTCTGCATCTTCCGTCGCTGTCATGCGCTCGAATGCGTTGTCGGGATCGACCGCCATGACTTCTTGGAGCTGTTCGACTACGCGCAACCCCGGCTCCGTATGGGTGTACACCACGTCGCAATCGCGCACGGATGTGCCCACATAGACCGGATAGTCGCCCGCTTCCAGCACATAGGCGGACTTGTGGCCCGTCTTTCCGGCGTCGTCGTAGGAGGCCATTTGATCGACGTCATAGGAGATGGTCATCTCCTGGGAATCGCCTGGCTGCAGGAGGCCGGTCTTTGCAAAGCCCGCCAGGGACTTCGCCGCCTTGCCCAGCTCTCCCTGCGGCGCGCCGTAGTAGACCTGGACAACCTGCTTGCCCTTATAATCGCCCGTATTCGTCACATTTACGGTGACTTCAATCTTGCCGTCCACTTCTTCCACGGAGGTGGTTTTCACGGTGAAGTCGGTATAGGTGAGGCCAAAACCGAAGGGATACAGCACCTTATCCGGCGCAAACGTCTCAAAGTAGCGGTATCCCACATAGATGTCCTCAACATAGTTGTTGTACTCATTATTGCCGAAGTTCCCGGCGGAAGGATAATCCTCATACGACGTAGCGATGGTATCGCTCAGCTTTCCGGAGGCCGGGACATCACCGCTGACAACGTCTGCGACCGCCTTGCCGCCTTCCATACCGCCGTGCCAAACGTACATCACGGACTCGACGCCGTACTCTTCCACCCAGCTCATGTCGATGATATTGCCGACATTCAACAGGACGGCCACATGGTCAAATTGGTTGGTGACCTTTTGGATCATGTCGCGTTCGTCGTCGGTCAGGAGGAAGCTTCCCTCCGTGTTGCTGGCGTCCTTGCTCTCGCCCGCAGTGCGGCCGAGCACGATGATCGCCTTATCGGATTTGGAAGCTGCGTCTGCAACCAGCTCTTCGGTCACGGGCATTTCCGCCTGGCTCCAGGGCTCGGTCCAATCCCCGATGCCCACCGGCGGGTTCTCCGCGACCCAGTCTTCATAGACTTTCGCCAGGTCCTCGTTGACATGGATCTTCGGATTTTTGCGGAAACCGTCGAGAATGTTCGTCACATGATCGACGTTTACCTTGCCGCCGGAACCGGTGCCGCTCTTGAAATAGTTGATCTGAATGCGTCCGAACACCGAAACCGTTTCATCTGGCTTCACCGGCAGGGTTTGGTCCTCGTTCTTCAGCAGGACCGCGCCCTCCGCAGCCGTCTGCCGGGATAGATCGGCCAAACCGTCCACCGTTTTGGCCGAGGCCGTTGCAAACGGCAGACAAGAGGTAATCATACATGCGCTGCACAAAATGGCCAGCGTCCGTCTCCATGGCTTTTGTCCGAAAGTTCTCTTTTTCATTCTTGCACTCCTCTCCACATGAAATTCTTTCCTATTCCAAAAAAGATCCCCTACCCTCCTTTCATCCGATAAATAACATTACCGGAATTCCTTATTTTTCCAATGTCTTCCGAAACTATTAAATCATTTTCATAAACAATTGTCAACTAGTTCAGAATATTTATATAAAACAATTAATAACCAAATCTCTCAAAACACGAACGGGGAAAACAGGCCAACAACTGCACCATGGCCTGCGCGCCGCCCGACGCGTTCCATGCATCGCAAAAAAACAACCGGCTGCCACATGGTTCGTCATGTGACAGCCGGTTGTTTGGTGATATTTTTCAATGGAATCGAAATTCCGTTATACTCCCCCATCCGAAACGGCGGCGGAAATCCCCTGTGCATGGAGCCAATCCTCCCACTTCTGAAGATTGTCCTCGTCGGCCAAGAGCTGATACCGCAGCATGGGTTCCTCAAACGGCACGCCGCATACCTGCGCGCGCAGCGCATACTGCTTCAACAGCTTCCAAACCACTGAGCAATGCTCTTCCACCAAGCGTTCGGTCTCCGCATCCGCAAAAGAGGCCTCCTGGAACGCAGGGATGTCCTCCAGTTGGCAGGCCGTCTCCCAATCGGGCAGGTCGCAGGGGTATTGCCCCAATTGGCTGGTCATCCAACTGGCCAGCATCACTTCCACATCGGCGACATCCTCCAGGGCGCGCTCCTCTGGGTAAGCGGGGTCTGCATCTTCCCACATGGGCAGCAATTCCTCCGACTGGAACCAGCGGTTGTAGACCGCTCCGCCGTCCTCCCCCAGCAGTTCCGCCAAGAGCGCCGCAGGCGAGAAGTCCTCCCCGCCCTTTTCCAAAACCGCACGCAGCACCGCGTCCTTCCCCCCAGATCGCTCTTCCGCGCGGTCCTCCACCAGCTTGACCACCAGTGGCGCCTGGATATAATGCAGGAATTCCGTCCGTCCTGCGGATTCCGAAAGATCCGCCTCGTCCATGGGCGCAAATGAGAAAAGGGCCGGGTCCTTTATTTTGATCGTCAAATACCGGTTAAACAGGGAGTTGAACTGCCATTCAGGGCGGATATCCAGCACTTCCCGCTGTGCCTCCGGCAGCGCTCCCATGGAGGCGTTCTCATAATAGGTCGCCAATCCCTCGTAAAACCAGAGGTTTGGCGCGGCATGGAAGGTCTGTGTCGGGACCGCATGGTCGAAATAGGCGTGGAACATGCGATGGCTGAGCAATTCCCAGTCCCGCCGGTCTGCCGCGTCAAAGGTTGCGCATACACTGTGCACCCCCGCTCCGCCGATCACGTCTCCTTCCTCTGTTGGCAAGAGGATGATCTGATACGGCTGCTCCTCTATGCCGAACCGCTCCGCATAGTAGGCGCGCAGGGCGGCGATGCCGGAGGCGACCTCCTGCGGGAATTGCCCCTCTTCCCCCGCGACCCCATAGACCGCCGCACCGCCGGTCTGCTCTGCGGGAAAGTATTGCGCAAAGTTCCCCATGGCAAAGGCGTCGTTGTTGAGGTTATAGGCGTCCGCCCAGGTCACATCCTGAAGCTCTTCAAAGGGCAGGATGGCCGTCCAACCCTCCCGCGCCTTGAGCGAGACACGCAGTGAGCGCACCACCGCCTCATCCTGCGGGAACCCGTCCTGATAGTATTCCATCGGCAGGAGCAGCGCTTGGCCGCCGTCGAACACACAGTATTCCTCCTGCACCATCCCCCTTTGGCCGTGCTTCCCGGATGCACCCAACGGCACCTGATAGACCAGCGAAACGTCGGCCCCACGCCCCAACTCAAATGTCAGGAAGTCCTCCGTCTGATGGGCCGGCAGGCTCACTCCATCCGCCCCCGTGCACGATTGTACGGTCACATCCTTATCCCCTATATATAAGGAAACGGTTTTCCCTCGCGATAGGGGGGAATTATGTACTTCCAGCACAACCTCCAGCGTATTGGCCTTTACCTCCGGGGCCGATACCGTATAGTGGAGATCATACTTTGGATCTACCACGCAAACGGCCACGATTGCCGCCGCCAAGATTGCCAAAATGCCCCCAAGCGCAATCCATCTTCCTCGATGTTTCATAGTTCCTCCTCAACAGGGTGCCGTTCCCCTGTACATTTTTTATTTATAAGTGGATGATATGGGATATTTTATTAATTTTTATCTACTTCTTTCAAGTAAATTATCCATTTTCCCAAAGGAACCCCCCTGTATTCAAAAAATGTTCCCCTACTTTTTCCAAGGAGGTTGCTTGTATAATATTGATAAGAGGAATTTACCAATTCTTTCAAATGTGTACCGCTATCGCGTGTTTTTTTATCAAACTGCATAGATTTTTTGCGCGGCAACTTTTTGGAGGTGTAACTTTTATGAAAAAGAATCTTTTGATCGGCGGCTGCGCTGCATTGGTTTTGGTGGCGCTGTCCGCGTTTGGCCTGTGGCATACGCAGGGGGATGCATCCTATCATATGGACCCCGACCTTGCACAGTTCGGCGTTTCCTACACCGTGGAGCCTACGGACATCGAAAGCAAGATTGTGAGTGTTTCCATAGAACTGACGCCGGACAAGCTTTCCCCCGACCGGATGTTTTATCTGGATATCGGCGAGGTGGAAGCGTCGGAGCCGGTTTGCACCGATGCGGACGGCACAGAAATCGCCCTGAACAATTTGGGAAGCGCCTGGGAGATCGGGCCTGTGTCGGAGGATTGCGAATCTGTCGTATTCCAATACGACGTCAAGCTCGGGGAAAATACCGGCGTGGATTTCCAGGTGGATGGCGACCTCTATGAGGATCTGTTGGCCTTCCAAGGGAAAAAGGTCCTGATGATGCCGCTGTTTGACTCCAACAACCTGACGCATATGGAAAAGTACATCAGCAGCGTTTCCTTCCAGCTTGCAGGGGGCTCCGACTGGAATGCCATCATCCCCTTTGCACCGGCGAACAGCCCGGAAAAATCCTTCCAGCTGGAACGCCCCACCTGGTACGACTATTACGACCTGATCAATTCCAGCTATTGCTTCGGCAGTTTTGAACCGCTGAACCTGTCCTCCGGCGGGGAAAACGCCGTATTCTACCTGGACAGCGCCATCCGGGAAAGCGCCGAGCTCAACGACCTGAGTATGGTCATTTCCTTCTACAATTATTATACCGGCGTATTTGGCAGCAATCTGGACAAGCCGGTGGTCCTGCTCCGCACCAACGAGGACGGCGAGAGCACCATCCTCTCCGGCGTCGGCGGGCAAAGCGCGGCGATCTCCCTCTCGATGTACACGCCGGATGCATGTCAGACCATGTCCCGCACCCTATACCATGCCTTCTTCGACAGCAAGGTCCATGCGCGCAACCTGCATTACCAACCGAACGAATGGCTGTATCGCGGCCTGGGCGACCGGTATGTAAACGCCTCCGCAGAGGCGCTCCCCCAGGAGCTGAAGGACCTCTACGGCATCCAGGTGCAGGACGATCTCAATACCCGCTACATGAAATATCTGTTTATCTCCTTGAAAGACCCCGTCATGGCCTCCCTTTCCTCCGATATGGAGGGGTCCATGGCGGCCGGTCAGGAGGACTTCTATTTCAATGTGAAGGTTCCGCTGATTCTGGAGACCATCGAGAGCTTCACCAGCCAAAAGCAGGAAAACGCACTGCTCCACTACCTGATGGAGCAACCCCAGCGGCAGGATGTGAACATCTCCCGCCTGATGCAGGACCTGCTGGGCGACAACGAGGAGATGGTGCGCGCCTACTTCTCCGGGACCTCCTTTATCCCCAATTACTGGAACCTATCCGCACAGAACTGGAGCGCAGAAGACACGGTCAACCTTCTGGCCGGCTATGAAGATACCCTCTCCACCCTGTTCGATCAGCAGTATGTCCTTTACCCCTATGACCCGGTGTTCCTCATCAAGACCGACCGGTTGAACCAGGAGATCGAAGAGCGCGATCTGTCGTTCGCCACGCCGGAAGTGGAGCAGCTGGTCAAGGATTACTCCGAAACCCTGTACCTGCTCCTGATGCAGAACGCCCTGCGCGCCGACCTCTGCGGCATCGACGACCCGGGCGCGGCAGGCGTGAAAACCGAACTCAATTCCCAGGAAAACGGCCAGATCTGGGCTGATTATGTAGCCTCCGTCGGCATGGAGGAATTGGTTTGAGCTGACAAAACATCGCCATCCGATGTTTGCAGATAGTTACAAATGAAGCCCTCAAGTTTCCCCTTGGGGCACAATAACATGAAACGGAAAGGAGCGTGCATAACCTATCGGGAATGTATCCAGCATCTTTAAATACTTTTGCACCCCGCTTGGACGGGCATGCAAAAAAAGGAGAGAAGTATGAAAAGGAAAAATTTGAAAAAAGCAGTCTCGTTTATGCTGGCGACGCTCATGGCAGCTTCGGCCATGACCCAGGCATTGGCTGTCCGTGAAAATCCGCCTTCTAATGCCCATATCGACAGCAGCTGGACCATGTACCTGGTCCCGAACGCACACATCGATACCGCATGGCAGTGGCCCTATGAGGACACCGCGCGCGATGTCATCAGTGATACGTTCAGCCGCGCAATCACAAACCTGAAGAGCAATGAGAACTACAAGTTCACCATGTCCGCTTCGAAGCACTATGAGTGGACCAAGGAATACTATCCGGAGATGTATGAGGACGTCAAGGAGCTCATCGCCAACGGGCAGTGGGACAACCCCGGCGGCCAGGTGGTCGAGCCGGACCTGAACCTCCCCAGCGGCGAAGCTTTGGTCCGCCAAAGCTTGGAAGGCCAGCGCTTCTTCGAGAGGGAATTCAACCAGATGAGTACGGTCGGCTATGTGCCGGATACATTCGGCTTTAACGGGCAGTTCCCGCAGATCCTGAAGAAGGCCGGCATGGACAACTTCGTCACCACGAAGCTCAACTGGCAGCAGCAGAACACCGAGCGCGATTCCGACATCTTCAAGTGGAAAGCCATCGACGGCAGCGAAGTCCTGGCCTATGCACCGATGAAGGACTATGTCAACATCTACAGCGACAGCCAGATCGTCAACGCCCTCAAGCGCAACGAGCAGACCGGCAAAGAGACCGGCGTGAAAAAAGCGCTCGGCATGATGGGCAGCGGCGACCATGGCGGCGGCCCCAATTCCGGCCAGTATGCAAGGGTTCTCCAGCAGGACGGCTCGGACGCTGTGCAGGGCGCAAATGTCGAGATGGCAACCATCACAGAGTATTTCAACAGCGTCCGCGAGACGGAAGACCTGAGCAAGGTCCGCACGGTGGAAGGCGAAATGTACTTTGAAAACCACCGCGGCACCTACACCTCCTGGGCGCGCGTCAAAGAGTACAACCGCAAAAACGAGATCCTTGCCGAAAAAGCGGAGAAGGCCGGCACCCTGGGCAATTGGCTCGGCGTCCTGCCGAACGCGGGCAGCGAGGACATCAGCAAAGCGTGGGACAAGATCCTCATCAACCAGTTCCACGACGTGCTTCCGGGTTCCTCCATCCCGTATCAGTATGAGGTCACCTACAACAACCAGGAATTGGCCAAGAACCTGCTCAACAATGTCCAGAACGACGGCCTGCAGGCCATCGCTTATAAGGCGGACACCAATGTCGACGGCACGCCGGTCCTGGTGTTCAACCCGCTCTCTTGGGAGCGCAGCGATATGGTCGAGACCACTGTGCGCTTCACGGACGCCGTTCCGGAGCAGATCGCCGTCTATGACGGGGACACCCTGGTTCCCTCGACCGTGACCGCCCGCGACGAAGAGAAGAAGACCGCCACCATCCGCTTCCAGGCGAATGCGCTGCCGTCCGTAGGCTTTAAGATCTTCACGGTCAAGGCTGGCGACGGCACGGTGGAAACCAACCTCAGCGTCGAGGAAAACGACAGCCTCTTTGTGATGGAAAACGAGTTCCTGAAGGTCGAAATCGACAAGGAAACCGGCAACATCGCACAGGTCTATAATAAGAAGGACAACAACCGCCCGGTCTTTGCCGACGGCTACCAGGGCAACGAGATCCACATTTATAAGGATACCGGCGGCAGTTCCTATCCCGCATGGGATCTGGTCATGGATGAAATGAACGCCGACCCGGTCGCCATCCTGAACGATACGCCGGAAGCGATTGAAATCATCGAAAACAGCCCGGACCGCGTCGTTGTGCGCGTCTCCAGAAGCTGGTCAAACTCCTCGATGTACCAGGATATTACGTTGTATCCGGACAGCGACCGCGTGGACGTCAAGATGCATGTCAACTGGAACGAAGACCAACGCATGATAAAGATCTCCTTCCCGTTCGCGGCGGAATCCGACCATGCAACCTATGAGATCGCCTATGGCGCCCTGGAACGTCCGACCACGCGCGACAACAGCATCGACAACGCAAAGTTCGAGGTCTCCGGCCACAAGTGGGCCGACGTCACCGACGACAGCGGCGAATTCGGCGCCAGCATCCTGAACGACTCGAAGTATGGCTGGGACGCTATCCAGCTCAAGGACGAGGAAGGCAATGTGGAGGCCACCCGCCTGCGCCTGACCGCCCTGCGCTCCCCGATGGGCGCTCCTGTCCGCTGCAGCGGTTGGGACCCCTCTCCTTATTACATTGATAAGACCACGCACGACTTTACGTATTCCATCTATCCGCACGCCGGCACCTGGCAGGAGGCAAACTCCGTGCAGAAGGCCGCCGAGCTGAACTATAAGGCGGAAGCCGTCCAGTCCGAACGTCACGACGGCGACCTGGGCACGGCATATTCCTTCGCCACCTCCAGCGCGGACAACGTGCCGATCAGCGTGATCAAGACGCCGGCCGACGACCCGGATGCGAAGGACAAGCTGATCGTCCGTGTCTATGAGTCCGACGGCCAGGAAAACACCGACGTGACCCTGACGCTCCCCTCCAATGTGAAATCCGCCAAGGAAGTCAACCTGTTGGAGAAGGACGACGAGGACCTGAATAAGGAAATCACCGTCGACGGCAACCAGATCCACTTCTCCATGGGCAAATATGAGATCACCACGATCGCCCTGGAAGTCGAGCCGTATGGCGGCGAAGACGTGGAACTGAAGTCCGCCCCGGTGGACCTGTTCGATTATTACAATGTCGATGCGGTCAGCTTCAACGAGGACCGCAAGGACGGCGACTATGACGGCGAAGGCAACACGATCCCGGCAGAGCTCTGGAAAGATTCCATCACCTTTGAGGGAGTCAACTTCGATCTTGGCCCGACGGTCGACGGCTACGACAACGTGGTCGAAGCAAAAGGCCAGACCATCGCGCTGCCCGAAGGCAACTACAAATATGTCTACCTGCTGGGCGCCGCTGTCGGCGACGGCGAAAAGAGCGGCGTGTTCACCGTCAACTATGCGGACGGCGAACAGACCAACAAGGAAATCAAGTTCGCGGATTGGGATTCCGAACTCTCCGGTTGGGACCGCTTCAGCAACACCGACATCCGTCCCTATGTGCGCGACCAGGTGGGTTACTTCTTCACCCACTTCCACAACGGCACGAAGGACCGCATGACGGTTGACAATTACCAGTTTATCTATGCCATCCCGGTCGATCCGGAAAAGGGCCTGGAATCCATCCAGCTTCCGGACGCCCCTGGCATCAAGATCACGGCGATCTCCGTGGCAGACAGCGACTATCTGCGCGTCGCGCAGGAGCCCACCACGCAGGAGACGGTCATGCTGCCCGCGATTGAGAATGTGCGCGCAGAGCTCGTCACCGGCGAGGGCGCGTTGGGCGACAAGGCGACGGTCACATGGGATGCCGCCGACAACATCGCTACCTACCGCATTTACCGCGGCACCAGCGAGGACTTCACCGTAGAGACCGGCACCCTGGCCGGGACCGTGGACGGCCGCAAGACCTCCTTCACCGACACCCTGCCCGCCAACGGCGAGTATGTGTACAAGGTTGTCGCGACCGACAACAACAGCAATTTGACCGAGCTCTCCGCCCCGTCCAACATTATTGAGGGCGGCTTGGACAACGCATTCCTCTCTGTTCCGCAGGATAAGATCACCGCTCCCGGCGGATACAACAACGAGGAGCCCTACAGAGCTTGCGACGGCAACACCTCCACCAAGTGGTGCTACCGCCAGGATGGTATTTACCTGCAGGTCGATCTCGGCGAAGGCAACAGCTGGACCATCGACAAGTTCACGCTCGTCAATGCCGGCAGCGAAAACCCGAACTACATCACCCGCGATTTCCGCATCCTGACCAGTGACAACGGCACCGACTGGACCGAGCAGGTCAAAGTCACCGGGAATACGGAAAACGTGGTGGAGATCGTGCTGGACGAACCCGTCACCGCCCGCTATTACAAGCTGATCCCGGATTATGCCGGCCAGACTGGTTCCGACGCAAACTGCCCGAGAATCTATGAATTCCAGGCATGGGGCCGTTCGAGCGAGGCGCTGGCTCCCTCTGCGCAGGATGTCGGCATCAGCCTTTATAAAGACCCGGACGACGCCTCTAAGGTCGTCATGGATGGCACTTATACCTATGTAAACGCCACTTTGTCCGGCAAAGAGGGCGACTCCAAGCTCCAGTGGTATCAGAGCACGGACGGAGAGACCTTCACCCCGATCGAAGGCGCAACCGGCCTGAGCTATACCATGGACAAAGCGGACGCTTTGGCATTGGCGGCCATCAAGTTCGAAGTCATCCCGGTCGATAAGAACGGGGTGGCAGGCGAAGCAGTCAGCAGCTCCGTCGTCATCAACAGCGACAGCAATGTCCTGGTTGGAAAGCCTGTGGAAGCCGACAAACAGTTCAACGCTTCCGAGGCCGGTTCCATGCTGACCGACGGCGACCTCCTGACCAAGTGGTGCGCGGACGGCGTCTCCGAAGAGGACCCGCGCGTGGCCATCATCGACATGAACGGCGTGTATGATCTGAGCAAGATCACACTGCGCCATGCAACCGCCGCCTATGACGAGAAGGTCCCGGGCGCGGACGAAAGAGACCGCTTCAAGGAGTATAACACACGGAAGTACAACCTCTATGTCAGCATGGACGGCAAAGAGTGGACGCAAATCACCGCTGGGGAAAATCCGGACGGCGTTGGCGTCACAGAGCATACGTATAACAGCGGCGAGGCCGTTGGCCGTTATCTCAAGGTCGAAGTGACCCAGGGCGTCGCATTGAACGACGATGGCAGCCCGTACGACGGCAACAGCTGCGTCCGCCTGTACGAAGTGATCGGCGCCGGTACCATCCTCGACTTTGCCGACAAGCAGACCGAGGATGCAGAGGAAGACATCGACATCACGGACGTCGTGCCGGAGAATGTGAAGGTTGTCAATGCGACTGCGGACCGCGTTCCGGTGGCCGGCGATACGATCGAGGCATCCTTCGATGTGGCTGAGGAATACAAAGATTACGCCCGCTTCCGCTGGCTGGTCGCGGATTCCGAAGACGGCCCGTTCTCCCCGATCGAGGACTCCTATTCCTCCAACATGCTGGTAACGGAAGACCTCGCTGGCAAGTGGGTCCGCGTCTCCGTGCGCATCGACAAGGGCGTGACCATCTACAGCAGCCCGTTCGAAATTTCCGACGACATGAGCCCGGTTGAGCGCAACCTCACCGTGAGCTTCCCGGCTGGCGATGTAGAGATCAGTGCGGACGGCATTGACATCGGATTTGCAAACCTCACCGGCCTGCTCAAGGCAGAGGTGCTCTCCGATTCCCCGATCCAGCTGACCTTCACCCCGGTTGCAGACGGCAGGGAATTCGCTTCGATTACGGCAAATGGCGAGGAAATCCCGTTTGACGAGGATACCGACACCTACTCCTACACCTTTGAAGGGACGATGAGCCGCTTCGACACGGAGATGGAATTCTCCTTCACCGTCGTGGATAAGCTCGTCCTCCGCTCCACCATCGAAGCTGCAAACGATCTCGTCGGCAGCGACGAATACAACGACGCGGTAGGAGCCGTCCAGAAGAAGTTTGACAAAGCGCTCGAAACCGCGCAGGCAGTAGAAGCCGACAAGACAGCAACGCAGGACGAAATCGACGAAGCTTGGGCCGAATTGCTCAAGGCGATTCAGATGTTGAGCTTCAAGGAGGGCGATGTTTCCGCACTCCAGGCTCTGATCGACCTGCTCGCCGGCTTGAATGCAGACGACTATACCACCGACAGCTGGGCCAACTTCTCCGAGAAGTATCAGAACGCCGTAGATGTGGTGAACGACAGCAACCCGCTGGAAGTCGATGTCATCAAGGCGACGGACGAACTGAACGAGGCTGTTGAACAGCTCGTGCGCTTGGCAAGCAAGGAATCCCTGAGCGCTGCCATTGCGAAGGCACGGTCTATCGAAGAGGTACTCGACCAGTATATCGAAGCTGGCAAGGCAGAATTCCTGGAAGCCCTGGCCAACGCACAGACGGTCATGGACAACCGCGACGCGAGCCAGCAGGCTGTGGACGACGCAGAATCCGCATTGGTCGAAGCGATGTCCGCATTGCGCAAAATCCCCAACAAGGACGTCCTGAAAGAACTCCTCTATCAGGCGACCAGTATTGACCGCAGCAAGTACACGCGTGCAAGCCTCGCTGTTCTGGACGCTGCTATCACGCTGGGCAACAAGGCCATGGCGAACGATAACATCGGCCAGGAAGAAGTGGATTCTGTGGTGAAGACGCTCAAGAAGGCGCAGGCTGGCCTTGAGACAGTTTCCAACAGCTCCTCCGGCGGCAGCCACAAGGGTTCTGGTTCCTCCAGCTCCTCCGGCAAGACCTCCGGTGAAGGCACTGCAGTGGCCGTACCTTCCGCAGTTGTTGCAGCAGCGCAGGGCGTTGCCGCACAGCAGGCATATGTCCGCAGCGACACCACGCTGCCGTTTACCCTGAAGCACGGCCAGGCCTACTGCTTCAAGATGACGGCTGTGGGCACTGAGGCTGTTCCGAGCTTCACGGTCGGCAACGGCGATGTGCTCAAGACCCAGTTTGTGGCAAAGGTTGGCAACGACTACTACTTCAGAGTCTATGCGATCGGTACGCCGGGCCAGAGCACGGGTGTTTACACCACCCTGCCGGGCCAGAACGCGCAGAGACAGTGCGTTGTAACCATTGGCTAAAGCCACTCGCAAGAAACAGGCAACCGGCCATTTGGCCCACCTTTCCATGTAACTCTTTTTTCGCTGTGTCGGATTTTCATCCGGCACAGCGATTTTTTATTATGGAAAGACCTTGAATCTATCCAGATTCCTTTCCTTTTGTCTTCGGACGAAATTTCTTCTTTATTTAAAGGAAAAACGTGGGCCTAAACCAGCAGAAAATCCTTTTTCTTTTCTGTTGCCACGAATTGTCTATTCAAGCGCTAGCAAACCCGGCATTTCATATCCATTTTGTAGCATTAATTTATAAAATAAATAGTTTCACACCGATTGAAAACACAAAATAAATACCAATTTTCCCAAAATTATTCCTAAAAACTTGATGCTATCTGTTATAAAATAAGTGAGTATACAGATTCATTTTATCCTTTCGGATCAGGAAATAAAACATGGAGAGATAGGAGGAATCGCTCTTGAACGCAAAAGCTATGAACCGTTGGCTTCCGTTTTTTATGGCCTTTCTCCTTTGCGTAAATATGCTTACAGCATGCAGTGCCAATGGAGAGACCGATCCCTATCGAACGGTTGGCGAGATTGCCGGCCGGCCGGTGGCCTTAGGGGAACTACAACTATTTGTAGACGATGTCCGCCAGCAAACCAACAGCTATTTTAAGAGGACTTACCAGCTCGATTCTATTACGGACGCGGAATGGAAACAGGACTTCGGGGGTGAATCCCCGGTCGATTACGCCATCCAGCTGGCCATGGAGGAGCTGGTTCCCTATAAGGTGGTCGAGCAGAAACTGGTAGAGCTCGGCAGCCAGCAGGATTTCTCCTACGAAGCCTTTGTAAACCGTTGGAATCAGGAGAACGAGGACCGGCAGCAAAAGCAAGCGGCCGGTGAAGTCATTTACGGCCCGGTGCAGTATACCGAACGTGTCTACTACGATTATGTCAACGAGGCCTATCGCGAAGAGTTGGAGGCGCAGCTTTATACGGAACCGACGGAGGAAGAACTCCGGGCCTTCTACGACCAGAACACCGACCTGTATCAGGAGTTTGGCAGCGTTACCATGCAGTGTATCGTTCTGCCGCAGGATATATTTTCCCAGGAACAGGCGGAAGCCGCGCGCAATGCCATTGCGGAGGCAATGGGACAGGGGGCTACCTATGCAGACGCTGCTTCGCAAGCCGGCATTTCTGAATATACCCAGGAGCGCACCTTTACCGCAGACGACCTCACCAGTCCGGATGTGAGCGCTTTCCCGGATGTGGAAGACGCCGTCTACGACCTCCAGGAGGGGGAAACCTCTGCCTTAATCCAAAATGGGGATCTGCAATGGCTGTTCTTCTACTGTACGGCCCGTGAAGAAGGCGGACGGACGCCCTTCGAGGAATGTAAGGACGCCTTAAAGGACATCTATGTGGAGCAGGCCTTTGATATGGATTTGGAGCAGGCACAAGCCTCAGCCCAAATTGTCATATACGATGAAGCACGCGAATGGATTCATTGACCTTTCCGTCTGTTTAGAGAGGAGGGAACATCGCACAGCGGTAAGGCGAAAAAAGAAAGGAAGGAAGATTGACTTATGCAGTTCAAAAAAGGTAGCGCATTTACAAAAGTTCTATCCTTGGCCCTGGCGATCATGGTATCTGCCAGCAGTCTCCTCGGAGGGACTGCTTTCGCCGCAGAAACCTCCGTGCAGGACGCCAGCACTGTAAATACACTCTCTACTGCTGCAAATGCAGAGGAAGAAGAGGATTTTACAGTTGTCGAAAATTATGCGCTGAATGGAACCATGGAAGAGGATACCAACGGCGCGCTGACCTATTGGATGCCAGATCTGAAAGATGGCAGCGATGACAATACCATCGCCAAAGCCACCAGCATCCGGTATGGCGATGTCAACATTGGCAGGCACGACGGTTATTTTGCAGCCATCCGGCCGAACAGCTCCTATGTCCCCTATGAGGCCGCGCTGGAGCAATTGATGGTCCTGCCCAACGGCACATATACCTTGTCCGCCTATGTCTACTCTGTTACGACGGAGGAAGATAAGGAAAACGGCGGCTATGCCAAGATGTATGTCTATGAAGACGATGGTCTGGAAGCCATCGAAGTAGATCTGGAAGCGACCGGCGCATGGACCCAAGTGGTCATCCCGGACGTCACCATTACAAACGGAAAGTGCCGCATCGGTTTCGGCCTGAAATCCGTGGGCTCGGACGAAGGAACCGCGCGCGCCCTGGCGGTCGATAACGTTGTCCTTTCCATCCCGGCCGGTACCATCAACGGCACGGTGACCGATCCCGATGGCGCAACGGTCCCGAACGCCACTGTCAAAGTCAAGGACAGCGCGGAAACCGTCGCATCGATCACAACCGGCAGCGACGGCACTTATGAAATCGACGTACCGGCCGGAGACGACTTCGTCGTCACCGCTGCAAAGGCCGGCTTCCGCTCCGTCTCCGAAGAGGGCGTCACGTTTACAGAGGGCGAGGCCACCACGTTGGACCTCCAGTTCACAGAGATGGTCGAGGAAAACGCCTACTATGTGGACGCAGATTTCGGCGACGACAGCAACGACGGAACCTCCCCGGAACGCGCGTGGAAAACCATTGCCAAGCTGAACGAGACGGTCTTCCAGCCGGGCGACACCATCCTGTTTAAGGCCGGCTGCTCCTGGGAGGGAGAGACCTTCAAGCCCCAGGGCAACGGCGAAGAAGGAAACCCCATCTATGTCGGCAAATACGGCGACGAAGATCTGTATCCGGCCATCCATGCAAACTATGTGCCCGGCACGCCGCTTGCAGAGATGGAAACCAATAATAAGAACGCCCTAGAAATCACCGGGATCAGCTACTGGGAATTCCACGATCTGGAACTGACGAACTACGGCATCTACAACGACGATTCGACTGCCAACGAGCAGAAGGGCCGCCGTGCCGTAACCATCCGATCCAGCGGCGGCACCATGGAGGACATCGTTCTGGATGGCCTCTACATCCATGACGTCAACGGTTGGAACCCCAAGGCCAACGACGACAATGGCGCGGCCATTTCCTTTGGTGCAAATGGTCAGACCTACATCGACGGCCTGACCATCGAGAACTGCCTGATTAAGGACGTCACCCGCGACGGTATCACCGGCGGCGGCTACACGGGCACCCGTCCGTGGGGCTGGAACTCCTGGGATATGCAGAATGGCGTCCCGCTGCGCCATAAGAATGTGGTCATCCGCAACAACGTGCTGGACACCATCGCAGGCGACGGCATTGTGGCAACCGGCACCTATGAGATCCTGGTGGAACACAACCTGGTCACCCATGCCAGCAACAATCCCATCCCGTATCCCAATCAGAGCGGCAACGCAAGAACCAATCTCTCCGCTGCCGTGTGGCCCTTCGATGCGGATAACTCGATCTTCCAGTACAACGAAGTGTGTTACACCGGTGTTCCGAGAGGCACCGAGGTCGCGGACGGCGAAGCGTTCGACTCCGACTATTACTGCGTGAATACCCTGTTCCAGTACAACTACAGCCACGACAATGAGGGCGGCTTCCTGATGATCTGCGGCCCGGCGTATGCGTATTCGGACGGCACGGTAGTCCGCTACAATATCAGCGAAAACGACGGCTCGATGCACGGCAAACGCACCATTTTTGAGATTGGCGGCGGCGGCGGTGTTGACCACAGCTATATCTACAACAACACCATCTACACAAGCGAAGACCACTCCGTATTCTCCGTCATGCGCGGCGAACCGTGGGATGGTAAGCCGAAGGGCACCAATTTCATCAACAACATCTTTGCAATCAACGGTACGGTTGCACAGTTCGGCTTTGCCGGCGATCCGCGCGATAAGGGCAAGGAAGGCGTCGTTACATACAACCACAACCTGTACACCGGCACCCTGTTTGAAGGCACGCTGAAAGACATGCCGGACGACCCGAACGCGGTCTTCGGCGATCCGAAATTTGTCGATCCCGGCAATGCGGGCGACGGTTATGAGAATGCAAAGGCCTACCAGATTCAGGAAGGCTCCGCAGCCATTGGCGCGGGCCTACAGATCGACCAGAGCTGGCTCGGCCAGAAGCTGGATACCGTGTCCTACACCGCCGGCAACGGCTCCACAGCGGAAAACAAGGCGGTCTACTTCCACGTTGACGGGGAAGAGTTCCAGTGGCAGGATCCCAACGGCGGCATCGACTTCTTTGGGAACCCGCTGCCCACGCGGAGCGCTCCGGACATCGGCGCGCATCAGTTCTCCGTAGAACCGCCTGCTCCGGAAGAGCATACATTGACCGTCCGCTTTAACCTCGCTGCACAGATGGTCGGGGAAGGAATGGATATCGATCTGGCAAACAAGTTGGGCATGTACAGCACCCAGGTGATGGGCGAAGATCCCATAACCTTTACCTTTGTCCCAACCGCAGAGGGACGCGAGTTCCGCAGCATCAAGGTCAATGGTGAGCCGGTGGCCTTCGACGAAGATACGGATACGTACAGCTATACCTATGAAGGTACCATGGCAAACCAGGACACAGAGCTGGTCTTCGAGTTTGAGGTGGTTTCCAAGCTGACGCTCGTAGCTGCCATCGAAGAAGCGGAAGCGCTTGTCGGCGGCGAGGAATACAACACTGTCATTGCTTCCGTCCGTGAACGCTTTGATAAAGCCCTGGAAAATGCAAAATCCGTGCGGGACGACAATCAGTCTACGCAGCAGGAAATCGACGATGCAAGAAACGAACTCCTGGAGGTCATCCCGCTGTTAAGCCTCACCGCGGGCGACACAACCGCGCTGGAAAGCTTGCTGGCGGTTGTCGGACAGCTGGACGAGGCGGATTACACCACCTCCAGCTGGGCAGCTCTTCAGGAAAAAGTGAGCGCGGCAGAAGCGGTCGTTGAAGAGGAAGAACCCTTGAAGACGGAAGTCGACGAAGCGTACGAAGCGCTTTACGATGCACTGACCGCTTTGGAATATCGCGCAGATACCAGCTCTCTGGAAGCATTGGTTGCGCGCGCTTTGGAAATTGATGCGGTATTGGATACCGAATATCTGGAAGCCGGTCAGGAAGAATTTAAGGAAGCTCTTGCTGCCGCGCAGGACGTCCTGGCAAACGTAGATGCAACCCAGGAGGAAGTTGAAGACGCGGCCAGCGCGCTCAACCAGGCAATGGCGAACCTTCGCAAGATCCCGGATAAGAGCGCCCTGGAAGCTCTTGTTCAGGAACTGAGCGCGATCTCCGGCGATGACTATACGGCGCAGAGCTATGCAGCGCTTCGTGCTTCCCTGAATATTGCAATGCAGGTTCTGGAAGACCCGAACGCCACACAGGAAGAGGTCGACTCCGCTATTGACGCCTGCAACGACGCCAAGGAGAAGTTGACGGAAGTCCATCACAGCTCCAACAGTGGCAGCGGTTCCAGCTCTTCTGGTTCCAGCAGCTCCTCCGGCAAGGTATCCGGCGAAGGAACCTCGGTGGTTGTACCTTCTGCTGTTGTCGCAGCGGCCCAGAACGTTTCCACACAGGCGTATGTCCGCAGCGACACGACGGTAAACTTCACCTTGATGCACGGCCAGGCCTATTGCTTCAAGATGACGGTCGTCAACGGCAACAACTTGACGCCGAGCTTCACCGTCGGCAACGGCGATGTGTTGAAGACGCAGTTCGTGGCACAGATCGGCAATGACTACTACTACAGAGTCTATGCGACCGGCACACCGGGCGAGAGCACAGGCGTCTACACAACCCTGCCGGGCAATGCAGCCGTGAAACATTGCACGGTTACGATTGCATAATCGTGGACTAGACATGGAAATAAAAGGGAAGGCTCCTTCCCGATAAACAGAGTGGCCCCATCCTGGGAATCTCCAGGATGGGGCCACTCTGTATGGTATTCTTCTAGTTCTCAAAGGAAGAACTGTCCTTCTCTTTTATAAAGCAGCAGGTCCTCTCCTGGTTTTTCCCAGGGAGAGGACCTGTTCGATTTGCGGCCAAAATACTCTCTAAGGCCATCCCGACCAACGGAGCAGGGACGGTTCTATGGACCCTATTCTACCTGTAAATCCAGATATTTTGCAGCCACTTCTTGATACAGCTTTTGGTAGGCAGCCTCATCCGCCTCTGCCGCCCGGAAGTTTTGGGTGGACAAGCCGCTTTCTTCTGGTAGAACCGGATAACGCGAACGGTCTAAAAATGTTAAAGAATAGCTCGGTTCTTCCGAATCGCTTCGATTTGCGCTATCCACCAAGAAAAAGATGTATTCCTTTCCCACTTCACAGGGCATATAATTGCCGTAATGGACGAGCACATCTTCCCCTTCGGTTTGCTTCACATAATACTTCTCACAGATAGGAACAATACTTCCTTCGGACAGATCGCCCTGATATACCTCATTGATTCGGAGCAGCGTCTCTGTATAGATGTAGGGAAAATCCTGCGGGTCCTCCTGAATGGTCTTTTGCTCCGAACCATCGAGAACCGTTCCCCGCACAATATACGTACAATGTTCTTCCAACCCTTGCAGTGTATCTGGATAATAGAGAAGCAGGCAGTCCGCCTGGTTGGTTTTCATCTGTGACAGCTGTTCCTTTTGATCGGTCTGCAAGGAGGGACGGTCTGTATCGAGCGAGCTGTTTAAATCCACAGGGTAGCTTTGAGAAGTATCCTTACAACCTGCTAATACAAGCAGGAGCATCACTGCTAAACTTTGCATAATCTTTTTCGTACGCATTCCTCCCTATCTAATGCCTCAGCCGTATTTCTCCATTACCTCCTTTAGAAGATGTTTGTATATGGTCGCATCTTCATCATCCAAATCCAATTCTTCATTGCTCATTTTATCAATGGACATGGTCCCATACGACTGTGGAAGAACGGGATACCTTGATCGTTCAAAATAGGAAACTGAATATTTGCCTTCCCATACGGTATCCTCTGGGCAATCTCTCAAAAAGAAGATATATTCCTCTCCAACGGTTGATGGCATATAATTTCCACAATGTAAGATTCCCGTGTTATTCCCGCTGTCGATCTTCATATATTTTTCACATATGTCGATGCACTCCCCCTCTTTAAAATCCCCTTTATAAGTTTGCGTAATTTGTAACGGGGTCACTGTAGTAAACGACATGAGGAGGTCGTCCGAACCCTCTGCATAAATGGGAATGGATTCAGATCCGTCTAAAACGATACCCTTGACAATATAATCGGAGTATGTTTCTAAATCTTCTAAATTGTCTGGATTGACCGACAATAAAGATTCTACTTTCATTGTTTTTACAGGGTGCCCCTCTGTCGCTACGGCCTGTCTATTGTCAAGCTCTTTTTCAGTTTCACGGAAGCATGTCATTCCTGACCCTATTAAAAAACTACAAAGGAGAAGTCCACAACATAAGAGTTTTATTCCTTTTTTCATTTCTATCCCCTCATCCTTTCATAGGGTGGTGATCCCTTTCGAATGGTTTGAAAAAATTCGCACATAGTCTTCATTAATTAACAACGAAAGAATCATTCACAGGTGGACATCTTCAAAAATTTTCCCATAAAAAATCCCATCTTGCTGAAAACACGCTCTGAAAGATGGGATTTTTGTTCTATTCGTATTTTTACTACCTGCAATGGAACGCGTCCTTGAGGAACGCTGCACCAATCAGCCCCGCATCGTTGCCAAGCTCTGCAATGCGGACGACGGTGTTTTTATCCGCAAAACGGGAAAATGCATACTGCTCGATATAGCGGTTGATCGGCTTCAGCAGCGTATCCCCCTCCTTGGAAAGCCCGCCGCCGATACAAATGATCTCCGGCTGGAAGATGTTGACGATATTCACAATCCCTTCCGCAAGGCACTCCGTATAAATTTCCACCACGCGGCTCCCCTCGGCATCCCCCTGGCGCATCGCGTCAAACGCCGTACGGCCGCTTACCCGATTGAGGTCGCCGTCCACCAGCTTCCACATCATACTGTCTCGATTGCTCTCCATGTGCCGCTTGGTCATGCGGATCAGGCCGGTTGCAGACGCATAGGCTTCCAAGCATCCACGGCGCCCGCAGGTGCAAAGCTCGCCATCTTTCACCAGCAGGCTATGGCCGAACTCTGCGCCGCCGTATGCAAACCCTGTGTATAGTTTGGAATGAATAATAATGCCCGATCCAAGGCCAGTCCCCAGGGTAATGGCAATCATGTGCTCGCTGCCGCGCCCAGCGCCCGCTTTAAATTCCCCAAATGCGGCTGCGTCCGCATCGTTGGCCATCCAAACCGGCAACCCCTCCAACTGTTGGGAAAGTTTTTCTCCCAACGGCTCGTGGTAAAACTCCAAATTATTGGAGTAGACGACCACGCCGTGATGGTAGTCGATCATACCTGGGCACCCCAAACCGACATACTCCAATTCCTTCAACGAAATCCCTGCTTGTGCCGCTGCTTCCTTCAAGGCGGCCGCCATGTCCTCTACAATCGCGTCACACGGACGTGGCAAAGCGGTCTTCCGCTTTGCAGAAGCGACGATAACAAAATGTTCGTCCACGATTCCTGCTACAATGTTGGTCCCACCAAGATCAATTCCTGCGTAATATTTCATACGATCGCCTCTTTTCTAAACTAAGTTCTCTCACGCTATACGCGCATCGAAAGACATTGGGCCTGGCCATTCAGCGTATAGGCCCCCAAGCCTGCCGGAAGAAAAACCGTATCCCCTTTTTTCAGGGACAGCTCGGTTTCCCCAGCGTGCAGGGCAAGCGTTCCCTCCGCGCAGAAAATCCCTTCAAAGGAACCGTCGCCCACCATTCGCTGCGTCTCCCCCGAGAGGGAAATCCGGTCCGTGTGAAAATACGGGCAGTCCGCCAATGTTTGCACCCCCGCCCCGCCCTCTTCACGGATCGGATATTGGGACTCCTCTGGGTGATATGGCTCCAGGTTGGTCACGTCCAGGGCCTTGTCGATATGCAGCGCACGCGGGTTCCCGTTGGCGTCCTTCCGGCCATAATCGTAAACCCGGTAGGTGGTATTGGAATTCTGCTGGATCTCCGCAATAACAATGCCCTTTCCAATCGCATGGAGCGTACCGGACTGGATGAAAAAGACGTCGCCTTTATGTACCTCGACTTCGTTTACCAGTTCCATAAGGGTATTCTCTTCAATATGAGCCCGGAACTCCTCCTTGGTGACCGGCCTTTTAAACCCATACACCAGTTTTGCGCCGGGCTGACAGTCCAAAACCACCCACATCTCGGTCTTTCCATATTCCCCTTCGACGCGCAATGCATATGCATCGTCCGGATGGACCTGCACGGACAGGTTATCCTTCGCGTCGATCAATTTGAATAAGATGGGAAATGCTGGAAATGCCTGCGCGCGCGTCCCAGCCGCTTCCGGGAATGTTTTTACATAATCTGCTAGGGACATCCCCGCATAGGGGCCGTTTTCGATGAAGGAACTGCCGTCCTTATGGCAACTCAGTTCCCAACTTTCCGCCAACGGGGTCATGTCCGTCTGCTTATGATAGTCCTTTTTTAAGCGGTCCCCACCCCAAAGGTTGTCTTTAAAGGCAGGACGGAGCCGCAACGGATAACGATTCATATGTACTCTCCTCAATCCAATTGGATACTTCGATAAAATTTTTCCAAAACCAACGCGATCGCGCCAAGCGCACACTGGTTTTCATGAAAACTGCATTCCACAACGTTCATGCATTTGACAAATTTTTCACGCTGCCGCTGCTTTGCCTTCTCCACCACGATTTTGGCAAAGTAGGCATATTTCGAGATCATCCCGCCCGACAGTACGATCATTTCCGGGGAGAAGAGGGTGGCAATGTTGCGGATCCCGACCACCAAATAATCCGCCATGCGGTCCAGAGCGTCCCGGCAGAGGGTATCCCCCTCCCCGGCCGCCTGCATGATCTGTTTCAAGGTGATCGCGTCATAATCTTCTACCACAGACAGCGTGGATTTTTGGCCCATCTTTAGGCCGGTGGAAACCTCCCGGATCAAGCGCTGCTCGTTCACCAGCGTCTCTAGGCATCCATAATTCCCACAGGAACATTTCGCACCGTGTATATCCACAATCGTATGGCCGACCTCTCCCGCGCCGCCACGAAAGCCGCGGAACACTTCGCCGTCCACCAAGAGCGCCCCGCCTACACCGGCCCGGTTAATCAGGAAGCCAAAGGCGCTCCTGCACCCGTCCGCCTTCCCAAACCAATATTCCGCCATAGCCGCCCCGACGGAATCTTTATCGAAGATGGCCGGGTAGCCGGTTTGCTCCTGTATGGAATCGCGGATGGGAACATCCCCCCAATCCGGGAAATTGGGCGGGCTTTGCATGATCCCGCGCTCTGGGTCGCAGGGCCCTGCGGACACAATCCCCACCCCGATAACCTTCTGCGGGTCAATCCCAATGGCCTGAATGGAGGTTTTAATCATGTGGGCCATCTCTGCCAGCACAACGTCCGGCCCCCGGTCCAACGGCGTTTCCCGGGCGCATTCATAGATGATCTGGGCCTTGAAATTGGTGATGACCAGCTTCATCTGCTTCGTTGTCAAATCAATCCCCACCGCATACCGGCAATCCGCGTTGATCCCCAACAGCGTGGGCCGCCGGCCGCCGACCGATTCCCCGGCCCCCACCTCGACGACCAACCCATTGGCCAAGAGCTTTGAGGTAATATTGGAAACCGCCGCCACGGTCAATCCGCCGAATTCTGCAATATCCCGCCGGGATGCCGGCTCGTTGCGCCGGATATAATCGAAAATGACCTGTAGGTTTGTGGCCCGCATGGTTTCGCTGTTGATATTGCCGAGCATGTTGGATTCCCCCTGTCGGATAGATAATTTGCCCTTTACACATGAACGCGGCGGACTGTTCCCAGCCCCCCGCGTTGATAAAACATGTTTCCGCGGCCACGCCGGGATTGGACATTTCGCCGTACATCCAGCCTTGCTGGAACGCCAACCGGCCGCACGCACATCCGTGCCATGCGACCGGCTGCCTTTTTCCGATATTTGATCCTACAATGAAAGGATTGCTTTATCCTTTCCGATACCTCTTCTGTCCGGGGACATTCCCCTCCAGACAGACCGTTTATGCAACTGTTACCGCACAGTGTTTCACCGGGGCATTGCCCGCCAATGCTGTGTAAACGCCCGTGCTCTGGCCCGGCGTGCCGGTCGCATAGACTCTGTAGTAGTAGTCGTTTCCGACCTGCGCCACAAACTGGGTCTTGAGGACGTCGCCGTTTCCGACCGTAAAGTTCGGAGCCGCGCCATTCCCGTTGACCACAGTCATCTTGAAGCAGTACGCCTGGCCGTGTTTCAGCGTGAAATTCACCGTGGTATCGCTGCGCACATAGGCGCTCGCTGCGGCGACCTTCTGGCCAGCCACCACAATACCGGAATTGCCATAGGAACGATCCGGGACAGTTGCCGTACTGCCGGAGCCGCCCTTGGATGGACGGTCCTCTGTGGAGCCGCCTGCTTCAACAAGCTTTGCCTGTGCAACGCGGGCATTGTTCACCGCATTGTCCACCACGGCCTGCTGGCTCTCGTCCAGGGTCTCATCTGCAAGGAGCAGTTCCATGTTCTTGATGGCGGTTGCGACAAGCGCATAACTCTGCGCGGTGTAATCCGCCGGGTCGAGCGCCTGGAGTTCCTTGAGCAGCTCTTCCAGCTCGCTCTTATCCGCCTTCTTGCGGAGATCCGCCATCGCCTTGACCAGCGCCTGGGCCGCTGCGTCGATGTCCGCCTGTGCGGAATCCTTCGTCAAAGCCTTGGCGTTTTCCAGCGCCTCCTCGAATGCTGCAAAAGCAGCCTCGTCCGGCACATATTTTTCCTCCAATACGGGGGCGATCTCCTCTGCCTTCTCAATCAGGAGTTGCAGCTGGCTGAAATCTGCAACCTGTACGAGGTTGGTGAGCGCCTCATACAGATCCTTTTCGGCCTCTTCCACATCCGCCTTGAGCGGCTCTTCTTCGCTTACCACAGCTTCCGCCGCTGCAACCGCCTCTTCCAGCGCCGCCCAGCTGTCCGCTGTGAAGTCCTCTTCCGCGAGGCTGCCTGCAACTTCGAGAAGCGATTCCAGTACGGTGGTGTCGCCCAGCTCAAAGCTCAACAGATGTATGGCATCCAACAGTTCGCTCCAAGCATTGTCGATCTCTTCCTGCGTGGCATCCAACTTGCCGTTGACTTCCTCGGCCGCTGCCAAAGCGTCCTCAAACTTCTCCTGGACGGACGGCACTACGCCTTCCAGCTCGCCATTGTCCACCAGGGCCTGGGCCGTATCAATGACCTTTTGCAAGAGGGACTTGTCAACAACGGTAAATACAAAGTTCAAGTTGGCATCTTTTGTGCCCATCGTATAGGTGTACGTGAAGGATTCCGGATCGGTGAGTTCCAAAGCCTCCCCATTCAGGGTAACACCTGCAAAGGCCCTGCCCTCCACGGCCGGGGTAAAGGTCAATTCCACTTCCGTATCCGTCTCAGCTTCGCCGCGGTACTGGCCGATCTTGTCGGCGATGGTCTGCGGTTCGCCGTCTACGCACAGGCTGGCGTCGCGGCCGCTGTACTGTACGGCGAGGTCATAGGTGCCGCTGACGCCGCCCTGGCCCTCTGTGAAATCAAAGTAGTCGATGTTTGCAACATACGCTTTATCCGGTGTGCCGACCAACTTAATATAGAGGTCGTGCGAACCGGTGATCGGCGGTTCGATGTCCGTCTCCGTGAGCACATAGGTGCTCCAACCGCTCTGCGCAGTGTTGTGGGTCTCCAGCTCGGCCACCGGCTCGCCGTCCATGGAATCCAGGAAGAACTGGATACGTCCGTCGTCAGAGGCATCGCTGCCCTGGCTGGAATAGCTCATCACAACATGGACCGCACCGTTTTCGCCGAAGTTTACGTTGTTGTACACTGCATAACAGCCGTTCTTGCCGCCGCCGATGTTTCCGCCGCCGCTGCGGTTGCTGTCGACGTCTTTTACCACGTCGCCGCCGTCGTAATCCTCGGCTTCCAGACGCACATACGGGTCGCGGACCGTTCCCAGCTTATTGGAGGCCTTCTGCAGGTTTTCCACTGCTTCGCGGATCTCCTCGATGGTCGCGTCCTCATTTTCCAGGACGGCCTTCGCTGCATCCAGCACCGCCTGGAATTCCTCCACCTTTGCGGCCGGATAACCGCTCAGGTCCTTGCTCTCCGCTGTTTTCACAAGGTTTTCCAGCGTGCCACGGTCGATGGACGCCTTGATGTTGCCCATCAATTCGACTTCTGCCAGCTCGATGGCATCCGCAGAACCTGTGAAGTCGATGCGGTAATTCGCATATTTCTCCTCAGCATTGACGGCAAACGGGCGGGTGTACTTGGCCCACTCGAAGGTCAAGCCGTCGCGCTTCTCCAAAGAGACCCACTCCTGGCCATCATTGGAGGCAAACAGCTCAAAGCTGGCCGGCGCTTTGTCCTGGTTAGCGGTGGAGGTCAAGGTGACCATATCCACATAGACCGGGCTTGCAAAGCTGTAATAGACGGAAGCGGTATTCCCGTTCAGGCTTGCCGTTGTGCCGGACGTATTGTCAAACAGGTTTCCGACGCTGTCAGTCTCGGCGCTGTAGGCAGTATCCTGCATCAGGCCGCCGGAGGGGATGCTGTCTCCAATCACCGGAGCCGTGATGGTCATATCCTGGCTCGGCTCTGCAACCTGGTCGCCTTCTGTGAGGGAGGTCGGCAGAGCGTCCTCAGAGGTTCCCCAATCGGACGGCGTATTGCCCATGTCGAAGTCGATCACAGCGCCGTTGATGAGGTCGCTGTAGTTGAAATAGGTCTTATTGTAGTCCTCGCCATTGAGCTTGACGCCCTGGACATAGATGTTTTCCTTGCTGTTGTCCGGCGCGTTGATGACCAAATCTTCGCCGCATTCGAGATGCACGGTCGCCTTTTTGAAGAGCGGGGAACCGATGGCATACTCGCCGCTGCCCATGTTCACCGGGTAAATGCCCAATGCGCTCAAGACATACCATGCGGACATCTCGCCGTTGTCCTCGTCGCCGATATAGCCCTGGCCGAAGTCGCTGCCGACGTAGGCGCGCGCCAACACTTCACGGACGACTTCCTGCGTGCGGTCCGGACGTCCCGCATAATTGTACATGTAGGGGATGTGGTGCGACGGCTGGTTGCTGTGCCCATACAGGCCCATCTTCAGGTCGCGCGCTTCCACCATCTCGTGGATGGTGCCGTCCTGGATCAGGTCCGGGGAAGCGTTGAACAGGCCGTCCAAACGCTCCGCCAATGCTTCGCGGCCGCCATAGAGGTTCGCAAGGCCCTGGCCGTCCTGCGGCACCGAGAACGCCATGTTAAATGCATTGGTCTCCGTGTAATCGCCCCACCAGATGCCGGGGTTGAAATCGTCGCTGCTGGTGCGGAATGCGCCGTTGACATTGCGGCCCATGAACCAGCCGATCTCGTCGTTGAACAGATTGACATAATTCTGCGCACGGTTGCGGAAATACTGCTCTTCATCGGTATAACCAAGCGCCTTGGCCATCTGATAGATGCCGAAGTCGTTGATATAGCCCTCCATCGACCAGGAGAAGCCTTCGCCGATGTCCAGGCTGGTGTAGCCGTTGAAGATGGAGCGGGCCAGATCGTTGCGGCCGCCGTTGGTCAGGTTGCTGGAGACAACGGAGGCATTTTTGATCGAGGACCAGAACGCATCCTCCACCTCAAAGTCCAGGCCCTTCTTCGCCGCGTCGCCGAAGATCACGTCGGAGCTGGTGCCGACCATGCTGTTTGTGCCGCCCGGTGCGATCCAGCGCGGTACCCAGCCCTGGTCTTGGTAGTGCTCCACAAGGCCGTTGAGCATTTCAATGTCCTTGGAGGGGGTCAGCAGCGAATACGCGCCCCAAGTAGTGCGGTAGGTATCCCAGAAACCGTTGTTGTAATACATCACGCCGTCTTCGACTTCGTGCGATCCGTACGGGCTGCGGTACTGCCAACCGCCGTCAGAGCCTTCGCCGGTCTGCTCGGAGAGCAGGTTCGGATACATAAACAGGCGGTACATGCCGGAATAGAAGCTGGTCATCTGGTCCGGCGTTGCGCCTTCGATTTCGATGATCCCCAGCTGGTCGTCCCAGGTCTTCTGGGCCTTTGCAAAGATCTCGTCGAAACCCTCGTCTTCTGCGATCTCCTGCTGGAGGTTCTTCTTGGCCTGCTCGATGCTGATGAAGGAGGTGGCGACTTTCATCTCCACGACCGTCTCGCCGGAAGCAGCCTTTTCAAAGCTGGCGATGCCGCCCTTGCCGATCGAACGGCCCGTGGTAAACGGCTGGCTGAACTCGCCATAGACATACATGCGCTGCATGCCGTTGCTGTTGTGGTCGGAATACCCGGTGAAGCTCTTCCCATCTTCGCCGAACGTGGTCGCACCATTGGCGCGGTCGCTGTCCAGCAGGATGTTGCAATACGGGGCATTCTCCGGGAAGGTAAAGCGCATGACCGCCGCATGGTCCGTCGGGGTAACTTCCATGGTCACGCCGCCGGCCTTCTCGTCATCCGCGTTGAAGGTGACGCTGTAGTGGTGCGCTTTTGCGATCTCATTTTCATGGGTAAATTCTGCGCCGCGCACGCCGGTCCCAATATCGGAAACCGTGGCCGGGTCAAAGCTGCTGTTCGCCATGAACTGGTACGTGCCGCGCTCCCCAGTCCAGAAGGAGGCCTGGTGGCTGATGGTCAGATGCTTGAGCGTATTCCCATCGCGGCTCAGCTGATAGTTGTACATCTTATTGTCGCCGGCACGGGTGACAGGGGCCCAGAAATTAAAGCCGTGCGGCATTGTGGTGCCGGGGCAGACCAGGCCGCGGGAATACCCCGTGCCGTCGTTGGTGCCGCGCAGGGTATACACATAATCGGAAAGGTGCTCGTGCTCAACCTGCGGGACCTCTTCAATGCGGATGTCGTCGATGTCCGCTGTGAAGGCGTCGTCTGCGCCGGTCGGGTTGGAGGGCTTATGATAGCCGACCAACACCTTGGTAATGGTTTTGCCGAGCGTACCTTCGCCCGACGCAACATAGGTGGAAATCTTATTCCACTGCTTGGTGGTCAGGGTCTTGGAGAGGCCCTGCTCCATGGGGGAGACGATGTTCCCGTTCTGATCCACCGCGTTCAGGTCGCTCAGGTAGGTGCCGTCGCTGAACCCAAGGTCCACCGCGATATAGGTGGAGGTATACTCAAAATCGTAGGAGCCTGTGGTCCACTCGGGGAAGATCGTGTAGCTCAGCTGCGTGTTTTCCGTGACCGGGATGTTCAGCCCGTCATAGATCACGTTGTAGGCATACGCCTCTCCCTCGCCCTGGTGATAGCCGCTGACCTTCAGGGCCCGATCACCCGTCCAGCCTTTGTTGGAAGCTGCGTCGTGTACGGAAGCCGGGCCGCTTTCAATCGTGGTCGCCATGGCGACCTCATAGAGCTCGTCGTCCGTCTCGTCCAGGGTGGCAATGTTCAGGTCTGCAAACTGGACCATGCTGCCGCCGTCTTTGTTCTTTGTGATATTGATCTTGTAATACGCATAAGCCGTGTCGTTCTCAAACGTAAACGTTTTGCTCTCAAAACGGCTGCCAAACTCGATCCCGCTTTGGCTGTCCAATTCCGTCCAGGTCGAGCCGTCGTTGGAGCCGGAGAACGTCCAGTCCACTGGATCGCGCCCTTCCGCGTCGTTCGCAGAGACGACCGAATACGCTTTGATCGCCTTTGGCTCTTTTAGCTGGAACGATACCCACACCGGGTTGTCTGCGGATACACCCTGGTTTGTCAGGAACTTCGTGCTCGAATTGTTGTCAAAGAGCTTTACCTTTGCCTCGTTGTTGTTAAAATCCTTCGAGCCCTGGACGCTGTCCAGATCCACAAATCTTACGACATTGCCAACCAACCGGTCCGCCGTGGTCGATGACACATTTTCGGTTTTTCCGACGCCATCCACGGTTTCCAAGGTGTTGGCTTTAAAACGGTCCGACCATTCCTCGCCGTCCTCAAAGGATGTAAAGAAGCTTCCCGCTTCTTCTACCCGCGCCGAGGCAAAAGTCGAGAGCACCGACCCAGGCACTGCCAAGGTCGCTGCCAGAGCCATTGCCACAATCTTCTGAAACCTTTTCATTGTGTTCCTCCTTTTCTTATGCTATACAGCGAAATTGCCGGATGCGCGTTCTTCCCCTCCTTTTTTGGTGTTCCTGCCTGCCGGTTTATCAATCAAATTTAACAATAAAAATAAACCCACAGCGCAAATATAAGTAATTCAGCTACATTCTAACAACCTTTCCCAGGCAGGTCAAAGGGGCATTCTTTTGAAAAGGGAGGTGCATTTTTAGGTTTTATCAACTTGTTTTAAAATCTTATGAAGCATTCACAGGGAACCCGTTATTTTTGTTCCAATTAGAAATTATTTTAAAAAGCCTCCTGGATACTATTCATACCCCTTTGAAGAAGTTCCCTTTGGCAGAAAACAGCAGGCGGCTGGGAGTGCCATCGAATCCAAGAAACGATGGTCTTCCAACCGCCTGCTGTTTCTGTATGTCCGATTGTATACGTTGGCCCTTGCCAAATAAAGCAGGGGCCTTCTTTGCGCTACGCCTGAGAAGCGGTACTCTGGGCAAAAGCCGCCTCTTCGTGCCCTTCCACCCGGCCATCCTCAAAAAGCCGCCGGAGGGAAAGGCACCCGCTCCCGTATAACGAAGAATCCATTCCAAAGCGCGATTTCTTCACCTTAATCTTCAAATAATCCTGGGAAAATTTCCTCCGGTTGAGCTCCCGCTCCATCTGCTCCAAATAGCGCGCCGGCAGATGCGTGCCGTTATGCCCGATCAGGATTGCTTGCGGATTGAGCAGGTTGACCGCGTTGACAAGCGCCCGCGTGATTTTCTCAATGACGTCCGATAAAACAGCGTCCACGCGCGGGTCATCCGCACGGCCGCAGTAACCGGCGAAGTTATCGGCCACGCCCGTCGCCTCACGCAGGCGCACCTCGATCACCGGCATCCCGACATATTCCTCCAGGCATCCCCGGTTTCCGCAGCTGCACGCCGGGCCGTTGCAGTCAATGCTCGTGTGTCCCAGTTCCCCGGCAAACCCGCTGCTGTTCTGATAAAGGCCATCGTTCTCAATGATGCCGGAGCCAATGCCTGTGGAAAGGCCCACATAGAGGAAATTGTGGAACTCCCTTCCGGCTCCAAACAACTTTTCGCCCAAAGCCGCGCAATTCATGTCGTTGTTCAACTCCACCGGCAGTCCGGTATGTTCGGCCAGCAAATGGCGCAGCGGAAGATTGGAGACCCCAAAAAAGTTGGGGGGTTCAGCACCATACCGCTTTCTACATCCAACGGCCCCACTACGGAGACGCCACAGCCCAAAATACGCTCCTCCTGCAACCGGATGCGATCCACCGCACGGAACAATTTTTGCAGAATGGACGGTGTATCCTCCTGCCCGAACACCTCCTCCTCCTTCTTTAAAATGCGGAGCTTCAGGTCGAAGAGCACCGCGGTAACCCCCTCGCGTCCCAGTTGGACGCCTAAGATCTTCGGCGCATTCGGCGCAATGTCCAGTGTGATCGGGTTCCTGCCAACGCCCGCATTGCGCTCCGGCGCGCACTCGATTACATAGCCCTGTTCCATCAGCCCGGCAATGATGTTGCTGACGGTCATCTTCGTCAGGCCGGTCCGCTGGGCCAATTGGATACGGGAAATCCCATCGTGCGTACAAAGCAGGCGCAACAGCAACCCCCGGTTCCGGTATTTTAAGTTTTGATTGTTCATCCCCGTCTTTTTTGTCAAGCGTATCCCTCCGCTCTGGAGCAGCCCTTTTCCGCTCTTTTTATAAAATTTTTCTACAATGAAACATGAGAGCCAATGCCCATCCATTGCTATCATTTCTGCTATCATTTCTATAGAAGCCCCTTTTTGAGACTTCTTTCCTACATTCTCGTATATTGACTTTACTAATATACATATTATATAATAATTTAATAAAAATCAAATGTTTTTATCGAAACATTCTATTTTTGTTTGTTTTTATGGATTTGTGAGAAGCCAGTGCGTGTTCAGCGCGCTGTAGCCGGCTGTTTCAGGGCTTTGTTGCTTTTCGATGTGTCGCTACACGCTGGCGGAGGGGAGAGGGAGATACAAGATGATAAAAGTTGTCGTTGCGGACGACGAAGTCAAAGTTTGCCAACTGATTTGCAATCTGGTCGATTGGAGCACCTTCGACATGGAGATTGTCGCGGTGGCGCACAATGGGGAAGAAGCCCTGGAAATGGTGCGGCAGCACGAGCCTGACCTGCTGGTCACCGACATCCGGATGCCCGGATGCGACGGCCTGGAAATGATCGCCAGGGCCAAACAGCTCCGGGAGGACCTTGACTTTGTCATCATCAGTGGCTACCGCCACTTTGAATACGCCCAAAGCGCCATCAAATACGGCGTTTCGGATTATCTCCTCAAGCCCATCCAGAAGGAGGAACTCTGCTCCACCCTGGAAAAAATGCGCCGCCGGTACCAGATGCGCACCGAACAGCTCAGCAATGAGGAACGGCTCCGGATGCGCCTGCAAAGCGACATTGACAAGCTGCGCTGCGGGCTCTTCAACCACCTTTTGAGCGCCGACGCGAACAGCCCCCTCAGCCTGGAACAAGTCAACCGGGACTATCATTTCCAATTTGCGCCGGGCCTGTTTCAAATCTTCATTGCAAAGGTCGACTGCCCGCTTTCCAGGGACAGCGTCAAAGTCCTGGAAGAAAAAGTCCTACACACGTTGTGCGGCACCTTGCGCCCCGTATGCACCGATATGGAGGCCTGCTTTACTGGCAGCCGCGCCTATGGCATCCTGAACTACCCGGAGGAATGCCGTGCAACTGTGCGCAAGCGGGTGCTGTCCGCAATGGATGAGCTCTTGGTACAGACCGGCCTTTTTGAGAACACACAACTCACCATCGGCCTTGGGACGGCAGTGGACCACCCTGGGCGTTTGGAGGACTCCCTGCAAAGCGCAGAAGCGGCGGTTGTGCAGCGTCTCCTGGACGGTACGGGCAAGGTGATCGAAAAAGTCCCGCAGGAGGGGGCCTTTGATGAGGACCGGCTTCTCTCCACAGTAACCCGCGAGATCGAATCGGCGGTCGAAGTGCTGGACCGCGATGCGCTCTCCGCGGCGTTAAAGCGTTTCCAAAAAGATGCGTTGGCCGCGCCGGGGATCAACGGGCAGCACTTGTTGTCCCTGGCCCAAAAAGCCTGCCGGATCTATATCATGGTGTTGCGCAAACACCAGATCCATGTGGAAAATTTGGATGAGATCTACCAGCGCTTTTCCCAGAAAAGTGAGGCCTGCGGCAGCGCGCCGGAACTCTTCCGGCATCTCTCCGGCATCCTCTGCGAGTCCTTGGACGCCATTCTCCAGGACCGCCGCCAAGCGGAAAAACGGCCGGTGCGCGCTGCCAAACAATACATACAGGAACACTATATGGAGTCGGTCAGCCTGGAGGAGGTTGCGGATTTTGTCGGTTTCAATGCCTCTTATTTCAGCACCCTGTTTAAGAAGGAGAGCGGGAAGAACTTCCTGGAATACCTCTCCGAAGTGCGTATGAACCGCGCCAAAGAACTCCTCAAGCAGACCAATTTTACCGTGGCAAATATCTGTAGCCAGGTTGGTTACAGCGATTTGAAGCATTTCACCCAGAGCTTTAAAAAAGCAACCGGGCTCAAGCCGAACGAATTCCGGAAGCTTTATTCCTGATGGGAGGCGGGTGGCTGAAATGAAAAAGTTGCAATCCCGCTACCTATTTGACCGCTGCGTCCTTCTGATCCTGGCCCTGGGCATTCTCGCCTTGCTTCTGCTGGTGGCGCTGACGGTCTACATCGCCGAGGAACCCTGGGCAATTTGGGCTGTACTGGGAGGCGCCGCACTTTTGGGCGGCGCAATCTATTTTGGCTACCGGTGGGTCTATCTTCCCTTCCGTGAAACCGAAAAGATGCTGGAGCTCTTCGTGGACGGGTATTCCATGAACAGCCCCTACGAACTCCGCTACCCTATGAGCCCTGGGATGAAACACGCACTCGAAAAGCTGCACAGCATGCTGAACACCCGGGAATTAATCAACGCCAGCAAGAAACAGGCGCAGTATCTTGCCTTACAGAACCAAATCAACCCCCACTTTTTGTACAACACCCTGGAAGGAATCCGCGGCGAAGCGCTCACCGCGGGTTTGGACAATGTGGCAAAGATGACGGAAGCCCTCTCCACCTTTTTCCGCTACACCATCTCCAACGTGGAACAGCTGGTTTCCCTGGAGGATGAACTGCGCAATATTGAGAATTATTATGTGATCCAGCGCTACCGGTTTGGCGAGCGCATCAACCTCAGCATTGAATACGACGACGAGGACGACCGCGACGAGCTGGGGAAATACCGCATGCCCAAATTGACCCTACAGCCGATTGTTGAGAATGCGATCATCCACGGGATTGAGCGCAAAATTGGGCGCGGCAATATCCGCATCAAACTGGAGGCCACGTCCAAACGCCTGATGATTACTGTGTCCGACGACGGCGTCGGGATGGATGAAGACCGCCTGCAACAGCTCAACCGCGAATTGGAAACGCCCTCGCTTGATTTTGTCAACCCTGACCGCGAAAAGCGCGGGGGGATCGCTATTATCAATGTCAACAGCCGCATCCGGCTGCTCTTTGGGGAGCAATATGGCGTCACGATCTACAGCACCGAAGGGGTAGGCACAGATGTGGAGGTCACGCTCCCGTTAATCACCGGGAAGGCGAAGGACTATACAACATGAAGAACGAAATCATGCGGATGGACCGCGTCACATTGATCGAGGACGAAGTGACTCTTCTGGACGATTTTAACCTGCACATCTTCCAAGGCGAGATTATGGGCCTTGTCTGCATCAATTCCGATGGGCAGGACGCCTTGGTAAATTTGATCTGCCAAAATATCCCCATCCACTACGGCTACATTTATTTTGATGAGAAGCTGGTCAACAGCTACCGGCACAGCTCCATGGAGCCAAACCGCGTCTCTGTGATCGAAGAAAAGAGCCATATGGCGGAGGCGCTGAGCGTAGCGGACAACATTTTTGTCCTGCGTCGGGGCTTTAAAAAGTATTTGATTTCCCCCCGCATCTTGCGGGCGCAGCTCTCCCTGTTTACGCAGGAGCTGGACGTCGCAATCGACGCCGACGAAGCGGCCGGCAAACTCACCCATTTCCAACGCTGCGTAGCGGAGCTTTTAAAGGCGGTTATCAACGGCGTAAAGCTGGTGGTGCTGCGGGACATCAGCAATTTCCTCGGCCCGGCGGATCTGAACCATTTCCTAAAACTGCTCCGCCATTATTCGAAAGAAGGGCTTTCTTTCTTATATATCTGCAACCATCACGAAGAGACCTTCCGCATCTGCGACCGTGTGGCCCTTATGGAAAACGGCCGTGTTCGGAAGCTGTTGTTCAAGGAAGACTTCCGCGATGAAATTGTGCTCCACTATGCGTTGGATTTCCGGCATTCGTTGGCGCCCCCTGCCGGCTCCGATCCGCGCACCGGCATGTTGAAATTCCGCCGCCTCTTCACCGACCATATTCACGACATGAACTGCACCATTGAAGAGGGGGAATGCGCCGTCCTATTGGACAGCAACAGCCTTGTGCTGAACGATCTGGCGGCCCTAATGACCGGCGACCTGTTCCCACAGGCGGGAAAGATTCTTCTGTCCGCCAGGGACTGGCGCTCCAACCACAAGCGCCTCAAACATGCGGTTTCCTTTGTCCGGGAGAACCCGATTGAGAGCATGTTGTTCAGCGAGATGTCGTATCTGGACAACCTTTGTTTCAGCTTGGATTGGAGGTTTCCCACGCTTTGGATGAGCCGGCGCATCAAACGGAGCATCCTCCGGGAGTATGAGCCGCTGATCGGCAAGGATATTCATGCGCAGGATATCACGCACCTCTCCCCCTATTCCCTTTATAACCTGGTGTATTACCGCATCCATCTATACCACCCCAAGGTGGTCTTCCTCATGCAGCCCTTTGCCGGGGCCGATATGTACCTGCGCCGGCATTTGATCCATTTGATCAACCAGCTGCGTGAGCGGAAGATTACCGTCGTAATTTTGGCGGTCAGCCTTTCCGACAGCCTGCTGGTCGCAGACCGCCTGCTCATGTTTGAGGACGGGCATCTGCGCAAAGAGTACCTGCGGGATGAATTCCATTTGCTCTCCTATGCGCCGTGCCGGTCGCTGCTTCCCCCATCCGAAAAGCAGGCGGACCTCAAACCGCTCTCAGAGCCCTTCTTTGATATGCAGGCATTTTATCCATAAACCAACCCATCCATCTAATAACAAAACCCAATTGAAAAAGAGGGGCGCCCCCCGGCGCCCTTTTTCCATGTGTATCCATGCTTCTCCCCGTCGGTTTCATCATATTCTATCTAAATATTGTCAAACTATTCAAAAAAAAGAATCCATAACGCACAAAATTTCCAAAAGGAACCCCCCCTAAGACCAAACGCAACCCCCTTATGTTCCAAAAGGGGGAATGCTATAATAAATCCATCGTAAACACAATTGACTAACAGAACGGAACGGGATCCTTTGGGACCGGGTCGTTCCACGAGAAGATAGGTGGATTTGATGCAGGAATACATAGTGGAACTCGAGCACATCAACAAATCTTTTCCCGGTGTAAAGGCGCTGGACGACGTATCCTTTAACCTGAAGTCCGGCGAGGTTCTCGCCCTCTTGGGTGAGAACGGCGCAGGCAAATCGACCCTGATGAAAATCCTCAGCGGCGTGTATACCCGCGACAGCGGGGACATCACCCTCTTTGGGGAGCGGATCGACGAGCTCACCCCCAAGAAGGCCCAGGCGCTCGGCGTAGCGATCATTCACCAGGAACTGAACATGTGCGGCCATCTGACCGTTGCGGAGAACATCTTCCTCGGCCGTGAAAAGCTGCACTCGGGCATTCTCAATGAGCGCGAAATGCGCAAGGAAGCTGCCGCGATTCTGGGCAACCTCAACATCGATATTGACCCGGATACCATTGTCGGCGACCTGCCGGTATCCAAACAGCAGATGGTGGAAATCGCCAAGGCCCTCTCCACCAACGCCAAAATCCTGATTATGGACGAACCGACGTCGGCGTTGACCTCCAAAGAGATCGACGACCTGTTCGTCATCATCCGCAAGCTGCGCGCGGCGGGACACGGCATTGTGTACATATCGCACCGCTTGGAGGAATTGCAGCACATCGTCGACCGCGTGACGATCATGCGCGATGGACGGTTTATCACTACCATGAATTTCAAGGACACCAACATGTCGGAGATTATCGCCTACATGGTCGGCCGTGAGATCAAGGAAAAATTCCCCCGCGTCACCTGTGCGCGCGGCAAAAAGATCCTGGAAGTCCGCAACCTGAACGCAGGCCGCCTCGTGCGCGACATCAACCTCGACCTTTACGCGGGCGAAATCGTCGGCGTGGCCGGTCTGATGGGTGCAGGGCGTACGGAAACTACGCGGGCGATCTTCGGCATCGACCCTAAGGAAAGCGGCGAGATCCTTCTCGACGGCAAGGAAATCCACATCCGCAAACCGATGGACGCCATCAAGGCCGGCATCGTGCTTGCGCCGGAGGACCGCAAAAAGGACGGCTTGTGTACCAAGCTGAGCATCCGCGACAACATCGCGTTGCCCAACCTCGATATCCTGTGCAATAAGTTCGGCGTGGTCAACCGCAAAAAGGAAGCGGAAATCGTGGAACGCTCTGTCAAGGAGTTGACCATCAAGCTGGCAAGCTCTGAATCGGACGCAGGCAGCCTTTCGGGCGGCAACCAACAGAAGGTCGTTGTGGCCAAATGGCTGGCGCGGAATTCCCGTGTGGTCATCTTCGATGAACCGACCCGCGGCATCGACGTCGCCGCAAAGGTGGAAATCTACAACCTGATGAACCAACTCAAGCAGCAGGGGATCGGCGTGATGTTCGTATCCTCCGAAATGCCGGAGATCCTCGGCATCAGCGACCGCATCCTGGTCATGTGCGACGGGCGCATCACAGGCGAATTCCTGGCCGGGGAAGTCACCCAGAACCAAATTCTGGAATGCGCCACCCGGTTTGAAAACAAACTCGATCAGAAAGTCGGCGCGTAACGCCTGACGATCACAAGATTCTGAAATTGGGGAGAGACAACTATGGAAAACAAAGCAAAACAAAACCCGTTTAAGCGGCTCCTTGCCATTCGTGGGATGGGGCAGGTAATCACCGTAACATGCGGCCTGATTATCCTCTGCATTGTGTTTGGCGTGCTGAACCCGATCTTTTTCTCCGGGCAAAACGTCGCCAACCTGCTTCGTCAGATCGCGCCGATCCTTCTCATCGGCATCGGCCAGTCCTATGTTCTGATCACCGGCAACATCGACCTGTCCATCGGTTCTGTGGTGGGTATGAGCTGTATGATCTCCGCCACATTGATGACCAAGGGGATCAACCCCTGGGTTGCGGTGGGAATCACCTTTGTCTGCTGCATCCTGGTGGGTGTGCTCAACGGCCAGCTGGTCGCCAAATGCAAACTGCCCCCCTTCATCGCCACACTGGGCACCATGACCATCGCCCGCGGCATCGCACAGATCGTCAACAACAACTACAACACCGATTCCATCGGCGACGGCGCGCAGGCATTCCGTGACTTCTTCTACTATGGCAAATTCCTGGGCGTATACAACACCATTTGGATCGCCGTTGTCCTTTGGGTCCTGTTCAACTTCCTGTTAAGCAAAACCCGCACGGGCCGCCACATCTATGCCATCGGCAGCAACGTGGAAGCCGCCCGTCTCTCCGGCGTCAACGTAGTCGCCAGCACGACAAAAGCCTATGTGGTCAGCTCCATCTGCGCCTGCGTGGTCGGCCTGATCATCTGCGCAACCAGCGGCATGGGCACCATGGACGCCGGCAATATGTATGAAATGTATGCGGTTGCCGCTTCCGTAATCGGCGGCGTATCCACCCTCGGCGGCCAGGGCATCCTGCTCGGCACGGTCATCGGTGCTTCCATCTGGGGCGTACTCCAGAACGGCTTGCAGTTTGCCGGCGCACCGGTCGCTATCCGCAACATCGTCATCGGCATCATCGTTGTGATCTCCGTCCTGTTGGATGTCGTAGTCCGCAGCGGCAAGCCGAGAAGAAAGAAGGAAAAAAGCTCTTCCGAAGTAAAATCCAAAAATGTAGGCGTTAAGGCGTAACGTTTTCAAACTGTAGGCGCTTTAAACAATATCAAAATCAATCATCAGGAGGAAAGAATCATGAAATTCAAGAAACTCGTATCCATTTTCCTGTCTTGCGCGCTCATGGCTGGCATGATGGCCGGCTGCGCAGGTGACACAGGGACCAGCAGCGCACCGGCAACCGACGGACAGGTATCCGAAGCCGCCACTGGCGACGACACCACGGCGGGCGGCAACCACAAGATCTATCTGATTACAATGGACCAGATGGACCAGCATTGGGTGAATGTGGACGCAGGCTGCAAGAAGGCCGTTGAAGAACTTGGCAACGTCGATTACACCTGGCTTGCTCCGGACGTCAAGGACGACGCAAAGCAGATTGAATGCATCAACAATGCCGTTGCAGGCGGCGCTGAGGCCATCCTGCTGGCGGCAAACGGACCGGACGCGGTGACCGCCGCTCTGGAAGAAGCAGACGCCGCTGGCGTGAAGATCGTCTATGTTGACTCCGCGGCAGATTTCCCGGGTGTCCAGACCCTCGCAACCGACAACAAGGCCGCTGGCACCATCGCAGGCGAAGAAATGATTAAGGCTCTTGAGGCCAATGGCATCACCGAAGGCAAAATCGGCATTGTCAATGTAAACGCAGCAACCGCTTCCACTGTTGCGCGTGAAGAAGGCTTCCGCGCAGCATTCGAAGGCACGAACTTTGAACTCCTCGAAACCCAGTACGGCGACGGCGACGCAGCAAAGTCCAAGGACATCGCTGCAAACTACATCACGCAGGGCTGCGTGGGTATCTTCGGCGCGAACGAAGGCTCCACCGTCGGCACCGGAAATGCCATTCAGGAAGCTGGCCAGACCGTTATCGGCGTTGGCTTCGACAAGTCCGACACAATCCTCAACCTCATCAAGAACGGTTACATCCTCTGCACCATGGCGCAGAACCCGGACGTGATGGGCTATGAAGGCATCCAGAGCGCTGTTAAGGCACTGGAGGGCGAGGATGTCGGCGAAGAGTTCATCGACACCGGCGTTTCCGTCATCAACAAAGACACCCTTTAATTCTCTTCTTTACCCTATATATCTTCTTCTCTAATCCTCTTTTAACTTTCTTTAGAAGGCGGCTTCCGCAGGCGGAGGCCGCCTTTTGTTCCAATCCAAACAGGAGGGATGTTATGTTTGCCATTGGTGTGGATATCGGCGGCACGAAATGTGCCGTATGCCTCGGCCGGCCGTCGGAAAACCATGTAGAAATTGTCCACAAATGCCTCCCACATGCGACTGCCTCTGTCTCCCCACAGGAGATGGTTCGCCTATTAGCCGCAGATGTCCGTACATGCATCGCGCTTTCGCCGGAACGGCCGGTCGGGATCGGCATCAGCTGCGGCGGCCCGTTGGATAGCCGTACGGGACGCATCCTCTTCCCACCCAATCTGCCGGGCTGGGACGACCTGCCCATTGTGGACGAGCTCCAAGGGCGCACCGGGCTCCCCGCCTGGCTTTGCAACGATGCCAACGCCTGTGCGCTGGCGGAATGGCGATTCGGCGCTGGGCGCGGCTGCTCCAATCTGTTGTTCCTCACGTTTGGAACCGGCCTCGGCGCGGGATTGATCCTCAACGGGCGCCTCTATACGGGGGCTTGCGACATGGCGGGAGAACTCGGCCACATCCGCCTTGCGCAGTATGGCCCCGTCGGATACGGAAAAACGGGTTCCTTCGAGGGATTTTGCAGCGGCGGCGGGATCGCACAGTTGGCACGGTTGTTTGTAATGCAGGAGCTACAGCAGGGGAAAAAGCCTGCCTTGTGCCCAAGTATGGACCAATTGGGTTCCATCACGGCTGCGGACGTGGGCCGGGCTGCACAGGTTGGCGACCCGCTTGCCGTGTCCATCCTTCAGGCTGCCGGCGAGCAGCTCGGGAAGGGGCTTTCCATGGTGATCGATTTGCTAAACCCGGAACGCATTGTGATCGGAAGCATCTTCGCCCGCTGCCGGGAACAGCTTTGGCCCGCCGCTGCGCGTGTGATTGCAGCTGAGACGCTCCCCGCTGCGCGCGCCGCCTGTACGGTGGTCCCCTGCGCGCTTTCGGAATCGGTGGGGGATATTGCCGCGCTGACCGTCGCCCTCTATTACCAAGAAAAGGAGAACCGTCTATGAATACACGCACGCAACAAATCACCCAAGAATTCTATTCGCTTCATCCCGACTTGAGCTTCTTGCAGGAAGAACTTCTGAAAACCTTCCAACTGCTCTCCGACACGTTTCGTGCAGGCGGGAAATTGCTGATCTGCGGAAACGGCGGCAGCAGCGCCGACAGTGAACATATTGTTGGAGAGCTAATGAAGGGATTCCTGCTCAAGCGCCCGCTTTCGATTGGGAAAAAGGCGGCCTTTTCCGAATTATTTGGAGCGGAAGGTGCAGCGATCGCAGATGCTTTACAAGGGGCGCTCCCTACCATTTCCCTTTCAACGCATACCGCATTAAACACCGCTTTTGCGAATGATGTAGAGCCCAGCCTGATCTTTGCACAGCAGGTACTGGGATATGCGCAGCGTGGGGACGTTCTCTTGGGAATCAGCACATCGGGCAATTCCAAAAACGTGTGCGCTGCCGCAATGACGGCCCGTGTCTGCGGGGCAAAAGTGATCGCCTTGACCGGCCAAGGCGGCGGCCAACTGGCCAAGCTGGCGGACCGGGCACTTATGGCGCCGGACACACGTACATTCCGTGTCCAAGAATATCACCTTGCCATCTACCACTACCTTTGCGCCGCGATCGAATCCGAACTCTTCGAACAGTGAGGAATCCGATTCAGGAATGTTCATAGAAAAGGGAATGTAGGTGCGAACCAGAAGCGCACAGAAATTTGCTGGCCGGTTCGCACCTATTTATGTCCAATCAACACACAAATTCTTCTTAAAATACCCGTACAGGCTGAACGAATCTTGTGTTTTATTGGATATTATGCTTTAATAGGAATAGAAAATGGATGAATTTCTCGTCCATTTTTGCTGTCGCCACCCGCGAGGGTGGTGTGGATTGAAATGATTTTACTTCAACTTCCGGTTTCAGCCATCCCGGGTCGCCACCCGCGAGGGTGGTGTGGATTGAAATCGGAAGAATGAAGTCATCTATCGTCCAGACACCGTGTCGCCACCCGCGAGGGTGGTGTGGATTGAAATAAAACATTTGGCAGGCTATTGTAGATTTACCTGCGTCGCCACCCGCGAGGGTGGTGTGGATTGAAATTGATTATGGTATCACCAGATCAATAGATAATAATGTCGCCACCCGCGAGGGTGGTGTGGATTGAAATAGGTAATTAAATATAGTGCTTATAGTCGCGATTCGTCGCCACCCGCGAGGGTGGTGTGGATTGAAATCAATCGGTACGATCGCCGCCAGCTTGTCCGCGCGTCGCCACCCGCGAGGGTGGTGTGGATTGAAATCAAAACCCATGAAATTTATATACTATTTAAAAAGGTCGCCACCCGCGAGGGTGGTGTGGATTGAAATATTTCTTTTTATCTTGCTGTTATTATAGTATATCATCGTCGCCACCCGCGAGGGTGGTGTGGATTGAAATAGATAAAGCTATACAATGGCCTAAAACTTTTGACGTCGCCACCCGCGAGGGTGGTGTGGATTGAAATGGTTATTATATAATCTCCAAGGGCTAAATTATCGTCGCCACCCGCGAGGGTGGTGTGGATTGAAATACCTTACCTTTCTTGAAAAAGTTTTGAAGCAAGCTGTCGCCACCCGCGAGGGTGGTGTGGATTGAAATACGTGCAAAATTTATCCGCCAAAAAAGCTACATGGTCGCCACCCGCGAGGGTGGTGTGGATTGAAATCTATTGTAATGTGTGCGGCGCTTTTCTGGTATATGATGTCGCCACCCGCGAGGGTGGTGTGGATTGAAATTAATCGGATGCAGACTAGTCGACTATCTTGTATGTCGCCACCCGCGAGGGTGGTGTGGATTGAAATTTATTCATGGTGCCGTACAATTGCGCAACCGGTCTGTCGCCACCCGCGAGGGTGGTGTGGATTGAAATCGACACAGAAAAGACGAAGATCATGACGATTGAGTCGCCACCCGCGAGGGTGGTGTGGATTGAAATAACAATGCAAAGCGTGCGGAAGTATGTGACCGAGTCGCCACCCGCGAGGGTGGTGTGGATTGAAATTCCAGATACTGCCATAGATTTTTTGAGCATATCGTATGGTCGCCACCCGCGAGGGTGGTGTGGATTGAAATTTTAAATCTTCCGGGCGGACCGCGGTTGGGTATTTAGTCGCCACCCGCGAGGGTGGTGTGGATTGAAATCTCGGCGGGGGAATATCCCGTGTAATCCCCGTCTTCGTCGCCACCCGCGAGGGTGGTGTGGATTGAAATTACTCATCGCGCTTAAAGATTGATCCTTATCAATGTCGCCACCCGCGAGGGTGGTGTGGATTGAAATACATGCATATTGCCCATCCGCCAAATCGGTGGGGTCGCCACCCGCGAGGGTGGTGTGGATTGAAATGTACATCTTTTTGGCGGTTGTAAAAAATCCGTCTGTCGCCACCCGCGAGGGTGGTGTGGATTGAAATCAATGGTCGCAAAGGTACAAGATGCGGTCGCACGCCTATGTCGCCACCCGCGAGGGTGGTGTGGATTGAAATGTATATGAGGCATAAGGGGGGGATACGGATGTCGGTCGCCACCCGCGAGGGTGGTGTGGATTGAAATCGGACAACAGCAAAGTCTTACGGGAAGTAAACCGTCGCCACCCGCGAGGGTGGTGTGGATTGAAATAGCAAACGATCGAGAAAATTAAAACGATGGTACACGTCGCCACCCGCGAGGGTGGTGTGGATTGAAATTTTGTCAAGACACGAATGCTTGGGAAACGCGGAAAAGTCGCCACCCGCGAGGGTGGTGTGGATTGAAATAAATATCTGGTTGATGGTCAATAACACTTTATGGTCGCCACCCGCGAGGGTGGTGTGGATTGAAATCGATCAATCGTGGGAAGGACAAGCTGGCGGCGATGTCGCCACCCGCGAGGGTGGTGTGGATTGAAATTCATCACTTGGCCCTGTGAGTAAAATCCACATAGCAGTCGCCACCCGCGAGGGTGGTGTGGATTGAAATAAGATGTGGAGGCACTTACTTCCAAAGGACACTATAAGTCGCCACCCGCGAGGGTGGTGTGGATTGAAATCCTGATAAATTTCAATCAGCAGTAGATTTGCAAAGTCGCCACCCGCGAGGGTGGTGTGGATTGAAATTTTATCAAAAGATGAGATTGGAATAACAACATTGCGTCGCCACCCGCGAGGGTGGTGTGGATTGAAATGAGAAAGGAAGTGAAAAAATGAAAGAATCTGAAAAGTCGCCACCCGCGAGGGTGGTGTGGATTGAAATATTGTACTGTACACGGTCCCCAACGGCATATGTATGGGTCGCCACCCGCGAGGGTGGTGTGGATTGAAATGAAAAGACAAGCTTATAAGGCACGTGTTAAATCGTCGCCACCCGCGAGGGTGGTGTGGATTGAAATAGGCTGATGCCGCTGGCCGTGACATCGGCCGACGGGTCGCCACCCGCGAGGGTGGTGTGGATTGAAATCTTCAGGATCTCGGCCATCCGCAGCAGGGCGCGGGTCGCCACCCGCGAGGGTGGTGTGGATTGAAATGAGCTGACGCCCCGCCGCATCCAGCAGCTCACCAGTCGCCACCCGCGAGGGTGGTGTGGATTGAAATTCCAGCAGCTCGACCGGCTTCTGCGTGGGGTGCAGGTCGCCACCCGCGAGGGTGGTGTGGATTGAAATACGGTGGGCGCCTCCTTTCTTGAAGCGTCCGGCCGTCGCCACCCGCGAGGGTGGTGTGGATTGAAATTGCTCGACGTAGTCGTAGGTCTGGTCTGTGATGGTCGCCACCCGCGAGGGTGGTGTGGATTGAAATTGCGGCATATAAGCCACCAGAGAGAGATAGGAAGAAGGTCGCCACCCGCGAGGGTGGTGTGGATTGAAATCTTAACTTCCCAATAAGCCTGAACCCCAAGCCGGGTCGCCACCCGCGAGGGTGGTGTGGATTGAAATGGGAAGTGACCTGGAATGATATGATACTGTACAGGTCGCCACCCGCGAGGGTGGTGTGGATTGAAATCGCTTGTGATAGACCCCGTGGTTGAATTTGGGACGTCGCCACCCGCGAGGGTGGTGTGGATTGAAATAAATTCATTTGATATGTCTTCAAGCGAACTTTTGTCGCCACCCGCGAGGGTGGTGTGGATTGAAATCAGGATAATTCGAATAGAAGAAGCGGTGAAGCCCGCGTCGCCACCCGCGAGGGTGGTGTGGATTGAAATCGTTGATATGCGTTTTTCTGCGTCGGCGGCCACCGGTCGCCACCCGCGAGGGTGGTGTGGATTGAAATCAGAGAGGCCGATCTCGCCCGTTGCTCTTTGCCTTGTCGCCACCCGCGAGGGTGGTGTGGATTGAAATTTGTAACCCCATGTTTGCCCCCTAAAAAGATTAGGTCGCCACCCGCGAGGGTGGTGTGGATTGAAATACGGCCGGGAATCGGAGATCAGCAACACAATTACAGGTCGCCACCCGCGAGGGTGGTGTGGATTGAAATAAGACGAGGCAACCGAGGTCACCAGGGTTCAATGTCGTCGCCACCCGCGAGGGTGGTGTGGATTGAAATTTTCTATCGTCCGAACCATCTGCCGGTGCTACTGGTCGCCACCCGCGAGGGTGGTGTGGATTGAAATGGTAATTTTTATTATGCTGGTGGGCATGGTCTTGTGGTCGCCACCCGCGAGGGTGGTGTGGATTGAAATCAAAAGCACCGGAAAAACCAAAAAGTAAGTGGGATGTCGCCACCCGCGAGGGTGGTGTGGATTGAAATTTGTGCGCAAAATAAGAAGGTGGTGTATATGGAGTCGCCACCCGCGAGGGTGGTGTGGATTGAAATTGAAGTGATCTTTGGAGGTGGGCGGCTGACCGTTCGTCGCCACCCGCGAGGGTGGTGTGGATTGAAATCTTGTGTTACTACCAATATATCATGTTTGTGTCGTCGCCACCCGCGAGGGTGGTGTGGATTGAAATTTTCTTCCCACTCCCAACAAATATCATCAACCAAATGTCGCCACCCGCGAGGGTGGTGTGGATTGAAATCACCTCTTCGACAGATACGCCCGGCGCAGTGTTTCGTCGCCACCCGCGAGTGATATGCCCCTTGTCAAGTAGACAGGTGAAATATCTAAAATTGAGTGTGGATGATGCCTGCATTTCACTCTGAAGT
>PPYE01207284.1_pt1 | contig 49114 bp, 43 predicted proteins | sample 1559881 | NCBI WGS metagenome assembly PPYE01 (sample SAMN08240022, study PRJNA423297) | Human gut metagenome, whole genome shotgun sequencing project.
AACCTTTAACGATACCGAACTTGTCGTTCAATACTTTAGCGATAGGAGCCAAGCAGTTAGTAGTACAAGAAGCGTTAGAGATGATGTCCTGACCTGCGTAAGTTGTGTGGTTAACACCATAAACGAACATAGGAGTAGCGTCCTTAGAAGGAGCAGACATGATAACTTTCTTAGCACCAGCCTGGATATGTTTGCGAGCTGTTTCGTCTGTCAAGAAGAAACCTGTTGATTCAACAACAACTTCAGCACCAACTTCGTTCCATTTCAGGTTAGCAGGATCCATTTCAGCAGTCAGACGGATTTTGTTACCGTTTACAACTAAATTGTTGCCTTCTACTTCTACAGTTCCGTCGAAACGGCCGTGTACTGAATCATATTTCAGCATATATGCCAAATAATCAGCATCCAACAGGTCATTGATACCTACAATCTGAATGTCATTGCCGAAGTTCTTAACTGCAGCACGGAACACCATACGTCCGATACGGCCGAAACCGTTAATACCTACTTTAATCATTGTAATAAAACTTTTATGGGTTTATTAAAAATATTATTTATCTCCAATTTAACTGAACAACTGCAAGGAAAAAATACATTCGTCGCACCTTGTTTTTAACGACTGCAAAGTTAGTCATTTTTTTTATTGTACAGGAATTAGAACGAGAAAAATATGCCCTCTAACATAAATTAATTGTTGAGGCTTATTTCTTTTTCTTGAAAAGTTTCTTAATTATCCATGTCTGGACTTTCTGGATGCCCCAGGCAGTCAATAATGGGCGTGCGACATCCCATGCGGCGGGTAATAATCCTTGTGCCACAGAAAGATAATCGGCAAAGCCTAATGACATGGATGGCACTTCCGGTGTCTGTGCGGGCCGGTTGCTTTCTGTCCCTTTGGATTTGGCTTTTGTGTTGGGGAATAGGAGTGCGGAGACACCTGAAAGTAACAACGTTCCGGCATTCTCTTGTATGTAGGAGAAGTCGGCATTCAATTTCCGCTCCTGTATCGTGCATTCCTGTTGGATGCGGCGACGGTCAGAAATCAGTTTCTCCAGTGGTGTCTGTTGCGGATTGTTCATTGTCTGTCGCGTTTGTTTTATCATCATTTGTTGTCAATGCGGAGATCACAACGTTTAATACTTTATTGCTGATTCTGTCTTTGTTCATAATAATAATGCCGATCAGCAGCAGATAGAGTACGGCTACCACGCCGAATCCCGAACCAGCCGAACCGAACAGATCCCCCAGGAAAAAACCTAATGCGAGGAAAATGAACAGAATCGCAAAGAAAGCCAGAAATAGTAAAATAACACCATATGAAAGAACGGCAATAACCTTTCCCGTTCTCTCATATGTGTTTAATTTTAGGAGTTCGAGCTTCAACTCCACGTAAGCCGAAAGATCTTTTTTCAGCTCCCGGAAGATTTCACCTGAGTCTTTCTCCATACAAAATTATTCTGCTACGATTTCTTCTGTAGTTTTTGCAATTTCAGCTTTTCCTTCTTTATATTTGGCAAGAGCAGAATTGAAGCCTTCTTTTACTTTACCAACTACACCATTCAATTCGTCCAATAGTTGTTCCCTTTTATCTGTTGCTGCCAGATAACCAACTGCGGCGCCAACGGCTGCACCAACTACTAATCCCAGTAATAATTTAGAATCTACGTTTTTCATAACTCTTTCTTTTTATAATGTTGCTACTAAGATAACGAATATACTTGAATGATGGTTTATTTTGGCCTTAACTTTTAGGGTTAATTAATGTTATTGTTTTTGGACTTTCACCGCTGCCCAATTATTCTTCTCTGTGTGCGACAACAATGCTAATCCGTTACGTTTGCACTCCTCTTCAATGGCAGGAATGTCTTCTACATAAAAGCCGCTCATGTAAAGGAAGGCTCCGGGTTTCATACACTCGTTGTAATGGCGGATGTCATTCAGCAGAATATTCCGGTTGATGTTTGCGAATACGATGTCGAATGTTCCGAATGCCGGGATCTGTTCGGCCCCTCCCAGGGCGACCATGATATCATTCGTATTGTTAAGGCGGATGTTTTCGAGCGCATTGTTGTAGGCCCATTCGTCGATGTCGATGCCCACCACACGTCCGGCTCCTTTCATACGGGCGAGGATGGCCAGTACGGCTGTTCCGCAACCCATATCGAGCAACTCTTTGCCGATGAGGTCCAGTTTGAGCATTTCGCTGATCATCAGGAAGGTTGTCTCATGGTTGCCGGTCCCGAATGCCATCTTCGGATCGATGATGATGTTATAGGTATAACCCGGCTCATGTTCGTGGAATGAAGCGCGGATGATACAGTCCTTGCCGATGCGAATCGGTTTGAAATAGTTCTTTTCCCATTCTTCGTTCCAGTCCTTGCTTTCCACCATTGTTTCAGTAAAATGGATTTCCACGTTTTCCAACGGAAATTCGGCAAGTTTCTCCTGCAATCCCTTTACATTATATAGTTGGTCGGAAATGTACCCTTGTAACCCGTTTTCGTTTTCGGCGAAACTTTCAAAACCGATTTCTCCCAGTTCGGCTGCCAATACGTCATTGATGATGGAAGTCTCGACAGGAGAGGTGTATGTGAATGTAAGTTCGTAATAATTCATATCGCTCTTTCTTTTAGTCGTTAATTACAGGCAAAAGTACTTAATTTGCTTTAGGAATGCAACCTGATGTCTTTCTGATTTGATGCAAGTGTAATTTGCTTTCTGCATTGTCGTGTATGTTTTCGACATTGTCGTATAAATTCTTGACGTTGTCGTATATATTTTCGACGTTGTCGAAAACAAATTACACTTGCATCGGATTGGAAACGGATGGGAATCGAACCGACTCTTCCTTTTGGTTGGCCGGGCAAACGATCGCAAGGCCGCTTCCGGCTCTTTTTTATCAAAATCATAAGATATAAAATCATTTTTAGAAACGGAGTCTGTGAAGAAATCGTTTCCTTTGAAAACAAAGTCATGCTATTAACAGATTAAATCGCAACGATATGAAAAAGACAGCTTTATTGCTTCTGATCGCTTTGGTCTTGGGATGGACGGGATGTTCGTCCGATTCGACTGTCGAAGTGAAGAACCTCCGGTTGGAGATGAAAGAAAATCCATTGGGAATCAATGTGGTGCAACCCCGTTTTTCCTGGCAGATAGCTTCCGGCAAGCCGGATTTGAAACAGACTGCCTATCAGATACAGGTGGCCGCTTCTCCTGAACAGTTGGAGTCCGGTGACGGGCTTTTGTGGGATTCGGGCGTGGTCTGTTCGGACGAATCGGTACTGGTTCCGTATGCCGGAAAAGCGCTGGAATCGGGGAAACCTTACTATTGGCGTGTGAAATTGACGACTAATCAGGGGGATACTCCTTGGAGTGATGCCGGCAGATGGTCGATGGCGTTGCTCGATGGTTCGGAATGGAAAGCGACTTGGATTGGTGAAGATTCCCTTTCCAATCCGGGAGAGGAGATAGGTGTGGCCGGTGGAAACAATAAAACACGTTTGGCCGCCCGATATCTGCGTAAAGAGTTTACGGCGGATAAGGCAGTGGCAAGGGCTGTCTTGTATATTTCCGGCCTTGGCTCGTATGAGGCTTACCTGAACGGAAAGAAAGTAAGCGAGGATGTGTTTGCCCCGATGCCGTCCCTGTATTATAAACGTATATATTATAATGTATATGATGTAACAGCTTTGATGGCTCCCGACAAGAATACGTTGGGGGTGATTTTGGGGAATGGCCGTTTCTTCTCTATGCGTAACCCGGGAATGAAAACATTCGGTTTACCCCGTTTGCTTGCACAACTCCAGATCGAATATACAGACGGGTCGCAGGAGACGGTCGCCAGTGATACGTCTTGGAAAATCACTTCGAAAGGCCCGATCATCGCAAATAACGAGTTTGATGGTGAAGAATATGATGTCCGCCTCGAGATGGAAGGTTGGAACACGAATGGTTTCAATGATGGTGCATGGAAGACTCCCGATGTGATGGAAGCTCCTACGGGTAAACTGACTGCGCAGCAGAATCCGAATATCCGCGTACAAGAAACGTTGAAACCTGTTGCCATTTTTGAACGTCCCGATGGAAAGTATATCCTGGATATGGGACAGAACATGGTCGGTTGGCTCTCTGTTGACTTGAAGGGGAAGAAAGACAAACCTGTTTCGATGAAGTTTGCCGAATTGTTGCAGAAAGACGGTTCGCTCTATCTGGCAAACCTGCGTACCGCACAGGTGACTGATGTTTATACTCCGGCTAAAGACGGTGATTTCAGTTGGCAGCCCCGCTTTGTGTATCATGGTTTCCGTTTTGTGGAGGTTTCGGGGCTCGATTATAAACCGGAACTGTCTGCGTTTACCGGACATGTGATTTATGACGAGATGGCGACAACCGGACGTTTTGAAACCTCCCATCCGCTGGTCAACCAGATACACAAGAATGCGTATTGGGGCATCCGAGGCAACTATCGTGGAATGCCGACCGATTGCCCGCAGCGTGACGAACGTCTTGGTTGGTTGGGCGACCGTGCGACGGGTGCTTATGGCGAAGCCTTTATTTTCAATAATGCCCAGTTGTATAATAAATGGTTGCAGGATATTGAGGATTCTATGAGCCCGGAAGGAAGCATCTCGGATGTCTCCCCGAATTACTGGACGATCTATGCTGATGATGTAACCTGGCCGTCTGCTTTCTTCTATGTGGCGGATATGCTGTATCGCCAGTTCGGTGACGACAGTGCGATTCGTGCCCATTATCCTGCCATGAAACGCTGGATGGCGCATATGGAAGAAGTGACCATGAAGGACTATATCATGACGAAAGACCAGTATGGCGACTGGTGTATGCCTCCCGAATCGCAGGAACTGATCCATTCCAAAGATCCTTCCCGCAAGACAGACGGTGCTATTCTCAGTACGACTGTCTATTATGATTTACTGAATAAGATGATCGGTTTTGCCCGTATCTGCGGACAGGATGTGGATATCCCCGGCTATGAATCTCTGGCAGCTAAAATGAAGGCGGCTTATAATGCCAGATTTTTTAATGAGGAAACAGCGGAATATGGTAATAATACGGTTACAGCTAACATCCTTTCGTTGCGCCTCGGACTTGTGCCGGAAGGGTATGAAGGGAAGGTTTTCAGTAATATCGTGAAAAAGACGGAGGGGGATTTTAACGGGCATGTAAGTACCGGAGTCTTGGGAATCCAGCACCTGATGCGCGGACTGACTGAGTACGGGCGTGTCGATATGGCCTATAAGATATTGACGAACGAGACGTATCCGAGTTGGGGATATATGATCAAGAACGGTGCGACAACTATTTGGGAACTTTGGAACGGAGATACGGCTAATCCGGCCATGAACTCCGCCAACCATGTGATGTTGCTCGGCGACCTGCTGATCTGGTACTATGAAGACCTGGCCGGTATCAAATGCGCTCCCGATGCAGTCGGTTTCAAAAAGTTGGTGATGGAGCCTGTTTTCCCTGATGGCCTTGACGAAGTTTCCGCTTCTTACGGTTCGGTGTACGGAGAGATCAAGAGTGCATGGACCAAGAAGGGGGGCGACTTTAGCTGGGATATCACGTTGCCGGGTAATACGTCGGCAATCGTCCGGATTCCGAAGAAATATAATGTGACGGTCGGTCATTTGCCGGGCGTGCGTAGAGTTTCGGCAACAGAAGGATATATGGAAATCGAGATCGGTTCGGGAAGCTATCATTTTGGAAAATAGTTTCAAAAAGATTTGGATGATACGTCAAGAAACCGTAATTTTGCGCTCTGAATTCTGCAGGAGGTAAACAAGTGATGCTTAGAAGTGTATCCACCTCCGGGACATAACCTGTTTAAATATAAAAGACAGATGTACGTAATCGTAGAAATTAACGGACAGCAGTTCAAGGCTGAAGAAGGAAAGAAGTTGTTCGTTCATCACATTCAGAACGCAGAAAGCGGTGCTGTTGTGGAATTTGAAAAAGTATTGTTGGTTGACAACAATGGTGAAGTTAAAGTAGGTGTTCCTACCGTAGAAGGCGCAAAGGTAGTATGCGAAGTACTGTCTCCGCTGGTAAAAGGTGATAAAGTGCTGATCTTCCACAAGAAGAGAAGAAAAGGTTATCGTAAACTGAACGGTCACCGTCAGCAGTTCACTGAAGTGAGTGTAAAAGAAATTGTTGCTTAACGTTTAAAGGAGAAAAGAAGAAATGGCACATAAGAAAGGTGTGGGTAGTTCTAAGAACGGCCGTGAATCACAAAGTAAGAGATTAGGTGTTAAGCTTTTCGGTGGCGAAGTTGCTAAAGCTGGCAACATCATCGTTCGTCAGAGAGGAACAGTTCATCATCCGGGTGAAAACGTAGGTATCGGTAAAGATCATACGTTGTATGCATTGGTTGATGGCGTAGTAACTTTCCGTAGAGGCAAAGAAAACCGTTCTTTCGTTTCTGTAAAAGAAGTGGTAGCAGAAGCATAAGGAAGACATTTTAAAGATAAGGAAAGCGGTATCTCCGAAAGGGGGTACCGCTTTTTTCGTGTGTTCGCCGAGATTCTGCCGGAGTTCTGTGTGCTTTATCGCCGTCGTTCGGCTCTTATCGATGAGTTGTGGAAGGTTGGGCATATCGGTCCAGCATTTGCCGGATGATAGCAAGAATCTCCTGACGGAAGGGGATCGGTTGCAGGATTTCGACACTTTCGCGGTGCCACAATACCTGTTGGATGAAATCGAACGACGGGCGAAGATAATATTGGAAAACGGCGTAACCCTCGCCTGTTTCGATTTCCTGCTGGGAAGGGTGGAGAGGAAGTGAACGGATATAATCCACTTGGTTCTTATACACCTTCAGCATGATCCTTTCGGGTTGTTTGTCATCCCGTATGATGCCGAAGCAATCTTTGTAGAAATTTTCCGGCGTAATATCGGGTGATGGAGCAAGGGCTTGTTCTCCTATAGTTAGGTTTCTCATCCGTTCTAAGGCAAGAACCCGTGTTTGGCTACGGTCCGGATATTCGCAAACCAAATACCAGCGATGTTCGAACATACGGACAAAACAAGGGATCACTTCAAAGGTGAATATCTTGTCTTTGGCATAATAGGAAGTGTAGTCGAAGCAAACCGTCCGTCCTTTGTCGATGGCGTCCAACAAGATATGCAACCATTCGATTCCGGTCGGTATCTCTTGCAACATGATCCGGTCTTTATGTTTCAACGCCAGCGCGGACAGGTTGTTCACGTGGATGCTACCCAGCAGATATTTGAAGATAGGATTGTCGTGGATTTCCTCCGGGTTCACCAAATGATATTTCTTCAGGCGCGGGTCAAAGTTGATATCGACCTGGAAAGTCGAGGCGATGTATCTCCGGTCGCGGTCGAACGTCCGTGGCTGGATCTCTTCTCCCTCATAATTCAATGTATAATCCAAGAAACGTGCGTTCAGTTCTTTCAATGACATATTCCCATAATCAATGAAAGTCCCCACGATCCAAAGGCAGCGTTCGTTCTTGTTCATCATCCGATACAGTTTTTATTACAGGCACGAAAGTAAGGATGATTTTCCTTTTTCCCAAGGTGTCGGTAGGGGGAATTCTGTACTCGAGTGTGAGTTCCGGTAAAAACTCATCCGCCTCGGACAATATTTGTCTTGCCGGTGCTGTTTCTTTGCAACAAGAAATTCATTGTGTTATGAAAAAGAGATTGTCAAACAGGGAAAAGAAGCTAATAAAGAAATTGAGATGCCAATATGAGATGGTAGGCAACCCTCAATACGGCCTGATCAAAGTGGTAAAAGGCGGGAAGTATGGGTTTGTCAATATGGATGGTGTTTTGGCCATTCCTCTTATGTATGATTGGGCAAGTGCATTTATCCATATAAAACTATATGGGAAATGGTATATTGCCTCTTGGGTAAATTATCGGCATACCAAAATGTTGATAGGAGCGAATAACAAGCCAATTGTCCAACCAATGGATATCCTGCATCGATATTACATCATCAATGATAAATTGTGGGTAAAAAACGAAAATGGATATAACTTGATTAGCCGTAGAGGTAAAGCGTTGCTTCAAACAAATTATCAATATGTTGTAAGTGATCGTTTTAGGCAACCTAAAAATGTTTATTTGGTTAAGAAACAAGGATGTTTTGGGGCGATATACATTTATTATAATAATACGGAACGAGTGGTGTTGCCATTTGAATCCGAGATGTGCAGTTTTTGGAGGTTACCGGGGACTGGTACTTTTATCCAAAGTGTGCAAAAAGGAGAAAAAGGACTTTTTGATTTGAAAGGGAAAAATATTGTACCTTGCCTATATGATGAGTTTGCCTATGAAACGACTTTCCGGAAAGGATTTGTGTTGGCGTATAATAAGCAGGGAATTTCGTTATATGACAGCGTTCATCCCGTAAAAATATGCTCGGATCCTTATTCTGTAGTTGCAGAATATAGCTTTTACCATGATAAACAATGTTACTATACAGCTTATACGACAGAAGAAGAATATTTGTTAGACCAAAAGGGAAGGATTCTTGTCAGGGTGAATAAGCGGAAAGATGTTTCTTATTTTCATTTCTTGATGAATCAACAACGAGAACAATTTCGTTTTAAAACGTTTCAATCACTTTTATCATATTGCAAGAAAAAACGGGATAAGCGGATCAGTCATAAGGAGCAGGAAGAAATATTGGTTTATGCTTATTTCTTTATGGAAGAGATGCTGCAACAATACGCGACTTGTTATGGATTGAGATACACGCGGTTTGGCTTCTTGAATCGGATGAGTGAAAAATGGAAATATTTCGGACTGTGTTCTCCTAAAGAACGAAAAATAGATTTGAGCCTATCTCTGTTGTTGGACTCCGAAGATTTTATTAAAAAGGCTATGCTTCATGAATTATTGCATTTGAAATACCCATGTCACAGCAAGAAGTTTTATCAAGCATTGGAGAAATTCTCCGGAACTGACATCCAAAGCAAAGGTTTTCATATCTTCTTGGACACCTTGGATTGGTTTGCCGTCATCAAACAAAAGAAGCGCGATTTATTTATTTTGGTACAACAAGGTATATTGCAAAAAAATCCCTCGGTCGTATCATTGGCTCCAAAAGCCGTGATAGGTAAGGCGGTTACCAATATGAATATGGATCAGATGGCAGCTTTGGAAGTAAAATCCGGCAGTGTTTCTTTTTCGTGAAAAGGTTCTCCTCTGCTACTATTGGATGAGTGCGGCAACCCTATGGACTATGATGTTATTTGGGAATCGAAAGAGATTGCAGATTGTGAAAATGGTGATATAGCGACTCTTATAAAGAGGAAAGAGGTTATTGAGTTCTTGTACAATTTGCAAAAGGTTGGCAAGACTGAGAACGTAGAACAAGAAAGCATTTGCAATAAAATATAGGAAAAAAAGGGTTATGAATCAATTAAGATTGCTAAATTTGCGACAATCCGTGACGGTTCCCAAGCGAGGAAAGCTAAACGGAGGACATAAAAGAAGCAAAAAAGCGTTTACGATATTATTCCCGACTTAGGAAATCGGCAAAATTATACTATCGAGGGGAATAATAGGCAACAAACGCTCATGCTGGATTGTATATATAAGGAAGCAGGAGTTTCTATATACAATATAGGCGTGAGCTGTTGCTCTGTTATCTTCGATAGTGGGTGTTTGCCGATACCTCTAAGTCAGATACGGAGCGATGGTTTCACGCTTTTTATTTGCTTGATTTTATAGATCATAAGATTTGTTTATAAAAGGCTTTTCGTTACATTTGCGGTAATTCCTAGTACGAGTCAAGCGAGACTCTGAACGGAAGGACATACTGAAAAGCGGAAAAGCGTTTAAGATATTATTCCCAATCCAGAAAATCGCCAATTTTCAACTCTACGGGAATAGTAGGCAACAGATGCTTACGCTCTACTGTATTCTTCTTTGTTATAAGACAAGGACTATCACAGTATAGAGCGTGGGCTGTTGTTTAATTATCCGTAGAGTGGGTGTTTGGCGATACCTCTGGATTGGATGATTGAGTAACAGTACCCACGCTTTTTTGTACAACATATATTACTGGGATTATTAATAAGTTAATCGAAAATATAACAAATAAAAAGGAAAATAAATATGGAAACACAGTATTCATTAGTCTCGATATTCGAGGAAAATAAGCAAGAGTTGAAAGAAAGGCTGTTAGGGAAAAGTTTTCCTAAGGATGCAAAAGAGGTTCAGGATGTAGTAAATGCTTATTTCGAAGAGATTCTAGGAAAAGAAAATTTGTTTAGACAGCGTCTTAAGCCATCTGAAGAATATATCTTAAATGCGGCAATGTCATTGTTAAATGCTCAACAATCGATGTACGGTGATATAATTCAACAAGAGATAAAAGGAATGGAGTCTGTTGAGTACTATCCGGAAAGCGATGATTTAATTCCTATTGAAGAAAGTAAAAAAAATATTGTAGAAGGTACGGGAATTGGTATCGGCGCATCAGCTTTGGGTGTAGGTGCATATGCTTTGGGAGCAAGTGTTTATGGTGGTTTGATCGTAACAGTAACTACTGTTGCCATTGGACTTTATGTTGTGAGTAAATTAAATGATAAGCGAAGGTTTCAAATTCAAAGAGAAGAGCCTACATCAGAATTCTTTTTGCTCGATAAAAAGTTAGATGTAGATAAGTTTATCTCAATCATTTGTAATATATGTAAACAAATAGATGAACTGATGAATACATATCGTGTACAAATTGCTCAAGTAAGAAATTCATACAAAAGCAAAGAAGAAATTTCTCTTGAGAAAGACTTTAAGCTTCTTTTAAGTAGCATACAAATGATGCTTGGTATCTCTTATGAAGAAGATGCGAGTGAAAAGTGTTTAAAGAAATTAAAAGAACGTGTGGAAGAGGTCGGGGAGTCTTTGGAAAATTATGGGATAAAAGTTATTAAGTATAGTGATGAGGTTAAAGCAGCTTTTGAAATTGTTAGACGAGAGAACATTGAACAACCAAAAACACTTATCCCAGCTTTAGAGAAAGATGGCACAATTGTTTTGAGAGGAAAAGTTGCAGTTAGAAAATAGAAGGAGAAGAAATATGGAAATCAAGAATTTAGTAGTGCCAACTAAAGAGCACAAATATGCAATAGGCATTGATTTTGGACATGGTGAGACTTCTGTTGCTTATTGTGAGATTGGCTGGGGAGTACCGATCTCTCAATTTGCAAAAAGAGAAGCAGATGATATAGAACTGAACGGAAAAGAAAACACAATCATTTCAGCAATATCAGAAGACGCTGAAGGAAATATACGAATCGGATCTAATATTTTAGATGACGAAGACCCTTTGATAGATTTTCAGATAGGATTCAAAAAAGAACCCGAAGATATCAATGGAAGAGAAGAGAGATTGATGATGCGATTCATGTCAGAAGTTTATAAGCAGATTAGGAAGAAAGGAGAATTTGGCTCAGGAAATCACATTGTATATATTGCTTATCCTTCTGGTTGGAAGGACAAAAAAGAAACAAAATGGTTATATGCTCAAATGGCACTGCAAGCCGGATTGCCATTAGGAGGGTTGATTCCAGAATCTCGTGCAGCATTCATTCATATCAATAATGCAAAAGATCTCCGAAACTATATGAATAAAGGCTTAGTGGTTGTTGATCTAGGATCAAGTACCTTGGATTTGACTTATATGCGGCTAGAAACAGATGGAAAAATAACAAAAATAGATGATGGAAAACCATTAGGGGCTTCTATTATAGAGGAATGTATAATGGAAGATAAGGTTTTATCAGATAGTGAAGCTTGCCGCCTTTTTGAAGAATATCCAATCAATAAAAATAAAATGTTACTTTATTGTCGAACGGACATTAAAGAAGGATACTATAAAAAAATGGAATCGGGTAATAATTCTGTTACTAAAACATACATTATAGATCATTTTGATTCTGATTCTCAAGTGCAAGATAAATTTACAGATCTAAAAATCAAGATACGATATGACAAAGGTGAATTAGAAGACCTCATTAGTCGTAAGGTATCTTATCAAAATCGTTTGAAAGAATTTATGATTGATTTTCAACAAAGAGTTTTAAATGGGGCTCCTATTTATTATGCTTTTCTTACTGGTGGTGCGACACGTATGGGATTTGTGGAGGAAGTCGTATCTGAAGCATGGCATTTACCTATATATAAAGATGAAGAAAAAAAAGTAATAAATAGGGATCCTAATCCTTCATTAAGTGTGTCTCGTGGAATAGCTGAAACAGGAAGAGCAGATGCCAGATCAAATGAGATGATATCGGCATTGAATAAAGAGAAGCAAAGTATTTTAAACAGATTGAATATAACAGATGACATATTGAATAGTATGAGTGCGGATATAACCTCTGAGATAATGAGAGTTTGCAGAGATACGATCAATTGGTTTAAATGGAGTAATAAAGATCTTTCATTCAATGATCTTGTAGAGGAATTAAGATCTAGATTCTCCCAAAAAATCAATATTGGCGGTAGATTATCTAGAATCGTCAATACTAAGATCAGATCTGAAATTTCTAATGTAGAAAAAAGAATTCATGACATAATTTCTAATTACACTAATCAAGGAGTGATTAGTTTGAATAAAGTCGTTTCAGTGGCTCACGATCAAGATGTGGATTTTTTAACTTCAGATATTATAAAATCTATGAATATGATGATTGAAAAGGAAATTGATGAAATACTTTTTGAATGGATAGATATATTTGGTTATATAATATTAGGAATCTTAGAAGGAGTATGGGAAATCATAATTCTTCCATTCAAAGTCTCTAAGATATTATATGATTGGATTGCAAAATCTTCTACGGAAAGAGGTGCTGAAAAAATGGCTGAGAGTCGTAAGAAAGCACAACAAGAACAAGCTGAATTAGCGGAAAAGAAAGCCCGAAAATTAAACAAAGACCAACGTGTTCAAGTGGCTACTAAAGCTTTAGATAGTTTGAATCATAAACAAGCTGAATTGTTATCAAAAATTTATCAGACTCTAACAAGAACATCTGCGTTGCAAAGCCAGATACGGGAAGAGTCTAATAAAATCTTAGAAGAGTTTATAGAAAAAAATATTGAACAAGCACGTTTATTATATGTATAGCGATATGGATAATAGTTTGGTTAAAATGAATGAGAGTTTAGCTAAAGTGTTGGCAGCTACCGCAATGGCTAAATCTCTTTCTTTTTGCACGGAAAGAAAGTATTTGGAAAATATAGGAAACATTGCTTTAAATCCGTGTTTTATGCTTCATGAGATAGAAAATACTTATGAAGGTGCGATCTCATGGATTGAAGTCTCTCAAGTAGGTAAACCGATGAGTGATAATTTAGAAGAGGCTTTTTCTGCCATACAAAAAATTCTGTACTCTTGCTTTATGCCCTTTGAAACACAGTTGTTGTTCCTTGTGCTGGGTAATGGGGGGCAAAATAGAATGTATTTAGGTATTCGATCTTCTGACAAAGTTTTAAAACGAAATATAGTAAAACTATTAGATGAATTCATTAAAGGTGTATGGCCTGGATTACAGACACATATCCTATCTCGGCAAGGAGAAGAAAACGGTTCAAAATGGCTTCGATATTTTTCATCTTCGATAAATAGTGATAAATTTAGTTCTATCTATGCGATCACTGGCATCCCTTCTATGGAAAATCTGTATAAATCGACATATCCAGCCACTATTGACAAATTGATGGCTGGCATGAATAAATGTAAAAATTATGCTTATTTAGTCGTTGCGGATCCAATTCCATCTGAGGATGTGGATAATATATTGTATCAATGTCGGGAGATGAATGGACAGGCAGAATCATTGAAGTCTTTCAATCTTACAGAAGGAATACAAGATGGAACTTCTAAGTCTTATGGTGTAACTGATTCAACATCGGAAGGAACATCTTTTTCTAAGACTAAAAGAGATTTTTCAGAATTGAAAAAATATATATTGCCAGGAACTGGATTAGCATTAGCCGCTTCTATTTTTCCTGCTGCATCTGCTGTATCAGAAGCTTTGGTTGATGGGGTAGGTAATCTTGCTATACAAGCTTTGCCTTTGGCTGGCGGGATGCTAGGTGGTACAGTGGGCGGAGTTGTAGGGGGAATAGCAGGAGGCTTATTAAATACTTTAATACCGCAGACACAAGAAGGTACAAATTTTTCTAAAAGTAAAAGCGTATCAAATAATACCTCATATAGTGAAAGTCGCTCACGGAGTATCAGTCAAAATGTGATAAACAAACATATAGAATCTGTATCTGAACATCTATTCTATTATTCTAAACGTTTAGAGACTGGGAAAGCAATAGGAATGTGGAAAGTTGGTACATATTTGATGACCGAGAAAGAAGCTGATGCTAAAGGTGGGGCAATGCAACTACGTTCCATTTTGAGTGGGCAAGAGTCAATTTTTGAACCAATACGTATTACAGATATATCTGAGATTGTTGATCCCCAAAAATCATTTGCATTATATCAGTCTCCTCTTATTAGAACAGAAAGTTTAGTTAATCATAAAGCTTTTGAACATCCTTTTGGTGATCATTTCAAAGAGCTGAAAACAGTTCTTACCACAAAAGAGTTATCTTATCTAATTAATTTCCCATTGAGATCCGTTCCTGGTATTAGTGTAATTGATAGTACTCCAGATTTTAGCTTAAATCCTCAACCCAAAGAGGGTTATGATAATATTGCTGTAGGAAAAATGTTGTATGGTGGCTCTGAAACGGAGTTGGAGTATCATATTCCAGTAAGTTCATTGTCTCGCCATACCTTATTGTCGGGTATTAATGGTAGTGGAAAGACCAATACGGTACAAGCAATTCTGAATGGAATCAAGGAAGAAATTCCTTTCTTAGTAATTGAACCTGCAAAGACGGAATATGTGGATTGGGCATTGGAATATAATAAAAATCATCCAGATAATCCGATTGATATTTATATCCCTGGTTGCAAGAAGTATAAAACAGGGTTTGTTTCCAAACAATTGAAATTAAATCCATTTGAATTAGTTTGGTTGGATAAGGAACAAGAACCGAACGTGCTGACACATATAGATCGATTGAAGTCTACTTTTGCAGCAGCTTTTCCGATGTACGATATACTTCCGATTCTAATGGAAGATCTGATTTATACCGTATATCAGAACAAATCGACGGATTGGTTAGGAGAAGAACCTAAGTTTGGTGTTATTTTGCCTCCTACGTTAAATAGTATGAGTGTCAGTGTGGATAAAGTGATATCCAATCGTCAATATGAAGAGCGTATCGAACGAAATATGAAAGCCTGTCTTAATACCCGTATTGATAGTTTGAAACGAGGTTGGAAAGGTGAAATGTTGAACACGATTCATTCAACACCTTGGAATGAATTATTCGAGAAACCTTGTGTTATTAATTTATCGTATGTGGGTGACGATGTGGATAAATCGTTCTTTATGGCTTTGATTCTTCAGTTCTTATATGAATATCGTTCAGCTTTGGCCGAAATAGGTAGAATTGATTTTAACGATAACGGTTGTAAACATCTTACCGTGATTGAAGAAGCTCATCGTGTAATGGCAAAATGTGACAATCAGGAATTGCCTCAATATAAATCAGCTATGATGTTCAGTAATATGCTTTCAGAAATCCGTGCATACGGGGAAGGTATGTTCTTAGTGGATCAAGTGCCGACAAGATTGATACCAGATGCGATCAAGAATACGAACTTAAAGATTACGCATCGGTTGGTTGCAGAGGATGATTGTAAAGCAATCGGTGAATCTATGGGATTGAGTGAAGAACAGAGAAAAGTGATTGCTAAATTGATGACGGGGCAATGTGTTGTTTCCAGTTCTTTATCAACAGATACATATTGGGTACAAATAGATAAAGTGAAGTGAAAGAAGTATGTCTCATTCGGATAATATTGAACAGTGTACATCTTCGTCTTCTGACTCTTGGGGATTAGAAGACTTAAAGGTTTCAGAATTCGACTGGAAAGAGAAAAGTTTGGAGGAAAAGATTGAACATGTAAGAACGGTTGATGCACGGGTTGATGAAATGCAAGAACGAACCGGGTTTTCCAAAGCAGCTATTTTTCAAACTTATTTTCCTGAAATAGGAACTATCCGGACACAACAACAAGGATGGGATGGACAAATGGTTAATGGAGTGAAATACACCATGCAACCATTTGTTTCATCCACTGGAGAAATATATCGAGGTGTATTTCCTGAATTTCCTGTTAAATGCGAAATCCGACTTCCTGAATATTGTATGTCTGAAGAGTTCTGGAACAAATACGGTAACAGGGCAGATCGGGTGCAAATGAAATATGCTACTATCGGATTAAAAGAGGAATTGATGAAAGATCCCTCTTTAAAGGAATCATTGAATCTGAATGATCGGCAATATGCTGATATTATGTCAGAAAAGGATAAAATAGAAGGTTTGACGTGGCATCATGATATTAATTTCGGAAGGATGCAATTGATTGATGAAAAAACACATTCTTTTAAGGAACATCATCATGCAGGAGGAATGGCTACATGGAATGATTGTTGGATTCAAAAACATCTGGTAGATATACCCAAATTTGAGAATGTCAAAGGCTATATAGAAGCAAACAAATATGTTTGTGGAAAACTTACAACGCCTGAACTTGAATATGTCAGCGAAGTTCTTCCTTTAGGAAATACTGATTTGATAGTCTCTCGAATAGATGAGTTGAATGGTAGGAAGCCACCTAAAGCGATAGACTCAGATCGATCAGTTGCTGAATTATTGGAACCTATAAAAGATAAAATAGATCCGCTCTGTTTGGAAGCTCCTTCTGACCATATTCAGGTAGAATCGATTTCCGATGTAATGGGTCAAATGGATGAATTGCATTATGATAGATGGGAAAAATTGTCTTTTGATAAACGAATGGAAGTATTACAGCATCTGGAAAATGAAGCAGCAAAAATAGCTCATCGACCATCTTGTGTTGTGGTATCTCAAAGCTTAGGTGAAGGACATTATGGATTTTATGAACAAGGGACAAATTGTATAACAATTAATGAGGATTATGTGAAATTAGCGGATTGTTATGAAGATGTCTTAGATACATTAATTCATGAAGGGCGTCATGCTTATCAGGATTATAATTTGAATGTACGGGAAACACATCCTCGTCATGGTGAGGTCTCCAATTGGAATTTGAACGATCTATATGGGTATCAAGATGCTGAACATTGTGGATTTAAGGCTTATCAATTACAACCTGTAGAATCGGATGCACGAGCTTTTGCGGAAGATGTATTAAAATGTTATCAAGAAAAAACAGCCTAATGGAAAATATTAAGGATATATTAGTGAAACGGGGATATCCGGAAAAGCAAGCAATAACTGTTGCAATAGACTTACTGGATATTGACAATCAGTTGCAAAATGCATTGCATTGTTGGTTGGAAACAGAAAACGAGACCGACTATCAAGTAGCCGGTTTCAAACTTTCAGAGTTAAAACACAAATTTGATATGACCTATCCTGCCGCTTTGTTGACGATGGACTGGTTGATTAAAGAACCGGAACAAGCTATTAGAAGTATTAATCAAGGAATAAAATAGAAAACGTATGGCAACATTCATATTAACCCCCAAATGTAATATTCCGCTTAGTCATGGAATGAAGATTGAAAAAGGTACAGTGCCTTTTATTGTGGAAGTTCCGACCAATCATCTGCCTTTTGATTCGATTGATTCAAAAAACCGGGTAAAGAATTGCCTTTTAGCAAGAGGTATTGATATTTCCGGCCATGAAAGCATATTGAGTGGAGCTTATTTTGATTTCAAGAAATTGTGATGGATTTTGTTACCCGTTTCTTGCAGTCTGATTGGATAAAGAAAGCAGCAAAATACGCTTATAATCCCAAACGGCTGAAGGCTGTGGTTCTTCAGCTTGGGATTTTTTTATCAAAGAAAGGAGCTACACGTTTAAAAGAACAGACAAAATTATTATATAGCTATTTGAAAGATGTGGCTACTGGGAAATACAAGGATTATCATACAGGTAGTTTGATTTTTATGATATCCGCAGTTATTTATCTAATAACACCTACTGATTTTATTCCGGATATGTTGCCTTTGGGATTGATGGATGATATGATGATCATTACTTGGGTTTTGAATGTGTCGGCAGACGAGTTGAGACGGTATCAGAAACAGAATGAAACAGATAAAAATCTGTCGCATTCGGACAAGATATGACTGATCTCTTAATTTATATTTGCCTATATTTAAAACTGAATTGTATGAAATCTTTATTGATTGTAGCAGGAACAGGGGCCAACAATATTGTGTCAAATTATATTGGAGACCAATTAGAAGATCGTTTGGACTACATTTTGATTGATTCATTAGAGTCTGATGTGTGGAAATATGAACTCACAATAGAGCGTTTGGCTGAAATGATTGTGGCTCGCCAATCTGTGATTTTATTGGCAACATTAGGTGGAGAGACCGGAAATCATTCTGTTGAGAAGATTTCGGATATGTTTTGCTCTAGTGGGATTCCTTTTTCTGCCATATTGGTTATCCCATTTAAATTTGAAGGTGAACGACGTGAAAGGGCTTTGGCAACCGCAAGGTATTTACAAGAAAAAACGCTTGTTTTTCGAAAATTTGATAATGAGGATCTTTTTTCTTACTCCCTTCCCTTGAAAGAAGCTATGCGATATGCGGATAAGGAAATTGGTCGTTTGTTGGAAGAGGTGATATTTAATCATAAGAAGTTATGTTATGAAAGATGGTGATCTTAAAATTAGATATATGAAACGAATATAGTACTGAAAGTAATATAAAAGAGTAAATAAATGATACCAGATATTGAATTCCTGACTAAATATTTTTATATATACAATAAGAAATATTTTTATTCAAAGTTACCACTTCCTATTTTTAAGCTGCATAGGCCTATTCGATATTTAGGATATTATAAAAACGATGGTGGTAATCATATCATATCAATATGTGAATCTTATGATGGAGAAGAACGTTTTTTTGAGAATACATTGATCCATGAGATGATTCACTATTATCTCAATTTTACAAATATCGAAGACAAAAGATCGCATGGTCGTAATTTTTATAGAGAGGCTAAAAGAATAAATGCAGACGGATGGAATATTCAAGGAACGGCAACAGAAGAAGATATGGCTTTTGCAACTCGTATTTATTACAGAAAATCCAATTCAATATCAACGCTACCCATAAGAAATTTATTTTCATATACTCCAACAGAACAAGAATTGATTGATTTTATTATTGAAAATAGAAGTAAAAACAAGACACTTCGGTTATGGGCATGTTATCGTCACATTCAAGAATTGATTTACAATACAAAGTCTCAAGAAAATATTACAGAAGAGTGCTCTAAACGCAGAAATAAAGCCATAGAGAAGAGCATAAAAAGTTTGTTGTCGTTTAATAAAGATAACTACTATGCTATCTATGTATTGCATACTGATTTGTCTTTTTTTTATGCTGTCGTTGATGAAGTTGCGAAATCAAAAGCACATGCCGTTATTGCCAATGAGTTTTCTAAATATAACAATGATTCAAAATACGAAGTCGGAGGAAAAATTGTTATTCCAATCAATTAGTATCCAATATTTGGGATCCACGCGATTCTTTTTGGAAACAGGTAGATGTTTGCCTTTGCTCTCCTTCTTATAAAAACTGTTTTAGGATTTAAAAGGCTTTTAAAGAACAGGACGAAGTAGCTTATCGACCAAGAGTTGCTTTAAAGATTGCAAAAACAATGGGTAAATCAGCTTTTAATGTTCGCATTTTTGATAATGAAACGCTGACATCACTTGATCTTTCCATGAAAGAATCCTTGCTTCATGTAGATAAGGAAATTGGTAAATTGTTTGAAGCTATGCTGAATGAATAATATTTATCTGATATAAACAGGCAGAAAAAAGTTTTCACACCCATGCTCAAATACATAAAAAACGAACAACACTACACCTTGCTTGTCGAAGCCATACGGCAAGTGAAGCGTATGCTTTGGATCGGAACGGCAGATCTCAAGGATCTTTATATCAAAGAAGGAAAGGGAACGGTTCCCTTGCTGAGGCTTTTGGAGCAGAAAGTGAGAGAAGGCGTGGAAATCCGTTTGATCCATGCGAAAGAGCCGGGGAAGAACTTCCGGGATGATTTTGACAAGTATCCGTTGCTGTGGAATCGGATGGAGCGGGTTTTATGCCCACGAGTCCATTTTAAGATACTGATATTTGATTTGGAGTTGGCTTATATCGGTTCCGCCAATTTGACGGGAGCGGCTTTGGGCATGAAAGGGAAAGATAATCGGAACTTTGAGGCTGGTATCTTGACTTCTGAAGCCGGTCTTGTGTCGGAAGCCATTGAGCAATTTGATGAAATGTGGATGGGGATTCCTTGTAAAACCTGCAAACGAAAAAGGTTTTGTGGGGACAGGGTAGGAATATAAGCCGGAGTTATTCCACCGGCTTATTCTTATATGGGCCGCAATTCCATCGTCAATCCCATAGCAGAACTATTCGGTATAAAGTAGAAACGGTAGGAATAGTAAGCCCTCTTTGCCTAATACTTCATCAAGCATTGCGCTTACATCATAAATATCTTTACTGATTTCTTTTATCTGCATAATATTCCTCCTTTAATTATTTCATTCATTTTTATGAAATCGCAGAAATGGTTTTATAAGTAACCATCTCTGACGCTATTTGTCCGACCTTTCCCTTTCTTTTGCAGCATGAATCAAAATACGGGTGAGATACATATTTAAATCGAATACAAACAATAAAAATATGATGAGCAATAAAGAAGTAATTTTAGAAGCTGTGAACTCGATGCCGATGGAACGGGAGTTTACTCGTAATGATTTGTTTTTGATGGTCTGTGAGTTGGTGAAAACTTCGACTTTCTCGTTCTTTTTCAACAAGGTTCTAGTGAAAGACCGAATAGAGGTGACGGGAAAGGTGCCTAATTCTAATGTGCTGCTGTATAAGCGAAAGTTTTAACACTGTGAGTTAGGTGGTTATGGATATACGAATCATGAGCGATTGGGTGCGCGAAATCACCCGATCGCAAACGGTTTCTTATAGCTTGATGGTTACGGCGGATTTCTTTTTGGTGACATTAAGTTACTTGCGAGGAGAATGTACGTTGAAACATTATCGGGCTATTTTTGAAGAGGCTTGCTCTCTGTTGGCGAGGGAATCCGATTGTTCCCGTGTCGTTCCGGCAATGGATTCCTTGTTGACTGCGGTCTTTTATTATAAACAGGCGATGACTTGTCGTCCTCGGTTGTATAAGAAAAAGAAGGCGCTTTTCAACCTGTCGTTTATGGATAGTCACGAACGGTTGGTCAGTTTGTATTCCCAAAATATAGATGCGATGGTCTCTTACCGGTTGGAAAGTGGAAATTTGTTGGAAGAACTATTATTGTCCGGTGGTCGGCATACGTTTTCGAATTCGGAGGTTTGGAATGAGACCGGATGGATGTTCCAGCAGTTGAAAAAGAATGGTTTAATAGCGTTTGAATCTCATTTGAAGTCTGCTTTGATGCGGAACAAACAGCGGTTGTTTATGAACCGCTATCCGGTAGTCAAAGTGTTAAGCCGTTTTGGAATGGTGGCCTGTGTTACAATGGGGCTGGTTTTGGTCATAATTGTAACTCGTGTCATTTATAATATTTCTGTGGAATTTCCTCTTTTGCAGTTGATGTCTATGGAAAACGCAGGAAGGAGTTATAATTATAAGATGGTTGAGGTTTTGTTGGAATGCCATTCTTTTCTGGAGAATGGAATGAGTGTGCTTCGTGGAAGGATTCTCTTTTTCCTGATAGCGTTATTTTGGACGATAGGTATTGGTTGTATAGCGGAAAAGTTGGGTGAAAGGTTGTATCTGTAGTACACGTTGGAATGCCATTTTGAGCAGATAGTGATAGTTTTGGAAGGTGACTATTTCAAACAGACCGAATAGGCTATATTTAGATGGATATATACTATATTTGTAGAACATATTCTTAACATGCAAAATCGTTATGATTCATAAAAAATATAACCTGTTTTTCTTTTGGATACTGTTGTTTGTTTTGACGCTTACGTCGTGTGGCAGCAAGAAACAGCGTGTAGCCTTGCCGGCAGATTTCAAGGGACCGAAAGAACTTTCCCGCCTCTATGGTGTTCGTCTGACTCCGGATGATAATATATTTTTGTACAATGAAGGAGCCAAATGGTTAGGTGTCCCTCACCGGATGGGAGGGTTGACAAAGAAAGGTGTGGACTGTTCCGGTTTTGTGGCGATCGTATTTCGTGAAGTGTATGGAAAGCAGTTAGCACGTTCGTCGGCCGATATGCTGAAGCACAATTGCAAGAAAGTCAATCGTGCCAACCTGAAGGAAGGCGATCTGGTCTTTTTTCGGACAGGCAAGGGAAGGAAGAAAGTGCCCAATCATGTTGGTATTTATCTGAAAAACGGAAAGTTTATTCATACCAGCACTTCGAGTGGCGTGATTGTCAGCAGCCTGAGTGAACCTTATTATGTCCGGTCATGGCTTACAGGCGGGCGGGTGAAGAATTTGTGATTTATGAATTATGATTTATGATTTATGCGTCGATGATAAATCATAAATCTTGCTTATCTTTGCAACTCAAATAAAAAAACATCATTAAAGTATGTTGACGCTTAAAGTAATTACGGAAGAGACAGACCGGGTGATTCGTGGTCTGGAAAAGAAACACTTTAAAGGTGCACAGGAAAGCATCGCAAAAGTGATCGAATTGAACGATAAAAGACGTGGTGCGCAAAATCAATTAGATAAAAACCTGGCAGAGGTGAACCAGACTTCGAAAACCATCGGTATGCTGATGAAAGAAGGTAAAAAAGAGGAGGCCGAAACTGCCAAGCAACGTGTTGCCGAGATCAAGGAAGCCAATAAAGCTATCCAGGCTGAGATGGATCAGGCGGCCGAAGATATGCAGAACTTGCTCTATACAATCCCGAATGTTCCTTACGATGAAGTTCCTGAAGGTGTGGGAGCTGACGACAATAAGGTGGAAAAGATGGGCGGTATGGAAACTGAACTGCCGAAAGACGCATTGCCTCATTGGGAATTGGCAAAGAAATATGACCTGATCGATTTTGACTTGGGTGTGAAGATCACAGGTGCCGGTTTTCCGGTTTACAAAGGACAAGGTGCACAGTTGCAGCGTGCGCTGATTAACTTCTTCCTGGATGAAGCCCGTAAATCCGGTTATACGGAAATTATGCCGCCGACAGTTGTGAATGCTGCTTCCGGTTATGGTACGGGCCAGTTGCCTGACAAGGAAGGACAGATGTATCATTGCGAAGTGGATGATCTTTATCTGATCCCGACAGCCGAAGTCCCGGTCACTAATATCTATCGTGATGTTATCCTCGACGAAAAGCAGCTGCCGATCAAGAATTGTGCCTATACGCAGTGTTTCCGTCGCGAAGCCGGCTCATACGGAAAAGATGTGCGCGGACTGAACCGTTTGCATGAGTTCTCCAAAGTGGAATTAGTTCGTATCGATAAACCTGAACACTCCAAACAGTCTCATCAGGAAATGTTGGATCACGTGGAAGGTCTGCTTCAGAAATTGGAACTTCCTTACCGTATTTTACGTCTTTGTGGTGGCGATATGAGTTTTACGGCTGCTCTATGTTTCGATTTTGAAGTTTATTCGGAAGCCCAGAAACGCTGGTTGGAGGTAAGCTCGGTTTCTAACTTTGACAATTACCAGGCAAACCGCTTGAAATGTCGTTATCGCGACGAAAACAAAAAGACACAGCTCTGCCATACACTGAATGGAAGTGCATTGGCTTTGCCGCGTATCGTTGCAGCCTTACTCGAAAACAATCAGACACCCGAAGGCATCCGCATTCCGAAGGCGTTGGTTCCGTATACGGGATTTGATATGATTAAGTAAATATTCGTATTAAAAAAACACGACCGTCTTCGTTGCCGCGAAGGTTGACTTCATCAGCACGAAGACGGTCGTCATTATAGGGGAAGTCAATCTTCATGTCTGCGACGACCGTCTTTGTCGCCATGAAGATTGACTTTTTTGTAATAATGTCTTTTTAGATGAACAGGTTTACATTCGCTTCCTCGGCCCGTTCGAGATAAGAAGCTACGCCGCCCAGCGTAACATTGTCCATCAACTCTTCTTTTTGCACGCCCATCACATCCATGCTCATGGTGCAGGCAATCATTTCCACGCCGTTGTCTACGGCTTGTTGGATCAGGCTTTCCAGACTGTCGATCCGCTTTTGCTTCATGATAAGGCGCATCATCCAGCTACCGGCACCTCCCATGTTCATTTTAGATAGTTTGAGCTTGCCGCTGTGTGTCGGAAGCATCCAGCCGAACATCTTGCCGAAAATATCTTTGGAGACGGCCGGTTTTTGTTGCTTCTTGATTACGTTCAATCCCCAGAAGGTGAAAAACATCGTTACCTTTTTGCCGGTCGAAGCTGCTCCGTTGGCAATGACGAAAGAGGCCAGCGCTTTATCCAAGTCATCACTGAATACGATCAGTGTCTTGTTATCGGCATTATTCTGCACGCTTGCGTGGGGGGCTGTCTTTTCTTGTTTGCGGATGGTGGCGGCAACGACTCCGTTCTTGTTTTCCAGCGCAACCAGTTCGGCACCTGTCACTTTGCACCAAGAGGCGACATCTTTACCGAATGCCTGGTCGGTAGCGGTTATCTGGAGTTGCTCGCCGGTTTTCAGTGTTTCGTAATTCTTTTTCAGTTGCATTACGGGACCCGGGCACATCAGTCCGCAAGCATCTACCTTCAGTGTGGGGATAGCGGAACATTCACAGTTTGCACCTTCCGATGATCCCGGATTGCAGGGAGCAACCTCCTTGACAGGGGCGGTCGCCACACTCCATGTCTTGTATCCGCCGGATAGATTGCGCACATTCTTGAAACCGTTCTGTACCAAGATGCGGTAGGCTAAATAGCCACGAAGCCCGACTGCACAACTTACAACGATCAGTTTATCTTTCGGCAGTTCGTCCAGGTGTTCTCTCAGCTCGTCAACCGGTATGTTGATGAATCCGGGGATCGATCCTAATTTGTGTTCGTCGCGCGTACGGACATCGATCCGGATTGTGTCGGCAGGCAGTTCGGCGAGTTCGCGCCACTGGATGATTTTCGATTTTCCTTTCAATATGTTTTCAGCTACGAATCCAGCCATGTTTACCGGATCTTTTGCTGACGAATAAGGAGGAGCGTATGCATGTTCCAGTTCTGTCAGGTCATAGACGGTTCCTCCTCGTTGGATCACCTGTTCCAGCATTTCGATGCGTTTGTCTACTCCGTTGAAGCCAACTATTTGGGCACCTAAGAGTTTGCCGTTTTCCGGATCAAACAGAATTTTAATCGACATCGGAACAGCTCCGGGGTAGTAGCCGGCATTCGACGCTCCGTGTGTATAAGAAGAGGTGTAGGGAATGTTGTTCCGTTGTAGCAGCTTGGCATTAGCACCGGTGGCGGCGACTGTCAGGTCGAAGACTTTGGCGATGGAAGTTCCGATCGAACCTGCATATTTCTTTTTATTACCGAATATGATATTGTCCGCCACGATGCGTCCCTGTTTATTGGCTGGTCCTGCCAGAGGGATGAGAGAGGGCTGTCCGGTAACGAGATTTTTTACTTCCGTGGCATCGCCGAGGGCATATATGTCGGCATCGGAAGTTTGCATATAGTCGTTTACGGCAATACCGCCCCGTTCTCCGATGGCGAGTCCGGCCTCTTTTGCCAGTTTGGTTTCCGGACGTACCCCAATGCTCAGTAAAACCATGTCGGTAGCGATCTGTTTGCCACTACGGAGGTGTACGGTCACACCACCGTCTTTTTCTTCAAAGCGGCTGACACCATCTTCCAAATGTAACCCGACTCCCTTATCGGTTAGTTGCTGATGTACGATTGCCGCCATCGAGAAGTCTAACGGAGCCATTACTTGGTTAGCCATTTCCACCACGTCGACCTGGATACCCAAATCGTGCAGGTTTTCCGCCATTTCCAGTCCGATAAAGCCTCCCCCCACAACGATAGCGCGTTTCGGCTTTTCGATATTGATGTAATTCTTGATCGTATCGGTGTCCGGCACATTGCGGAGAGTGAATATCTTCTTGCTTCCGATCCCTTCGATACCCGGTCGGAGCGGTTCGGCTCCCGGTGAAAGTACCAGTTTGTCGTATGTTTCGGTGTAAATTTCACCAGTGGATAGGTTCTTGACTTCCACTTCTTTTTTATCCGGACGGATGGCGGTTACCTCTTGTTCTGTGCGGATGTCGATCCGGAAACGATCAGTGAAACCTTTCACTGTCTGTACGAATAGCTTTTCCCGGTTATTAATCGTGTCACCTATATAATAAGGTAGACCGCAGTTTGCATACGATACATATTTTCCTCGTTCGAACAGGACGATATTGGCTTTTTCATCCATTCTGCGCAGACGTGCTGCAACGGTAGCTCCTCCGGCTACTCCTCCGATAATCAGGTAGTTCATGTTGTAAAAGTATTATTTGTATTATACATATTTGTTAATAGAAAATATTGAGGTAAAAAAGGGGTTAACCTTTTTCCATACAAGTTTTCAGTTTCTTGAACAATTCGTCGAAACACAGTTCTGCATTCATCATCTTCTGTATTTTCTCTTTTCCGTTAGGGGTGAGGGAGAAGAACATCTGCCGTTTGTCGTTTTTGTTGATGTTGCGGCGGATATAACCTTTATTCTCTACGGCTGTGATGACTTTCGAAACGCGTGAGTTGGACAGGCCTATATATTCACAGATCATACCGGCCGATTTCGTTTCTCCGTCTTTCAGGCAGCAGAGCAACATGGCCTCGTTGATTGTAATATCGTGTACTTCCGCAAAGGTTTTCTCGAACTGATATAAAATTTTGTATATATCTTTGATCGCACAAATTGGTTCCATATTCTTATATGTTATTGATGGGTACAAAGATATATAATATTTTCAATATGAATAATGTTTAGTGGAAAATATTTTATCCGGATCATCTTTTTTACGAAAATATGTGTTGTTTTCTGTTGTAAAAGGGGCTGTGCCAATTCTCTTGCCCCGTACTTGACACAGGAACAAGGGAATTGACACAGCCCCTTTGAAATAATTTTGTCGGATGACGAAGTATCGTTTGTTTAATCTCTGTTGGAGAAATATTTCATGAACTGTGAGCGTTCATACATCGCCGGATTGGGGATGTTGGCATAGTTTAGTTTACCTTTGAACTGGTCAAGCGACTGGTAATGTGCCTGGTGCATCCATTCTTCGATACAGGTGAGCACCTGTGAGATAATTTCTGCCCCATGTGTATAGACGGCGCTACACATCTGTACGGCATCGGCTCCTGCAAGTAAACATTTGATGACATCTTCCCAATCGTGTACTCCGGTAGAGGAAGCAATACTGATTCCGGGTATTTTACCTGAAACGATTGCTGTCCAGCGAAGCGTGTCGCTCAAGTCAGAATGATTACTGAAGACATTACCTGAGACTATTTGCATATTGTTGATGTCGATATCCGGTTGGTAAAAACGGTTGAAGAGGACGATTCCGTCCGCCCCGTTTACTGTCAGCGTATGGGCTACAGCCGGAATATTACCGACCATTTTGCTCATTTTGATCATGACAGGGATCGAAACCGTTTCTTTCACTTTGCGGATAATATTGACATACAAATCGCGCATATTATCACTGTTGTACGTGAGGTCTGTTTCCAAGAAGAACACGTTTAGTTCCAAGGCGTCGGCTCCTGCCAACTCGATCTGGCGGGCAAATTCGACCCATGCATCCGATTTATAGCAGTTGATGCTTGCGATAACCGGGATGGTACATAGTTCTTTCGTCTTCTGGATCAGTTCCAGATAGCTGTTTATTTGATTTGCTTTTACATAGCCGCGTATGTAATCGGCCGCCTCGGGATAGTCCGACTCCTGCATCAGCACATCGCTTTGCATTTCAATCTGCTCTTCGAAGAGTGATTTCAGTACGATCGCACCTGCACCGGCTTTTTCAAATTCCTTATTTCGTTCCGCGTTGTTTGTCAAACCGGAACTTCCGACGATAAGCGGGTTACGAAGTGTCAGTCCCGCATATTGTGTCTTAATGTCAATCATGTCAGATTCAATTATGTTCAACGATTACAAAAATAGAGAATTATTTTCTCCCTTATCTATTCTTGCTATTTAAAATGGTTAAAACTCAATATTCCCGTTCTCCAAAAATGCTGGTTCCTATGCGTATCATCGTACTACCTTCACGGATAGCGATCGGATAGTCATGGCTCATTCCCATCGATAATTCGCAAAAATATTCATCACCCTTGAATACCGAGCTTTTCAGTTCAGTGAAAAGTTTATGGATCTTATGGAACTCATCTTGGATCTGTGATGTGTTGTCGGTGTTTGTAGCCATCCCCATCAGTCCGCATATCCGGAGGTTGGGAAGAGCTTCGGGTGATAAACTGTGCAGCAGTTCACGGCATTCGTCGGGACTGAAACCATGCTTGGCTTCTTCCTGAGCGACATGTATTTCCAGCAGAACACGGACGATGCGGCCATGCTTGGCCGCTTGCTTATTGACTTCCTGCAATAGTTTCAGCGAGTCAATGCTGTGTATCGTGTGGATGAACGGGGCAATATCTTTTACTTTGTTGCTTTGCAATGGGCCGATAAAATGCCATTCGATGTCACTGGGCAAGACTTTTTGTTTAGCTGTCAATTCTTGGGCCCTGCTTTCACCAAATACACGTTGTCCGGCATCGTAGGCTTCCTGCAAAGCCTCGGCGGGATGGAACTTGGAGACCGCCACCAGCGTGACACCTGCCGGCAGCGATGCTTTCAGTCTTGTTATATTTTCGGTGATGCTCATGCTTCTCTTGTTTCAGCCAGTTTTTTCTGTTCGGCAATCAGTTCTTCCTCTGATTTCTTTTCCGCAGGGACACTGTTGGCGTCAAAAGGAAAGACATCTATCAGCGGAGTTTCCGTAACGGATGCAATGGTATAGTCGGCAAGCGTCCCTTTCATGCCATCTTCCAATACGGCGATGGCATCTTTTAGATCAGACGCCTGTGCCAACATCTGTGCGGCTGTTTTCTTTTCGGCTCCGCTTTTTTCATCAAGGGTGATGAAGTAAACTTTGATTTTATAGAAACGGTCGCCGTTTTCGTTGAAGAACAATTCCGACAGGCGTGCGCGTTTGATGTCTGTCACCGTAAACTCCCCGGAGACGAAAGGACGGATTTCTTCGATGATACGAGCTTCAGCTTCCGTGAATGACAGGGCGTCAACCAGATAAGGTTCCGTCACTTTCTTTTGCATTCCATTCTCCATGACTTTTTCGAAGGAGACTTTACATTCAAACCAGTTATGCATATATTTATTACGTTTTATGATGTCTGTATTTTTATTTCAAACGAGGTACAAATATAACGGCAATTCGGGAATTAAGCAACCGGAACAAATTTCTTTGTCAATTATTGGAATCGTAGTGAACTTTTTATCCTATGCTCCGGTTATATAAGCGTAGTGTGTTTTTTCATGGTATTAGATTTTTAGATTAGTAATTAGGTTGTTTTGTCTGGTTCGGGAAGGATAGGGCAAAAGTTCTAAAATATCAGAGCTGGAAGTATAGGAATTCCCCATACATTCCGGCTCTTTTACGTTTTAAAACTCATCGTTGGCATAAGTCGCAAGCAAGTTGTTCATTCTGTAGTCAAACAATTCGTCATCATTGAAAAAACGTTTCAACTCGATGGCTGCTGTTTCGGGTGAATCGGAAGCATGGACGATGTTTTCTTGTACGCTCATGCTGAAGTCGCCACGGATGGTTCCCGGTTGTGCGTTCCTTCCGTTGGTGGCACCAGCCAGCTGGCGAACGACATGGATGGCGTCCACCCCTTCCCAGCAACATACGATGACGGGACATACCGACATGGCGTCTTTGATGCGCTGGAAGAATGGTTTTTCTTTTAGGTGTGCATAATGTTCACTGAGGATATTATCTGTCAGCCAGATCATTTTCATGCCTGCCAGTTGTAAACCTTTTCTCTCGAAGCGGGAGATTATTTCTCCAATCAGTCCTCGCTGAATGGTACAGGGTTTTAGGATAACAAGTGTCTTTTCCATACTGTTCGTTTAATAAGATTCGACGTATCTGTCAAAGATAAAACAATTATTTTTAATAAGTTAATTTGTAGTATAATATTCAATAAAGATTTTGAAATAAAGGAGGTTGGAAAGGGAATATGCAACTTATAACCGTATGAAAAGGGAAAAGTTCGTTCTACCGAAGGAAAGAATAAAGCACACAAAACCTGCCGCACACTGGCGGCACAGCGTGCAGAGGTATTGGATTATTTAGTATGCGGATCATCTTATCCCGTTGGGCATGCCGTATTGACTGATAATAAATTACCTCAAAAACAATTTATTAAGGTTACATAGATTAACATTCAGACAATTAGGGCTATGAAGGTCCGATTACTTAATATATCTATATTTCCTCCAGTCTGGGAATGTGTTCCTCAGGAAATCACGTAGAGTTTGGCGATTTACTCCGAACTTTTCGGCGATTTCGTTCATCGAGCATTTCTCATTGATCATTTTCCTGATGACATTTTCTTTTCCGGACAGTCTGACCTGCATGGTCTTTTTGCCTTTCGGACGACCGAGTTTCGTGCCTTCTGCTTTTTTACGCGCAAGTGCTTCGCGGGTACGTTGTGAAATCAGATTGCGTTCGATTTCTGCGCTCAGGCTAAAAGCGAAAGCCAGGATTTTACTATTGATATTATTCCCTAATTCATAACGTTCTTTGACTGTAAGGACGATGATATCCCGTTCCATGCACTGGTGAAGGAAACTCATGACTTGCATCAAATTACGTCCAAGCCTTGATAGTTCTGTTGTTACAAGTGTGTCACCTTTACGAATTTGCTTTAATAGTCTGCCAAGTTGGCGATCCGATACACTTGTTGTTCCACTGATTGTTTCGTCTACCCAACGTTCGATACGGAAACCTTTCGCTTTTGAATAGTTCTCAATCTCGAAGCGTTGATTCTCAGTACTCTGTTTATCTGTACTGACTCTTACATAACCGTATATCATACCATCTGAATATTAAATGAATAACTAAAGATACTTCAGAAATAGAAATGAAAGGGTGGGATTAGTATTTACCAACTTTTTTTATTGTCGTATGATTATAAGAGTGCATTCCCTTTACAAAGGTGGATATAATAATTTAAACGAAACAGCCTCTGAAAGTAAAAATTAAATTAAATTTTACGCAGTAAAAGGGGAAAGGAGTACATTTGTCGGAAAGAATAGTGGGATATGAAGAAATTATTGTCGCTGCCGCCTAACCTGGTTAGCAGTTTTCACGAGATAGCCAATGCCGATCCGGCAGATTGGTTTTGTACATCTGATCCTGTAGGTGCCCGTCTGGGATCGGGCGGAGGAACGACTTGGTTGCTTGAGGCTTGCCGCCGGGATGATAATACTGCCGGAACGTTGCTGCCTGGAGAGTGGCTGGCGCGTGAAAAGCGGATTTTGCTGCATGCCGGAGGGCAGAGTCGGCGCTTGCCTGGATATGCACCTTCGGGCAAGATATTGACACCGATCCCGGTGTTCAGGTGGGCGAGGGGACAGAAATTATCTCAAAACCTTCTTTCACTTCAACTCCCGTTGTACGAGGAAATCATGCGCAAAGCACCGGATTCGCTGCATACGCTGATTGCCAGTGGCGATGTTTACCTGCGTAACAGCGAACCGTTGCAGGAGATTCCTGAAGCAGATGTTGTCTGTTATGGTTTGTGGGTGGATCCTGCACTGGCCACTCGCCACGGGGTTTTCGTGTCGGATCGTAAATCTCCTGACCAACTTGATTTCATGCTTCAAAAGCCTACTCTCGATGAGTTGGGACGGCTGGCGGGTACGCATCTTTTTTTGATGGATATAGGCGTCTGGCTGCTCAGTGACCGGGCGGTGGAACTGCTGATGAAACATTCCTACGATCCGGACGGGAAACAGATGAAGGAATACGACCTGTATTCTGAGTTCGGTCTTGCTCTTGGGACTCATCCGCGTATAATTGACGAAGAGTTGAATGCATTGACTGTCGCTATCTTGCCTTTGCCGGGCGGCGAGTTTTATCATTATGGTACAAGCCGGGAACTGATTTCTTCTACGCTGTCGGTGCAGAATCTTGTGCGCGACCAGCGGGCGATCATGCAGCGCAAGGTCAAGCCACATCCTGCCATGTTTGTTCAGAACGCCGAAGTTTCTTGTCTGCTGACCTCCGGCAATTCTGAATTGTGGATTGAAAACAGTTTTGTCGGGAAACGATGGATGCTTGCCGATCGGCATGTGATTACGGGGGTTCCGGTGAACGATTGGGAGTTGCATGTCCCTTCCGGTGTGTGCATTGATGTCGTGCCTGTCGGTGATGAAGGCTGGGTGGCACGTCCATACGGTTTCAATGATACTTTCAAGGGGAATACAATGGATGAGTCAACGTTCTTCATGGGGCGCTCTGTCGTGAAGTGGTCTGCGGAGCGGGGTGTTTGCCTGCCGGAGTGTGTCGACATACAGAATGCGGCCTTGTTCCCTGTCTGCCGGAGTATAGACGAGCTGGGTGTTGTGCTACGCTGGATGGTTTCTGAACCTCATTTGGAGGAAGGGTGCAAGGTATGGGAAGCGGCTGAAAAGATGTCTGCAAACAGGCTCTCCGACTGTGCGAATCTCCGCCGTCTGTTTGCTCAGCGAGAAGCGTTCAGGAAGAAAAACTGGCCAATGCTTGCGGCTAATCATGATAAAAGTATTTTCTATCAACTGGATTTGGCAGATGCCGCCTCTGAGTTTGTTTCCAAAGGAATTGCGTTGCCTGAGGGCTTGCCGGCGGATGCTCCGCTAATGAAGCGTGTGCATGACCATATGTTTCGTGCCCGTATCTTGCAATTTTCGGGAGATGACCGAGGTAGGGTGGAACAGCAGCAGGCATTCTCGCTATTGCGTGAAGGTCTGATCGCTACGATTGCTGATGCAAAACAGATGCCTCGTCTTAATGTCTATCGCGATCAGATTGTCTGGGGGCGCAGTCCTGTACGTATTGACTTGGCAGGAGGATGGACGGATACGCCGCCTTTCTGTATGTATACCGGTGGCAATGTCGTGAATGTGGCGATCGAGTTGAACGGCCAACCTCCTTTGCAGGTTTATGTGAAGCCGGCTCGTGAGTTTCGTATCATCCTTCGTTCTATAGATATCGGGGCGATGGAGAGCATCTCGACTTGGGATGAACTGCGTGATTTTAACAAGGTAGGATCTCCTTTCTCTATCCCGAAAGCGGCACTGGCTTTGGCCGGGTTTATACCCGAATTTTCAGCAGGCCGTTATGTTTCGTTGGAAGAGCAGTTGAAAGCATTCGGATGCGGGTTGGAAGTGACGTTGCTGGCTGCAATCCCGGCCGGTTCCGGTCTGGGAACCAGTTCGATTCTTGCTGCTACAGTATTGGGTGCATTGTCGGATTTTTGTGGATTGGCGTGGGATAAGAACGAGATTGGTAACCGGACGCTGATCCTTGAGCAGTTGCTCACGACCGGAGGGGGCTGGCAAGATCAGTACGGAGGCGTGTTGCATGGGTTGAAACTGTTGCAGACGGGCGAGGGGTTCCATCAGAATCCGTCGGTACGCTGGTTGCCGGAATATCTTTTTACCGAACCGGAATATCGCGCTTGTCATCTGCTTTATTATACGGGAATTACCCGTACTGCAAAGGATATCTTGGCTGAGATTGTACGTGGAATGTTCTTAAACAGTGGTCCCCATCTTCGTCTGCTTTCAGAAATGAAAGTGCATGCATTGGATATGTACGAGGCTATCCTTCGGGGTGATTTCGCTTCCTATGGCCGATTGGTCGGCAAAAGTTGGGAACAGAACAAGGCGCTTGATGCGGGGACAAATCCACCTGCTGTAGAACGGCTCATCTCTCGTATCAAAGATTACGCTTTAGGTTATAAACTTCCCGGTGCTGGCGGAGGTGGCTACCTTTATATCGTGGCCAAAGATCCGGAAGCCTCTTTGCAGATCCGCCGCCTTCTTACGGCAGATCCGCAGAATGACAATGCCCGTTTTGTCGAAATGAGCTTGTCGGATAAGGGGTTGCAGGTGAGCAGGTCGTAAGCCGTTGTGAGGTGCTGCCATGTGTGCGGACGGATCTCTATTCGGGATAACGATTCTTGGATTACGCTTCAGATCCCGGTGATGGGGTGATCTCATATTTCTGGATGATCAGATATCCGCATCCTCCGATGAAGGCGAGGAAGATGAATGCTACCAGAATCAGCAGTTTCTTGGGAGAAGAAGCTTTGAGAGGGACAGTTGCCGGTTCGATAATGGTGTAGACTGGTGTCTGTTCCTGTACCCGGAGTTTATCTTGTTCGAGCTTTTGCGCTAACGTGTTATATACATTGAACGTGAGGGTCATCTCGTTGCGTAACCGTTCTTGCTCGGTACGGTAACTGGCGGAGATAATGTTTTTGTTGCCGTCTTCGAAAGCTGCATAGGCCTGCTGTGCTTTGTAATAGGCACTGCGTGATTCCTTTAGCACTTTTTCTGTAAATTCCAGATCTTTCTTTGCTTTCTGTGTTCGGTAATGTGTGATGTAGGTCTGTAGCTTTATCACGATACTGTGCGCCACGTCGGCTGAGATCAGCGGGTCTTGCATGTCGACACCGAGAGTAACGACTTGTGTCTTTTTATCGACAAAGACAGTGATGCGCTGGCGTAGGTTTTTCAGTACATCTTCTTGCTTGCGGGTGAGCCGAAAGGGGTTTAGGTGCCCATCGTTTTCTTCGTTATCGAAGAAGAATGAACGGAGGGCGGCTATTCCTTTTAGAGGAGCTTTTATAAGGAGGCTCCACCAAGTGGAGCGCTGATGGCTGTCTAAATAATCATATAGGGTGATCGTGTACTTATTCTCTTTGTCGGTTACCTTTTCGGGGAAAAGTTCCAACAGGAAAGGTGTACTGTGCACAATATCGGGATAGAGGTTGGGGGACAAAGCATCCTGGCCGGAGGCTGAGTTGAGGTTGATTCCTGCCATTGCCGCGAGTCCACTGAGATTGCTCATCTTGCTTGTGGCATCGAGGAGTTCGGGAGCCAGTTTCACCGTTGTAGTAAACTCTTTGGGTATGCTGAAAGCAATGATGAGTCCCACCATTGTTGCAAATCCGCAGCATTTTATGAAGAAACGTCGTTTTTTCCACAGGTAGCCGGTGAGGGCGACCAAGTCGATTTCCGATAGTGGAGATGACGGAGTATGATTGTTCTTATCCATTTGTTTACTTTAAAAGATTAACCATTGATGTTATCATTGCAGCCATTGATGTGACAGAACTGCCGACGCTCATGATTTCAGCCAGACTTGCCCGGCGGTCGCGTTGCGTCTTGGCGGGGACTACGATTTCGCAGCCAGGTTCGACCTTGGGGTAACGTTTGAAGAAAATCATTTTACGTTGCGTGGTCGCCACTTTTCCGTTCATGTAGATGACGATAGGATACTTGCGGGCAATGTCGTTGTAGCCACCAGCCTGTGAGAGGCAGTCCCGGATGTCCATTCCTTTCGTATAGGTCACGCTGTTAGGGTAGGTGACGGAGCCGCTCACTTTCACTGTGCTTTGCTGTTGGGGAATGTAGAGCACGTCTCCATCGCGCAATACCAGGTCGTCGGCGCTTCCCGGGTGGGCGAGCGCTTTTTGCAGGTCGATGCCTACGGGGTACTCCTTCAGGTTGGCAAGCGAAATGGAGATCGAGTCACGACTCTGCTTACTGTTATTACTCAATTGCAGGAGAGTTTCGATCTGGCGCAACTCATCCGTTGTCAGTTTGCGTTTCAAGCTGGCTCCTCGCACATAGGCGTCTGGAGTGATTCCGCCCGATTGCTTGATCAGTTCGCTTAGGCGCGTATTCTTTTTCTTTAAAGCATAGTTGCCGGCAAAAGTGATCTCGCCTCCGACCTTCACTACTTGCTGTTCCTGGTAACCGGGTGAGAAACGGATGAATACTTCGTCGAATGGTTCGAGGGTGAAAAGTGTATCGCCGGAGGTTACTGCCAGTCCTTCGTCGAGGGTGAAGTTAAATGTCTCGGCTGTCTGGTTACTGCTCCGGGTGGCGGACGGATCTTTGAGCCGTCGTGCCACTTCCACGTTGATAGTCGAGGCTGCTTCGCGTAGGCCACCGGCGAGGACAATAACATCCTCTACTGTCAGATTCTTACGGAAGGGCAATACGGTATCGGGAGCGTTAACTGCTCCACTCACTTTGATAGTATAAGGTTCACGGAGGTCAAACAAAGAAGGGATATATAGTTGGTCCTCCTTCTGTAGTTCGATGTCAGGAGCCTTCCCGTTCAAAATGTCTACAATATTGATGGCGATTACCGAACTGGTGAAGTCTGGGTTGAGCCTTGTGATCTGTGCGCGTCCTGTAAATTCGTCTCCTTTAAGTCCCGAAGCCTGTTCGACCAATTGTTTGACAGTGTGTACGTCCGGACTTAACTCATATTCTCCGGGTCGCCAGACTGCACCGGAAATGATGATTCGATTATCGTAGTAGGGGATGACTGAATCCACCATCAGTGAATCGCCGTCTTGTAGCACAAATGTCTGGAATTGTTCCTCGTTAACTGTGGCAATCTTGTAGCGATCGCCAGCTTTGCGTTTCACCCGTATACTGTTGGTGTAGGCATCTCCTGTGAAACCACCTGCCATGTCGAGCAGGTCGGCAAGCGTCTCTCCTCGTCGGAGTTCGTATGTACGGTCTCTTTTCACTTTACCACCGGCGGTGACAAGCTGTTCGTAAGGGCCGATAATGATCATGTCGTTGTCTTCCAGTCGTATATTCGTGTCATATTTACCGTTCAGCAGATAGTCGTATACATCGAGGTTGGCGATCTCTTTGCTGTTCCGGTATACTTTTATATTTCTCAGTGATCCGATATCGTTTACTCCTCCTGCTGCATAAAGGGCATTGAAAAGCGTGGCGAGAGATGAGAGTGTATAAGTTCCGGGTGCGACGGCCTCGCCGACAATATTGACTTTAATGCTGCGAATTTGCCCCAGTCCGACAGAAACGAATGTGTTAGGCTGACTGCCGTCAAGCGTTGCCATGATTTTACCCAATTCCTGCCGGATGCGATTCTCTGCCGCCTCGATAGTCAGTCCACTTAGGGATACGGGACCGACATTGGGGATCAAGATCGTTCCGTCGGGAGAAATACTGAGTTTCAAGTTCAGCTCCGAATCTCCCCATACATTGATCAGCAACTCGTCTCCTGCCGATAGGACATAATTTTTAGGCGTCGGCATATTCAGATCCGGTTCGAATGTCAAATTCTTATCAGAAAAGATTTCTCGCCCGAAAACAATATCTTCCAAAGGTTGCTTAGGCTTATGTTCGTCGCGTTGCTCCGTCAGTGGAGGAAGTGCCTGCTGGGTAGGTTGGGAACGGTCGGATACGGTGTTTTCCGCAGTCGGATGAATGATCTGGTTGATACCATTTTGTTCTTTCCCATGCTTGGCTATTTCTTTTTGTATCTGTTCCTCTGTCATCCCGGCGGCACGGGCTTTATCGATTAATTCCTGCGGAATTTGTGCATGTATGGTAATTGATACCAGTATAAACAGGAACCCAATGATGTATCGTGTCAGATGCTGTTGTCTTATCCGTTGACGACTTGATGGCTTATGACGGCATAATACAGCTTGTTTTTTGTCAAGATTTTTCATATTACTTTTTCTATTGTTTGAACGATTTGTTGGCTGGCAGTTCCGTCCCCATAAGGGTTTACTGCTTGGCTCATACGGTTATAATAAGTATTGTCATCCAGCAAGTGGGATACTTCAGTCACAATCCGGGAGTAATCCGTTCCTACCAATTTTACTGTCCCTGCGTCAAGTGCTTCTGGCCGTTCCGTTGTGTCACGCATGACAAGCACTGGTTTTCCCAACCCCGGAGCCTCTTCTTGTATGCCTCCGCTGTCGGTTAGGACAAGTGTTGACTTCTCCATTAGATAGACGAAGGGAAGATACTCCAAAGGCTCTATAAAGAACAGGTTAGGGAGGTGGGCATTTCCGAATATTTCGTGAATGGGTTCCCTTACATTTGGGTTCAAGTGCATAGGGTAGACAAAGTCTACCTCCGCATACTGCTCTGCCAGAGTCTTTATTGCCCGGCATATCTGGATAAATCCATCGCCGAAGTTTTCCCGGCGATGACCTGTTATTAAAACCAGTTTGCGGTAACTTTGTTCAGCAAGTGGAGTTGTTTTATAACCAGCAGACATCAGTTCGGTGTCAAGTTGTTTACGCAGGGTGAAATCTTTGCGGATAGTAGCGGCAACATGGTAAAGGGCGTCGATAACAGTATTACCGGTAATGCGAATCTTGTTCTCATTTATACCTTCATGTATCAAGTTATTCCGGCTCAAAACTGTAGGAGAGAAATGCCAGGTGGCAATCCTTCCGGTGATCTGTCTGTTCATTTCTTCCGGCCACGGACTGTAAATATTGTGTGTGCGTAATCCCGCTTCTACATGACCGACCGGTATTTGCCGGTAGAAGGCGGCGAGTGCTGCGGCTGTTGAAGTGGTGGTGTCCCCGTGGACCAGAACGATATCTGGCTTCGCTTCCTGCAGAACGTCTCGCATTCCTGTCAGAACTCGGGCTGTTATATCGTAGAGGTCCTGTCCTTGCCTCATTATGTTGAGATCGTAATCGGGGCGGATGTTGAAAAGCTTTAGAACTTGGTCCAGCATTTCCCTGTGTTGCCCGGTAACACAGACAATGGTTTCAAATTTATTTTTTTTCTGTTGGAAAGCTTTTACTAATGGTGCCATTTTAATTGCTTCAGGACGGGTTCCGAAGACGAGCATTATTTTCTTCATATTGTTTCTGTTTAGATTTTTCCAGTCTTGACCAGTATCAAGAATTTGATTAAATGTATTTGTCGTTTGATGCGCGAGGGTTGTTTCAATAGGCGGTATGCAAATTCGAGATTGTGCTTTATCCACCATTCGGGTGCTCGTTTCACGTTCCCTGTATAGACGTCGAAACTTCCTCCTAACCCTTGGTAAATTGCGGGATGTGCCTGATACATTTTTTCCATCAATAACTCTTGTTTGGGTGATCCCATTGCAACGAATATGACATCCGGCTGTTTTGTCTTGATGTCTTCGATCAGTTCTTCCTGTTCTGTCTCTGTTTGTATGTATCCGTCACGGTAACCCGCTATCTGTATTCCGGGAAAGTCTTCTTTCAACCGGGAGATGGTCTTCTCTATTACGGGCTGTTTACTCCCGACCAAGTAGAAGGTTTTTTCTTTTTGATACAGAGCTGTTATAATCTTCAACCATAGTTCGCATCCCGCGATCTTGACGGCATTCACGGCTCCGTGCTGCCGCACTGCCATAACTGCTCCTATGCCATCACAATATCCGATATTCCTGTTCACAATATCTTGTATTTGCTCGTTCGCATGCAGTATCTTCTCCGCATTTATCGCTACTAATATCCCTTTATGTTCCTCCACATATTCCAGCAAACTGGAATCTGAGGGAAAGGGGTGGACTTTTATTCCGTTTAGTTGTATTCTGTTGTCGTTCATGATTGTTGCATTAATTGTCCGAATTTTTTGGTCTGAATACCTTCTTTGATTATTCTGGCAGGATTACCGGCTACGATGCAGTTGGCAGGTATATCTTTTGTAACGACAGATCCGCTTCCGACAATTACGTTATCGTTAACTTTTACTCCACACATGATGATCGCATTTACGCCAATAAAACAACGTTTACCAATGTAGGTGTCGGCTTTAGCTGGTTTGGAAAAGTCATGAGCTAAAATAACAGCTCCAGATGCAATGAAGCTTTCTTCTCCAATGTGTACTCCTTTGGGATTACTTTTATCGAGTTTGGCACCAAATGAAAGTTTTGCGCTTTTATCAATATTCATTCGATAGATTCGTGTATAAATAAAATGCATCCCGAAGATGATACAGTCTCTGATTATTTCTCTGATTTTTACTATCATAGTTATTGTTTTAAGCTGGTGATGTCAATCCATTTACTCATTTGATCAGTCAGTTCTGGGGTAATATTACTGATGACGTCTGGAGTAAAAGTCATTTCTCCAAAGATAGGGGATCCGTTGATAAGATATAGATCTACTCTAACGAAAGGAAAGGGTTCAGATAAACGTGAAGCAATTGATATCATTTCTTCTAATGCGTCTGGACGAGGAATTATATCTGATATCGGACAGCGAGAATTTACAAATTCAGGATAGGCATTCCAATCCATGTCATAAACCATAACCGAATAATTATGTGTGTTTTCTTCCCTGTCTGAATAAATAACGACATATTTAGGAACTCCATTAAAGCAAAAAAATTTGTAATCGATGAGTGATTGTTCGCTTTTTTTTGTCTGCTCCATAAATTTTTCTGCAATAATAAGAGGTTCTATCTGTGTATAATGTAATTGTCCGGTTAATTCTCCATATGGAAATTTTAACCATTTATTTAATTTATGATTTGTCTCTTTTATATTTAGGATATTTTTATCCTTTACTATAATATTTGTTGCACAGCTATTTGTCGTTTTTAATACAAAGGATTTTGGCAATAGGCTATAGTCGATTTCTATAGCTGAATTGTATATACCATAAATTTTGTTTACATATTGTTCTCCGCATCTATCAATCACATATTCTCTTACTCTGTATTTGTCGGCTAATTTACTCCACATAGAAGTGTCAGAATAAAGTGATAGCCATAGAATTTTTTCCATAAATGACTGTGGCTTCTTTAGATTGGGGAACTTTTTATAATCTTTACAATATCTGATCTTCCAAATTATATTGGGAAATTTCTTTAATAAAGGGGAGAATGGAGTTGCAGCTTTTATAAGAACTGACTTGATAAAAATATTCATATGAATTTTTATTGATTAATATATGTTGAATTATAGATTGAATTTAGAAAAATGTAGTTCTATTTTTCTAATGATTGATATAGATGATCCAATTGTTTTTCTATTGCTGGAGGATAGAATTTTTCTGCTTTCTTTCCAGACTGATGTCCCATTTTTGAAAGATATTCTGGATGATCGATTAAAAATAGGATTGCTTCGTAAAGTTGTTTCTTATTTCTAGGTTCAATAAGAATACCGTTAACATTGTTTTCAACAAGATCTGTAATACCTCCAACAGGTGTTGCAATTATGGGCAGTTGGTAGGACATGGCTTCAAGAATAGATATACCAAATGATTCAAAAATAGAAGGATGGATAAATATGTCAGCAGTTTGGAATAATTTTTCTTTTCTTTCATTGTCTACCCATCCATGGTATTTGATAAAAGAAGAAAGTTGATGTTGCTGTATGAATTCATTCATAGTTTTGGTATCTCCTGTACCTCCAATATGGTAGATAATTTTGTTTTGCAATATTTCTTTGTTCTCCGCAAAACATTCTAATACATCAAATATTCCTTTTCTACTATCTATGGCTCCAATGAAAAGAAGATGGAGCTTTTGGTCGTTCTTTTTAATAGGACCAACACTGGGCTTATAGGTGACATTGGGAAGGAGAAAAATATTATTATTGAGTTTTTGTTCTTTTAAATAATCGACAAAATAATTAGAAACAGTCACCAATACATCTGCTTTATGGCAGACAAATCGAACAAAAGATTGGTGATTCTCGTAGAATTGTTCAAATTTTGCTCCATGTATATGTAAAATGACTTTTTTTCTGAAAACTTTAGCACAAAATACATAAATCGATTGACGATAAAAATCAGTAAATGATGCTGTATGTATATGCACAATTCGGATTGGCTTGAATATACAATAATAGCAACATTGTAATAAGGCAGATATGCTTAATGCTGTTTTCTTAAACAGATTTCCTTCTTGATGTGAAGCAATGAAATTAAATTTCTTGAACATCTTTGAATAAGATTGTATGAGGATTGCAATCCCTCCTTTGCCGTTTGTGTCAGTTCCTATAGTTAGGATATTTTTACTTTTATTGGATATCATGATTAAAATAAAGATGATTACTAATTACCCAGTAAACTCCTAACAGTGGAGCTAATTGAGTTGAAAAAAAAGCATGTCCTGCTGTATAGGCGATTCCTAACCATAGTATACTTCCTATACTTGTTATAAATGATAAAGAATTCCGACTTCTTTTTATAAAAAAAGGTCGGATGAACTGGAATACTAAAAAAAGTTGTGCAAGGATGATAAGCCCTCCCAGAACAAATCCGAAGGATAATATGATATCGTAAAAATCAGATTCTATATTTTTTACTTTTTCTTCTGGGTCGTATATGCTTGCTACAGCAAATCGTCCTCCAGAAATACCCTTACCCAAAAGAACCTCTGTTAAGTTGAATTCAGAAATGACTTGTTTACCGGTATTGATCAATTGCTCTCTTGATGATACTAACGAATTAGCTGAAAAGCGTTCAAGTGTAAAATTATCATATTGAATAATAGTTTCATATGTTATGATAGCAGAATATACGATAGCGATTGACATACAAAATATTATAAGTATCCGGGTTTGCCATCGGAGCCGAATAAAGCTGTCTTTGAAAAAAAAGAAATAGCCTAAGAAAAGTCCCCAATCTGCCAGAATTCCAATAATACCGACACGAGAACCGATAAGAATTGTTCCGACTGATGCAATAAATGTCAGTAAAAAATAAAATACATTCCGTTTGTAAAAGGAATACCAAATACAAAGTAATACAGCTAGAATCATATATACTCCCAATGCATTGCCGTCTGCGTAATATCCAGAGTATCCGAATCCAAATTTATCACTGTATGAAAGAATCCCGGTTTGTGTAACCATAGAGAATATATTAATTGCCCCTATAAGTGAAGTTGTATAAACAACAAGTCTGATTAATTTCTCAAGGCTGAATACTTTACGGTAATAATAAAAATAAAAAAGGATGCAGAAGGTGTAGATAAACTTGAATAGATAGTCTATGTCCATTGCTGCATCTATATATCTTCCTGTAAAAGACCAGATAGCAAATGCCATTGAAATTAGGATTGTAATAATCCAAAATAAGAGAGTTAATAATGTGCTTAAATTTTTTAGTAAAAACTTCATGGTTAGGCATAATATAAATCCTCTAAAAGCTATTCCGATTGGTAAATGCACTCCTTTAAATTCCTGGATGTATCCATTTGCTGAGTCAAAAAAAATAGAAATGAAAAATAATATAAAAGGAAGTACTTGTATATAAAAGTTGTCTATGCTTATGGAGATAGGCTTAGTTATTGTAAATGTTTTCATATTTTTCCGTTATGTGTTTAATTGTAAACCTCTTGGCATTTGTAATGCCTCGTAAAATTAATTTTTCCCTATATTTATCATCTGAGATAAGTTTTTGAAATCCTTTTCTAATGGAGTTTACATCATAAGGATTGATATAGTGAGCTGTATTTGCTGCTATTTCTGGGATAGAAGTTATTTTACTGGTTAGTAAAACTCTTCCAGTAGCATTGGCCTCTATTATAGGCATTCCAAAACCTTCATATAAAGAAGGAAAACTGACGATGTCACATTCTTGGTATAATCTAATGATATTTTGAAAGGGAATATCCAAATAATTTTTATATTGGATATGATTCTTTTTTAATTGCTCTATATGTTCTTGTTTTAAAATCCCTACAATGATTAGTGTACAGGGTATATTGCGTAATGCTTCTATTGTGCGTAGCAGATTTTTGCGCATGCCTGTTCCAATATGGAGGATATGAGGATTTTCTTTTCGGAATTCTTTTGGGTGAAAATGAATAACTTCATTATAGGGATTATAGACAATGCTGATTTTATTTTTTACTATTGGAGTTATCTGTTTGATTTCATTCGCTGTATATTGGGAAATACAGGTGATATGTTTGGCAAAATGATTAGGCAGAATGAGCCAGAACCATTTTCTAATAAATCGCTTTAGGAAAGATGATGATTGTAATAGAGTTCCTGTATCATGCCAAGTGAGAATTACATTACCTTTTAAAAATAGAGAGATATAAGCTATTTCAGGTGAAAAAATGTGATTGATATCTCCTTGGTGTTTTTGAGCGAACCTAATATTTCGAATGATTCCTTTCCAGGTATTTCCGTGTTCAGGCAAAGTAATAACTTTTAATCCTGATATTCGGGATGCAAGCGAATATGCCAGTTCTTCTATACTGTTAAGTCCTGTCGACTTTTTACGTAAAAATAAGACCTTTGAACACATTGTCATGATTTTATAGTTTGAATGGTACGAATTGCTTTTTTGTAAATAAGAGAACGCTCAGCCGTCTTTAGTCCGACTGTCAGTAGTACGATGGTGGTTGAACTGACAGTAATAATACATATAAGTATAAATCCAGTGAATGTGTCAGGAATATATTGGGATAGCCCTGTCGGAATAATAGCTGCAAGTATGAAGACTAAGAGACTTCGACCAATCACTTCTATGATGAAGTTGGAAATATGCATAGGTATTAATGCATTAAGTATCCATATTCGTGCTATTAAAGCAATGAGTTCTGTCAGGATAGATATATACATGACTGTATAAGGTGGATATCCGGATTTTAATACAATATAGGATATTGGTATATCCAGCAATGTAATCACTAAAATTATGGTTTGAAATAGTTTTATTTTTCCTTTTGCTTGTATAGCAGTGGCTACAGGTCCAGTTATACTGTTTATTAAAGTTACAATCAATACCAATCGTAAAAACATGACAGTATATTCAGGTACAATACCTAGCCAAAGATGTAATATATAAGGAGTTTTGATAAGTACAGGTAATGTTAAATACAGTAAGAGGAAAAATGAATAACGGGAACTATTATGTACTAATACCATCATTGAATTTGTATCTCCCATTGCATATCGTTTAGTTATTTGCGGTTTCATTGCAATTTGGAAGTTTGATACAAAATTATAAATTCCAGCATTTACTTGATAGGCTACACCACGTGCAGCGTTTACTGCAGGTCCGAAAAATAGATTGATTAGTATATTTATTCCTTGCATTTTGAGTGAATATCCGATGTTGCCTAAAAAGCTCCATCCGGCAAAGCTTAACATTTTATGTAGTAATTGTTTATCTATGTCATTTCGAAACTTACATTCTTTAAAATACTTTTTGCAATATAAAGTATACATGATGCTTACCAATAAAGTGACGAAAGACATTAAGATAGCATATAAAATTAGTTTATCTGACGCTGAGCCCTTCAACAAAAAAACAATCGCTAATTGTAATATAACTTCAAGTATACTTACATAGGCATATACTTTCATATGTTCATGGGCTACTATACTGGCATTATAGGGAACGCTGAATATTTTAATAATGAATGTCAGGGTTGAGAATTGGAACACCCAATTTGCAGCAATTATTCTTGAGGTTGGTATATTCATTTTATGATTAAGAAACCATAGACCTACTGTTTCTGCTAATATAAGTAGGAAAAAAATAATAATCAGGTGAATGATAAGAGATGTGGAAAAAACTTTTTGCAGTTGTTGTCCATCATTTTTCCCTAATTCGTAGGTGAGAAACCGTTGAGAAACATCAATCATTCCCACGTTTAGAAACTGGAACATTAATACAATGCCACCTACTACGTTGTATATGCCATAATCATCTATTCCTAAGACATTTAAAACGACTCTGGATGTGTAAAGTGATACTAATAGGATGACTAGTGTCCTGAAATATAAGAATAATGTATTTTGAGCTATCCGTTTGTTCGTATTGTGAGACATACTTTTTATTCTATAATTTCTTAAACACCCCGCAAAAATCCAATATCACTTTTTCTTTGTTGTGAGGTAATGTTTTGAATTCTTTGTGGGAGACGAGGAAGGCGACGATGTCGGCGCGGGTGTAGGCGGATTTGTAGTCGGTCAGTTTGAAGACTGGATGTTCGTGAACGTTGGGTTCGACGATCAGGATGTCGGTATCGGCTGAACGTTGGAGAACTTTTGAGGTGATGTATTTGGCTGGTGATTCGCGCAAGTCGTCGATATCAGGCTTAAAGGAAAGGCCCATCAGAGCTACTACCGGTTTACGATGATGCTCAAGGAAGAAGCGGAGGATGGCGTTTTCGATTTTTTCGGCGCACCAGAATGCTTTGTAATTATTGATTTCGCGTGCTTTCGAGATAAGTTGCGACTCGTAGGGAAATTCGGATGTCAGGAAATAAGGATCTACGGCGATGCAATGTCCTCCCACGCCTGAACCTGGTTGCAGAATGTTGACACGCGGATGTTTGTTGGCGAGTTCGATCAGTTCCCAAACGTTGATACCTGCCTTGTCGCAGATCAGCGACAGTTCGTTGGCGAAAGCTATTTGGACGTCACGTGACGAATTTTCCGTCAGTTTGCACATCTCCGCTGTCCGGGCGTTTGTCCGGTGGAGTGTCCCTCTGACAAAGTGGCGATAGAATTGTATCGCCTTTTCAGTTGATTCGGAGTTGATTCCTCCGATGACCCGGTCGTTCTGCATCAGTTCGTAGATGACATTGCCTGGTAAAACGCGCTCCGGACAATAAGCGATATATATTTTTCCTTCCAGTTCCGGACGCAAAGCGTAGAGCAGATTTGCCATCTTTTCGGTGGTCCCGACAGGTGAAGTCGATTCGATGACGAAAAGATCCCCTTTCTTAAGAAAAGGTGCGACCATACGTGTAGCGGCTTCGACATATGAAATGTCTGGTTCATGATTTCCTTTGAACGGAGTTGGTACGACGATCAGGTATACATCGCTTTCTTCCGGAATATCTGATGCTTTCAGCTTACCGGATTCCACGACTTCCGAACACAACTCCTGTAATCCAGGTTCCACAATATGGATAACACCTCGGTTTGTCATTTCCACTACTTTCGGATTTACGTCGACCCCGATAACTTGAATGCCGCTTCCGGCTGCGATAATAGCTGTAGGCAGGCCGATATAGCCCAATCCCATAAAACATGCTTTCATTATTTGTATTTTTTCTAAATTCGTTTGACCCATTCTTTTCCGTTTAAAAATTCTTTTTTGTTTCTGGCCTTTTCAAACCAAATGCTTAATACCACCCAGATCACGATGTCGCCGGCAAATACGATATTGATATTCACGAACGACACGAGCAAGATATTGAGGCTACTGAATAGACTGGCGATTACGACGATACTGATCATCGCCTTGTGTGCGCTCATTCCCATATCGAGGAACTTATGGTGGATGTGATTACGGTCTGGTTTGAATAGTGGCCGATGGCTGCGTGCCCGTACGATCATCACACGCACAACGTCGAACATTGGTACGATCAGTGTCGAGAAGGCGACCACGATGGCACCGGCGGAATAGTGTGCAACATCCGGATTGTAAGACGCATAGCGGATGGCAAGGAATACCAGAATATAGCCCAATGTCAGACTCCCCGTGTCACCCATGAATATTTTCCTCCCGTGATCAGCCTGTCCGAAGACGTTGTAATAGAAGAAAGGCACCAGCACTCCAAGAGTCGCGAATGACAGCAGGGCGTATATCCACATTCCGTTAATCAAGAATAGACTGCCAAGCACGAGTAATGCCGAGCCTGTCAGCCCTGAAGCCAATCCGTCGATTCCGTCGATCAGGTTAATGGCATTGGTGATAAATACAATTACGAGGATAGTAAGCGGAATACCGATCCATGATGCCAGTTCGTGTATTCCGAATAACCCGTAGAGATTGTTGATCCATAGTCCTGACAACGGCAGGAGCAAGGCTGCCACAATCTGCACCATGAACTTCTTTGTATAACGCATTCCCACCAGATCGTCTTTCAACCCGGCGAGGTAGAGTAAGATCACTCCGCAAACCAACAGGTAGAATTCCGAAAGGGTATGTGTGAGTAACCATAGCGGTATTTGCTGTCCGTACATGTATCCCGCGCAATAGAGTGCGGAAACAAACGAGAGGGAGAACAGAATTGACGGAGCGAAAGACAATCCCCCCAGTCTTGGGATGGCTCCTTTATGTACCTTCCGACTGTCCGGAATGTCGAAAAGCCGCTTTTTCAGCGCGACGACCAAAATCCTCGGAATAATGATCATCGACATCAGGGCAGAGATCGTGAAGGCCAATAAAATCAATAGGTATATCATATAACAAATTTCGGTTTATATGTGACAAAGTTCGTCAGTCACATAGATATGTTCTGGCGATTGTCCACTATTCTTATAGTTTGAGAAGTAACAAGAGGCAGGAATAAAACGTTTTGTCTTTTGATTGTAATTGTGGTATTTTAGAAACCGTTTCCTAAAAATAATGGAGAAAATACGGAAGGATGGGATTTGTATAAAAGGAAAAGAACAAGAGGTATGGGTTATGATTCAACCTATGCCCGCAAGTCATTGCCTAAGCAGAATGCATTATAGTATGTTAATAAGGAAAAGAATATTTAGCGAGTGCTAAAATGCTGTTTTCGGCAGTGGTGAAAGAGCATTATATGGCCTTCTATCGCCTCTGTGTGAAGGTCGGTATTCAATGAAGCATTCTTTCGCATGAACCATCTGTCTGGCAGTTATCCGACTTCTTTTTCATGCCAGTCCATTTTTAATTTCATGCCAGTCTATTCGCAAATGGATGCCAGTGCATATAAAACTCCATGCATGTTACTTAGTGGATGGAGTTTGTCGGCTTGCATTTGTCCTGTAATCATAACCGGAGACATCGGTTTGACGCATTGGAGGATGTGTCGAAATGACATTACCGGACGCGGATGACGCAGAATACGCAGACAGACGCAGATTTATTTTGTTGATAATTAATATATCTGCGTTCGTCTGCGTTGTCTGCGTCCCATGAATACCGATATTTGACACATTTACATTTGCAGTATTAAATATCACAATAAAATATAAGTGTATATTTGAAAAGAAGAGTTGCAGTGAA
>PPYE01256843.1_pt1 | contig 49003 bp, 31 predicted proteins | sample 1559881 | NCBI WGS metagenome assembly PPYE01 (sample SAMN08240022, study PRJNA423297) | Human gut metagenome, whole genome shotgun sequencing project.
TAAAATGCACTATAATACAGAGATTTGCGTATATAGACCAAATAGTGGAAAATAAATAAAAATGGGCTTATTTTAACATTAGGTTAACACAGAAATTCCGGTGATTGTATTAACTGCAAATATGGCTTTGTATCTTACCAAATCCGTACCCGGAGGGAAGGTGCTGAAATGATAGGATAATAGGCTTTTTTCATAATTTATCAGATGTTTCTTTTTCAAAAAGAAAGTATTTTGTATTTTTATCTTTTCCGGAAAGAAAGAAATTAAATAAACTGTCTTTATGAAGAGGAAGAAATAAATGCGGGTGAATATACAATTCGTGTTCTTCCTGTATGGAAATGGATGCTGAAAACAGTATCTTTGTCCCCAAAATAATGATAAGATGAAGCTCCGTTCCCTTTACATCCTTTCTATTGTTGGACTGTTTCTCGTTGTAGTGATACAATTGGGAGGGATGATGTATGCCTATGACTGTTATAAGAAAGAAGCCAAACGTACACTGGACGAATGTTTCCGGCAGGCTTTTATAGAGACGGTAGATAATCAAATCAACAACCTGCCCTTTCCCGACTATACCATTCCTTTCTATTCGTACATACCTAAAGATGAGAATAGACCTATGGATAATGAAGTTTTTCTGGGATATCAACAGGCCGCTTCTTTCCTGCAAGATGTTTATCAGGTGACGATACCTCTGGATGAGATGGAAAGGACGTTGGAAAAGAAACTGAAATGGAAGAATATAGACCGGACCGTGTGGATTGATGCGGCTGAAGACCATAGCCAGTATTCTGCCTACAGGCGTTTCAAGACAGTGGTCTCCGATACTGCATGGCTGAATGAAAAGAAAGGGGAAGCTATAGAAGCGGCTATTATCGCCCCTTTCCTTCCGCTTGTAAAAGATGTATTCTTCTTGTTTCTTCCTACTTTGTTGCTGACCGCTTTTCTTATTTATAGTTGGGCGCAACAGATGAAGTATATCATCAGCCAACGGCGGGGCATTGAAGAACAACGTTCTGCCTTCTATACTTTGGCGGAGAAAATGAGACAGCCGATAGGTGAAGTGCGTAGCCGGATTCCCGGACAACGGTGGGAAGAGATAGAAACATCGGGTAAGCATATTCTGGATATGACGGAAGAAACACTCTCTGCTGCCAAAGAAGAAGAATGGAAAAGGCAGGCGCGTAAGCAGCACTCTTTCAAGATATTCTTTATAATCAGTCTGCTGGCAAGCTGTTTGTTGATGGTGGCCTGGTTCGTTTATTTGTATCGTACGGCTGCCCGTGAGACGGTTTATCAGGTGAATGACTGTTTTGAGGCTGCTTTTTATGATGAAGTGATGTATAGCCGTTATCCTTTGTTCCGCTCGCAACCCGGAGAAAACAGAGAATCCGAAGAACGGATAAAAAGAAGCGAGTCGCCTTTTGCCGAAGAGCAAAGAGAATATTTGAAGGGAAAAGAGGCAGAGTATACTATAAATATATTGTATGTGGTGCATACGCACAATACGATTGATCAAAATTACCGTCTTCGTGCAGCTTTGATTATGCAGAAACACTTGGAAGGAGTAGAGATGAATTTCCAGTATCTGGATTCTGCCTTTGCCGGATATCTCAGCCGGTTGGGAATGAAATCACGCAGTGGAATCCGTCAGTTCCGCTATCCTTCGGACAGTACGGTTGCACAGGTAGGATATACTTCTGTGAAGTACGGTGACTATACTTCCCGGTTTATACCATTGAGGGAAGACAGTACGCTTTGCGTGCAGGGAGTTGTGAAGAACCCTTATCGTTATGTGGCGACTTCTATCTGGTATCTTTTGTTGCCCCTATGGATTACATTCCTGGTGATGCTCGATTGTATCTTCGGTCAGGTGAAAGTGCTTCGGATGCAACATCGCCTGGAGCAGTTTCAGAAAGACTTTACTTACGCTATGATTCATGATATGAAGTCTCCGTTGAACTCCATACTGATGGCGGCACATGTGCTGGCAGGGGGGAAACTGGAGGATAAGCCCGAAAAAGAAGAGAAATACCGACGGGTGATAATGGAAGAAAGCGAGCATCTACTGGCTTTATCGAACAGGGTATTGATGCTGACACAATTGGACGAAGGGCATTTGAAGCTGCATAAGGAAGAAGTCGCCTTGCGCCCCTTGCTTGATGATCTGATAGCGAAGATTTCTTTGAAATCTAATAAAAAAGTGGAATTCAATACGGTTTATCATCGTTGTGAGACGGTCTATGCGGATGCTTTCTGCCTGCGTGAAGTGCTGGGAAACTTATTGGACAATGCGATCAAGTATTCTTGTGAAGAGGTGAAAATAGATATAATCTGTGAGTCGGAGAGGGGAGTCTGCAAAATTAAAGTATGCGATAACGGGTTGGGTATCTCCTTGAAAGACCAGTCGCGTATCTTCAATCGCTTTGAACGCTCTGCGGCGGCAGCACGCAGTAGTAAAGGGGGAGCCACAGGCTTTGGCTTAGGTTTGAACTATGTGCAGCAAGTGATGCTGGCACATGAAGGCAGGGTAGAAGTGGAGAGTGAAGAAGGGCGTTTCAGTGAGTTTACTCTTTATTTTCCGGTGAAGTGATTTTGAGGATAAAAGTCATCTGTCCGAAATATTGCGCCGCGTTTTTCACCAGATATGGAACCGTAACTCTTGTGAGCAATCATTGATGAATGCATCCTTTCCGAAGGAGCGCAATTTCCAGAGTATACAGACATCATCGATGCTGCCGATAATTAGAAATGTTCCGAATAAAGCACTGTAATAATGCCCCGTCATCATGCCGTAAAAGAGGGGGATGATTCCCAATAAGAGGATAGGCAGAAAGCAAGCGGTGCGATATTGCCACATCCTTATAGGTTCATTGCAATGGCAGAAACGTATGCCTCCCTTATGCTTTACGAAGGATATGGACCGGAAACCTTTGGTTGAGAATATTCCGAAGAAGAGTGCATGGATCAATAAATTTGCTGCAAAACCTGCCAGGGCGCATGGGCAGAATATCAGATAGGATATGTGAGCCATTTCCTCCCCATGAAGCAACCGGAACAGCACCAGTATGGGTAGCGCGAGTAGAATTGCGGCTATGATTCCATTCCGGTTGATTTTATTCCCTGAAACTACTATTTCGGTACCTTTCCTGCTTTGTACTATTGAGATGTCTGTTTTCATAATCAAGTTCTTTTGTTCTTTTTCGGTGTGACAAAGGTAGGGCGGGAGGGGGAGGATGAATGTTATCGCTATGTTATCTTTACGTTAACGAAGGGGGCGATGCATTGGGAGAGATTATCAATAAAATATACAAAATATGTATTTTCGTTGGATTATTCAAATGAATCATCGTTTTCTTGGAAAGTTTCTTTGTATATTTGTGTCTTTAAGCGTTACTTACAAGCCTTTTTCAGTAAATAATAATAATAGAACAGGTTGATGACAGTCGTATTGAAATTGAAATAAGGCAGGAAATATGAAAAAGAAAATTTTATTGGTTAATGGTAGTCCTTGTGGTGATGGTATGAAAAACACTATAATCGTATGGATTTATATGCTTTTGTTGCTTTCCTGTAGTACAGAAAATCCACAAGATGAAGAACTGGGAGCCCCCATGCAAGTGATGAACCTGCTGAGGAATGGGAATTGTGAAGAATGGGAGATATTTTCTGATAGAAGTTACTATCTTGACGGTTGGTCAATGAAGGAAAATAATGGCACCTTGTTCAAGGAGAACAAAATTGTATATGAAGGTAAATATGCGGCAAAATTGTGTACTACGCGCTCGGGCATAACGGCTTTTATCAGTCAGAAAGTAGATATTCATCCGGGGCATCGCTTGCGGTTGTTTTTTCGTTATTATATGGAATACGTTTCTGGAAATGGTGCACGTACCTATTGTTTTTTTCGTGAAAGTTCCAGTTCCAATATACCCGCTGATGTATTAGAGACGTTTTATGATGACAAGACACTGAATATCATACGAGGAGGTGGTTATGGATTGCCGCGTTTCTCTTCTGAAAACAGGGTATGGAAGACCTTTGATTATATTATTACAGCTCCTGCCATTGCCAATTACTTCGTCTTTGAGATACGTGGCTATTTCGGGACTACTATCTATATAGATGATTGCTATGTGATTGACTTGGATATGTGATCTTGATGTTTTTGGGTCTCCTCATTGTATATCGGATAAATAAAGAATGCGGCTACCTGGAGAATTACTTTTTCCGGTAGCCGCATTTTCTTTAGAATTCAAAAGAGAGTATTTATTGTTAGAGTAAAGTTACTTGTTAGCCAGCAAAGCGTTGTTCCAATTTGTTGCGTTGTGTTCTGTCACCAGATTCCAGGAGTTTTCTTTTTCGTTCCAGTTGTAGCTCATGTAGTTCATACCTTTTTCGTTTACCTGGTAAACAGCCTTGGCTTTTACGTTCGTATAGTCACCATCTTTGCTGTTCCAGGCTACGTATTCCACGCCTACTTCATTGTCGGTGTAATTGAAGTTCAGGCAATACTGTTTCTCAAAGCGGCTGTTGCTCTGGTTCCACTTCAATACTTCCTTGGCAGAAACGCGTCCTTTCTCATCATAAGAGTAGTTATATTGCAGGTGGTGTTCCAGGTACTTTCCTTCTTTCACTTTATATACCATCTTTGTTTCCACTCCGTTTTCCTGTTTCTCACTGTTATAAGCGAAATTCTCTACGTTGTTACCACTTGCTGCGTTTACTACTGATGTCAATGCGAATACTACTGATACTACTAAAGCTTTCATAATCGTTTTATTTTTTAAGTTATACATTTCGTTATTTTTGATGTTGCAAAGATAGGGCAGGGGCATGAGGATGAATGTTATCGTAATGTTATCGTTAGGTTAACGGAATAATTTGTTACCTTTGCAGGCAAAATAAATGCATAATGAAAGTACGGATACTTATTTCCTTTTCAATTGTTGTTTTGTTGCTCATATTTCTTTTGCAAGGTGTAGGCATATATCGTGCTTATTGTGATCATGTAAAAGAGACCCAAGCCATCTTGGATGACTGCTTTGAACAATCCTTTGTTGAAGGAATAGGCAGTCAAATAAATTCTTTACCTTTGGCAGTAGGAACTGTTACTCATCTGAATTTCATGCCTTATAGCATGTATCTGAGTAAAAAGATGAAGGAGTCTAAAAATGAAATGACTCTTTATTTTGCTCAACAAACATCAGTGATTTTACAAAAAGTATATCATGCTGAAGAGCTTCCTTTAGTTACCCTGGATACTTTGTTAACTTGTAAATTACAAAAAAAGTCCGTTGAGGGAAAAATTACTATCCGTAAATTTAAGATAGAAACAGGGGAAGATTTGGAATTTACGCAACCGTATGTATCGGCAGGCATTGGCGTGTTCACTTCTAGACGCGCATTTATAAATAAAGAGAAAGGAATAGCTGTAGAAGCTGTACTCCAGACTCCTTTTTTGTGGGGAATACGTAAAATTTTACTGTTGTTTTTGGGTACATCTTTGGCATTGGGGATAGTGGTGTTCGCATTTGTAAAACAAATACGTTCTATTAACTTTCAGCATCATAATATTGAAGAACAACGAAACAGTTTTTATACGTTGGCAGAGCGTATGAAGTCTCCTGTTACAGATCTCCTTTCGGATATCCCCAGATCGGAGTGGAGTAGGATAGAAGAGCAGAGTGTTCGTTTATTGAATGGAACGGAACAGACTCTTCTTAAAGCTAAATTGGAGGCGCAAAAAGAAAAGAAGAAATATTTTTCATTGAAAGTTCTACCTTTAATCGCTTTATTGAGTGCTTTAATATTGTTATTGATATGGACAGGCTATCTGTATCAGGATAATCGGAAGAAGATGGGACAGGTGGTCAATGATTGTTTCGACAATATGTTTTACAACGAAACTATCCGTCGGATGAAACTTTATCGGCAAATTAATGGATATTACTTAGAAAAAGCGGAAAAGTCAGATACCATGATATTTTCTCCCTATTATGAAAGGCAAAGACTGGCATTGAATGCCTTTATGCGTGAGAAGAAAATAGCTCTGGTTGCTACTCATGTACATGTTGGTACTGAGGATATTCGTGAAAAGTCTGAGATAAGCGATAATGCGTATTATGGTTATAACAACCAGAATACAATAGATACTTATAGTAAGATACCTATTCCTTTCTCTTTGCACTATGCAGACTCTTTATTTATACGGTTTCTGGAAGAACATCGGATGCCAACCGATGCTGGCATCCGTATGTGTCGTTATCCGTCTGAGGAATTGATGATTTATACGGGAAATCCTTTTCCGGGTATACTTGATTTAAGAACGAATATGATTGCTTTGAATAAGGACAGCACCGTTTTCATTGAAGGTGTGGTATCCTCAACTACCAAACATATTTTTTCTTCCATTTGGTATTTGCTAGTGCCCTTGGAAATCCTTTTTCTGTTTATATGTGTATGTGTCATCTTCCAAATACATTTACTTTATATGCAGTATCGTTTGAAGCAGTTCCAGAAGGATTTTACGTATGCTATGGTTCACGATATGAAGTCTCCACTAAACTCTATATTGATGGGAGCGCATAGTCTGGTAAGTGGTAAACTGGCTAACAAACCGGAGAAAGAACAGAAATATAAGCAAGTCATGACGGAAGAGTGTGAACATTTGTTGGCTTTATCCGGTAGGGTATTGCTTTTGACACAACTGGATAAGGGACATTTGCAACTGAATATTGAAGAGGTTCCCTTATGCCCGTTGATTGACGATTTAATAGCTAAAATATTACTGAAAGCAAGTAAGAAAATAGAGTTTAATACCCTCTATCATCGTTGTGAGACTGTTTATGCAGATGCTTTTTGCTTGCGTGAAGTGCTGAGTAATCTTCTGGATAATGCAATAAAATACTCCCGTGACGAGGTGAAGATCGATATCATTTGTGAGGCGGAGAAAGGTTTCAGCAAGGTTAAAATCTGTGATAATGGCTTGGGTATTCCTGTGAAAGACCTTTCACGTATCTTCAACCGTTTTGAACGTTCGGTCGCTGCTGCCCGCAGCAGTAAAGGAGGAGCTACGGGCTTCGGTCTGGGGCTGAACTATGTGCAGCAAGTGATGTTAGCACATGAAGGCCGGGTGGAAGTAGAGAGCGAAGAAGGGCGTTTCAGTGAGTTTACGCTTTATTTTCCGGTTAGAGAGTAAAGCGGTTATCTTGTCCTACGGTTAGGTTCCAAGTGTTTTCCTTTTTATTCCAATTGTAGGCAGTGTAGTTTATACCCTGTTCGTTCATCTGGTAAACGGCTTTGGCTTTCACGTCTGTGTAGTCACCGATTTTATTGTTCCATGCTACATATTCCACGTTTACTTCGTTATCGGTGTAGTTGAAGTTGAGGCAATACTGCTTTTCAAAGCGACTGTTGTCCTGGTTCCACTTCAGGATTTCCTTTGCGGATACACGTCCTTTTTCATCATGTGTGTAGTTGTATTGCAGGTGGCGTTCCAAGTACTTGCCTTCTTTTACTTTATAGACTGTCTGGGTTTCTACACCGTTTTCCTGTTTCTCACTGTTGTAAGCGAAGTCTTTTACGTTGTTACCACTTACTGCGTTTACTACGGATGTCAATGCGAATACTACTGATAATACTAAAGCTTTCATAATGATTTTATTTTTTAAGTTATACATTTCGTTACTTTTGATGTTGCAAAGATAGGGCAGGGGCATGAGGATGAATGTTATCGTAATGTTATCATTAGGTTAACGACACTTTTACGACTCTGGAGAACTCTCTTGTTTTTTTAGAGTTGTATGTATTTTTATATTCCTCTTTTAATCAGTGAGATGCTGATTTCCATTCGTTTCTTTTCATTGTACCTTGCCATTGGCTGGAAAGAACGCATTCTCGTCCGATATAAAAAGTAGTGCATTACTTCGTGATCCATAGTTATTTGCTATTTTTGCAGGCGAATATAAACGGATAAGATGAAATTACGTACTGTCATCTCTCTTTCACTGGTGAGTCTGATTGCTGTTGTGTTGATACAGTTGGGCGGAATGCTTTATGCTTTTCATGCACAGATGCAGGAAGCGGAGAAATCACTGAACAAGTGCTTCTGGATGTCTTTCACGGAGACAGTGGATAATCTGATGAACAACCTTCCTTATCCTGATAATTCAATAGCTATCATAGCGTATGCACCCAATCCTAAATACAAGCGGATAGATGGGGATGAAAGGAATAAGCGCACTTCCCAACAGGCGGCACAGGCTTTGCAACGGGTGTATGGAATAAAAGAAATTCCGTTGGCCACCATAGATAGCGTGTTGCACAATAAGTTGCGGAAGTTAGACATGGATGGAACGCTGACCGTGGAGCGCATTAATGTAAATACAAATGAGGTGCTGGCAAGTACCAATCCTCAGGTAAGTATCCGTAACTTTGCCGCTGTTACTTCCGAAACAGCTTTCACCTTTAAATCCCGTGGGGAGGCTGTCCGTGCCATTCTTTCTTTCCCTGCCAGGGAGATGGAGAAGAGACTCCTGTTACTGTCATTCATTACATGGCTATTGCTGGGTACGGCTGTCTATGCCTTGATTGTACAGATGAAGTCGGTATTCCGCCAACGGCATGACTTGCAGAAACAACAACAGGACTTCTATACGTTGGCCGAAGAAATGAAACATCCCGTCAGCCGGATGAAGAACTTGATAACCACAGAAAACTGGCAAGAGATAGAGGCACAAAGCAACGTACTCTTTGAGAGAACCAATGCTACTCTGACACATGCCAAAGCAGAAATCCGGCAAAGAAGTACGGGCAGGCCTATTTCTCTTAAAGCAATTTCTATGGTCAGTTTGGCGGGAGTATTCCTGTTGCTGGCTGTCTGGTCGGGATATTTGTATTATACTACCTCTCAAAAGATACGGTATCAGGCGGAGGAGCAATTGGAAGAGGCTTTCTACCGGGAGGCAGACTTACATAGGTATCCGCTTTTTACTAAGGCTAACCCTGATTTTAATTGGGATAGCTCGCCGGGAGAATTTCTCCCTTATCCGCGGCGTATGATGGACGAGCTTTATAAGGTATATCTGGAGAAAGGTTATCGCTACCGAATACAGTTGCTTACCATTCGGCATCTTTACAATAAGTTTGATGAAGGCTTCCGTATGAAGACGGCTTATGATATACAGGATACGATCAGTCTGCGTAGCCGCGTGCCTATTCCGTTCTCCTTGCAGTTTGCCGACAGTGTGTTCAGAAAACAGCTTTTGGAAACAGGTTTTCCGGATAGGGCGGATATCCATTGGATCAGATATCCGTCCCGGGAGTTGATACTTTATACAGGTAGTCCGGCTATTGACTTCGGGGATATCACTACCCGGTTGTTTCCGTTGGATAAGGATAGTACGAGTTGCATCTTTGCTGTGGTTCGTTCACCACAACGTACTATAATGAGTGCCACTTGGTATATGCAGGTGCCGCTGCTTATTGCTTTCCTTTTCGTATCTCTCTGTGTTTTCTTTCAGATACGTATGTTGCGGGCGCAGCATCGGTTGGAACAGTTTCAGAAGGACTTTACTTACTCCATGATACACGATATGAAGTCACCGTTGCAGTCTGTCATGATGGGAGCGCATATCCTCGCAGGTGGTAAGTTGACGGATAAGCCTGAGAAGCAGCTCCGTTACAGGCAAGTGATGGGGGATGAGTGCGAACATTTGCTGACGCTTTCCAATCGTGTAGTAATGTTGACAGAGATAGATCGTGGAGAACTGGAACTACATAAAGAAGAAGTTGCCCTAAGACCGTTGCTACGGGATATAGCGGAAAAGTATCAGTTGAAAGCAGCGAAGACGGTTCATTTCGATATCAATTGTGAAGAAGGATGTAGTGTTTATGCAGATGCTTTCTGTCTGCGTGAGATACTTTCCAACTTGGTGGACAATGCTGTCAAGTACTCTAATGAGGAGGTTCTGATTACTCTTACAGGTAAAAAGACAGAGGATGGAACCACTGTTAGAGTGCATGATAACGGTATTGGTATTCCTTTGAGCGAACAGCATAAGATATTCAATAAGTTCGAGAGGGCTGCTTCCGGCAGTCGTAAGACGGGTGCATCAGGTTTCGGGTTAGGATTGAATTATGTGTGGCAGGTGGTGAGTGCCCACGGTGGTATGGTGAAGGTAGAAAGTGTGGAAGGAAGTTACAGTGAATTTACGCTACAATTCCCTTTGCGTTAAAAAAGCCTGCCGGAAAGATGAAATGTGCTCAACTATTTGTTATTCAGATAGGGTTTTGCTATTTTTGTATACAGAATCCGTAAAAAACAAAGGAGGTAGATTATGACACGTAGGGTTGGCATATCTTGGCTCCCAATTCGTTGGGGATTATTTTTTCTGTTCATTTCTGGTTTGCAGTTGCTTTCTGCACAGGAAGATAGTGCACGTTTCACTCTTGATAGCATGTTGATAAAGCCGAAAGCTGCATTTCAGCTTCCATCCGTCAACCTGCTTCCCGAAAAGACTGTATATCCTTTGATTAATCCTATACAGTTAGGTGATTTACCTTCTTTCTCCTTGAAAGAGGAACTCCGTATCCCCTATCATATAAATCCTTCTCCACTATTCCGGGGCGATTATAGCACAGGAGGTGTATTAAGGCAATTTCCTCATGGAGCGGTATTCGGTTCCGGGAGCCAGACCAGTCTTCCGGGCATCGGGCGTTTCAATAATGCTTCCTTAGGATATCAGCATATCTTTAACGATCGGCTATCGTTGCAACTTCGTGCCAATGCCATGAAGATAAATATGTCTCGCATCACCGGGCAAGCCTTCAGTACTGCGGGCAGGCTGACTTATCGTGCTTCCGACCGGGTTGCCTTCAATGTCTTCGGTTCGTATGATATCGGTAATTCTTATGGGATGAGCACTAATAGTTATGGTGCTACGATGTCTCTTGATATGTCCGAACGTTTTGGTGTAGAGGTCGGTGCCCAGCGCTATTACGATGCCATGCGTGGGGGGTGGCAGACGGTCCCCGTTGTGATACCTTATTATCGCTTCGAGAAGTTTAAGCTGGGGTTGGATGTAGGTGGAATAATATACGAGATTCTGCGTAGCGCGGTGTTTGATAATCGTGGCGGCGGTGACTTTGGTGGCGGCCCTACGATTAGGCCGCCAAAGTTCTCATTTCCGATAAAATGATTTCCTAAATCTTTCTTGGTATGTACCGGATTATTGAGATGTACCAGTTGTGCAAGTCTGTTGTGCATATCCTATTGTGAAGAGCATGCTTGCGATAATTAGCATAAGAATGAATGATATCGCAATGTTATCTTCGGATTAACGAATAATTTATTACTTTTGTGGCATACACCGGAAGTTAATACAATTCATATCAAAGACATGGATACAATAAAGTTATTGTTAGTTGAGGACGATCCCAGCCTGCGTTACATCGTTCAGAGCGGATTGGAAGATATCATAGAGGGCTATGAGGTGTTGGCAGCTGCCAATGGTGAAGAAGGATTGGCAATGTGGAGGGAGCATCGTCCCGATGTCATTCTTTCGGATATAGAAATGCCCGTCATGGATGGTTATGAGATGGTGAAGCGCATCCGTGAGGTGGATAAAGAGACGCCTATAATCTTTTCTTCCGGTTTGGTTTCTCCCAAAAATGTATTGAAAGGCTATGAGTTGGGAGCCAACAATTATATCAAGAAACCTTTCATTCCCGAAGAACTGGATGCCCATATTCATGCTTTGTTGAAACTCTCCAAAGGTGAAAAGAGTAAGGACGAAAGCGAATGTTACAAGATTGGAAAGGAATATGTGCTTGATGCTACGCACGCCATATTGAAACATTCTTCCGGTGAAAACAAGACATTGACCGCCCGTGAAGCAGGACTGTTGCAAATGCTTTGTGAGAACAGAGGGGATGTAGTACGCCGTGAAGCCATTCTTGATAAGTTTTGGAATACGGAAGATGATTATTTTGCTTCCCGCAGCCTGGATGTATTTGTCACGAAACTCCGTAAGTTGATAGCTGAAGATTCATCAGTCAGCATTAAAACGGTGAAAGGTGTGGGGCTGATGCTGGAAGAATGAAACATTAGTAATTAAGAATGTAAATACCGGGATAATGAGATATAAATTTCATCATCCCGTTTTTTTGGAATACAAGTTATAAAGGAAGTTGCTTTTCTTGCAGATGAATCGGAGAAAATATCTGATTCCTGAAAAAGATGTTATCCGGTTCGGAGAAGTGGATCAGATAGTAGTAATTATAAAAATATGGAGACAAGGAAGAAAGCATATATCTGATGACAGATAATATTGCTCCTCCATTGGTTCTTCATGAAAAGCTGTGGGTGGAATCAGTCCCTTTATGCAAATGTCCCCTTATTTGTCTATCCTTTCTATCGAGTTATTATTTGAAAAACAGTTGTTTAGTTTGTGGGTTGTCCCCTTCATTTATCCCCCACGATTGTTTCATTATTTACAGGTTACTTTTTACTTTTGTTTTCATACGATAACCAGGAAAGATGGAACTATTATTAATTATTATAAAAAGTAATATTTATGGAAAATCAAACAAAACTCTACCCAAGCTATATGGGTGAATTCTATGCAGCAAACCCGTTGAAATTTGAAAAAAGAAAGAACAATGTTAAGCCGATGCTTTATTATGGATTGGCTGTAGTCGCTGTTATTATTGTTATTTTTCCTGGTTTTATCCCTGTAGCGGGTTGGTTGGTTCGGACGGTCGGAGTAATTGCTGTATTAATATGCTTGCTTGCGGCGTATTTGAGCAATTTCGATTATTATAATAGCGAGAGTGGGGGTAAGATCAAAGAGGTGGGCTTGAAGAAGTTCAAGCGTGATGAAACCGATATAGACAGAATCCTGGAAGCGTTTCTCAGAAAAGACTTTGAGTATCTGGCTGATTTGCCCGGAGCATACAGTGCACCGGTCCAGATTCATGTGGAAGAGGATAAATTAGGGCAGGAGATGTATTGCTTACTGACTTCTTATGATTCTGACAGCAACATTATCGGTCTGACCAATGTCCTGACCTTATCAGGAAACGATTATCTTGATCATGCGGATGTAATCAGGCAGATGCTTAAAGATGCGGAAAACGACTGATTCTTATTAATTGTAGGACCTGATGAAAAAGCTGGTTTTGCTTTTGCCTTTCTGAATGTCCGCTTGCTTTTCTGTATTTATGAGTAGAAAGAAATTTAGGCCCAAACAGCAATCGGTTCAGGGCGAAGATGCCTCCCGACGGCAGCTGAAGAAAAGAACGGCACTATGGAAAATCCTGGTGCCTGTCTTTGTCTTTCTTTTCCTGTTGCATTGCAGGATGTGGTATATAGAAGAGGAAATGCTGATGCATACTGCATTCTCTTCCGGCAGCTATTTAGGATTGAACCGGAAAATCGTTATTCTCCTTATGACGATAACGATGTGTAGCTGGATGGTTTATATCTGTAAGAAAAGCACCGGGAAGTGGTATCATTGGAGAAACTTTGTCTATGCTTTTATGTGTGGAGCTGCCGTAGTAGGGTTGTGTACCAATATACTGGTGGTTTTTCTGTTCTGGTTGAACAGTTGTTTTACTTCCGGTATGCAGACCCGTGAGTATATAATTGTCAATATCGCTCCCCACGACCGGACGCGTAAAAGTCACAATCCCCGTTCTGCTGCATGGTTGCTGAATACATTTTCTTACGGGGAGATATTTATACAAGGTGACCGTTACATTCGCATCTACTTGCCCATTGACTCTGCATACCGGCTCAGCGATGAACGAGACATCTATCTTAAAATAGAGTTGGAAGACGGCTGGCTGGGATGGGGGGTAATACGGAAGATCAATTCGGTGACCACAACAAAAGTATCGGAAAAAGTAGAAGTTCGTTTCCTTGAAGATGAGCAGGCACAGGTGCCTGATTCTTGTTTGCACGAAAAAAGTGAAAACGCTTTTAAGTATACATGGAGGGATATTCATATCTTTGCCAAACTGAGGAATATTAATTTATCGGATACTACCCACGTCAGTGTAAATCAGTATATAGACGGGCAAAAAGGTATTCCGGTATGGGAGATTGATATACGCGATTCCATTCAGCCGGATATGGCCAGAGTGATATTGATTCATGGAGAGACTGGAGAAGTGATGATGGATTCGTACGAATAACACGATATTGAAGATGAGATTGAAGAGTTTGATAGGGATAATCCTGTGGGGCGGTATGTTGGTTGCTTGTGGACCTGATAATCGCGTGGCCTTGGCAGAGAAACTGATGGCGGAAAAGGAGACAGACAGTGCCATAGTAGTGATGAATAAGATTAAGGAACCGTTGCATAACTTATCGAAGCGCGACTATGCACTTTATGCCTTGCTGATGTCCGAGGCTGTCCACAGGAAGCAACAGTTGAATGCAGCTACAGATACCCTGTTGCTACCGGCTATTAAATATTTCAGCCAATCGGGCGATTCTCTGTATGCCGAACGGGCCCTTTACTGCAAAGCACATCTGGACAGACGGCTTAACCGGATGAGCGATGCCATGCAGTCTTTTCTGAAGGCTCTGCTTTTCCTGCAAAATAGTGGTAATCATGAGCAGCTCTACCGGGTGAATACCTGGTTGGGAGTTGTCTGCCTGAATCAGGAAGAATATTCCGGCAAGGTGCGTTATTCCAAAGAAGCCTTGAAAGCGGCTTTGGATTTGGGAAATATGTTCTATAAGAATATGGCCTTGTGCGATATTTCTACTGGATATTTGTTTTTGAATCAATTGGATAGCGCCCTTTATTATGCTCAGGCGGCCTATGAGGCGGCTTTAGCCGATTCTGTTCCTCGGCAGCTTCCTTTCATCTATACAAATCTGGGTAGTATCTATTCCCGGCAAGGAGAGCCTGCCAAAGCACTGGATTATATAAATAAATCAATAGCTCTTCGTCCGGCTAAGGATACTGTGAGAATTCTTTCGCTCTATGGGGCAAAGTTGGAGTTGTTTGGGAAACTGGGACAATATGATTCGGCATATCACTATTTTCAGAAAGTTATCTCCAGCCCAAATCCTTCTTCGGTGGCTGACGCCTATAATAATATGGCGAAAATATATCATAAGATGGGCCGTGCTTCAGATGCCTATCCTATGCTACAGCGCTTCATTGAGTTGTCCGATACCATACGCAAGTATCGTCATACTGAGGAAGCCATTGCATTGCAAGAGCTTTATAAACACGAACAGCTTTCGGTAGAAAACCTGTATTGGCGTACCCGGGCTGCGGAAAGGCAGCGTAATGTGTATTGGATGACTACAATCTCTCTGTTGCTGGTTTGGGTGGCAAGTGCGGTATATTTCATCTATCGCCGTAACCGCAACCATCTGATGGCACAGCAGCATCAGCTTGTAAAAAAGGAAAAAGAATTGGCGCAGCAACGTGAGATCACTTCCGAAAACCTCCGGCGCATGGTGGAGCTGGAGCAGAAGGAAGCTAAGCTGAAAGAAACTTTTTTCAGGAGACTCAGCCAGAAGGTGGTGCAGGAAATTGAAAGAGGGGGAAATGTGATTCTTTCCGATGAAGACTGGGACGATATTGTGCAGAATGCCGACATCATCTTCAATAACTTCACGAAACGCCTGCAACAGACCTATCCGAGTCTGAATAAAGATGATTTGCGTTATTGTTGTATGGTGAAAATGCAATTATCCCAGTCGAGCATGGCGCAGGTGATGCATTTGGAGCGGGATTCTGTGAAGAAACGTCTGAAACGTATCCGTATGGAGAAGATGGGGGCGGATAGTGGTGTTACGTTGGAAGAACTGCTGTATAACTTTTAAAGTAAAAAGACAGCCTCGTTCCCTTGTTAACTCGTCTCCTCGTCAACTAATTCAAATCCGTGCAAATAGATACCAAGTTCTTCATACTTATATAGTTTGTTTGGTTTGTTGCAAATATATGGGGATTTGAATTGCAGTATTGTATACAGATTTGTTATACCAATTTTGCGGAGATGTTTTATTTGTCTTGGGACTCAGAAGAAGGAGGATGTGTCTGTAAAAACACATCCTCCCGTCTACCTTGCTTGCAGGTATACCAGAGCTGAAGTTTTCAGGTCTAATTTAAATAGTCAAAGGTGAGTAGCAATGCAATTGCGTTGCGTTTGCGACTTTTCGGCCGTCCGGCTTCCACATGGCCCGATTTGACTCACCTTTGAGTATTTTATTTTTTATATATTGATGCTAATTTGCTGCCAAAAGGATACAAAAAAAGCGTGGAACGTCACACTTTCAAATGTTCTAGAAGGAACTACCAATCCCAACAACACAAATGAAAGGAACGCCCACGCCTATAGAGACGCAGGCGTTCAGTCATTTTTCACGTGTTGTATGTTATGCCAAAGGCACAACGAAAATTGGTAGTTTTCTAGAACGCAAAAAAGCTGAACGCTTCGATATTTTATTTCAAAGAACAGAAGGGATACCCCTTGCCGATTAACAGCAGCACAAATATAGTAAATTCTTGAATTAAAAAGCTTTTTACTCTTTTATTTTTCCTATAAAGCTTTCTTTTTTTACTTTCAAGAGGATGTCAAAAGTCTCCGTAACCCCAGTGTACAACAGTTTCCTTTCAGGTATTCTATTGATTTATCCAAAAGAAAAACTGGCTCTTGAGGCTGATGCCATTACATCCATTTGATAGGATGCCCCAATGCCCGTTTTATCGCTTCCATCTCGGCACTGTGCCACATTTCATGCTTGAAGCACCAGGCAAGGGCTTCATACTTATTATTGGCAACCGGATGTTTGAAGGGAATAGGCTCTAAATCTTCTGATAAAATACGGTCGTCCAGGCGGGACAGGTTACTGATACATATCTCATGAACAGCGTCCAGTTGTTTTTTTAGCTCTGCCACAGGAAATAAATTCTTTTCGGTGGAGCGGTGCAATGTACCCATTCCATTGAAAACCTTTACGTAATCGACCATCGGAATAAGTTTGCTGACGGCTTCATTCCTCCCGGTGATGCAGGTAATGGCATGAAAGTTCTGACTGATAATCAGATGTCCGATTTGCCATGCGAAGTTGGAGTCAGTGCCTTCGGGGATGGTGTACCACTGGTTTTCCGGAATTTCTGATACTAAACGATTCACAAAATTCCGCGATTCAATAATCTGTTCTTTTAAAAAATCAATCTTGCTCATAATTAGTTTATTTAAGTTATACATAGTAGTTAGTGAGCAAGCTTTCCATTCTGTGACAGCTCAGGGAATAAATTTTTCCCAGTAGTTCTTTCTTGGAAGTTCCTTTTCGAGCCGTTGGTAAACGTCGACGAGGCGGATAATCTTCTTGATGGCGGTATATTCTTTCTCCAGATTGAGCGAGGTGACTTGCTTGCATATCCGGCATTTGCAGGTTCCCTGCGGGTTGTATAGCGGACAGGTATCATTCATAAAATGAGTAATCTTCCGGATGGAGCGGGAGGAAATCTGACGGACGCTCTCTTCCGTCATGCCCATGATTTCACTGATTTGCTTGTACGGTAGGTTGAGGTTTATTTTGAATATGAATATCAGCCGGGCATCGTTCGTCAGGCAATGGTTCTGGGCTGTCAGACACCAGTCGCAGCATGCTTTTATCCATTCCTGTTCGTTCCGGTCCTGCCCGTTATAATCAATGGCGGGAAGTTCGCGAAATTCTCTCAACTCATTCATTGTGGCTATTCTTTCGTTCCGGGCATATCGCAGTATGGTGCGTTTGCATATTGTGTATATCCATGTCGATAACCCGGATTCCCCGTTGAACGAGTCTATGCTTTTGATGATTTCGTACCAGACTTCCTGAGCCGCTTCTTTAGCGATTTCCTTGTTTTGTATCATGCGGTGTGCTATGGAAGATACCATGACACCATATTGTTCTACGATTTCCTTTAAGTCCGGTTGCATATTCTAAGGTATTGAGTTTGCAAATGTAACTAATTTGTTTTATCCTGCTCTTCTTGCGCTTTTTATTCTTGTTCTGTTCGCTTTTGTGCGGACACTTGTCCGTTTATGAACACTCTCTGAAAATGAATAGTTATTGATAATCAATGCTTTATTGTTTTGGCACGGCAATTGACTATATATTGTCGAAGGCGGTTGACAAAGACTTCCTTTCAAAAACCAAGAAGTAATAACAATAAAAAAATAACGATTATGAAAACGAACTTAATTTCTAAAGCAGTGGTAATGATGGTAGTAGTAGAAGCCTGGGTTCCTTACTTCAAAATGAATATGGAGTATAATAATCATGAAATTGAAGTGAGCTACGCCCGTTGGAACTCCAAGAGCAACGCTTATAACAGCAATGTTGAAAAAACTGTTTATGAACTGAATGATAATAATGTTACTTTAATGTTAGCAAGTACAAAATAAAAGCGAATAGTTTTCTCGGGTAAACCGGCTATTGGGAATGAGGCGTTTCCCGATAGCCGGTTTCTTTTGTTATTGGCATTTGTTATGTTATTAAGTCTGAACAGCCTCGCTACCCTACGGATAAAAAATATATCTTTGTAAATGAACCTGTTAAATTGTCGGACATTAATCAAAACACAGATGAAAAATATGTTTTATTGGGCTGGCATCATAAGCATTCTTATCTGCCTGCCGCTTCGGGTTTCCGCTCAGTCGTACGAACAAATGTGGAAACAGGTTGAAGCTCTGGAACAAAAGCAGTTACCTGAATCTGCAATCAAAGAATTGCAAAAGATTTACGAGCACGCCAAACAGGAGAAGAACATGCCCCAGATGATGAAAGCCCATCTGACAAAGGCATCCTTATCTATCGACATCACTCCCGATAGTCTGGACCGTGAATTATCCGGACTGAAAACCTGGGTGGCGGAAGAAAAAGACCCGGTGTATAAAGCTATACTGAATCATCTGCTGGGATACTACACCCTCGATACCGGCAAGAGGGATGAGGCTGCCATAGACGCTGCCATTGCTTATTTCCGCCTTTCACTACAAGATAAAGACCTGCTTTCACGGAAATCCGCTGCGGATTACCGCCCGATGACTGTCAGCAAAGAGCTGAGCGGGAAGTATTGCGGCGACAATATGTATCAGTTGCTTGCCTGGCAGGCCATCTCGCGGCTGAGTGGTTATTTCATTGTCAATCCCGTGTTAGCCGAGAAAATACAAACCGAGATATTGTCCATTTATGACGGGCTGATTGACTTCTACCAACAGCAAGGCATGACGGATGCCCGCCTATTGCTAATGCTCGATAAACTGAATTACCAAGGGAATGACATCAGCCGCGGCGGTGTAAATGAAAAGCTGAGGCTGACCGACGAACAAGTAATAACCCTCCTGAAATAATGGGCCGAAGAGTTCTCCGCTTCCCCGCTTTGCGGAGAGGTATATTGCCAACTGGCAGAGCGCTACGACAGGATGCAGGATTATACCGCCAAACTGCATGCCGCCCAAACCGGACTAAAAAAATATCCCCAATCACCCTCTGCCAATGATTTGAAAGAACAAGCTGCAGAAGTGCTCACTCCCCGGCTGATGGTAGAAATCCCCTTTGCCTACCCGGCGAAAGAAGTGGATTTGAAAGTAAAATACCGCAATCTGACTGGGCTGACTGTAGAACTTTACCGGATGAATCTGCCCGTCACGAGCAATATCCTGGAAAGGGAAATAACAGCTTCCACCGTAAGTCGATACGGTAAATTGGTCGGCACTCGCCATTACCAACTGGCAGCCACTCCGGATTATATGGAAACAGATACCTTGCTGCGTTATAAATTTCCCACCGAAGGCATTTACATATTAAAATCTATCCCCGACGGCCATCGCAAGTATACAGCATACGGAAAAGCTTATGTTTCCTCCCTGCAAGCCATATCCTTGGGATTGCCCGGCGGAAAACAGGAAATCAATATCATCGACCGCCTGACGGGACATTCGGTGGCAGGCACGGAAGTAGCTTATTACCGTGTGTCGCAGGGAGAAGGTTATCGTTTGGTCAAAGCATATCCTGCGGACAGCAAAGGAACTGTTACCCTCACCCCGCCCGATGAAAGAAACTGGCTGGGAATAAACGTCTGTAAGCCGGGTGCCGACTATATGGAAATCAGCTATGCCGGTTTCTCGGGTGCGGGATATAATGTGCCTGCCTCCCGGAAGTGGGAAAAGCATGTTTCCCTCTTCACCGACCGCGCTTTATACCGTCCCGGGCAGGTGGTGCATGTTTCGGGGATAGCGTATGAGCAATCGGGTGATTCGATACGCGTCTTCTCAAGAGTCCGCAAGGATGTGGTGCTGCGGGATGCCAACCGGCAGGAGATTGGCAAACTCTCCCTCGCTACAGACGAATTCGGGGCTTTTTACGGCGACTTCGTGCTTCCCGAAACACTTCTCCCGGGAGAGTTTGAACTGTCGGTAGAAAGCGGTGAAAACCGTTATATCCGTGTGGATGAATACAAGCGCCCGACGTTTGATGTAGTCTTCCAGCCCTATCAGGCCACTTATAACGTGGGAGATACCGTATTAGTTAGCGGCGAAGCAAAAACATTTGCAGGCGCTCCGGTAGGATTGTGCAGACTCAATTATAAACTCACCCGTTCGGAGAATGAATTCTGGAGGATTTCGGACCATGAAACTGTCCTGGCAGTAGGTGAAGTGCAGACTGATGCAGCCGGTAACTTCCGCTTCCCGGTCTTTCTGCGCAAACCGGATGATTTCAAGCCCGACCGACCGGGGCGTTACTACACCTATAAAATAACGGCTGAGGTCATCAACCTGACCGGAGAGGTGGAAAGCGGTACTTTGTCGTTACCGGTAGGGCAACAGTCCGTAGCCTTGCAGATTAAAGGTCTGCGCCCAAAGGTGGCTCGCGAGAAACGGGAGTCCATACAGGTGCTGGCTATGAATCTAAACCGACAGCCCGTGACGCTTCAAGCCACTTGCGTGGTGTATGCTTTGGACGAAAAAGGAAACAAAGGCAATGAGGTATGCCGCCGTACAGTAGAAACCCGCCGCTCTTTTGTTCCCGACGATATACTGGCCCTTGCTCCGGGACGTTACACTATGGAAGTGTCAGCCCTCGACGGGCAGGGAAGAACCTGCACGGCAAGGCAGGATTTCATTCTCTTTTCGTTGGCAGACCGTCACCTGCCGGTACATTCACCGGAGTGGTTCTATCAGGATGGGACAGAGTTTAATGACGGGCATCCCGTCAGCCTGTATGTGGGCAGCAGTGAGAAAGATGTCTATCTGTTGTACGATGTCTTCTGTGGCGACAAGCGCATTGAATCCAAACGGATGGTTCTTAATAATGAAATCCGGCAGTTCACCTATCCCTATAAATCGGAATATGGAGATGGCATCACCGTGAACTTCGCCTTTATGCGCGAGGGCAAACTATACACCAAGCAAGTGCAGATAGCCCGTCCCCGCCCGGATAAGAGCCTGCAACTGAAATGGATAACTTTCCGTGATAAGTTGCAACCGGGAGGAAAGGAAGAATGGCGACTCCAAATCACGCATCCCGACAAGAAAGCGGCCGATGCGCAACTACTCGCCACTCTTTATGACGCTTCCCTCGATAAACTGTACGTCAATGACTGGGCTTTCAACCTGAACTTTCCCCGTTCCACTCCCGGTGTCCGTGCAAACCTGATATTCTCAGGCCATTCCATCTGGATGTACAGCAACTTCCCCTATGCGGGCAGCACTCTGCGTGGCCTACGTTGGTGGGATGTGTATAGCACTCTGAATGCTCCGTTCTGGCGGGTTCCGCGTCCGGAGAACGGTTTTCGTGTAAAGCAGGATAGCAGGATGATGAAGTCCGCAGCTATCAGTCTTGATGCTGAAACCCCGCCCAATGACAGTTTTGAAGTGGAAGACGGAAACTCTGTTGTGGCGGTGCTCGAATCTTCTGATGCTGTGGCATTGGATGATGGTTCGCCATACGTTCCTCTCCGGCAGAACTTTGCAGAAACAGCTTTCTTCTATCCCGCCCTCTGTACGGATACGAGTGGAGTCGTAAGCCTGTCTTTCACCTTGCCCGAAAGCCTGACCGAATGGAAGTTCATGGCGCTTGCCCATACCCGGGGTATGGATTACGGGCAGATAACAGCCCGGGCAAAAGCTGTCAAGCCGTTTATGGTACAGCCTAATATGCCCCGTTTTATCCGTGTCAGCGATAAACCGGTCATCAGTACAGGAATAATCAACCTGTCGGAAGAAAACATCCGGGGAACAGCCCGAATGGAACTGGTTGACCCGCAAACAAACCGGGTTCTGTCAACCCGCGAACACGAATTCAGTGCGGCTGCCGGAGCAACCGTTTCCGTATCGTTTGATCTGGAAACCCCGGATGAAGCTACGGTCTGGATTTGCCGGATTATAGCTGAGGGAGGCAATTTCAGTGATGGCGAGCAGCGTTATCTTCCGGTTCTGTCTGATAAACAATGGGTGACTGAGGCAATACCCGTGCAATTGAACGGTGCGGAAAGTAAATCGGTTGCATTGGACGGCTTGTTCAATGACGGAAGCAAAACCGCTACCGACAAGCGCCTGACGGTGGAACTGACTGCCAATCCCGATTGGTATGCCATACAAGCTCTGCCCGTCATTGGCAATCCTTTGAATGAAGATGCCTTGTCGTGGGCAAGTGCTTACTATGCCAATTCATTGTCCACAGCCATTATTAATACCCATCCCCGCATCCGGCAGGTATTCGAAAGCTGGAAAGCGCAGGGCGGTTCATCATCAGGCAATCTCAGTGATAAAGAAGACCTGAAAGACCTGCTGCTTAAAGAAACTCCCTGGCTGGCGGATGCCCTCAATGAGACGGAGCAGAAAAGAAGCATAGCGCTTCTGTTCGACCTGAACACAATGGGCAACCGTAATCAGGTTACAGCATCCCGTCTGGAAGCATTGCAACTCCCCAACGGCTCCTGGAGTTGGTATAAAGGAATGTCGGGCAACCGCTACGTCACCACTCGGATTGTAGAAATGCTGGCACGGCTCCGGACGATGGGCGCATCTGTCGCTCCGCTACAGGGAATGTACGAAAAGGCGGTGAATTATCTCCATACCCAATGGCTGGATGAATACAGGCAGATGAAGGAAAGTGAAAAGAAGGGCGATAAGGATAGATTGCCCGGCGAGCAATCCCTGCATTACCTGTATATCTGTGCTTTGGATGCGCAAGTTGCGAAGCGGGTCGATAAAACAGCCTACTCGTATATGATTGGCAAACTGGAGGCAGCCCCTCCGGCTGATGCCATTTATGACAGGGCACTTATCGCTACCCTACTGCATAAAGCAGGTAAAACGACCAAAGCGAACGAACTTGCCCGCTCCATTCTGGAATATTCCGTTGCCACACCCGGGATGGGACGTTATTTCGATACTCCGAAAGCCCGCTACTCCCGGAACAGTTATAGAATTCCGACGCAAGTGGCCGCCATCGAAGCCTTGTCCGACATTCTGAAAGAACCGTTGGCGGTTGCCGAAATGAAGCAATGGTTGCTTAAACAGAAGCAAGTGCAGGCTTGGGACAATCCGGTAGCTACTGCCGATGCTGTGTATGCTTTTCTGGGTGGAGATGATAATCAGTTGGCAGAGAACAGCGCTATGAAAGCGGAAATATCCGGAACGGAAGTGGTGACTCCCGATGATGCATTAGGTTATGTCCGCCGTTCGTTCTCCGGCGATGAGGCTGAAACCCGGCAAATAGAAATAGCGCACACGGGTGCAGGAATAGGCTGGGGGGCTGTATATGCCCAATATCTGGAAGATATGGATCAATTGCAATCCGCAAAAGGTAACGGTTTGAAAATCACCCGTACTTATTATAGAGATGGCAAGGAAGTTTCTTCAAAAACAGATTTGCATGTGGGAGATGAACTTACCGTCCGGCTGACAGTGAAAGCAGACCGGGATATGGATTTCATTCAGATAAAAGATACGCGTGCCGCTTGCATGGAGCCAAAGGAGGCGTTGTCGGGATATCGCCATTCCGATGCTATCGGCTATTATCAGGTGATGCGTGATGCTTCTGCCGAATTCTTTATTGACAAACTAAGGAAGGGCATTATTCAGATAGAATACAAAGTCTATATAGATCGTCCGGGAACTTACCAGACCGGTATTGCTACCGTGCAATCGGCTTATGCACCCGAGTTTGGCGGACATACAAAGAGTCTGTCTGTAACGGTGCATTGAAATTATTATTCATTTATTAATCATAAAATGCGTATGAAGCATCTATGTTTACTGATTGCTTTTTTATCTTTCCTTAGCTGTAAGGCTCAGGAGGATAATGAAGATTTGGCAAAGGAGGTGATAATCTCGGGCCGTGTCTTGAATAGGGAGGTCTATCCGAAAGAAAAGGAGGTGACGCTTGTGATACCTTATCTGTCTGAGATGGAGACTGTTTACACTTCTCCCATAGCGGATGACGGTACTTTCAGTTTCCGTTTTAGTCCTTACGCTCCCGTTCGCGAAGTTGTTCTTCGCAATTATGCGGAGCACTTGTTTGTACATCCGGGCGATAGTCTGTTTGTAGAGATTGACTTCAGTAATTTGCTGTCTCCCAAGATTACGGGAACTTCCGGCGATCTGAACCAATATATGGCTCTTTTCACTTTAGGTGGATATTATCGTGGCCCTTATTATTGTAATCCAAGGAGCACTTTCGAAGAATTTGAAAAGGAATTGGGAGAAGAGCATACCAGCCGTTGGGAACGCCGTGCCGACTTCCTGAAGGAACATTCTCCGGGTGCCGAGGTTGAAGAATATACGGCGGATTTGCTGTGGATAGATTATTATAATGCACTCTTTAGATATGCTGCGTCACAGGCGTCGGAGGGTAAGGACGTTAGTCTGTATATGGCATTGATGTTAAAACTTAACCCTCTCTTTTCGGGGAAAACCGTTTTTGCCGGTCTGTTTCCGCTTGCTGAAACGGTGAATTTTTTCCTCTATTGCAATCATACTAGAAAAGAATATAGCGATTTTGAGTTAGCAGATCTTGTCGAGGACTGCAAGGATAATGCGATCCTTCCCTATTTATATCTCCAACACATGGCCGTTCCTTTATGTCACAACGATACGCTTTGTCTGGCTGATTACAGGCTTCAGTTCGACTCTATAGTGCAGGCTCCCCATTTGAGGCAACTCGTACTTGAATTATATGAGGATAAAGTGGATTATCTGAAAGCTCCTGAAAAGGTATCCCACCAGATGCTCTATGGCAATAATGCTGATGAGGCGGCTGCCAGGAAGGACATGCCGTTTATGATTCCCGTATATAATCTTCTGGAAAAGTATGCAGGCAAGGTGATTTATGTTGATTTCTGGGGAGTGATTTGTCCCCCTTGCCTGGCAGAAATGGAGCCTTTGAAGGAATTACGCAAGCGATATTCTCCCGATGATGTGGTAATGGTGAGTATCTGTGGAAGTAGAGACAGGGAGGCATACCATAAGGTTCTGGAGCGCTTCTCTCTACAGGGGAAGAATATTGAGTGCGTCTATTCGGAAGATTGGGCGACCTCCGATGACTATCACCGCATCATGAAGCATTGGGGCATGAATAGCATACCGCAATTCCTTCTGATTAATCGTAATGGGGTTATAGTGGATTATGGCACTGCATTGAGACCCAGTTATCCGAAGACGGTGGCAAAGATTGATGCCCTCTTGGAGTAAGGGGAGAATCGGGTAGGGGTAGGTATATTAGGCGATATAAATAATTTATTGTTCGCTTTTGTGCGGACACTTGTCCGTTTACGAACACTCTCTGAAAATGTATAATCGTTGATAATCAGTGTTTTATTGTTTTGGCACGGCAATTGACTATATATTGTCGAAGGCGGTTGCCAAAAACTTCCTTTCAAAAACAAGAAGTAATAACAATAAAAAAATAACGATTATGAAAACGAACTTAATTTCTAAAGCAGTGGTAATGATGGTAGTAGTAAAATGAATGTAGAATACAATAACAATGAAATTGCAGTAAACTACGCCCGTTGGAACTCCAAGAGCAACGCTTACGACAGCAATATCGAAAAGACTGTTTACGAACTGAACGATGCTAATGCTGCCTTGATGCTGGCAAGTACAAAATAAAGTTAGCGGGGCAGGAATTTCGGTGAAATTTTATCTATTTTCTTTAATATAGAACATCCGGATTTTTAATCAATGTCAGAGAGATTGCAAAATATTGAAACAAGTGTCGCTAAAATGCTTTTTTTACTGACAAGCGCATCCTCGTAAAAGCAGAAAATAGAGAATTTACATCTAAATTAATGCATACAAATACGTTATTTCTGTATTCTATGTATAATTTATACGATTTTTATACATTGAATCACTATTCTCAACATATAGGATCTATACATCCGGCATACAGTATCTATAGATGCAACACATCCGATATATAGATTGGATACAAGCAATCTATATATCGGACACAAGCCATCTGTATATCCGGCAGAAAGAGGCTGTTTCAGGCATTTTTAGGTGATACTTTCGCTTTTTTAGAGTTGTTGGTATTTTTGTATCGGCTTATCAATCTGCTGACTATGGATTTTCACTTGTGAATTTACGTTTTCCCTTCCTTCCGTACACAAAGAAAGCATTCTGAATATGCAAAAAAAACAAAATGTCAAAAGGGAAGAATGGTTTCTTTAAAAGAAACGCTTTTTCGCCTCTGTAAGTGCTTTGAGAGCATTTGTAGAGGTGAATTTATTTTTTTATTTCTGATTGTTATGTGAATGTTTTTGCTATTTAACTCTTATCATTATCTTTGGGGATGAGTGAGATTATGAATTGGTAACTTAAATGGCAATAAAGAATGGATAAGACATTAAAAGAGAAAAATGATGCTTGGACAGATACTGACGAGCATACTGAGATTCCTTTCCGTAAACGTGTACAGAACTTCTGGAAATGGTTTACTGATAACGAAAAGAAACTGTCGCAGATCGTTGAGAACCGTGGGAAGTCGGATAGTGAAAATGCGGTGGAGTTTATCACGGCCGGAACAGATCTGATAAACGAAGAGGTACACTTCAATCTGGGCGGGAACTATGAATTTACTTTCTCTGTTGAAGGTCATTCTTCCCTGTTCTATCTCTATCCCTACGTTGTGTCGCAGTTGCCTGAGCAATTCAAGGACAAATGGCACTTCTTCCCTTTCAACCAAGGTACTGATTCGAGTTTCTCATTTGGCATGTATGGCGTAAGTGTGGCTATGGATCAGGTGAAGGTAGCCGTTACCTATCAGGAAGATATCAATGCTTTCAGCATCCGTTTTTATGAAAAAGACCTGTGTTCGCTGGAAGAAGCTCAAAGTTACAATGCCTATTATATCATGATGGAAATTATGCTGGGTGAGGGATTATCGTACCAGTATATTGCCGATGTGGAACGTGCCGACGCTCCGCTTGAAGACTCAATATCTCTTCCTGCGTTGAGGACATATATCGTAGATACTCTGAAAGCTCACGACAAGGAAGTGTTTGATAATCCGCAGCAAGTCTATACAAGCTATCGTTTTGAGCCACAGGAGGACGAAGAACTGCGTTTTGACGTGGTTGCAGGCAGTTCATGCTTCCAACCCTTGGTAGCTAATTATTATAACGGTTCTACTGAGTTGTTCGATCAACTGAACCGGTTCGGTGCACAGGCTGTGTTCATTGCCTTCCCGTTTGAGAACGAAAAGGAAGGAGATGCAAAGAAAGCCCTGGATTTCCGCTATGAACTGGAAGACCGCCTTTCAGAAGAACTGCTTTCTCCGGAAGGTTTGGGACTTTTATTAGGCGGTGCCGTTGGTACAGGTACGTGTTACATCGACCTTTTGCTATTCGATAAGCCGGCATTTATGGAAAAGATAATCCCTTTCCTGAAGGATTATCCTCAATATCGCTTCTATCTCTCCGATTTTCGTCAGGACTGCGATTTGCACAGGCTGTTTGAAACGGAGGACGACGAATCAGAGGATTAAATAATAAAATCGTTAATTATTAAGATATTACTATTATGAGTATAGGTTTCAGATTAACAGCAAAGTGCAAAAATATCTCTTCCTTTCAGGAATCTCTGGATGCGGTTGCAGCCCGGAACAATATATCTGCCAGCCATTCAGAGGACTATTCTGAGTTATCTCTTTGTCGTTTGGGAAATATATTCTTTAATTATGAACCGGAAGGAGATGAGATAGTCATTGCAGGCGATTGTCAGACTAATCTGCTGGGAGCGGGTTTTCACAAATACGCTACAGAAATTGCCTGTGAACTGATACGGCAAAGCGAACTTTCTTTTGAGGTGGAGGATGATACGGAGTATTACGAGCACAGAGACTTTGAGCGGATGCGTTCCGAGCATTTCTATCCATGGTTGAAGGCTATTATGAAACTTTGCTGCGAACGTATGGAGCAGGGATCTGATATGTCTGCCATCTGTTGGGACTACAATAAGTACATACCTCAGGGTGTGAAAGGAACAGTTGTTTCACCTTTCGGACGTATTAATCCTCATCATTTCATGGAGCGAATAGAAAACGAAGGCATTGAAACACTGGCAAATGAGTTTTTCATGTGGAATAATGAAGAACGTGATGCCCAGTTCTATCGAAATATTGCCTTGAGTGCCTTGTGGGAAGATTGTTATTTCATGCCTTCCGCCCGCAGTGATGCAGATGAGGAAATCAATGCCTTTATTATTGGGAATCTGGAGAAAGCTGTCGAAATGAATGATTCCCTTCCTTTCCCGAAAGAGGATTACCTGTTGCTTTGTCGTTTAGCGGAACAAGAACCGATAGATGTTTCTTTCTTGCCGGACTATGTGCATGAGTTCCCTATAGGCTACCATAAGGGAAAAGTAACGTATAAACTGGGGAATCTCAGTTTTGATCTTCCGGGCCATTACCTCTATTTTGAAGAAGAAGATTCTCGTGGTTATTATGATGGAGTAGAGGAAAACTGGCATGTGGTGCGTACACTGGCTTATTCCATTCCTGATGATGAGGTGAACTATCTGGAAGATAATGAAAATGTACTGGTTGAGGAGAAATTCTTCAATAACGGTAAATGCAGGCTTTACGACCTGGGTGGCGAAGAGGATGGAAGCGACAGTGAATATGTGTGCCAATGCCAGATTATCACCGAACATCAATTTACCCTTTTCACAATCTCGTGTGAAGGAAAAGAAGAAGCTATGGCTTTCTCTACAGACTTTGTCGAACATCTGACTGCAAGCAAGGAAGATAAGTATGACAAACTGCTCGAGCAGATAGAGCAATGGCATACGGATGATGAGGAGCAGAAGATAGTGGATGCCATTCTGGCAATTCCCGAAGAAGAGTGGAATGCAGAGTTAATAGGTCTTCTGGCACGCGCTTATAATAATCAGGAAGAGTATCTCAAGGCTATTGATTGCCTTCTTACTGTAGAAGAAGAAGATAAAGACGCACTTTGGTTCTATCGTCTGGGATATGCTTATTATTATATGAATCAGTTGGAAAAGGCACAGAAGGCTTTTGAACGTTCTTTGGAGTTGGACCCGGATGATGACGATGTGAAGGAATTCATTGATTTGTGTAAAAGCGGAGAATCACCCTATGATCCTGAAATGTATGATCCTGAAGAGATGGATGCTCTTGAAGCTCATATCGACAAGTATTTCGGTAAATCAAAGAATGTCTTCCATGAAATAGCCTCACCCGATATTCATGTGGATATTTATATTATAGAGCCCACGCGTAAGAGGAATTACTATACGTTGATTACTAGTGGTATGGGCGCTCATCGGATGAATGTTCCCCAGGAACTGGCGGAGTATAAATTGGAGCGTGCGGAGCTGGTGATATACCTTCCTGCCGATTGGAATGTGTATGACCATTCGGAAAAGAATTACTGGCCATTGCGTTGGTTGAAGATACTTGCTCGCTTGCCGATAGGAGAAGACTCCTGGCTGGGCTGGGGGCATACAGTGCCGAATGGTGAACCCTTTGCCGAAAATACCCGCTTCTCAGGTATAATGCTGATTAATCCTGAAAATGTGAAGAAAGGTGCGGATGTTTGCCAGTTACCCAATGGTGAGGAGGTGAACTTTTATCAGGTAATTCCGCTGTATGAAGAGGAAATGAATTTTAAAGTTACCCATAATGCGGAAACGCTGTTAGGAAGAATGGATAAAGTAAGCCCAGTAGTAGATATTCATCGCGCGAGTGTTTGCGAGTAAGTTATGAGCTACGAGCTACAAGCTACGAGTGGCTGCGCTGTCACGCCGAAAGGTACTTGTAGCTCGTAACTTGTAGCTTCTCTCAATTTTCGGAAACGAAAGTAGTGACAGAGCGTGCAGGAATAATTGCCAATTGTTTCTTGTTTAGTTTCTTGATGGGTAGTAAGTCTTCACCCGGTATATCGGAGGTACGATAGCCTTGCCATGATTTGACTTTCGGATCATTCACACGGAACGTACACTCTTGCTCCTGATCAGCATAGTTGATAACTACCATCACCCATTGTCCGTTCGTGTTTCTATAGGCAGAGCACATAAGGCCTTTCTGGTCTGTATCTCCTTCAGGAACAATCTGTCCGGACTTATCAGTTGCCGTAATAGCCATGCGTACAGCGCCTGGGCGGATGAAGCGGCTGTAGTTTCCTAAGATCCACATCAATTTAGAGTCTTCTACTCTTCCATCCTGCAAATCCGGATTCGTGTATTCACGTATCAATCCATCTTTGTAGTCACCGCCTATGGTTCGCCACCATTGCCAACTACGCGCCCCTGCATAAACAATATCGTGGTGAATGATACGTGCTACATAAAGTGCTGTCTTCATGGTACGGTCGAATCCGCTGCCACCGCCAATTTCTTCATCATTTCCCATGATGCAGGTTTCCGTTTGCCAGAAGTCAACCTTGTATTTATCTAATGTATCACGCAACTGGCGACGGTAATCTCTCAGGCTATTGAGCGGTGTATTTGTCCAGTAACTATGTCCTGCGATGAGGCGCGATACGTTCGGGGTATTTCCCAGATAAGTATCTACACTGTCCGGTGAAAAGAAAGACTGTATCTCGTATCCGCGTTCGTGATTAGTCATGTGGGTAGAGAACATACAGCGGTAATCCGATGATTCGCAAATGGTGATTTCCGTATCGATGTCTTCTTTCACAAACTCTCTACTGATGAGGCGTACGGCACGTGCTATCTCTTTTTTGGTGGCTGGGGTACCTTCCTGTTTCGGACCTATCCAGTTCCAGTGACCATCCGGTTCATTGAAAGGCGAAAGGTAATCGAACTTGATACCATCCTTCTCCTCCACTCCTTTTATCACATTGGCCAGGAAGCGGGCGAAGTCTTCATAATGTTCATCTTTCAGGTTAAGTGTACCGTTGCGTCCGGTATTGGTAGCAAGTCCGTTTTGGGTGAAGTAGACTGGGGGAGAGTTCAAAAATGCCAGGAATTTATTGACTCCCCGTTCTTTTGCCAACCGTAGGAAATTGCGCTGGCCTTGCTGCTTGTCCCAGTTATAACTTCCGTCCGGCTGCAGGAAGCATTCGGTGCGCATCCAGGGAGAACCTATCTGGCTGTCTTCTCCTTGTTCCGTACTTCCCGCACCTACATTGAAGCGCCACAAGGAAAGCCCGATTCCTTTGGGCTTTCCGTTAGCATCATTTTCTGTACTGAATAACCAGTCTGCTACCTGGTTTTGCTTCTCTTGGGGCCATTTGCCTATGATGTGCATGCTCCAGGCATCCGAAGCACTGAAATGCTCCATGACTTGCAGTGGCTGTTCCTGAACAATCTGGTAGTTTATATTTGCTTGTGGCGAACACGAAGTAGTTATTGCTAAAGCGAGTAATAATACTTTGTATCTCATCATTTTCTGTTTTATATATTAGAGGTTATTCAACATTCAAAAGAACTTCTGTTCCTTGCAGGAGCGGTGAAGTGAACTTTACACGAACCTGACCTTTTTCACCGGTTGTCTGTACATAAGTAAGCAAACGGCCGTGGAAAGCACGGTGATGGTTGTCGGTATAGTCGCTCATATCCCTGTTATCGGAACCTTCGAGCCCTAACAGGCGTGCCGGACCTTCGATAGTGCAAGTGATATCATTGTCTCCAAGCTTCACGATTGTGCCATTCTCGTCAATGATTTCTACAATGAGATGCACCGTGGCACGGTCGTAGGAAAGAGTAGTGCGGTCTGCACTGACCCGAAGGGCATAAGGACGACCGGAAGATTGAATCGAATAGCTTGAAACAATATTTCCGTTGGTGTCGCAACCTTCAGCTTTCAGTTCGCCTGCCTGATAGGGAATATCCCAGTATATGATACCACTCTTTTCGTCATAGGGCTTCATGTCGCCTACTACTTTCCCGTTGAGCAACAGACGCGCTTGTGGTGCATTGGTATAGCAAACTACGCGTATCTCCTGACCGGAATCATAGTTCCAGATATCCCATGCATCGGGTGACAGGAAAGTGCGTTTGGAGTTCTTGAATCTGGCTTGTATGGGATAGGTACCGATATAAGTAACCGGCTTCTCACTCCACAGTGAAGCACGGAAATGTCCGCGAGGCTTGGGGAAGCTACCGAAATCGAGCAATCCGGTGTAGAGCCCTCGGGAAGGCCATGCTCCCGATTCACCAAGATAATCCGTACCTGTCCAGATGAATTGTCCAAAGATAAATTCTTTGTTCTTCACTGCATACCAGGCATCAAGGCCGGAACCGTTTTCACTGCCGTAAATGACACGTTTGGGATAAGTGGCATGATCTTCATCGTAGCGGTTTTCTGTATAGTTATATCCTACTACATCAACAGCATCAGGATATTCTGTTTCATTGGACATCACGACACCTGCCAGAGCTCCTGTTACAGGACGAGAAGTATCGACAGCACGTACGCGGGCTGCCAGGCGTTTGGCTATCACTCCGATACGCATGGCGTCGGGTGCATCGGGCTTATAGCCGCCAAACATAGGTTGGTTGATTTGTGCTCCATCAAGAATAGGATGGGAATAGGGATCATTCGGATAATCTACTTCATTGCCGATACTCCACAGGAAGATGGAGGGATGATTGCGGTCACGGCGTACCATATCGGTTACATCCTGCTCTATCCATTCTTCAAAGAAGTCAAAAGAGCCATCAAAGCCCGGTTCACCTTTATTCCATCCTTTGATCCATTTACGTTTTGGAAATTCCCATTCATCAGAAGCTTCATCCATGACAAGCAGACCTAATTGGTCGCACAGGTCGTATACGATGGGAGCATGTGGGTTATGGCTCATACGGATGGCATTCACACCTATTTCTTTGAGATTATTCAGGCGGCGTTCCCATACTTCAGGCGGCACTACGGCGCCAAGTACACCGGCATCGTGGTGCAGACATACACCTTTGACTTTCATCCAATTGCCGTTAAGTGCGAATCCTTTATTAGGGTCAAAGTCCAGTGTGCGGAGTCCTACTTTGGTTTCACAGCCGTCAATGCGCTTTCCGTTACTGAGTAATTCAGCTTTCAGTGTATAGAGGTAGGGATCATTCAGGTTCCAGCGGTGGGGTTTAGTTACTTTCAGTGTGAGGGTTTCTTTGGTGATACCTTCTTTCCCGTCGGAAACGCGAGTACGGCGTTGTGCTACTTGCTTGCCCGCAGCATCGTATAGTGTAGCAGAGAGTTCCAGTTTCTCACGGGTAACTATATGTTTCTGTACTTCCATATCAACGGCTATGGTGGCCTGTCGGTCAGTCAGAGAAGTAGCATACCAGCCTGTGCCCCATTGTGCAAGATGTATTTCGGGTGCAGCAATAAGCCATACGTCACGATATATGCCCGACCCTGTATACCAACGGGAATCAGCATAACGGCTATGGTCTACACGTACGCTCAATACATTGTCACCTTCTTTCAAATACGGGGTCATATCGTAAAGGAACGAGATGTAACCATTGGGGCGTTTACCAAGCAGGTGACCGTTCAGATAAACTTCACTGCGGTTGTATACTCCTTCGAAATAGATGTAATGACGCGCGGCATCATCTGTGATCTTAAAATGTTTACGATACCAGGCTATTCCTCCCGGTAAGTAACCGGTACAACTTGCCAGGGAGGGTGATAGCTGTCCCTCGATGGACCAGTCGTGCGGTAGCCTGAGTTTACGCCACTCGCTGTCGTCATAAGAGACTTGGATGGCTGTGGAATCATCTTTCTGAAGGAACAGCCATTCGTCGTTGAATTTCACGGCATCGCCGAATGAGACTTGCGCCCGCAACGAAGCCGAAGAGAAAAGCGCCATCATGAAGACGGCTACCATAAACATTGCATTCTTCATATAAAACAATCTATTTGAGGTTATAAACAACGGTAGTCACACTCCCCGATTCTAACACCACCGGACTGCCACTTGCTACTGTGATCTCCTGCAAGTTTTTGCTGTCTGTGGTAGTATAGGTAGTGACAGACTTAGCTTCATTCCAACCGATATGCGTTTCGCCCAGACGGACGTTTCTTTCCGACATATTTGTATAGACCGCCACAATCTTGTCTTTCTCCGGAGAAATCCAGGCAGAGCCGAAAAAGCTACGCGTCTCATTCAGCGTAAGTGCAATGCGCTTGTAGCCCGGACGTATGAAGCGGCTGTAGTTACCAAGTACCCAAAGTGTCGGTGTAGCCCGATATGTACCTTCCTGTTCGATGTCTCCATACTCGCCACCGGCAGGCACCAATGAAATCAAGAGAAAGCGGTTCTTATGTCCCCAACGGGAAACATCCATCGACGTCCAATAACTCCAGGAAGAGACACCCGCCACAGTAAGGTCGTTATGGATAACTTTCGACATATAGAAGGCGATATCCATCTCCGAGGCTTGTTCATAGCCTACAAACTCGGAAGAACTGTAGCCGTCTCCCAACATGCTCCACTCACTTTGCCACACCTCAAGGTCATATTGTCCGGCAGCTTGCGCCACTTGTTTGCGCACATTGCGCATTCCGTCCCACGTGCCGTCTGTCCAATAGCTGTGTCCGCAAATCAGGTTCTTCACATGTGGAAGGTTGCCTACATAAGCCGAAGAACCTTCTCTGAAGAAAGCATTGATCACATTGCTGCGGTTGGCATCGCTTTTCGACTTGTAAAGATATTCCCAGTCACCGGATTCTCCAAGCAAAATATTGGTAGATAAACCGGAAGCTGTTAGCGAAGCATCCAGTTCACGAGCTAATTTCGCCACTTGGTCATTGGTCCAGCCACTTCCCTCCTGACCACCGTCCCAATTGTATTGCGGCTCGTTGACAGGAGAGATGTGAGTCACATTGTAGCCCTCGCCTGTGTAATGAGCAGCTACTTCAGTCATGTATCCGGCGAAGTCATCGTAGTGTTCTGTCTTTAAGTTGGAAGAAGCACCTTGGACGGAGAAACCTTTTCCGTTATAAGTGTACTGCACGGGGGGGGTATTGCTGAAAAGGATGAAGTTGTCGCATCCCAACTCCTTGGCACGGCTCATGAAGTAGCGTTGGCCTTCGCAACGGCTCCAGTCCAGTGTCAGGTCATCTTTCAGATAGGACTCTGCTCTTCGCGACTTGTCCTCGATTCCGCTTGCATCTCCCTGCTGGGCACTGCCGCCTCCAAGGTTCACTCGCCATTGGGAAAGACCGATTCCTTTCGGCTTGCCGTTCACTATTTCCGAAGAGAAGAGCAGTTCTGTAATGCCTGCACGTCCCGAAGTCCACGATTTGCCTACAAAGGAGGGAGCCCAGCAGTCCGATGCCCCGAAACCGGCAATCGTCTGATAAGTCTGGCTTGCGTCCATTGTAACCAGTTTTTCTACACTGTTCGTTATATCCGGCTGTTCCGGTGTTTCAGGGCTGTCGGGGGTAGCGGGAGAATCGTCACTGCATGCCATCAGGGAGAGCAGTGTCGAAAGAAAAAGCAAATGTTTTAGTTTCATATATAATTGGATTAAAAAGAATGTCGCGGATAATCCTCAACAAACTACCCGCGACAAAGATATAAAGACCTACTGATTTATAATTTCTGAAGCAATCTATTTTTATAGAAAAGGATTAGTTCCAGCCCGGATTCTGAATAATAGAACCATTGGACATCGTGATTTCATACAAAGGGATGGGGAACACCATGTCACGGCTTTCCGTAAAGCCACGACCTTTGTCGCTTGCTTCACCTTGGTTCTCCCATTCGAGGGCGTCACGGGTTGCTTCGTCGGTATTCCACTTCACGAATGTTCCGTCAGGTCCCATCAGGTTACTAATCATCTTTTTTCCGTTATCATCGGTCCAGCGGCGGATGTCGTAGAGGCGGTTCTGCTCCCATGCCAGTTCCAGTCGGCGTTCCAGCCGAATGGCTTTACGGAGTTCGTTGCCACTTGCTGTCACATCTGCCAGATGGACACGACTACGCACTTCATTGAGGGCGGTGCGGGCATCAGTGTCTATAGACAGCTCGTTACAAGCCTCGGCATACATCAGCAATACGTCGGCATAGCGCAGGATACGGTGATCTAAGGGAATCTTGTCAATGTTATAAACTTCCGGACGCTTTTCGATGGGTACGAAATACTTGCGTACAATACGTGCGGATTTATGCTGCGCCGGGTCAATGATATAGCATTCGGGATCCCAACCGTATCTCTCGATATAAGTATCGTAAAGAGCCATATTTTTACTGTTCTCCACAAACTCGTCGAAATTGTTCTCACCGGCAATCTCTGTACATCCGGTCTTGATGATAGTCCAGCGAAGACGTTCCGTATCACCGGCATCGATATAGGCTTGTTCAAGGTTAGCGGTCGGCTGTCCCCAGGACCATCCGTCGCCGGGACCGTTACGTGAACCGGTAATCACGGACAGGGCACCCCCCAAAGCATACGTACCATCGTACATGTATTGCACTTCAAACAGGCTCTCTTCATTGTTGTTGTGGTCTACGCTCCATACATCACCGAAATTGTCCATCAGCTTATATTCCTTGGAGTCGATAACCGTCTTTAATACGTCATGTGCATCCTGCCACTTTTCCTGATAGAGGTAGACCTTGCCGAGCAATCCCTGAGCCGCACCACTTGTAGCACGTCCCATATCAGTGGCTGCATATTCACTGCGTTTCGGCAATGCTGCCGCGGCGGCTTTCAAGTCATCTTCTATGAATTTATATACATCTGCCGTAGAAGCACGCTCGATGCCCTGTATTTCTTCAGGCAACAAGAAGCCTGTAATCAGAGGCACACCACCAAAGTTTCTTACCAGTTCAAAGTAGAAATAAGCACGTAGGAAGCGAGCCTCGGCTATAAGGCGGTTTTTCAGTTCCTCATTCAAGATAGTGGCCTGCGGTATGCGGTCAATGGCTACATTGCAACGCAAAATACCCTTATAGCGATACTGCCAGAAATTGGAGATGGCTCCATTACTCTGCCCTGTACCCTGATAATGCGCCAAAGAAATATAATCGCTCTGGCTCTGGGTAGTATTTCCCATCCAGCCATCATCGCTACACATTTCAGAAAGCAGCCATACCGTATTGATGTTCCACCATCCACCGAAAGTGATGGCTTGGTAGCAACCGGTAATAAATGACTGGATTTCATCCTCGTTTTGGAAATAAGTATCCAAGTTTTGTTTTCCCCGCACTTCCTCATTCAGGAAGTCATCACAAGAAGTGAATGTCAGCGAGGCAATCAATGTCAATATTACGAATATTTGTTTCATATCTGTATCACGGATTAAAATTTAAAGTCAATGCCAAACAAGAAAGTACGCGGATTCGGGTAAGCAATGCCGTCGATACCGGTTTCAATCACACTGCCATCCATCAATGGACGTTCAGGGTCCATACCGGAATAACCGGTGATGGTGAACGGGTTCTGTGCAGAGAATGAAATGCGCAGGTCTGCTCCACCAACCCAATTCTTGGGAAGTGTATATCCCAATTGCAACAGCTTGCAGCGCATATACGAACCGTCTTCTACAAAGAAACTTGATACTCTGCTATAATTCAGGTTCAAATCGGCGTAGGATAGTTGCGGGATGTCATTGCTTGTTCCTTCACCGTGCCATGCCTTTTGCAATGTACCGGCCCATACGTTCTGTCCGCTTGCACCGGAATACATGCCTTTAGTCTTGTTGTAGATATCATTTCCGAACGTACCGTAGAAATTGGCAGTAAAGTCAAAGTTCTTATAGGCGAAGCCTAAGTTCAGGCCAAGCATCAAGTCAGGATAAGGATTACCGATCCAAGTCTTATCCTTTTCGTCCAACGTACCGTCATGATTCAAGTCCTTGAAACGGATGTCACCTGGTTTTGCCTTATCTTGCACCAATTTACCGTTCTCGTTGGTGTGAGCATATACCTCATCCCAATTCTGGAAGATACCGTCTGCCACATAACCATAGAAACGAGAAATCAGACCACCGTCTTCGTTACGAATAATCTGGTCACCATTGAACCCGCCAGTCAGGATAGGGCCGTCACCAGAGAATTTCACAGCTTCATTTTTCACGGTAGAAAGGTTCACACCTACATTATACTTGAAATCTTTAGTTATCTGGTCATGCCAGTTCAAACTCAATTCCCAGCCACTTGCTTTCATGCTGCCGATGTTCATCCATACCTTACTGTTCCAGCTTGGGTAGCCGATGGCGAACAAGTTCTGCTTCTCGTAAAGCATGTCTTTGGATTTCTTCTGGAAGTATTCGAAAGTCATATCCAAGCGAGAATCCAGGAATGACATATCTACACCTATATTCCAGTCTTCCACAGTTTCCCACATCAACGTATTGTTACCTACATTCGATACCATGGTACCAGTCACACGATTGGGATTTACACCAAACACATAATCGGCCTGGCCAAGCAAAGTCAGAGTTGCATCATTACTGATATTTTGATTACCGACACGTCCCCAGCCACCACGTAATTTCAGATTATCAAAGACTTTCTGGTCTCTCATAAAGTCTTCGTTGATGACACGCCAAGACGCTGATACAGCAGGGAAGAAAGCATATTTATTTCCGACAGGGAAACGTGAAGAGCCATCGACACGCAAAGAGGCAGTCAGATAATAACGGTCATTGTAGTTATACATTACACGTCCCAGATAAGAGATCATCGAATTATAAGAAGTCTCTCCCTCTCCTTTCTGATTGTCTGTACCAGCATTCACTTCATGCAAAAGGCCCATATTGTTGGGGACATCATCGCGTGAAGCCTTGGTGTTGAACCAAGCGTTCCGTTCGGCGGTGAAACCGGCCATTACATTAATGTTATGCTTTTCGGCAAACGTATCCATATATGTGGCCGTATTCGTCCAGTTCCAGTCGAGCCACTCTTGGGACTGGCGGGAAACACTACTCAAGTCAGCCTTTTCCAAAGTGTCGATAAAGAATTTCGGTGTAAAGTCGTCAGACCGGCGATAGTGTGCATTGGTAGCAAACTGAGTACGCAAAGTCAACTTCTGAATAGGGTTCACCTGTAAGTAACTGTTCAAAATGGCCCCCATCTCACGTGAATGGCCATTCTGGCGGGCTAATGATCCCATCGGATTCCATTCCTGATTATTGTAAGAGCGTTCGTAATTGTTGAATTCATTGTCTACCCATTGGTCTTGAGGTTTAAAAACGGGCGTAGTAGGATCCATAGACATGGCAGCGGAGAATAAGTTGGGAGTGTTGTCCCACGATTCCATACGTGGAGCAATGTCAAAGCCCATTTTTACATATTTATTGAATGTGTATTCTGTATTGAGTCGAACGTTCAGTTTGTCCCAATAGCCATAATCATACTGTGAGTTATTCCGGAAATAGCCTAAACTAAGACTATAAACCAACTTATCCGTACCTCCGGATATGCCGAGTGAATAATTCTGCACCAAAGCAGTCTTGTTCACCACTTCGTCCCACCAGTCTGTACCACCGGGGTTGGTTGTAGCGCCGGTATCTTTCCACTGAGACTGTTGAGTACCATCATTGGTGAAGCGCGTGTTGAACACCTCTTTGTATTCAGCCACACCTGCAACAGAAGGCTTGGCTATCGTCTGAAAACCGGCGGAGGCACTAAAGCTGATATTTGTTTTTCCTACGATACCTTTCTTGGTCGTAATCAAGATAACACCGTTGGAAGCACGTGTACCATAGATGGCAGCAGCCGAAGCATCCTTCAGTACTTCCATGGACTTGATGTCGTTACTGTTAAGGAAGTTGATATTATCCCCTACCGGCATACCGTCTACCACATAAAGGGGAGCTGTCTTATTTACCGTAGTGACACCACGAATTATTACTTTCGGAGTAGTACCCGGGCCACCACCGCCAATCACTTGCACGCCGTTTACCTTGCCTTGCAAAGCATCCATGGCATTGCCGGTCACTGTTTCAGTGATCTGTTCACCCTTCACGGTAGAAATGGAACTGGTCAAGTCACTCTTCTTCACTGTACCGTAACCGATGACCACCACTTCGTCTAGCAATTCGGCAGCCTCTTTCAGCACTACGTTGATAACCGTTCGTCCGCCAACTTGTATTTCTTGTGTTTCATAACCTATGGTCGAGAATACAAGCACAGCGTCGGCCGGAACATTCGCTATCGAATAATCACCGTCTATACCGGTAATGGTACCTGTTCCGGCGCCTTTTATCTGTACCGTTGCTCCAATCAGCGGTTCCTTGTCGGAGGCTGAAGTCACAACACCCTTCACTGTGGTCTGTGCATAGCCACATAGGCTGATCAACGCCAGACACAATAATAATATTTGCTTTTTCATATTGTTCAATCTAATATTACTTAATTAATTGGCGGGAACTATTTTTGCACGTCCCAGATGAGCATCAAATATCAGCTTATAGTTACCGGTGACATTGACTGCCGGTTTCACCCAGTTATCTCCTACCCAGTTCTTCGGTTCCACTTTTTCTCTCCATTCGGGGTTGACTGTATTTCCGTAATAGCCCATGATTTCAGGATTGGCAGAGTCGTCGGCACGCCAGGTACAGTAGTTCCACCAGCCGTCATGATGCCAGTTGTGTATTACGAAGTTCATCGTTGTGCCTGCCTCCAGAAATAAGGGAGTATCCAGAGTGTAGAGATGCGGATTCGTGGCATCCTGCGTGAAGCGCTGGATTTCTTTCGGACCGCTCGTCATGTAGCCGAAATAGAATTCCTGCAACCAAGAACCGCCGTCTCCCCAGGTATCAAGGCTGATTGAACCGAATTCATGAGGTACCGGATCAATGGCCTCGGCGATTGAATACGTTTTCACGTTGTAGTTACCCTCCTTTACATCGAATGTAATCTCATAGTAAACGTTTGCCTGATCCAGCACAATTGGTTTGGCCGATTCGGGGTCGTCCGTCAGCTTGTTGCTGTCTTCCGGATCCAAACCGAAGCAAATCGGAGCGAAATCGCTCTTTTGCGGTAAGAAGAAGATTTCGGTACCGGCTTTCTGGTTATAATAGTTGGCCTTGTACTGATAGGGAGCCGTATGAGTGATTACCATCGGCACACCGAATACGTCACTGTTCAGTTCCTCTACCGTAGCCACATCTGCCAGATACATTTTGGGGAAGTCGGGCATTTCAGACACCTTAAGCACGCAAGTTGTGACAGTGGTATTTCCTTTTGCATCAACGGCAGTGAGGGTCACGTCGTAATCTTTCACCTCGTTCGGAAGGTCTATCTTCTCGGCAAAGGTTAAAGTACTTTGTCCATCGGCAGCGTCCACACGTCGGTTGTCGAACCCGTTGATGCCGGGAATGTTGACAATTACATAGTCCAGTATGCGGTCGTCTGTCACTGTAAAGCTGAGTTTGTACTTTGTCTCACTCTTCATCAGCACAGTCACTTCTTTATCGGGGGCAACTGTGAAGACTGGTTTTGCAAAGTCTCCGTCCATCGTCACCAATACATCCTGCGAAACGCTGCGTCCGCCTACATCGGTCACCGTCACTTTCACCGTGAAACGTTCGCCAATCTCGTCTCTCTTGATGTCATAGTAGTAACTTAAATCATACGTTTCTTTGGGTGCGCCATAGATTTCGATTAAATCGATGGTTTTGTTCAAATGAAGGTCTGTGCACAACAGATTGATGGATGCGATTCCATCTTTATCCGTCAGTGTACCTTCAATCGTAAACCGATGACCTGCACCAGACTCGATGTGGTCTGTAGCCAATGTCATTGTTGGGCTTTGTCCGTCCACATCAGGATAGCCATCGTCGTCGCTACATCCTGTAGTCCATAAAGCCAGCGATAAAAATGCCCAGAATAGGGTGGCATTAAAGAAATGCTTCTTCATAAATATTACTTTTAAAGTTAAACAATTGATACATTATTTACTAAAATATCACTTTTAGGTGGTGCAAATGTAAGCTATGTTTAGCTTCTCAAGCTGTATAAATCTTGCAGTAAGGGGATGTAAATCGTGCAATGAACGATTTGTGTATCTGAAATAGAGATTTTATTTCTATTTTTGAATTGCAATAGAAAACTGATGTCATGAAAAGCAGATTTTTACTTTATTTCTTGTTGATACCTATCCTTTTGTCGGCACAGCCTTATGCTGTCAGGCAGTTAGGGATAGAGAAGGGATTATCTAATAACTATGTAGTTAGTATAACCCAGGATAAGGAGGGCTTTCTATGGTTTGCAACCGAAGAAGGTTTGAATAAATTCGACGGAACACGTTTCATTACTTACTATAAGAATGAAACAAGGAACGGATATGGTATTACAGGAAATGAATTGAACTGCCTGTTGGACGATCCGAAGGACTCCATTTTGTGGATTGGTACGCAAAGAGCCGGACTAAATGCCTATGATTATGTAAACGATACTTTTACATTCTATCGGCATAATGAGGCTGCACCTGAAAGTATCATTACGGATGATGTTACCAATATTGTTGCTGCAGATGATGGAAATTTGTGGGTAACTACTTATTGGAAAGGAATAGAATACTTTGATAAAGGAACCGGTCATTTTTCTCATTACAATACTGCAACCGTACCGGGACTGGCAAGTGATAATATCTGGACTGTGGCTGACGGAGGTAATGGTAAACTGTATATAGGACATGTACATCACGGCTTCAGTATTCTCTCCATAAAAGATAAGAAGGTAAGAAACTTTGTTCATGATCCGAATAACCGGAATAGTTTGCCGGGTAATGAAGTGAGATGTGTGTATAAGGATATGAACCATAATATCTGGGTAGGTACGAATAAGGGATTGGCGTTGTTTAATCCGGAATCGGAAAATTTTATCCAGTTTAATTCAGATGGGAATCTTTCACATTATATTTATGACATCCGGCAGCTTGACGGCAATAAGTTGTGGATAGCCATGGAATTTGGTGGAATAGCTATAATGGACTTGTCGCAACGTTTGTTTCTATTGCCCGAGCAGACCCAATTTCATTATATCAGGGAAGGAGACGATGGATACAGTCTGTCTAACTCAAGTGCGAGGTGCATTTTTCAGGATTCATTTAAGAATATATGGACCGGTGTATGGGGTGGCGGCATAAATTTCCTAAGCTATGAACCACCATTATTTAGCGGTTATTACTATTCTCCCAATCAGAACTCCATGAGCCGTTTGAATAATAAAACAGCAAGTAGCATTTGTGTGGATAGTCAGGGTAAATTGTGGATCGGGACAGATGGAGGTGGAATCAATGTCTTTGATAAAGGCAAGCGGGTAGCTGTTTATCTGGAAGATACAGAAGATATGGGAGGAAATTCCGTATTGGCTTCATTGCGTGACTCGGAAGATAATCTGTGGTTTGGCTTGTTTATGGGTGGTGTGAATTATTACGATGCAAAAAGAAAGATGTTTTATCGGAATTTCCTCAAAGAAATAGAATATGAGGATATCCGTTCGTTTTATGAAGACGATCAGCGTATTTTGTGGATTGGTACTAGCCGTGGTATTTACAAGGTCGATTTGGCTGATAAAAAGATTATAGGCCATTATGAATTTGAGAATAATCTGGTTCGTTGTGTCCTGAAAGATTCCCGGGGACATTTGTGGGTAGGTTCTTTCGGCAGCGGGCTGGGAGTAGGAGATAGTGAGTTACAGGATATCAAGCTTTTTAATATTGAGAACCTGTTTCCTTCCAATACTATTAATGCTATTTATGAAGACAGCAGAAAGAATATATGGGTCGGAACAGGAGAAGGGCTGGTCTGTTTTTCTTCATTGCCCGATTGGGAATATAAGGTTTACCGCCGTGAAGAAGGTTTGACCAATACTCACATACTTGCTATAACGGAAGATGCTAACCATAATATTTGGGTGAGTACAAATAGGGGCATCAGTTGTTTAGTACAGGATAAAGGAATTTTCTATAATTATGACCACTGGGATAATGTGCCGATGGGAAACTTTATGAGTGGTAGTGTAGCGCAAGATCAGAATGGGGAGATTTATTTCGGCTCTATTAACGGATTGTGCCATTTTAATCCGGATTTTGTTCTGGCAAAACGTGAAGCTCCTGCGGCTGTCATTACAGAGATGAAGATATTTGCTCCTTTAGGCAATGCGGGAAGCAATGAAGAAGTGGTAGCTATTGACGGACAGTCGAAAGTAAGGCTGGGTTACATGCAGAACAGCTTCAATATCACTTTTAATATACGGAATTATGCGTTAGTCAATCAGGTGGAGTATGCTTATATGCTGAAAGGGCTTGAAGATGCATGGTATACGGTGACGGATCCCAATAGTGTTACTTTCCGTAATATACCTCCCGGTGATTACCATTTTCTGGTAAAAACCCGTGTTAAGAACCAGGAATGGTCCGATGAGGTTACAACGCTGGATATTCATATTGTTCCTCCCTTGTGGCTGACTTGGTGGGCAAAATGCAGCTATATATTGTTGAGTGCTACTATTCTGTTCCTTATTCTTTATGCTTACAAAAAAAAGCTCGACATGGAAGTTCTCTACGATCTGGAAAAGAAGAACCATGTGCAGGAACAAGAATTGAATCAGGAGCGTCTGCGTTTTTATACTAACATCACGCACGAGCTTCGTACACCGCTGACTTTAATACTGGGGCCGCTGGAAGATATGCAGAAGAGTAATTCGCTTTCTAACAAGGATGCTCAAAAGATATCAGTTATCCATCAGAGTGCGATACGATTGCTAAATCTGATCAATCAGATACTGGAATTCAGGAAGACGGAAACGCAGAATAAGAAACTTTGCGTGGCTCATGACAATATAGCCAATCTGGTGTACGAAATAGGACTTAAGTATAAAGAACTGAACCGTAAGCCGGACATTGAATTCCATATCGAATTGGAAAAAGACGATATGCCTCTGTATTTTGATAAAGAAGTAGTGACTATTGTTCTGGATAATCTCATTTCCAACGCCATTAAGTATACTGAAAAAGGCTCTATCGGCTTGGGACTACGTAATGTGGTACGGGATAATATCAATTATACCGAAATAAAAGTAAGTGATACGGGTTTTGGCATTACTCCCGAGGCGTTACCCAATATTTTCAACCGTTATTATCAGGAAGGAGGCGATCATCAGGCTTCGGGTACAGGTATCGGGCTGGCATTAGTGAAAAATCTGGTGACATTGCATGAGGGGGAGATACGGGTGGAAAGCATCTTGGGAACAGGCAGTACTTTCTATGTTTATTTATTGACGGACAATACCTACCCTCATGTATTGCATGCCGACTCACCGGAGAGGACATCAGTAGATGGAAAGGAAGAAAAAGAGGAAGTTCCGGAGTCAACCTCCAACGGAAAGCGAATATTGCTGATAGTGGAAGATAATCAAGACATCTGTAATTATATTGCTGAATCTTTCTCCGATGATTTTGAAGTGAAAACAGCTGCAAATGGGCAGCAAGGCATGGAGCAAGCCTTGAGTTGTATTCCCGATATTGTCGTAAGTGATATTATGATGCCCATAATGAACGGGATTACGATGTGTAAAATGTTGAAAGAAGATGTACGTACCAGTCATATCCCCATTATCCTGTTGACTGCTAAAGACTCTCTGCAGGATAAGGAAGAAGGTTATCAAGTAGGGGCTGATTCTTATCTGACAAAACCTTTCAGTGCTACCCTTCTGCATAGTCGCATCAACAATTTGCTTGAATCTCGCAAGCGATTGGCAGAGCGTCTTAATACCAATACCCCGCATCACAATATGGATGAGAAACGCGCTTTACTGGCAGACTCCCTGAACAAATTGGATAATGAGTTCCTTGAAAAGATAAACCGGTTGATAGAGGACCGTTTGTCGTCCGAAAAGATAGATATAGGTTATCTGGCTGATAACATGTGCATGAGTAAATCTACATTGTATCGTAAAATGAAGGCATTGACGGGGTTGTCTACCAATGAGTATGTTCGTAAGATAAAGATGCAGTATGCCGAACGTTTATTGCTGGAAGGTCGGTATAATGTTTCCGAGATTGCTTTCAGAGTAGGCATAAATAGTGTGGTTTACTTCCGGCAGTGTTTTAAGGAGGAGTTCGGAGTGTTGCCTTCGGATTATCTGAAACAGCCGTAAAGGGGACAGGTGGTAATAATACAATGTGCCAACTTCTTGCCACCGTATTGGCACAGTCGTGCCATAGGCGTGGCAGTGTTGTGCCACTGCGATGGCAAAGTAGTGCCACAGGCATGGCAAAAACATGGATCTATAGATGGGAGATCACTAACCTGTAGATAGGGGAGATTGCTACCATTCGTAGTCTTCTACGTAAGCATCAAACTCTTGTTTTCCGGTTGCACCGCACTGTTTTAAGATTTTCTGTACGTCCCTTTGTTCGGCCGGGCTGAGGAGGCGTTCGCCTTTGCGAATGCGGTAATAGGTTCTTCGGCTGAAGTATTCCATCAGATGGATTATGGCGAGTTGTCTTTGCTTGTGGGGCAGGTTATCAAGGATATTCATGCAGCCTTTGGCATATTGCACTTTTTGACTGGAGCGATAATGGGGACATGCACCCTTCAGTTTAGCCTGGTATTTGGGGCTGATGACTACCCAGTACTCCGCGCTGTCCGGTACTTCTTGCTCTACCAGTTGTCGCAGGCAGGTAGATGCTTTGGGACACTGACGGTTGAGGCATAAGGGGTAATTGTAGGGTACGTTCGTAAAATGATGTTCTTCTTCCATGGTTGTTTTGTTGTTTCCAAGGCAGTTATCTTTATTCAAAATAGAAGTTCAGTGTTTCTTTTGTGATGACTACGATTGAATTTCATGGCAAAAGTAATCATTATTCGGATACGATTACCCGGATAATGATTACTTTTATCAATTTATTTCTCTTCGAACGTATTGAACGAATGTGGCTGGAGCTCTACATTCAGATATCGGTTGCCTAATTTCAGGGTTATTTTCTTGGCTTCGTTGTTGAAGTTGCCGGCTATCACTACCTTTTTCTTTTCCGGAGTTTCCACTACCAAAATCGGTGTTCTTCCTTCTGTTGAAGGCTTGTAAGCTATAACGTGTGAACCGGGTGTTACGAACTGGCTATAATGTCTTACAGCATAATACTCCGGTGTAAGAGTTGCCGTACGGGATTTTGAATCAACATGTATCAAAGCATTCTGTTTCCAACCCCAAGGACTTTCACCATTATCGCAGAGGGTATTGTTCCAGAAGGTGTACTCTTCGCAGCCATTACCCAGGTAGTGGTTAATCAGATGGAAGGTGTGTTCGCCCGCTCTCCAGTCGAAGGTACCCCCACCGCATTCGCTTTCACTCTGTACATATTTATATTGGGGATACTTTTTGCGGATTTTCGGCAATATCTGTCCGCCTTCCCACTGGAAACCTATGCCTTCAATGCTTTGTGGCATACGCGGGTCGGAAAGTATCTTGTCGACGTAGTCGTAGCGGTTCGTATTGAAGGTACCGAGGTATAGTTTCACTTTCGGGTGATGCTTTTTCAGTGTAGGAGCCAGATATTCCACATTAAAGCGCACGGTGCCTTCGGCAGTCCAGGCACAACCGGGATAAGGAGTGTAGCTGTATGCCTCGTTTTGATACATGACCATATCAATGGGAATTCCCTGTTCTTTGTAGGCATCAATGAATTTGCAGAAATAGTTGGCATACGTCTGCAGATAGCGGGGGTCTTGTATCATATAGTCGTTTACAGCCAGCTGTTTGGGGAACACGTCTTCACGTTTTTCAGTATTGTCCTCGTAAAGGGCTATGTTCGATTCCGAGGACATTTTATTGGTCTTGTCGCTACGCACCGGGTAGTCATGGTTGATTTTCATCCAACTGGGAGGAGACCAGGGAGAAATCCAGAATGTCATCCCGGAATTGTACTTTTGTGCCGCACGGATGAAAGGTATGATTGCCAGCTTATCACGGTTAATGTTGAAATACTTCAGTTGGAAGTCGCCCGATACTTCGTCGCAGCTATACCAGTTGCGGGCATAATCGTTCGCATTCATCGAAATTCTTCCTCTTGTGAAGCGTAAATCTCCTTGTGGGGAAAACATTTTCTCTAGAAGGTTATCCTGTTCATCACGGGCGAGCATGTTCAAGGCATCCCAGCACAGTTCGTTGAAGGTGGTTCCCCATGCTTTGAATGTGGTGCCTTCTTCCGTTCCGCTGATTTCTAAGAGCGGAGTCTGTCTAGTACTCAATTGTAACTTTACTTTAGATTGTTGCCAGATGTTGGCTTCTGTGCTGCTTACCCAGTTGTAAGTTTGGGCGTAGGTTCCGGTGGCAAAGATGGTTGTCAGGCAATAGAGAAATACTTTTTTCATTTTCTTCTTTTTCATGGTAATAAATCTTTTGAATGCAAATTAAGCAAAATAGTTGCTATTACCAGGTGTACAAAAGGCGCAAAAAGGGGGACAAATCAGTTCAAGTGAAGATTATTTTAGGGTATGATGTCACGTATGGACATAAAAAAAGGAGTACCGCTGTACTCCAACCTTTGTTAACCTTAAATCTAATACTATGAAAAACACAGT
>PPYE01071917.1_pt1 | contig 49000 bp, 65 predicted proteins | sample 1559881 | NCBI WGS metagenome assembly PPYE01 (sample SAMN08240022, study PRJNA423297) | Human gut metagenome, whole genome shotgun sequencing project.
TGTAAAAAGGAATGTGGAAATACTTACTATATACAAACACCTGTAGACTTGGATTCTGAAATGTTCCAATGCAGTAGTTGTGTAGGTATTACAGCAGGGGCTTCCACCCCAAAGAAAATTATTGAGGAGGTTCAAGAACATGTCAGAGTTAAGTTTTGAACAGATGCTGGAAGATTCCGTAAAAACAATCAGAAATGGAGAGATCGTACAGGGTACCGTCATCGATGTTAAAGATGATGAGATCATCCTGAATATCGGCTATAAAGCAGACGGTATCATCACAAAGAACGAGTACACAAACGATTCAAGCGTTGTGCTTACAGACGTTGTTAAACCTGGCGATACCATGGAAGCAAAAGTTCTCAAAGTAAACGACGGAGAGGGACAGGTCACACTGACCTACAAACGTCTTGCTGCAGAGAAAGGCAACAAACGTCTTGAGGAGGCATTCGAGAACCAGGAGGTTCTGAAAGCTCCTGTAACACAGGTACTTGACGGTGGTCTTTGTGTTAACGTTGAGGAAGCAAGAGTATTCATTCCTGCAAGCCTCGTATCCGACACATATGAGAAAGACCTTTCCAAATACGCAGATCAGGAGATCGAGTTCGTTATCACAGAGTTCAACCCAAGAAGACGCCGTATCATCGGTAACCGTAAACAGCTTCTTCTTGCTGAGAAAGCTGAGAAACAGAAAGAGCTTCTTGCTAAGATCAACGTTGGTGACAAAGTTGAGGGTGTTGTTAAGAATGTTACAGATTTCGGTGCATTCATCGACCTCGGCGGAGCAGACGGACTTCTTCACATCTCTGAGATGTCCTGGGGCAGAGTAGAAAACCCGAAGAAAGTCTTCAACGTAGGCGATAAAGTTACAGTTCTTATCAAAGATATCAACGGAGATAAGATTGCACTTTCCCTTAAATTCCCGGAGGAGAACCCATGGCTTACAGCTGCTGAGGACTTCGCAGTAGGAAACGTAGTAAAAGGTAAAGTTGCACGTATGACAGATTTCGGTGCATTTGTTGAGCTTGCACCTGGAGTAGATGCACTTCTTCATGTATCTCAGATCTCCAGAGAGCACGTTGCAAAACCATCTGATGTACTTTCCATCGGCCAGGAGATCGAGGCTAAAGTTGTTGATTTCAACGGCGAGGACAGAAAGATCAGCCTCAGCATGAAAGCACTTGAGGATCATTCTGCAGAGCAGACAGAGGAGTAATTTTCTCAGAAACTGTACAGAAGATATTATATTTTGAAATTTCAGAGGCCGTCACTGCAAATGTGACGGCCTTTTTTGAGGAAGATTTTTTATTTTGTCAGAAAAAGCGAGTCCTTTGAGAAGGGCTCGCTTTTTCAGTATATGAGAGGGACGACGTTATTTCAGGATGGAAAGATAATATGGAAGACAGTGTTTCAGATAGGTTTTTTGTTTTAAAGGATTTTTCAGAAAATCTTCTGTTACAGGGAACCAGGTGTAGCAGGTTTCCTTTCTGGCAGGTCTGCGGAGCTTTTTATCCATGCAGGCACTTAATGTTTTGGGCATTGCAGTGTCTTCAGAAGGAATGTAATCATAATCCTTGTAATTGGAGTAATATTGCTTTAATCGTCCGTTTTGAGATTTTACGAGAAGACGAACACGATTTTTTTGTCCTGTTATGTAGAATTCTCCACTATGATTTGAGAACTCTACAGGCATATCATAAAAAATTTTAATAGTAAAAGTCAATTGTTCGTCTTGAATTTCACAATCCAGAGCTTCGTAATCTTCTTCAAAGAGAGCAAGATAAGACAGCATGGAAAATATTTTTCCAAGGCCAAGAAGATCTTCCTGATTGTGTCCCATAACGACTTCCCCTGCTTCCGGTTTCTTTCCGGAAGCGAATTGTTTATAAAGACGGATACATGCCCCTCCATCACAGTAAATACGATCCTTGATGCCCAGGAAAGCTTCTATAGAAGGCTGATTCATTCTGGAGAGTTTAAGGAGCCCTTTCAAAGGCTTTAACTGTCGATAAAGATCCATAGAAGGCAGGCTTTTAAAAGGAGACGGAAGCCCGTGGATCTGATAGCGTGCTTCCAGATAAGGCTGGTCAAAACTGTCTCCGTTATACTGGATTGTACAGGAAAACTTTTCCAGAAATTTCGAAAATGTTTTAAGAAGTTCGTATTCTTCATCCTCATTTTCAATCATCCACTGATACATCTGCCAGTTATTTTCTTCGTAGGTGACGGCACCGACCAAATACAGAAAAGTGGAATTTCGTGATAGTCCTGTAGTTTCGATATCATAGAAAAGTGGTGCAAAATGTTCTGAAAAAACGTGATTTCTAGTCAATTTTTTAACAGTCTCAAAGTCTGGAAACCCTTGTAAAATCGGCATTTTTTTAACAATCATGTTAATTTCCTCCTTTATGGATTGTATCTGATTATACACAAAAAAAATGTTTTTCTATAGTGCAATTTAAGGTGAAATGAGTTATAGTATATTAGTAGAGTTGATGAAAAAAACAGGAAATGGTACTGGATTTATGTGGGAATTGACAGTGAGAAAAAATGACTACTATCACTTCATAAATTGGTTTTTCATCTATCATTCTCTTGAGAGAATTGTGAGTATTTCTTACTGAAGTATATCACAGCATGGCATAGGGAATCAATCTTTCATACATAGCTGGACAGGGATGAGGGATTTCCTGGTTGCTGTTCATTCCATGAGCAGTAACACTTCCGGTTCATCTGAAAGAAGAGAAAAAAGAAAAATCAGAAACACGGGAATCAACTTTGAAAATAAGTGTATGCACAGCACGGAAACGCAATGTGCATGTACTTGCAAAGAATAAAGGAGGAGATGAGATCTATGGCATTTTTAACCTTCAGGGGTGGTATCCATCCTTATGACGGCAAAGATTTGTCAAAAAACTGTCCTGTTGAGAAGTATCTGCCGAAAGGAGATCTGGCAATTCTTGTTTCTCAGCACATCGGAGCTCCGGCCAAGCCCATCGTAAAAAAAGGTGATCATGTGCTTGCAGGACAGAAAATCGCAGAAGCAGGAGGATTTGTTTCCGCCCCGATACATTCGTCTGTATCAGGAACTGTAAAGGGAATCGAGAAGCGTCTGACAGCAGTAGGCGCCATGGGAGATGCGATCATCATTGAGAATGACGGTCTGTACGAATCTGTGGAATACACACCTGCCAAACTTTCGGATCTTTCCAAAGAAGATATCCTGAAAAGAATTCAGGAAGGCGGAGTTGTAGGACAGGGCGGTGCAGGTTTCCCGACCCATGTAAAGCTTTCACCTAAAGAACCGGACAAGATCGACCATATCCTGGTAAACGGTGCGGAGTGTGAGCCATACATTACCAGTGACTACCGCAGAATGATGGAAGAACCGGAAAGCGTTGTAGGCGGACTGGAAGTAATCCTGAAAGCTTTCCCGAAAGCGGTGGGCTGTATCTGTATTGAGGACAACAAACCGGACTGTATTGCCAAGATGAAAGAAGCCATTAAAGGCAAAGAACGTATGGAAGTAAAAGAACTCAAGACCAAATACCCGCAGGGTGGTGAGCGTACATTGATCTATGCGGTAACAGGCAGAGAGATCAATTCTACCATGCTTCCGGCAGACGTAGGATGCGTGGTTGATAACGTAGAGACCGTTACTTCTGTTTATAAAGCAGTAATCCTGGGACAGCCGGTTATCAGCCGTAATGTCACAGTGACCGGAGACGGTATCCGCACACCGAAGAACTTTTCCGTTCTTACAGGAACAGATCTGTCAGAACTGGTAGACGCTGCAGGTGGCCTGAAAGAAAAGATCGCAAAAGCAATTTCCGGCGGACCAATGATGGGATTTGCGCTGTATGATCTTCATATTCCATGTACGAAGACAACTTCTTCCCTGCTTTTCCTGGAGCGTGACGCAGTATCCGAAGCGAAACAGATTCAGACTGCATGTATCAACTGCGGACGTTGCGTAAGCGTCTGTCCAGGCCATGTGGTTCCCGCCCGTCTTGCAACTCTTGCAGAACACGGCGATATGGCAGGATTCGAAAAAATGGATGGTATGGAATGCTGTGAATGTGGTTGCTGCAGCTACATCTGCCCTGCCAAACGACCTCTGACTCAGAGTATTAAATCTATGAGAAAAATGGTTCTTGCTGAACGCAAGAAAAAGAAATAGGGGGAGGAATAACAATGGAACAAATGTATAACGTATCATCTAATCCCCATATCAGGGATAAAATGACGACCAGCCGTATTATGCAGCTGGTAGTGATCGCACTTCTGCCTGCGACATTTTTCGGTATCTGGAATTTTGGTGCACATGCACTTCTTGTAATTCTGGCAACTGTTGCATCCAGTGTGTTTTTTGAATGGCTGTATGACCGCCTGATGCATAAAAAGAATACAACTACTGATTTCAGTGCAGTTGTAACAGGACTTCTGCTTGCACTGAACATGCCTCCGCAGATTCCGATCTGGATGCCGATCCTTGGCAGCTTTGTTGCAATTATCATTGTAAAACAGTTATTCGGAGGACTTGGACAGAGCTTTATGAACCCGGCTCTTGCCGGAAGATGTTTCCTTATGCTTTCTTTTGCGGGAAAGATGACTAATTTTGCAGTATCAAAAAGTTCACATGCAATTGTAGATACTGTTTCACAGGCAACACCTCTGGCAACTCTGAAAAATCAGGGATTTATTGAAGGAACTTCCATTCCTGTAAAAAATCTGTTCCTTGGTAATATCCAGGGTACGATCGGTGAGACTTCCGCCCTGGCGATTCTCATCGGTGCAGTGATTCTTCTTGCATTTAAGATCATTGATCTGAAAGTTCCACTTACATATATCGGAAGTTTTTCAGTTTTTTTGATTTTTTACATGATTGCTACAGGTAATACTGATGTAAATTATTTCTTCAGTGAGATTTTCGGAGGCGGTCTGATGCTTGGCGCATGGTTTATGGCTACTGACTACGTAACTACGCCGATCACCCCAAAGGGACAGCTGGTATATGGTTGCTGCCTGGGTATTCTGACAGCAGTATTACGTTTCTTTGGCCCTTCCGCAGAAGGTGTTTCCTATGCGATCATTATCTGTAACCTGGTAGTTCCGCTTATTGAAAAAGTAACAAAACCGGTTGCTTTTGGAAAAGGAGGCAGGAAATAATGAGTAAGATTATCAGAAATACATTGATCCTTACGATCATTACAGTAGTTGCCGGACTTGGACTTGGACTGGTTTATGAAGTTACAAAAGAGCCCATTGCAAGAACCGAAGAACAGGCAAAAAAAGAAGCGTGGCAGACAGTGTTCAGCGATGTGAGTCTGGGAGAATTTAAACCGGTTGATGTGGATCAGGATGCAGCAGATAAAACTGTAGCAGATCTTGATATAAAAGCTACCGTAGATGAAGTCTGCGAGGCTGCGGATAAAGGTTATGTAGTAACTGTAACAGATAAAGAAGGCTATGGCGGAGATATCAAGATCACCGTGGGAGTAACAAAAGATGGAACTGTAAGTGGTGTTTCCATTCTTTCCATCAGTGAGACTGCCGGACTTGGAATGCGGGCTACAGAGGCTAAGTTCCAGGATCAGTATGTTGGAAAAACTACCGATAAATTTTATGTATCCAAAGATGGCGGAGAGGGAGAACCTATTGATGCTATCAGCGGTGCGACCATTACATCCAGAGCTTTTACCGGTGCAGTCAATACAGCTATCGGCTATTGCAAAAACGCATTTTAGGAGGGTAGTTGAATATGAATAATTGTGGTGAAAGATTAAAAAACGGTATTATAACCGAAAATCCGATTTTCGTCCTGATGCTGGGTATGTGTCCTACTCTTGCGGTAACAACTTCAGCTATTAATGGTATTGGTATGGGACTTTCCACAACAGTAGTTCTGGTCATGTCCAATATGCTGATTTCCATGTTACGAAAAATAATTCCGGATTCTGTCAGAATGCCGGCCTTTATCGTAGTTGTAGCATCATTTGTAACCATTGTACAGTTTCTGATGGAAGGTTTTACTCCTTCTCTTTATGATTCACTTGGAATTTATATTCCTCTGATCGTTGTTAACTGTATCATTCTGGGACGTGCAGAGAGTTATGCTTCCAAAAATCCGGTCCTTCCATCTATCTTTGACGGACTTGGAATGGGACTTGGATTTACAGTTGGTCTGGTTGCCATTGGTCTTGTGAGAGAGATCCTTGGTTCCGGAAAAGCTTTCGGAGCACAGATCATTCCGGTTGCTGATGCAGCTACCGGTTCTGCCGGCTATACCCCGATCACTATTTTTATCCTTGCACCTGGAGCATTCCTGGTTCTTGCAGGACTTGCTGCAATCCAGAACAAGGTAAAGATTAACATGGCAAAGAAGGGCAAAGATGTTTCCAAGATCCAGTCCGGCTGCGGTTCCAACTGTGCAACCTGTGGCGGATGCCCTTCTGAAAAAGAATAAAGGGGGAATAGAATATGGCAAGCTTAATGTTAATTGCTATTGGTTCTGCACTTTGCAGTAACGTTGTATTAAGCCAGTTCCTTGGAATCTGTTCTTTCCTGGGCGTTTCCAAGAAAACTGAAACAGCAGCCGGCATGGGAGGAGCGGTTGTATTTGTTATCACGATCGCATCCTTTGTTGCTTCGCTGTTATATAAATTTATTCTGGTACCAACACATTTTGAGTATCTGAAAACAATCGTATTTATCCTTGTTATTGCGGCACTGGTACAGATCGTAGAAATGTTTCTCAAGAAATTCGTACCGTCTCTTTACAAGGCACTTGGTGTGTACCTTCCACTGATCACAACAAACTGTGCAGTTCTTGGTGTGGCGCTGAATAACGTAAAATATGAATACAGCATTCTTGAGAGTGTTGTAAACGGATTTGCAACAGGCGTAGGTTATCTGATCGCTATTGTATTACTTGCGGGAATCCGTGAAAAAATGGAATACAATGACATTCCGGAATCTTTCCAGGGTATGCCGATCGTTCTGCTTACAGCAGCACTGATGGCAATTGCATTCTTTGGATTCTCCGGAATCGTATAGGAGGAAGAAGAGCATGAGTATAACAGGAATTATTATGGCTGCAGTCATTGTCGGCGGTACTGGTTTATTCATTGGTATCTTCCTTGGACTTGCAGACAAGAAATTGACCGTGAAGGTAGATGAAAAGGAAGAAGCTATTCTTGGCGTTCTTCCTGGAAATAACTGCGGTGGCTGTGGATATCCGGGATGTTCCGGACTTGCTGCCGCAATCGCAAAAGGCGAAGCTCCTGTAGATCAGTGTCCGGTTGGCGGTGCTCCGGTTGCGGCCAAGATCGGTGCGATCATGGGACAGGAAGTAAAAGAAACCGCACGTCAGGTTGCTTTTGTAAAATGTGCGGGAACCTGTGATAAGACAACTGTGAAATATGAGTACACAGGTGTGGAAGACTGTGAGATGATGGCTTTCATTCCGGGCAGTGGTGCGAAGAACTGTACATATGGATGTATGGGATTTGGAAGCTGCGTAAAAGTATGTCCATTTGACGCTATTCATGTAGTAAATGGCATTGCAGTCGTAGATCAGGAAGCATGTAAGGCCTGCGGTAAATGCGTTGCAAAATGTCCGCGTCATCTGATCGAGCTTGTACCATATGACAAACAGATCCGTGTAGCCTGTGGCTCCCACGCCAAAGGTAAAGCAGTTACGACTGCCTGTGAGCTTGGCTGTATCGGATGTAAAAAATGTGAGAAAAACTGTCCGTCAGAGGCAATCACAGTTACGGATTTCTGTGCACACATTGATTACGACAAATGTACAGGATGCGGTAAATGTAAAGAAGTTTGCCCGAGACATATAATTCTGTAAGAGGGAAGAGAAGGCAGTCTGTCCGGAATATGTTTTCCGGATATGGCAGCCTTCTTTTTTTAACCAAATCAAGCAAGTCCCTACCCCCTGCTTCAATTACGAAAAGCAATAAGCAGTGGGTGGGGACTTGCTTGTATCAGGAGGAGTGGAAGCTCCTCCTGATAAACTGCGGAGCAGTTATTTGGTGTAGAGCTACGTAGCGAAGCGGATTGCGAATATCCGCATGACGACTATAGGCAGTGCTTGACCGCAAAATCATGGTTCAGTATAATGAAATCAGGACCCAAATTAACCATTTTATTTATAAAAACAATATCGAAAAAGATATACTATAAAGGAGTGCCAATATGGGATTTGCAAAAGATTTTGTGTGGGGAGCAGCGACCAGTTCCTATCAGATAGAGGGAACTGGCAGAGATTCTGGAAAAGGACAGAATATCTGGGATGTTTTTACAAAAGAGCCGGGAAGAGTATATGAAGGCCATACTGGAGATATAGCCTGCGATCATTACCACAGATTCAGAGAAGACGTGGCATACATGAAAGAACTGGGGCTGAAGGGGTACCGCTTTTCCATTGACTGGTCCCGTGTGCTGCCGGAAGGAACCGGGAAAGTAAATGAAAAAGGAATTGATTTTTATAATGCATTGATCGATGAACTTCTGGAACAGGGAATTGAACCGTACATAACTTTGTATCACTGGGAACTTCCCTATGAGATTTATAAAAGAGGTGGCTGGATGAATCCGGAGATCGTGGAATGGTTCGGCCAGTATGCCCGTCTGGTGGCAGAACGTTTCAGTGACCGCGTAAAATATTTCTTTACATTAAATGAACCACAATGTTTTGTCGGCCTGGGATTTCTTCAGGGATGTCATGCACCTGGTGTGAAAGCGCCGCTACGTGATACTTTTGAGATGGCCCACAATGCTCTGAAAGCTCACGGAAGAGCTGTGCAGATGCTGCGTGCTTACGGAAAACAGAATGTGCAGATCGGTTATGCACCGACCAGTGGTATGTGTTATCCGGAGAAAGAAACGCCGAAAGATATTGAGGCTGCAAGAAAGGCACTTTTTGCGTTGCCGGATGATCTTTCCAACTGGACCTGGAATGTATCCTGGTGGTCTGATCCTGTTATTCTTGGTAAGTATCCGGAAGAAGGGATGAAAAAATATGAAAAATATCTGCCTGTGATCACGGATGAAGATATGAAGCTGATCTCTCAGCCTATTGATTTTTATGGACAGAATATTTATAACGGACGCTGCATTCGCATGGGGACAGATGGAAGGCCGGAAGAAGTAAGGCGACCGGCTGGTTTTCCAAAGACGGCAACCAACTGGCCGGTAACACCGGAAGCACTTTACTGGGGACCGAAATTTCTGTATGAAAGATATCGGAAACCGATTTACATTACAGAAAATGGAATGGCCTGCCACGATACGGTTTCCCAGGATGGTAAAGTCCACGATCCCAACCGAATTGATTTTCTGGCACGATATCTGAAAAATCTAAAACGGGCAGCAGAAGAGATTGATATAAGAGGATATTTCCAGTGGTCCTTGATGGATAATTTTGAATGGGATAAAGGTTATGCGGAACGGTTTGGGATCATTTATGTGGATTTTGAGACTCAGGAGAGAATCTGGAAGGATTCCGCTTACTGGTATCGTGACCTGATCCGCAGGAATGGTGACTTTTGAATAATTGTGCATCGAATTCTCGTTACTTGAGGCTGATAGATCCGGAAAAGTTGCTGTAAAATGCAAAATTACGGTAAAATAAACTGTTAAAAATATTTGACCAGACTATTTGAAAGGGCTATAATAAGATATAAAATATTCAGTATACTTCAAGGAGAACGAAATTCATGAGCAAGATTATTTTAACCGGCGACCGCCCGACGGGACGTCTTCATGTAGGTCATTATGTTGGATCACTGGCAGAGCGTGTGAAACTGCAGAATTCCGGCTTATATGACGAGATTTATATTATGATCGCAGATGCACAGGCACTTACAGATAATGCAGAACATCCTGAGAAAGTTCGCCAGAATATTCTGCAGGTTGCACTGGATTATCTGGCATGTGGACTTGACCCTGAAAAATCCAATATTTTTATTCAGTCCATGGTTCCGGAGCTGACAGAGCTGACTTTTTATTATATGAATCTGGTTACTGTAGCACGTGTGCAGCGCAATCCTACAGTTAAATCTGAAATTAAACAGCGTAATTTTGAAGCCAGCATTCCGGTTGGATTCTTCTGTTATCCGATCAGCCAGGCCGCAGATATCACAGCTTTTCGTGCAACGCATGTACCGGTAGGTGAAGATCAGCTTCCGATGCTTGAGCAGTGTAAGGAAATTGTTCATAAGTTTAATACAGTTTATGGTGAGACACTGACTGAGCCAGAGATCGTCCTTTCTTCAAATAAGGCATGCTTACGTCTTCCGGGTATCGATGGAAAAGCAAAAATGAGCAAGTCTCTCGGAAACTGTATTTATCTTTCTGATGAAGAAGATGTGGTTAAGAAGAAGATCATGTCCATGTTTACAGATCCGAATCATCTTCGGGTTCAGGATCCAGGACGCGTGGAAGGAAATCCGGTATTTATTTATCTGGATGCTTTCAGCCGGCCGGAGCATTTTGAGGAGTTCCTGCCAGAGTATCAGAATCTTGATGAACTGAAGGCTCACTATCAGAGAGGTGGTCTTGGCGATGTAAAAGTTAAGAAATTCCTGAATAATGTAATGCAGGCGGAGCTTGGACCAATCCGTGAGAGAAGAAAAATGTGGGAGCAGCGTACTGCAGATGTATTTGATATCCTGAAAGCAGGTACAGAAGTTGCAAGAGAAAAAGCAGCTGCAACTCTTCATGATGTACGTTCTTCCATGCGTATCAATTATTTTGAAGATCAGGATTTTCTGAATCAGTAAATAATATTTATGTATACAGCATCAACCCGGGATTTGGATTCCGGGTTGATTTTTTATGAAAATTATGTTACTATTGCGTTCATATGGGAAACAGATGTTCAGTTGTTTCCGGGAAGGGAGCCGTTGGAGTTGATTTCTTTTGTAAAAGGTACAGTAGCAGATATCGTGGAGAATTGTCTGATCGTGGAGAATGGCGGACTTGGATATGAAATCTATATGACAGGGCAGGATCTCGGGAAGGTCCGCATAGGAGAAGAGAAAAAAATACATACGTTTCTTTATGTCAGAGAGGATATTCTGCAACTGTATGGCTTTTTTTCAAAAGATGATCTCAGTATGTTTAAACTTTTGATCGGTGTGAATGGTGTTGGCCCGAAGGGTGCACTTGGTATCCTTTCCGGGATCAGTGCGGATGAATTGCGTTTTGCAGTACTTTCGGATGATGTAAAGACCATTTCCAAGGCTCCTGGAATTGGGAAGAAGACCGCCCAGAAAATGATTTTGGAGCTGAAAGATAAACTGAAGCTGGAGGATGCTTTTGAGATAAAACTCGCTCATCAGCAGGAGGAGGCTGCCATAGATGCTGCGGATCTTCGTGACAGTCGTCAGGAAGCAGTAGAGGCTCTGGTTGCGCTGGGATACAGTTCTGCGGATGCGCTCCGGGCAGTACGGAAAGTTCCGGAGGATGTACCGGCAGACGATGTGGAAGCAATCCTGCGGGCTGCATTGAAGAATTTCTAACCGAATCAAGTAAGTCCCCTGCTTCAATTGCGAAAAGCAATAAGCAGTGGGTGGGGACTTGCTTGTATCAGGAGTACAAGTCAACGTGATGGTATTCATAAGCATGTAGCAGAGTGGAATATAAATATCCGCTTTACAAGAAATAGAACGGAGCATGACAGATGGAAAACAGGATCATTACAACGGACGTTACAGAAGAGGATTTTTCTCTGGAAGGGAATTTAAGACCTCAGAGTCTGGATGAATATATTGGTCAGCAGAAAACCAAAGATACTCTGAAGATCTATATTGAAGCGGCGAAACAGAGACATGACGCACTGGACCATGTACTGTTTTACGGCCCTCCCGGCCTGGGAAAAACAACATTGTCCGCGATCATTGCCAACGAAATGGGAACACATATGAAAGTTACTTCCGGGCCAGCGATCGAGAAACCTGGAGAAATGGCTGCAATTTTGAATAATCTTCAGGAGGGAGATGTGCTGTTTGTGGACGAGATCCACAGGCTGAACCGACAGGTAGAGGAAGTTCTTTATCCGGCCATGGAGGATTTTGCCATAGATATTATGATTGGGAAGGGAGCATCTGCCCGTTCTATTCGTCTGGATCTTCCGAAATTTACGCTGGTAGGTGCGACTACCAGGGCAGGGCTTCTTTCCGCACCTCTGCGTGACCGTTTCGGAGTGACGCAGAGACTGGAGTTTTATGATAAAAGAGAACTGACTACCATTGTTCTCCGTTCGGCACAGGTTCTTGGCGTGGAAATCGAACCCAATGGTGCAGCTGAGATCGCCAAACGCTCCAGAGGCACTCCACGACTGGCAAACCGTCTTCTGAAGCGGGTGCGGGATTTTGCACAGGTGAAATATGATGGTGTGATCACTTACGATGTTGCCTGTTTTGCACTGGATCTTCTGGAGGTGGATCAGTACGGACTTGATAAGACAGACCGTCGTATCTTACAGACACTGATCCTGAATTTCCAGGGAGGTCCGGTTGGACTGGAGACGCTTGCGGCATCCATTGGAGAGGATTCCGGAACCCTGGAAGATGTATATGAACCGTATCTTTTGCAGACTGGTTTTCTGAACAGGACGCCGCGTGGAAGAATGGCTTCCGTGCTGGCATATACACATCTTGGCTATCCTCGTCCCGATTTATCGACAAAGTAAAGGTCACAAAAAACTAAAAAGCTTGTATTTACAGGAAAAGTCAGTATTTATCAGGGTTTGCGGACTTTTCCTGTTTCTTGTTATAAACGGTTATTGCATCTTATAAAGGTTTCATTAGTCACAATTAGTCACAAATCTGTAGCCCGGAAAGAAGCTGGGATCTTTTCGATTTCTTCCCGCAGATCTTCCAGGTCACGATGTCCGTAGACTGCGTTTGTGATATCTCTGAAAGAATGTCCGAGCATTCTTTTCCGGTCATTTTCTTTGACATTATATTTTTCACACAGCATTGAAAAAGTATGCCGGCAGTCATGTGGCGTATGCTTTGGATCACCAACCATGTCCAGCCGCCTCATGAGGGGATAGAAGCCACTTTCCCGGTAAGCCTTAACATCACCCGGGATGAGGCTTCCATATTTCCGTATACGGCTTTCTACGAAGCTGTAAATGGCAGAGTGGATTGGTACGAACCTTGTTTTACTGGTTTTGTTTTTAAGCCCGCCATGGAAATACTTTTCTTCCAGATTGACATCAATAACCTTGAATTCCGAGATCCGGAATCCGGAGTAGATCATAATAAGGACCATCTGAGCATCTTCATCGTCAGAACGTTCCCAAAGCCGGTTGATCTCTTCCAGGGTAAAGGGGACGCCATGCTCCGTGTCGTCCACCGAATTGATATGTACCAGGGCCGCCTTGTTAACTTCGCAGATTTCTTCGGCGATGGCATATTTGTATATCTGACTGAAAAGCGTCTGGATCAGGTTGAGGCTGGAATATCCCAGAGGGCAGTCGTCCAGAACTTTTTGCAGCTCCGGTGTCTTGATGGATACAAAAGGCCGGTCATGTAATACAGAGCAGTTATTGAATGCTACACGATAATTGTTCCTTGCCTGCCAGGAAAGAGGTTTGTGTCTTGGATTTTCGAATTTCCATTTGTAAAAATCCTCAAACACTTCTGCGAAGGTAGGCTGATGAATTTCCGGATGCTTATCTTCAATTCCTTTGATCGTTGTATAATCTGCGATGATCCTCTGTACCAATATGTCTGCATCGCCCGTAAAGACGGTTTCCAGCTCCTTTTCCATACCAGGCTGATATGTTCCTGCCTTATAGGCCGTAAGGACCGTAAAACCCTTAATCCAGTCATCCGTGTAACAGATGGCAGCAGGGCGCAGAACATTGCCGAGCGCATCGATCCTGGCCGGAGGATGCACTGCATAACAATTTTGCCGCCCAGATCCCAGATATCGTATAGAACCAAAGCCGGCCGGCAATTTCGGATATTTCTTTCTTTTTTTCTTCGGCATTTTTCTTCCTTCTTTCTGTAAAAAGGTGAAATGGGTACAAAAATAACAGCGTACAAACGTTCTGCTTGTATGCTGTTTCCGAAGATGATACAATATTTTTGCGAAATGAGGTATCTCTTCGGAGATCCATCACCGTCCCGGTATTGGCGTACTGGGGCGGTTTTTATGTTTTAGTTATTGAGCAATTCTTCTGATTGACGAAATTCTTCTGCAAGCATAGTTGTGTTGAATTCGGCAGTAGGATCAATAGAACTAACCAGTTCTTCAAGTTCAGAAATATCTACCTTGAAAAATTCTTTACGAAGGTTGACCTTGTTGAGTCGTTTATCATTCAATGTATCATGAAGTTTCTTTTCAAGTCCGACAGCATCTTCTGAGAAAATAAAACTATGTACATCAAATTTAAACGGAACACTTGCACTACCAAGTTCATTAACACGGTCCTGAGGATCTAAACGGCGTGTCATTCCGATTTTGAAAACATTTTTTCCAAAAGAGCCTAAATTACTGATGATATACACATTTCCAGCTTTACCATTCTGCAAGTTGGTAATTTCCTCTTTCTTAACAACAACATCAGAAAGCTGCTTCTGGAGTTCGAGAATCCGGGCACGTAATTTTTGAGTTTCAGCATCAGAAGATGTCTGTTCAAGAGTTCCCTGAAGTTTTTCAATTTCAGCTTTATATTTAGACTCTTCTTTTTCGACTTTCTTACGCTCTGCCTCAAGAGCTTTTCTTTCTTCCGCTTCCTGCCGCATTTGCTCTTTTAATGCAAGTTGTTCCTGACGAGCCTGTTCTTTTTTGGTATAGTAAGAATATTCAATCTTAACGGCATTAATAAAGAGATATTCCATTTCGCCAATAAATTTTGTAAGGGTACCGGCAATACTCTGATTTCCTTCCGCGGCAATTTTAAGATACTTAGCAGATATTGTTTTGATGTCTTCGACAGATTTTTCCAATTTATCATATTTTAAGTTATACAAAACATTCTGTAATTCAGCTCTAAGAGCAATAACGATAAGTGAATATATTGATTTATTTGCCTTAGTTGTATAGCGAGCCTTATACAAATCCATCAGCTGATCGATTTGCTTCTCGTTATCTTTATATGCTTTACGAAGCTCTTTGACATCCATGGAATGAAAACGCAATGATACGGAAGGAGCAAGGGTGTTTAAATCTCTTTTATCATAAGGATTTAAACGGCAGTTATTATATTGAACATCAGATATAATGAAATTATCAAGCACATGTTCGATGCTTTTATACAGTTCCTTGCAACGGCTGAGCTTAGTTGTTTGAGTGCTTAACTGTCGAGTGAGTTTTTGCACTTGTGCAGTGAGAGAAGATAGATCTTCGTGTTGCTTAGAGATAAGAGTATTGTTATCTGCAATTTCTTGATTCATAGAATCCAGACGAGCTTTCACCTGAAAATATTCATCAGCATGTAATTCCTGTAGTTGTTGTTTTAAAGAATCGTTTTCTGCCTTGATTTTTCCAACTCTAAATAGATCAAGTAATCCCACGATTGTTTTCCTCCTTTGAAAGTATAATATCCATAAATAATACGATATTCATTATGAAAAATCTCTTGTTCAGATTATAAAGTATTTATTCTCAATACAGCCAGCTGAGGAATAAAATAGATCATATAATTGTCTATGGCAACATACTGTCCGTATTTGGAACGGTAGCAGTCTATCACTTCGGTGAGATAATCTTCCGGCACTTCCAGATATTCAGCCATTTCATGAAGATTCCGGCAGCGGGCTTCATAAGCATTGATGATCCCGATCAGGCCCACACGGAGATTGTAGCCATAAAGTCTGGCCCGGTATTCCTGCTTTTGGTTCATCACATCAGATGTCTGTTCCAGGATGTTTCCAGTAGTAGTGTAGTGATGGCCAAGTTCCTCAGCCAGAACACAGGATTTTTTTGCCTGAGTATCGATATTTTTTCGGATGGCGATGCGGTTGCCACGAATCAGGCCGTCATGTTTTTGAAGCGGACGTTCCTTTACTGTAAGGCCGGCCTGATCGGCAGTAGTTAAAAGTTGTTCGTAGTTCAAGTAAAATCACCCTTTATAGAATCAACAAAAATAATGGATTTCACCAAAGTATTTAAGCCAGGCCTGTATTACATCATTATGTCGAGCTTCGATCATACGCATGATATTACGAAGAGTATGATTGGGAATGCGAGAATTATTATTACAGAGCAAACAGTTGCCAGTGCTGGTTATCCATATTTTTGTTGCGTTTGCCGTTGGAGCACCCTTTGCAACATGGATGTGAATTGGTTCAAGCGGTTTATTTTCGTTTGTCCAGAAGTAAATCCAATATTCACCAAATCTAAAAATTTGAGGCATTATCAAATCCTCCTTCTTGAGAAAATTCCATGATCAAGTGTGCCATAGAATGAATAATCTCATCGAAATGATGAATTTCATCTTCTGAGTATTGAAAGATGTCTTCCCATTTGTACTCAGGAAGCCAGCAGGTTGCATGTTTAAAACAATATTTTGCATCAGGAGTTTCGATATAAACCTTTACTTTTCCATCTGGTTTCATTTCAGAATGAGTAATTTCGGTATCATCGTTAAGAGTCATAAATGGATACATCATAATAGCATTTCCCCTTTCTATTCCCATTGAGAATCATCATTCATAATATCCAGATCATGCTGAACACCTTCAGGAGTTTGTTCTACATCCGTACGAGTATGAGCTGCGAGAGGTGCGAGGTCAACAGTGACGATATTATCCGGATCTTTATCTATTTCTTTAGAGTGCGGAACGGAATCGCGCAGTTCAATGATGTGATCGTATTCTTTCTGAAGAACAGTATCAACCATATCTTTACCGTGGGTGTCGAGCTCACGGTATTTTTTAATAAATTCATGATTATCAGTTGAGACAGCTTTAACGTTGGGAGCTGAATTATTCGTATATCCGAAAGTTCTTAATATATCCGAAAGATTATAAGCTTTGCACATAATTAAAAACGCATCAGGACTAGGTTGACTATTACCGCTTTCCCAGCTGTAGATTGTTTTTTCAGATGCTTTGAAACCTTTAGATATTAATAAATCAGAAATTTCTTTTACAGATTTCCCTGCGTTAAGTCTACATTTTTTTAATGTTTCACCGATAGAACTTTTCATAAATGCTCCCTTCATTTTTCTTGGTATCTTGAATATATCATCATGATTTTAACGTGTCAATAAAAATTCTAAGAATATTAGAAAAAAGTGTTGACATTCTGAGAATAATAGAATATCATACAGATAAATTCTTAGAAACTTAGAAAGGAGGTGCTGAGATGGACGGAGCAACACAAAGAGTTTCTGAGTATATAAGACACAAAGGGTTTAATTTGTCAGATATATCAAGAAAAACCCATATTCCGTATATGGCATTGTATGACAGTCTTTTTAATGAGAAAAGAAATCGAGATTTGCGAGTAGATGAATTTTTAGCGTTATGTAAGCATCTCGATGTGAATCCAATATTTTTCTCAGATGAACAGAGAAAGGCGGTTTAAATGGAAGAAATGGAAAAAGAAATTGTTTACCTGCGTAATCAGATAAACATGCTTAAGATCTGTCTGGTAATTACGCAGGTAAGTGCAATTATTGTATTGGTTTCTTTGCTGTATCAATATTCTCGACTGTCGCGTGATTATCAAGAGCTTCTTCAAACTTGTCAAGGGTTTCTTGACACTGTGAAAGCTGTTTACTTTGCTCTTCGACAGATTGCTTCAACTCATTGATTGCTTCGATCTCACTTGAGGAAGAAGTATCTATATTGTTAAGTAACTGTTGAAACATTATGTTTTGAGATTTTAAAAGCTGGATTTGAACATTTTCTACTTGCAACTGCTTATTAGCTGATTCAGTTGAAGAACAGGACTGTGCAAAAGTAAGAGAGAACGTAATGACAGTGCTGATAATGAATTGAACAATAGCAACAAATAAAGATGTTGGAAGTTTGATTCGACAGTTGCCAATAGGTATAGCAACAGAATCCGGCAAGTTATAGGTCTTGATTGCTGATTTATCAACAATAACATAGTCGTCATTCTCAGAGATTCCACCTAAATCAGTTGGAAAATCATATGTGTGAGAATGGGCTAAAAAAGTTAATTCAGGTGTTGCCCTGTTAAGTGTTAATGATAATTCTGTAAAAGCAGGATTGTTTTTTAAAGAATTAGAAAAACTTTTGTGTATGCTGTCAGAAAGGGACTTTGCCAATTGTTGTGATAAACAAGGACCTATAGTTTTGGCAATAGAATCTGAATAAGCTGTTTTGAAATTTTTACACAAATTTCGATACGGTTCCATGATTTTAGCTACACTTTGAGTAGTAGCAAAAGCAGTAGAAGAAGTTACGGCTTTATGAAATTGTGATGTACAAAGCAAACTATCAGACATGATTTTAGTCATGCGTTTGAGAGAATCATTGTAATCCGACATAAAATACCTCTTTTCATTATATTATGAAAGAATTTTAGCATTTTATGAAAGATATTACAACAGTATTACAGGAAAGAAGGCTTGTAGGACAACCATTGAGGCCCGCAAGGCCGGATAGGAGGTGAACTGAGGTGTTGTGTTGCATCATAGGAACAGCTCTACTGGTATTATCAATTATTCTTTGCATAGTTACAGACAATGTAATTTTATGGAAAAGCATATTATTGCTGGGAGAAATAATTGCGTTCTTTGGATATATGCCAGTATTTTTAAAACTCTTTGGATAATAGAGAAATGCAACGTTCATAAAGCTTGTCCGTGGACACGGAAGCTCCATGTTGATGGACTTCATTTGCAAGAGCAAAAATATGACGGCGAACAGAACGATGACTGCAAACGGCAGCTAATGATAAAGCTTGATTATAAAAGAGCGACATATATCCGGTTTTATGAGAACCATACTGACATTTTGAATATGTTTCAGAAAAGAGTTTGCAAAGTTTTAAACGCTCTTCAATAGTGTGATTCATTTTTGAAATCTTATACTCCTTAATGGAGTGAATAAGAGCGGTAATAGTTGGAGCAATAATAGCGGCAAAGGCAGTTACAAACGCAGCGGTAACAGTGAAATCATTATCCATAGAAAAAAACTCCTTTAAATGTTTGTTTAGGCATGGCAGTGCCTGTAAGAAAAGAATAGGAGAGAAACAGCAGAAAGTCAATATTTATATAGGAGAAGAAAGGGAAGTGAGTTGAAATGATGATAGAAAGTATTGATAAAACTATAGAAGTTTTATGTGAGAGAATTCAGAAAGAAGCTGAAACTTCAATGTACATTGAAACTGCGCCGGATATGGTAAAAGCCCTGGCAGAGCTGCTGTCTGCCAGGGAAAAACTCAACAGAGAGTTTTAAGCAAGAAATTTCTCGCCAGCATGAGACTTTACGTATTCTTTTTCTAAACTTAAAAGTTCGAAATATATAGAACGATAAGCCTCATGGATGTCACTTACTGACAGCTGTTTTAAATCATACTTGGATTTGAGAATTTCCATTGTAAGTGCGTGCATAGTTTGGCTCATTGCAAATCTCCTTTCATATGTACTCGGGTGTGCCAGTACCCTGTATATACAGAATAGGAGCGTAATGTCGAAAACACAAGAAAAAGCGTTCGACAAAGTAGTAAAAATTCTATAAACACAGGTGGAGGTGAAAGAGATGGATGTAAAAGAATACATACAGCAGGCATCAGAAGTCCATGGCTTTGCGCTGGAAGTAGCCAGAGCCATGACAGGTATCCAGCAGATGCCGGAATTTTCTTCCGAAGAAATGACCATAGCGGATGCAAGTAAGCTGACAGGCTTTCCGGAAACATCAATCCGTGCCGGAATCCTGAACAACTGGCTTCCGATCGGCGTTGCCACGCAGAACGGCAAACAGGTCTATGGGAATGTAGATGGAAGAATCAAATTTTACATATTTCCAAGAAAAGTCTGGGAAGTAACCGGACATGTATGGAGGGGAGCAGAGAATTTATGACAGCACAGCAGGTAAGCAGATATATAGATCTGGTAAACAGACGAATGCAAATTCTTGAGCATTGTGGCGTGGACTGGAAACCGGAATATGGCCTGGAACTGGACCAGATCGAGAAAGAACTTGCGGATCTCCGACCTCTGGTAGATGCAGAGCATCAAAGGAGAGGAGGTGAATAAAGATGCAAAAGAATCTGATCATCAGTCTGATCACAGGCCAACTTGTAGCACTACTTCCAATATGGGATTGGGGAAATAAGCTCACATTCCTGACAGGAAGTATCTGCATAACAATCGTGACCATGATCGCGATCACATGGCTGGAGGACAAAACAAAAGCAATAAAAAGAGCCCTCACATCTGCAAATGTAAAGGGCTTAAGCAACTAAGACAAATTTAGTATATCAAATTCACAGAAGAAATCAAGAGGTAAAAATGATTAAAGTAAAAACAACAGATGAACACGTACAAACAACGCTCAAAGGGGAGAGTTATCTCCTTCTGAATGAGCTGGCAGTTGCTACTGCGGCTCTTATGCGGATTCTTATTGAAGATTGTGATGCGACAGCCGAAGAAGCTGAGCTGGAAATAAAAAATAGCTGCATGATCGGTATCTGTTTCGCAGAACACCAATTAAAACACAAAACGAAATAAAAAAGGCCCAGGTGTTGCACCACCTGGGCCAGGACCATCCGGCCCCTGGAGTAAATTAGTTTACATAAATATAACACCAGGGAGCCGGAAAGTCAAGCATCCGGCGGTTATGTACCGCTATATTTTTAACCTTTTTTGAGGGTCGGAAGACCCGTTTAGGACTTGATAAAGATATTAAAGTTAGGACAAAAATATGGCTACGAGACGTAATGAATACACGTTCCGGGGTGGAGATATCATCGAGAGAGAAGAGTATCATGACGGGAAGTATGGAGCAAAAGGCAAGAAGAGAGAAAAGAAGAAAACTCCAACCAGGGAAGATATGAAAAAAGTCAATGCAATGAACAAGGCCAAGAAAGCCAGGCATAAAATGCTCACGTATTTTGGCCTGGGTGATATCTTGGCCACGTGGGGCTATCTGGTGAAAAATCGCCCTGGAAGTATGAAAGAAGCTTTAGATGATTTTAAAAAAGCAATACGAACAGTGAGAAGAGAATACAAAAAAGAGGGTATGAACTGTTCTGGATCAGAAATATAGAGAAAGGAACGAGAGGAGCCTGGCATATTCACATCATCGTTAATGAAATTGGTGATACAGCCAGTATCTTGGAAAAAGCCTGGCAGAAAGGCGGAACATGGGCTTGCGCGATAAAAAAGAGCCAGTATTACGATGAAGACTTCACAGAACTTGGAAATTACATAACAAAAGATGAAAATACTCAGAAAGAGAAAGAAGATGGAACGCTTGCAAAACCGAGAATTAAAGAAGCAAGCTACAACACTTCCAGGAATATGCCGCTGCCTAAACCACATGTAGACAAGCTCCGGAGATGGCAAAAAGAACCCAAGCCTAAAAAAGGTTATTACATAGCAAAAATTCATGAGGGAATTAACCCGAAAACAGGATACAAATACAGGCGATACACTATGTTCCGCTTAAACGCACATACAGATATAGGATGGCTCGATAGAGCTACGGAAAAGATGCAGATTTGAAAAGAGAAAGGATTAACATGCAGCAAGTAAATGTTTTTATTGAGACAAGCAGCCGGTTTCGTGGAAATGTGGAAAGAAAATGTGGATATGTGTTGTCAACTCAGCTCCGGACAGGGAAAGAGACAAGGGAGCATTTTGGAAGGGTAACTGGAACATATCATCAGGCCATATTGCTCACCATGGTAGATGCACTGGATCACATGACAAGAGCCTGTGACGTGTGTTTTTACATAAGCGATCTGTATATTACAAGTCGCCTGGGAAAGATCACGGAAATGGCCGGATCCGGCTGGTTGGACACAAAAGGAAAGCCAATTGCAAACAGAGAGGAATGGCGCAAACTGTTTAAAGCCATAAATCAGCTTCCGGATACACACAAAATCTCTGCAAAAACAGAGAAACACAGTTATTCCGCATGGCTGCGAGAGGAGATGAAGCACCGTGAATGTGGAAGAGTACTGGGGCAAGGGCTGGAGCCTGCGCCCGGAGCAGGACATATTAACAATGGAATGTCTGGGTACCATTACTAAATCAGGTACCCGGTTTACATACTATAAAGACGATAAAGGAGGAATATGGTTTGATGATGAACCCGAAGGAGGAAAACCAGAGTGGATGCAGAGAGCAGACAGAGAACGAAGAAAGCGTAAGCGACATTCTTGAGAACCTGGAAAACTATGTCTGTGACGGATTATGTTGTCATCGCGGAGAAAAACTGACACAAGAGGAAATGGACTGGTACTGTGCACATTGCGAACTGCAGAGATACGTAGATAAGATTGAGGAGAGGCTTAATACTATCAGTGAATCCGGTTCTGTACGTTGCTATGCGTGTAGATACTGCAAAAAGGTTGATACTGAGAATGGCAGCAGTCTGTATTGTGCAAAAGACAGCGGAAGGTTAAGCAAGACAACCTACGATAGTACCTGCCTGAAAGGCAAGAAATGAGGAGGATATCATGAGAACAATAGCAATCATCAATCTGAAAGGCGGTGTGGCCAAGACCACATCAAGTATTAATATTGCATACATACTGATGCGAAAAGGGTACAGAGTACTCCTGGTAGACAATGACAAGCAGGGGGACTGTTCACGTGGAATGAACCGCCGTACCCAGGATGGGGAAGGGATTGACCGAATCATGGTAGACCGGCATCCGGATATGGAAAAGCTGATCAACAAGACTGACTATCTGCACCTGGATATCATCACAGCAAACCTCGGTCTCCTGACTGCAAACATGGAAGTGACCATGGACCGTGTACGCCCACAGCAGAACCGGCTGAGAAAGGCGCTGCAGCAGGTAGCCGATAATTACGATTTCTGCGTGATCGATAATGCTCCGGATATCAATGTGTCGGTGATCAACGCCCTGACTGCCGCAGATGATGTTCTGATCCCGGTGGAAGTAGACGACAACACCCTGGAAGGTATGAATGAGCTCCTGGAGCAGATCGATGATGTAAAAGAAGAACTGAATTCGGATTTGAAGAACGTCCGCTGTTTCGTAACAAAATATCAGAAATTTAACCAGGCACATTTGCAGGGAGCAGAAATCATCGAAGAAAAGTATCCGGCAATGAAAACAAAGGTTCGTTTCTCAGGAGTGGTAGCAAGGAGTACGTTTGTGCGTATGCCGGTAGCATTACACAGCCCACGATCGGCAGCGGCAGAAGACTACGAAACATTAGTGGACGAGTATTTAAACATGATCGGAGATGAAGATAATGGCAAAATTTGACTTAAAAGGGCTGCTCAATGACAGATCAGTTCCGGATCGGCAGCAGGATCAGAAAATCGTATACCGGAATCCGGAAGATCTGATCCCTTCGGAGGACAATTTTTACAACACAGAAAAGCTCGAAATGCTGAAACAGTCCATCGAACTCTTAGGAATCCTCCAGCCGCTCCTGATCGAAAACCGGGACGGAAAAGACTATGTAATAGCCGGACACTGCCGCCGGAAGTGCTGTATTGATCTGATCCAGGAAGGAAACGACAAATTCAGCCGGATTCCCTGCATATACAAGTCATCATCCGAACTGGAACAGGATGCGAGCCAAGGGGACGAAATAGTGCGTCAGATCATGCTTATTCAAGCGAATGTATATCGTGAAAAAACTGACTGGGAAAAAATGACAGAAGTTTTGACAATGGAAAACTTACTGACAGAGCTTAGAAAAAAAGTCCCCATGCAAGGAAGAAGCAGAAAAATATTAAAGGATATAAGCAAAACATCTGCCGGGCAGTTAGGACGATATCACACGATCAGCAGACACCTGTGCGAACAGCTGATGGCAGAATTCAAGGAAGACAGAATCAAGATATCCGTAGCCTACGAAGCAGCAAGGCTTAGTGAGGAATACCAGAAGCAGGCTTGTGAGATGTACGCAGAAACTGGGGTTCTGACATTGAGTGATATCGAAGGCCTGTACCGGCAGCAGGAAGCAGAGAAAGGTATCCCTGGACAGATGACCATTGAAACGGCAACCGGTCAGAATCGGCCTCCGGAAGATGATACAGAGATCCCAGCAGAAACACAGATTGAGCGCTTCTACGAGAGTACAAACAAGAACATGAAGAATTACATCATCCAGGAAGATAAGAACATGACCATCTTCATGCTTTCGAACTTGTACGGGTCAGCACGTGTCCGAAACGGACACCTCAATTACCAGGGCTCAACTGCCGGGATCACCTTCAATCCCGGAGGAGTATTTGAACACGAACTGTCCTGGCAGTCCTTAGCTAAGAATCTGATCAAGAAATACGGACATAAGAGACCGGTCAAGATGACATCTGTAGATATGCCAGAGAAACCGAAAAAGAAGGATAATGAAGTATCAGGTCCGGCAAAATGCATCACCGGAAAAAGTAAATCAGGAATCTGTGGGGCAGCAGCTTACTGTGACACAGAATATAAATGTTGCGCCCAGTGCCCGGACGACTGCAACAGTCGTTGTGGGTGGCTGGAAGGATGCTGCCAATCAGCAGCAGAAACGCCGGATGAAAAGCAGCAGGAAGACCATTGTGGTGACCCTACCGAGATGGAAAAACATCTGAGAAATACAGATAAAATCCCAGATGCGTGGCCGGAAGATTTAAAAGATATTCCAATCCCATCGCTAACAGCTATTAATGACATTTTAGACGATGCAGAACAGGATTTGAAGGGATACCTTGCAATTGCAGATGAAAAACTCCCTGCAAAAACAATTTTAAAACATCAGCTCATTGCTGGTGGACTGAGAATCATCAAAAATCTTGTAGAAGATTGTCAGGAAGAACCAGAACAGCCGCTTCTTCCAATCATGAGAAACAGCGATCAACGCAAGGAGTGGCTGAGAAACTATAAAGCCTGGGGCCTTTGGTACGAAGACAAGAATACAGGAGTCAGATATTACAAATACGACTTTGAAAACGGAACACGTCTGGTTGCAGAAGAATTTGACCCTGATCCAGCAATGAACACACAATGGTACACAGCGAGAGAAACTTACTATCTGCATCTTGTAGGAGGACCTGAACCAGATCGGGCTGACGGCGTGCCAAAGTGGACATATCACACACGCTATAATAAATACCCGAACTCAGAAACTGAGCTGGTTGAATTCCTGAAGGAGGTACAGAAAAATGGCAAAGATTGATCAGTATATGCAAGGGCGTACAGAAGGAATGGAACTGGCACTGCGCATAGCAAAAGACAAAGGAATTGAGGAACTGGAAAAAGAAGTTCGCTTCAGACAAAAAACAGGAATCAGTTTGAATGTAACACGCCAGGAGCTGAATAAAGCAAGCGACAAGATCAAAGAAATGACACTGGATACCTTTACACTGCTTTCAGTAGCGGCACTGCATGACGTGTTCGGATTCGGAAAACAGCGATGTGAACGCTATATGAAAAAAATGGAAGAAGGCGCAAGATACCTTATGGATGATCTGGCCACCTGGGATGATTATTCGAAAGAAGTAGAAAAACAGCTGGGCATCAAGATAGAGATTCACTGGAATGATTAAGGGTGTTTTCGAAAAAACCGATTAACATATAAAACCATCAGTCCTGCCGCATGAGCCTGTCAGAAATGCGGCAGGGGAAAGGAGGGTGTCCGATTCGGGCACATTGAAAAATGTTATTCCCAAAACAGAAAAGTAAGAAAAAGAGGATGCGCCACCCGGCCAGCATCCTGCACGATAAAAACAGCAGGACTTGTTATCTCTGCGTAGTACTCCACGACAACTGGAACGAACACAGAATCCTGGATGAGCACCATATATTCGGAGGGCCGAACCGGAAGAACTCCGAAGAGTACGGTCTGAAAGTATATCTGTGTCATGATCATCACATTTACGGACTGGAAGCCGTACACAACAACGCCTGGATCCGCCACGAATTACAGCGGACAGCACAGAAATTATTCGAAAAACAACACAGTCACAAAGAGTTCATGGAGATATTCGGCCGGAACTACCTTGATCCGGTAGAAATAGGGAAAATCAATGCGAGGAAGAAAAAAACTGTACAAGATAGTAGACCAGAACGGGAAACAGGTCTTTGAGGATTTGTTTAACTGTCAGCAGGCAGCAGAGAAGATCGGCACAACAAAACAAAACGTCTACCAGGCAGTAGAAAATTACGCTCTCGTAAATAAGAAATACCGGATCATCCCGGAAGACACAAAACTAAGCAGAAAGCTCGATTTTGAACTCCTGGCAGAATGGGACAGATACCGGAAATGGATGCTGAGGGCAGCAGGGAGGAGAAGATGAATAAGAGACAGAAAAAGAAGTTATTCAAGAAAAGAGCTGGCATTTACCCACCGGGAGGCTTTAATACCTTCGGGTTCCAGATCTTCACCGGAATCGGAATGACAAAGAAGAAATGGGAGAGACTGGACAGGATGCTGGATGATCTATTTGGAAACATGGAATATGACCGGAATACCAGAAACGTAGAGAATTTTAACCGGATCATGACAGAAAGGAGAAAATAATGGAAAATACATGCAAAACCTGCATCAACAACGATGATGGCCTCTGCGATCGCAAAGGAATCCTTGTAGAAGACGAAGATTCCTGTGAGCATCACTGGCCAGCAGGGAAAAAGGTCAAAATAAAAAAACATGAGAAGAAACTAGACATCACACCTGAGCTGGCTATAGCAGCCTATAACACGCTGATCCAGTTTTGCAGAAGTCAGCCGGTCAGTGAGGATGGTACCTGCAATAGATGCGTTTTATATCAGAATTGTCCTGGTACATCGGATTTTTTGCCGGAGGACTGGAAGGAGATAAAGAAAACATGAGATTTTGTTTAATAGTAATTTCGTATGTCATGTTAGGATGGTTTGCGGTTAGAGGAAACATAATGTGGACAATAGTAATGAGCACATTAATTATTACAACATATCTGGAAGAAAGAAGGGATTGAATGAGCTATAAGAACAACGAGGGTTATCCGGATCCGACAGCCGGTAAGGCAGTCCGGGCAGCAGACCGGACTGCCGACACACATCTATAATGCCTTTTGTGTCCTGAATAATATGGCAGGCTTGCTGGGATTAGAGATTACAGGCATACGGGACCGAAAAACAGGAAAAGAATGGCCACAGAGGAGGTGAGAACGATGTGGGTAATTTTTCTTGGTTCCGGCATGGTGTTCGGAGCCGCAGCCCTGGTGTTAGCCTGGATAGGAAGTAAAGTAATCCTGTCGATCAGGCGGCAGCAGAAGAAGTTTGAAATTGAAGATGAAACTTACAACAAAGTAAAGAAAGCAATCAAAGAAAAGGAGATCGAAAATGAAGAGTAAAGTTATTATCGGAATCGTGGCAGCAGTAGCAGTTCTTGGTGGAGGATACACAGTATCAAGGATGGATTTTATCGGCACAGGCAAAGTCGGCATTGTTTATAACTATAAAGACGGAGTACAGGATAAAGTGTTGACTCCGGGAATGCACTTTATTGCACCGATGAACAAAATAAAGGAATTTAGCACCAGTAATGAAATTCTTGTTCTTACAAAGGATAAGAGAGATGGCAGTAAAGAAGATGATTCCTTTAAAGTAGCAACATCGGACGATGCCAGCATTGCAGTATCTTTCCAGATGAGTTACCGATATGATCCGGATACGGTAATTGATACATACAAGCGTTTTAAAGGAATGGACGGAGAGGATATCATTGAAAACCGTGTGAAAACTGTCCTGAAATCAAAGATTTCCGAAATTACGACAGATTATTCCATGATGGATATCTATTCCGGAAACAGATCTGAGCTGAACAATGCTATCACGGAATATCTTAACAAAGATTTTCACAAAAAATACGGCATTGAAGTCCTGGATGCTTCTATCGTAGACGTGCATCCGGATAAAAAGCTGAAACAGGCCATTGATAACAGAGTGACAGCTTTGCAGGAGAAACAGCAGGCTCAGGCAGAGCAGGAAAAGGTAAAGGTTCAGAAAGAAACAGAAAAGCTCCAGGCTGAAGCAGACGCCCAGATCGAACTAACCAAGGCAGAGGCGGATGCAAAGAAAGCCAAGGTCAAAGCAGCAGCCGAAGCCGAGAATACAAAGACCAAAGCAAAAGCTCAGGCAGAGGCAAATAAAGAACTCAGTGCATCCATTACAGATGAGCTGATCAAGATGAAAGAAGCAGAAGCACATTATAAAAATGGCTGGGTTACAGTACAGGGAGCGGATGCTGTGATTGCGGATAAATAAAAGAAATACAGAAAAAGCCGGGAACATTACGCTCCCGGCTAAAAGCATCAGAAAGGGGAGGATACCGATGGAAACAGAAATCCAGAAAGAAAATGAAGAAAAGAAGGAATACCTGAGATCTTACCGGAGGGCAGTAAAAAGAGAAAAAGATATCCTTGACGAGATCCAGAGACTGAGGTCAGACAAGATGTTTCCTTCCATAGTCAATGACGGAATGCCAAAGGACAGCAGTCAGTCAGATCTATCAGACTACATAGCTATTCTGGACGAACAGATTGAGCTCCTGAAGGCAGAACGGCTGGAAAAGGCCAGATGCTACCAGAAGATAGAGAGACAGATCAGCCAGATGGAGAATGATGACGAACAGGAAGTGCTGAGGTTGAGATATATAACAGGTCTGAAATGGGAAGAAGTAGCTGTGAGAATGAGTTATAGTTGGAAACATATACACAGAATCCATTCATTAGCTCTTTGCAATTTCAAGATGACATAGAATGACACACTTTACCTGTGATATTATTACAATGGATTTCAGGACAGATAGATGGATATGGAATCCTCCTTTTATGAGCACACTGCCAGGAAACACACCTGGCAGCAATTTCGGAACGTAGCTTAGTGGCAGAGCAACTGTATTAATCAGAAATTGACCGATGAGGCCAATAACGGTGGTTCGATTCCATCCGTTCCGATCGGGCAAGCCCATGCCCGTAGTAACAAGCTCTTACTTGCAGGAAGGCATCTGGCAGCAGTCAGGTGCCTTTTAGTATGTATTTTTTTCATACAGCGTGCACGGCACCAGCGCAAATATGTTTCCATACAGCGTATGCGCGTTAACACTCCTTTGGTGGTAGCAATCGGCTGTCGCTTATGGTGCCGGCAGGACTGCAGCAACAATAAGAAAGAAGGTGAGTCTGAGTGACTGAAAAACAGAAGATATTTGCAGATGAATACCTGATAGATCTGAATGCCACAAGGGCTTACCGGGTAGCGTATCCGGCTGTGAAGAAGGAGGAAACGGCAGCAGCGGCGGCAGCCAGAATGTTAAGAAATGTTAAGGTTGCAACATATATCCAAGAACGAATGCAGGAACGTCAGAAACGGACAGAAATCACTCAAGATAGAGTTTTGCAGGAGCTTGCAGCGATAGCATTTGCGAAAGCTACTAACTATGCGGAAGTAAAAGATGGACAGGTTATAATCAAGGATACAAAAAAGCTAGACGAACAGCAGGCCAGAGCCATAGCCGGAATTGAAGAAGGCAAGTTTGGAATTAAGGTAAAGCTGAATGATAAAGAAAAAGCCCTGGAGCTTCTGGGACGGCATCTTGGCATGTTTAAGGACAAGTTGGAAGTATCCGGCCTGGAAGAAGAGAAGAATAAACTGGGCGACATCCTGGAACAGCTCCGGGGAGGTGGTTAACCTTCATGAGCTTACAGAGATTAGTCCTGTCAGACAAATACAAAGCATTTCTGCATTGTGATGCACCTGTAGAGTTTCTTGAAGGGACCTGACCACAGCAGCAGGAAAGACGACCGTTGGACTTTTTAAGTTCATGTGCAAGGTTGCTGAATCTCCAAAGAAATTGCATATACTTGCAGCTGATGACACCGGAACAGCGGAAAAGAACATCATAAACAAGGATCTGGGAATCCTGGATGATTTCGGTGTGTTGGTGGAGTATAACGGATCCGGAACAAAAGATGATAAGATCCCACATTTATTGTTTCATCCTCCGGGAGGGGATAAAGTTATATATGTCCTCGGGTACGGAAATAAAAAGAAATGGAAGAAGGCCCTTGGCGGTCAGTATGGTTGTTTGTACATTGATGAAATTAACACTGCAGACATAGAATTTGTCAGAGAAGCGTCTATGCGCTGTGATTACCTGATAGGAACCCTTAACCCGGATGATCCGACATTAGATATCTATAAAGAGTACATCAACTGCAGCAGACCTCTCCCAGAATGGGAACAGGATACTCCAAAAGAAATTAAAAAAGAGCTGAAAGAAGAACCGAAGCCTGGCTGGGTACATTGGTTCTTTTCTTTTGACGATAATGCAGGTCTTACGGAAGAAAAGTTACAGAAGATCATGCGAAATACACCAAAAGGAACAAAGATTTGGAAAAATAAAATACTTGGGCTGAGAGGGAAGGCCACGGGCCTGGTGTTCAGCAATTTCGAACGTTCACGCCATGTAAGATCGAAAGAATGGGCAAAGCAGTTTGTTTTGAAGCAAGGAGAAAAGAAAAAAGAAGAGTTCTTTCTTTTCTTCACTGCAGGAGTGGACACTGCATACTCACAGAAATCTCCAGACACTATCGCAATGTCGTTTACAGGGATTACAAACAAAGGACTGTGCGTGGTTTTAGCGGAAAAGGTATACAACAATGCAGAATTGCAGGCGCCGCTTGCTCCATCGGACACAGTAAAGAATTTGTACGAATTCATGGAAAGAAACCGTAAAGAGTGGGGACTGGCGAGGAATATATTTCTGGACAATGCAGATCAGGCAACCATGCAGGAGTGGAACAAATTTAAAAGACGGAATGCCTGCGTCTATGTCTTGAATAACGCCTGGAAGCAAATGGAGATCATAGACCGTATAAATGCACAGCTGGGCTGGATGTCATATGACGATGCAGCAGGTATTGAACCGTGTTTTGCCGTGCTGGACTGCTGTCCTGCCTACATAGGAGAATTGGAAACTTATAGCTGGAATGAAGAGAAAGATAATGTTCCGGAAGACGGACACGATCACATGGTAAACTCCGTGCAGTACGGGTTTATCCCGTATCAGAGCAAGATCTTCAGAAGAAAAGGAGAAGAATGATGAACTGGTTGCAGAATTTTGTCGTGCGCCTGTTCCGGATCGAACCGGCACGAGAGAAACAGATCACGATATTAGAACCGCATACATTTCGAGGAAATGTATTAAAAAACAAAATCTGGTATCGAGGAGATAGTTCTGAAATTGAACAGTATTTTCGTAAAACCGCAAAATGGGATGTTGAAAGCGCGAGATTCTGGGCTGCAAAGGCACAGGGCAAGATCCGAAAAATGCACAGTGGGATAGTGGCAACGGTAATAGACCGTTACAGAGATATTATTCTCTCTGATTTGGATGGAGTAGACTTTAATAATTCAGAATTGGATGAGATCTGGAAAGATATATACAAAAAGTCTCATTTGAACGATGTGATAGGAACGGCGATAGCAGGAGTTCTTGCTGCTGGAGATGGTGCATTTAAAATTACGGCAGATGAATGCAGCCAATATCCTATAATAGAATTTTACGATGCCGAGGATGTGGATTATGTATACATACATTCGACACTGAAAGAGATAAAATTCTACACAAGTTATAAAAACGGTGATAAAGAGCTGAGATTAGAAGAAACATATGGATTTGGGTATGTTTTATACAAATTGTATGATGATACCGGAAAAGAAATGCCTATGGACTTTCTTCCAGAAACGGCACATTTAGTAGATTTCGGAATAGAAGGAAACCTGATGCTTGCAGCCCCGCTTAAAATATTTAATTCAACTAAATGGAAGAACAGAGGAAAGGCTTTGTTTGACGGAAAAACAGACGTTCTGGATGGACTTGACGAAACTATAAGTCAGTGGATGGACGCGATCAGAATGGGACGTATTAAAAGATACATTCCGGACAGTTTAATTCCCCGCAATCCGGAAACGGGAGAATTGCTACAGGCCAATCCATTTGATAATGATTTTATTGCGATCGGCGATGATATGAACGAAAAAGCGAATAAGCAGGTAGAAATCTCACAACCTCAGATATCTTATGAAGCCTACGTAAACAGCTATGCAAACTTTTTGGACATGGTGTTGCAAGGCATCATTTCTCCTTCCACCCTGGGAATCGACTTAAAGAAAACAGACAATGCAGAATCTCAGAGGGAAAAAGAGAAAATCACATTACATGTGCGTAAAAAAATTGTAGATGCGTTGAATGAAACACTCCCGGAATTATTCGCAATAATCCTTCAGTGTTATGATCTGATGAGAGGGGAAAATCCAGGTAACTATAATCCGACTGTAAAATTTGGAGAATATGCTTCTCCGGATTTTGGCACCACCGTAGATGTGGTTGGAAAAGCAAAGCAATATGGAATTATGAGCCTGGAAACTTCAGTAGATCAACTCTATGGAGACACCTGGACACAGGAAGAAAAGGATGCAGAAATAGAGCGTCTGAAAGCAGAACAGGGCATACAGGATATGGAAGAACCGGCAGTGAATATGACTGCCAGCGATTTTCATGTAGATGTGACAGGAGGAGAACCGGATGAAAGTAAAAGTGGGACCCAGAATGTACCAGATGAGCAAAAGAAGATACCAGGAGCTTCTGAAAGTGGCCAGGCAGCAGGTACTTCCGATGGGAGTGTACGCAATCGAGAGAAATGATTATGCAGAGCTCAGGAATGACCGTTGCGCCAGCGCAACAAAGCTGAAAGCCACAGTGAGGGAGTTCCGGCAGCAGGGATTCAAGGTCCACTATAACAGCAGGTAAGCGATATGGCGAAGATCAATGATGTATATGATATTGGAGCCGCGTTCGAAGCTGTTGAGAATGAGCTGATAGCATCCATGATCCGGAACATGAAACGCCACAAGGCGGAAGAATCCGATGAAAAGATGCAGTGGTCCATGTGGCAGACAGAAATGCTGAAATCCCTGGAAAGGTATAAGCATGACAATCAAAAGAAGTACGACAAGCAATTTAAAGACATCAATGCAAAGATTAGTGGCCTGATAGCTGCTGCAAACATAGAAGGTCAGATGGAGCAGGAAAAGAAGATTCTGGAAGCAATCCGGAAAGGTTTTCCTACAAAGCGGGTCACGAAAGGCGGTACGGCAGAATTCTTTAAACTGAACGACCGGAAACTGGAAGCGCTGATCAAAGCCACCACAGACGATATGGAAAAAGCAGAAACAGCAGTCCTCCGCATGGCAAACGATCAGTACCGGAAAATCATTTACAACGCTCAGGTATATGCAAACACAGGCGCTGCAACATATGAAACAGCCGTTGACATGGCGACAAAAGACTTCCTGAAGGCTGGCCTTAACTGTATCCAGTACGCGAACGGAGCAAGACATACCATTGCGGACTATGCAGATATGGCAATCCGGACAGCCAGTAAACGTGCTTACCTGCAAGGAGAAGGCGTAAAACGTCAGGAGTGGGGAGTACATACTGTGATCATCAATAAGCGTGGCAGCGGATGCCCTTGTCCCCTGTGTGTCCCGTTTGTGGGAAAAATCATGATCGATGATGTTTGGAGCGGCGGAACCAGGAAAGAAGCTTCAGAAACCGGATATAAGCTGATATCAGAAGCTATAGCGGCCGGTCTGTACCATCCACGCTGCAGGGACAGTCATACAACTTATTTTCCCGGGATATCTACCCCGCCAGATGGGAAGTTCACAAAGCAAGAACTCAAAAGGATAGAAAAGAAGAATAAGCAGGAATCTCGGCAGCAGTACGCAGAACGGCAGGTGAAACAGTATGGAAGGCTTGCAGATTTTTCTTTAGATCCGGAGAATCAAGAGAAGTATGAACAGAAACAAAAAGAGTGGAAACATGTCCGGATGAGAACGGGCGATATGAACAATATAGAATATATAAACGAAAAACGACAGGAGCAGTTTTTGAGGGCTCCGGAAAATATTACATCTACATGGTGTGGGAAAAATGAAGATAAGGGCATTGTGTCTGATTTATTAGAATATGCGTTCGAAAAAGATACATATAAAGTAGATGGTAAGAATGTAATACTGGATTATTCAATTCATGAAAAGAAAGTGGCTGAAAATATTGCTGAAAAATATGGAAAGAAAATCCAGATGGTTCCCAGAGTTGTATATCCACAGGGAATATCAACGCCAGACTTTAAAATCGACAATGTAAGCTGGGATTTAAAAACGATAAGCACTGCTGGTAAAAATGTTTTTTATAATGCAGTTAAAAAGAAAAAACGACAGGCGGGATGTTTTATTTTCGATATAACAGAGTGCCCGTTGGAAAATGAAGAGATAGAGCAACAGATAAACAATTTATTTAGATCAACACATCTGACGTTTATAGATCAGATTGCATTGTACAAAAATGATGAAATCATCAAAGTCTATAAAAGAAATAAAAAATAAGAGCCATTCACTTGTACAATCCTTTCGGATTATGGGTACTAGGAATGACTCTTATTTCAGATATCTTATGAATATTTTACAATAACATTCGTGAAAATGCAATATTTTAATTAGAGAAAGAGAGGACCAGAAATGAAGAAATTATTTATCAGCCAGCCAATGGGTAGCAAAACAGATGAGGAGATTCTTGCAGAGCGCGAGATAGCAGTCAAGGCAGCGGAAGAACTGTTGAGAGAACCTGTAGAGGTTATTGATTCTTTCTTCCGGTCAGCACCGGTAGGAGCGAAACCACTGTGGTTTCTTGGAAAGTCTCTGGAGCTTTTAGCTGATGCCGATATCGCCTATTTTGCAAAAGACTGGCAGAAAGCAAGAGGCTGTAAGATTGAGCACGAGTGTGCAGTTGAGTATGGAATTCCGAGAATTGAACATGCGTAGGAGGCAAGGGATGGGAAACGAAGAATTTTTAAGGCTTTGTAAGGCAAAAGTAGCTGAATATACAAATTCACACATGGACAAGACCGATGGAAAACAGATCACTGTACGGGATGTGTACGTGGTATGGAGTTGTAAGACATTACAGAACAGTAAAGCACTTCTGAGCACGACTGTGCCGGATGGAATGTATTATGAGCTGACATATAACGGAGATAAGCACGAATTATACTTTGACGCTTATAAGAAGTTTCAGAACATATGCTTTAAACTGTAATTGCGCCGGCGCAACGGAGGGGAGGTGAGGAACATGAAGATCAGAGTTATCCATGATTTCTATGATAAAGAGAATGATCTGGAACTCCGAAAAGTCGGAGAAGAGTACGAGGTAACAGAAGAAAGAGGTAGATACCTGGTAGATTTCCGAGTAGCGAAAGAGATCATAGATCAGGAAGGCGGTGATCCGGAATCTCCCGTTGAGGCGTAGGGTGAAGCGCCTTATTTTTTATGTCCGGAATGACGGAAAACTATCAGAGAGGAGCAGAAAATGACACAGGAACAGTTTGAAGCGCTTGGAATAGAGAAGAACCTTGCAAAGAAGGCAGCAGAAGCTTCTAAAGAGGAACTTAAAACATACGTTCCGAAAGACACCTATGATACAGTGAACCAGCAGAAAGAACAGCTGGAGACGACTGTAAATGATTACAAAACGCAGATTGAAACCCTGAAAACATCAGCTGGAGATAATGAACAGTTGAAACAGCAGATTGCAGATCTTCAGCAGCAGAACCATCAGAAAGAGCAGCAGCATAAACAGGAACTTGATGATTTAAAAATGACAAATGCAATTAAAATGGCACTCTCAACTTCAGCCCAGGACAGCGATCTGGTAGCGGGTTTGGTAGATCGTAAAAAGCTGATTCTCGGAGAAGACGGAAAAGTAACAGGCTTAGATGAGCAGGTCAAACAGCTGAAAGAGAATAAACCGTTTCTTTTTAAGCAGGGGCAGGACGGGAACTCAAAGGGAGGAAAGAAGGGATTCTTCCCACTGGGACCAAAGGAACAGAATAATGGATCCGGTGACGGAGAGCGGCATATGACAATGAAAGAAGCAATCGCTGCGAAATTAAATTTAGGAACAGAAGGGAAAGGTGAATAAAGATGGCAATTACACTTGAAGAAGCAAAAAAGAATGTGCAGGATGATCTGCAGATGGGAGTTATTGATGAATTTCAGAAATCTAACTGGATTCTGGAACATATCCCATTTGATGATGCAGTATCTCCGACTGGAGGCGGAGCTACACCAAGTTACACCTATACACGTTTAAAAACTCAGCCAACAGCGCAGTTTCGTGAAATTAATACAGAATATACGCCTCATGAAGTAACTAAAGAGAAACATACTGTAGAGATTAAAGTGTTTGGTGGAGCGTACGAAATTGACCGTGTTATTGCGAACATGGGAGGTATCGTTAGCGAGATAGAGCTGCAGCAGTCACAGAAGATCAAAGCGGCGCAGGCGCTTTTTAACGACACATTTATCAACGGAGATACCGCAAAAGATACAAAAGCATTTGATGGCCTGGATAAAGCGCTTACCGGAAGTGACACAGAATACAACAAAGAGGGAGTGATTGATCTTTCTACGTCAGAGCTCGTTACAAAGAACTTCCAGTATTTCCTTGATATGCTGGATGAGTTCTTGGGAGGACTGGATGGAACCCCTTCCATGATCGCAGGAAATACAAAGCTCATCTCAAAACTGAGAGCGTGTGCGAGACGCGCCAGTATGTACAGTACAACAATGGACAACTGGGGAAAACAGGTAGAGAAATATGGAGATATCCCTTTTGTTGACTTAAAGACAAAACCGGGGACAAATGAAGAGGTTGTTCCTACGGGATCCACAGACGGAAAAACATCTCTGTATGTAGCCCGTTTAGCTATAGATGGACTTCATGCAGTATCTTTTTCAGGAAGATCTCCGGTACAGACATGGGTTCCGGATTTCAGTACTGCAGGTGCCGTAAAGAGAGGCGAGGTCGAAATGAACGCAGCTCTGGCACTGAAAGCTTCTAAGGCAGCAGGCGTGTTTAGAAATATCAAAGTAAAATAAGCAGGAGAGATAATATGAAAATATATAGCCCTGTAAAAAATTATACTGGCATTTCGGCATCCGTTCCGTTTTGTAATGGAAAAGGAGAAACTGATGATCCATTGCTGATTGCATGGTTTTCAGAACATGGATATACAGTAGTGCCCGATTCGGACACCGAGACGGGTTCAGAAGAGACATCTGAGGAAATTGTCGAAGAACCGGAGGTAAAAAAATGTACAAACCGTACGCGTCAGAAAGCTACTACGAAGGCCGGTATGAAGGAACATTAATTCCGGAGGACGACCAGAGGAAGGCACTGATACAGGCGAGCAGGCACGTAGATGCCCTGACCTTCAACCGCATTGTAGGCCGGGGCTTTTCCAGTCTTACGGAGTATCAGCAGGAGATCATCCGGGAAGTGGTATGCCAGCAGGCGGACTTTGAAACGGAAAACGCAGATATGATCGCGAGCGTCCTGTCATCGTACAGTATCAATGGCGTATCTATGCAGTTTGGTAGTGCCTGGAATGTCTTTACAGATAAGGGCGTGGCCATGCGGCGAGATACATACGCTCTGCTGTGCCAGACAGGTCTGTGTTGCCGGTTAGCGAGGTAATCTTATGAGATATCCGTGCTTAGTGCCAAGACAGCTGTGCAAGACAGACATCACAGTCAGCATAGCCAGGGAAGGCGTGAGTAAATATGGTGAACCACTGGAACCGGTGACATATACCGGAAAGTGCAATTATCAGGATAAAGCAAAGACGATCTTCACGGAGGAAAAGAAGCTGGTCCAGATCACCGGAACAGCACTTTTCCCCGGGGACATCTGCCCGGAGCTTCCGACGATATCCGGAGGCACAGCAATCGTGTTTGGAGTACAGCGCCGGATTCAGGAAGCGCGAAAGAACCGGAATCCGGATGGGACGGTGAACTATACGGAGGTGATGCTGTTGTGATAAAAGTCAATTCAACGATAAAGATGAATTTGCCAAAAATCAGAGAACTTACCGATGCACAGACGCTGGCTCTTGCAATGACTGCAGAAGCATTGCATACAGAAGTAGTACAGGCGCAGGTTTTTCCACGCGACACAGGAAAGCTACAGAATGAGAGTACATTTGTTGATTGTTCTCAGATCAGACAAGGAAGAGTTAGTTTAGTGTCGACAGAACCATATGCTCGACGTTTGTATTTTCATCCGGAGTATCGATTCCAGACAAGAGAGAATCCACACGCAAAGGGCGAATGGTACGAAGACTGGATTCCACCGAACGGGCCTGCATCGGATTTTGCTCCGGAGGCATTTAAGAAATTTTATAAGAGGCTGACAAAAGTATGATCACACTGGAAAATATTAGAGAATATATCTCTTCTCTGAATATCGCAGAGGATGAACATGTGTACATGGGAACCTTGGACGCGAAACAGGAAAAGTCCCTGGGAGTGTACAATAGTAAGCATCAGTACAGTTCGCACAGAACTCTTGGTGGCCCTGATTTGGAAGGATATGGTGAGAAATACATCACAATCCTGGTTCACTGGAATAAATCTCCACATGATACGGAAAAGGTCGCTATGGGCTTATATGAGACGCTCAGAAGGGCAAGAGATATTCAGACAGAAGATGGAACTGTAAAATTTTTTCAGCTGCTTTATGATCCGCAGGATATTGGCATTGATGATGACAAGATCTGTGAGTGGGTGATTGAAGCAGCTGTTATTTTTGAGAAAAAGAGAGAAGGCGAATGATTATGAAAATGAATTTGCAGAAGTTTGCAGGAAAAACAAACGTATTTCCTGTCCTGGACAATGAGTTTAAAGCTGGAGCAGCAAAAGATTCCGCAACAGTGATTGCAGACATGGAAACATTTAATGTTGAATTCAGTAACGGCATTGAAACATGGACACCGATGGACACGGAAGGGTGGCAGAGAGGCTTAATGACCTCGAAAGGAATCAAGATCACCCTTTCCGGAAAAAGAAACATTGGAGATACCGGAAATGATTTTGTTGCTGGAAAAGTTTATAAAAATGGCCATGACGCAGAAGGTTATTTCGAATGGAAACATCCGGATGGAACTACAATTTCCTGGACAAATGCGATTTTTGACGTAAAGAACATTGGAGGCGGAGATTCCACAAGCGTAGGAGCTTTGGAAGTTGAGATTAACGGTAACGGCAAACCTACGATCACACCTGCAGTATAAACCATGTCTTTTTTGCGTGGAGAAAAGGAGAAAAAATATGGCAAAAGTAGTAAATATCACAGATAAACTGGAGTTCGATGCAGATCCGGTGCTCGTTATCGGGAACCTGAAAGTAAGAGTAAAGTCCGATGCTGAAACAATGCTGAAGCTGATGGGGACACTCAATAAAGGCGAGGACCTGAATACGATCAACGAGGCTTTAGGTCTGCTTTTTAGCGAAAAGGACTTGACAGCGATTTGTAAGTACAAAAAGGACGGAAAGAAACTGACTGCAAAATCCTTAATGCTGATCGTAAACACAGCCATCGAGCTTGTGACAGGAGAAGACGAGGGAGAGCAGTGACCCGTGCTATGACTTGCTTGACGACTTCGATCTGATCGTCAGCAGCTTTCAGTCGCAGTACGGGTTAAGATTATCACGTGAATTGCCGGCAGGAATGAAGTGGGCCGAGTTTGCCAGCCTGCTTTCCGGTTTGGGACCTGATACAGCCTTGGGACGGATCGTAGCTATCCGAACGGAGGAAGATAAGGATATCCTTAAAAACTTTACTCCGGACCAGCACCGGATCCGGAATGAATGGAGATGTCGGCGGGCAAAACAGATCGCAGCTACAGCAGACAAAACACAGGTAAAAGCTCAGATTGATGCTATCAAAATGGGATTTCTGAGTATGGAAGGCCTAGGACCACGATAGGGGTGAGCAGAAATTGAGAAAAAGAAAATAAGGTGTCCATACTGCGGACATGAACAAAAAGTGCAGTACACCCCGGATGCGAAATGCCGGGGTGTTTTCATGAAGTGCCAGGCAAGGCACTGTAAGAAAGTATTTGAGATTATCTTAGGCAAGTAGTGCCATTGTGCCGATGCCTTTAAAAGGCAGGTGGTACATATGGCATTTAGCATCGGCCAGATTGGTCTTGATCTGGTTGTAAATGAAGGTTCATTCCGGACACAGATGTCTGGAATACAGAATCTTGCAAAAAAAGCCGGCGCAGCCCTGGCAGGGGCTTTCGCTGTAAAAAAGATAGTGGACTTTGGGAAGTCCTGCCTGGATCTCGGAAGTGATCTGGCAGAGGTTCAGAACGTTGTTGACGTAACCTTCCCGAATATGTCGGCTCAGGTTGACAAGTTCGCCCAGTCTGCGCTGAAGGCGTCAGGTCTCAGTGAGACCATGGCAAAACAGTACACCGGTACGTTTGGAGCCATGGCGAAGGCGTTCGGCTTTAATGAACAGCAGGCTTACGACATGGGCACTGCTCTCACGTCCCTGACTGCGGATGTGGCGTCTTTCTACAATCTCAGCCAGGATGAAGCTTACACAAAGCTCAAATCTGTTTTTACAGGCGAGACTGAATCCCTCAAGGATCTGGGCATTGTCATGACCCAGACAGCGCTGGATAGCTACGCTCTTGCGAATGGGTATGGCAAGACCACAGCACAGATGACAGAGGCCGAAAAGGTCTCTCTACGGTATGCGTTCGTTCAGCAGCAGTTATCTGCGGCATCTGGTGATTTTGCCAGAACGTCCGGCTCATGGGCAAACCAGGTCAGAGTATTAAGCCTACAGATCGATTCCTTAAAAGCTTCAATCGGCCAGGGCCTGATCAATCTGTTCACACCGATCATACAGGCAGTGAACACCCTCCTGGGAAAACTGGTCACTCTCGCAAATGCTTTTAAGGCTTTTACGGAACTGATCACTGGAAACAAGGGCTCTGGATCATCCAGCGTAAACTCACCGATTGCGGACGCTGGAATAGCAGCTTCAGATGCGAGCTCAGGGTTGCAGAACGCAACGGATGCAGCAAATAATACAACATCTGCAGTAAAGAAAACCGGAAATGCGGCGCAGAAAGCCGCGAAACAAATGAAATCCCTTATGGGATTCGACAAGATCACAAAACTTTCCGAACCGTCAGATTCTTCCACATCCGGAGCTGCAGGGACAGGAGGATCCGGAAGTACCCCGAAAAGTTCCGGAACATCCGGAGGGAATATTGGAAGTGCAGTAGATTTCGGCTCCCTGTCAACCGGCGAGGATGCGGTATCCAAGCTGGACAAGAAATGGCAGCAGGCCTTTGAGAATATGAAGAAGGCCATCGAACCGACAACAAAAGCCCTCAAAAATCTTTGGGATAATGGACTTGCCCGGCTCGGCAAATTCGGCTGGACAGCATTAAAAGACTTCTGGCAGCACTTTCTTGTGCCTGTCGGAAAGTGGACTATGGGAGTTGGCCTTCCCCGTTTCATCAATGCCTTGAATGATGGGCTGATGAAAGTGAATTTCGGGAAGATCAACAAGGCTCTCGCAAAGCTATGGGATTCCCTTGCAAAGTTTACGATTAACGTAGGCGATGGCTTACTGTGGATTTGGGAGAACATTCTTGTTCCTCTGGGAACATGGACAGCAAATGAAGTTGTTCCAAGGTTCTTGACCACTCTGAGACTTGCTATTGACGATGTAAACAGTGTTCTTGAAGCGCTGAAGCCACTATTTCAGTGGTTTTGGGATCATGTTCTTGAACCAGTAGCAAAATGGACGGGAAAGAAGTTCCTCAAAGCCTGGGATGGAATCAACAAATGCCTGGAAGCATTTTCCGACTGGTGCACTACTTATCCTGGCGATATACAGTTTATAGCCGGGATGATTGCGGCGTTTTTTGCGGCATGGAAAGTCACAGAGCTGCTTTCATTTATCCAGCAGTCAGGAGGCGTCATAGGGGCGCTGAAAGCTATACAGACAGCTCTCCTGGGGAACATTGCCGCAAAGCTTACAGACAAGGCGGAAACAATGTATCTGACCGCCTTGTACGCAAAAGATTTTGTCATAAGTGCGGGCCAGAGTGTTGCAGCGCTTGGAAAACAGGCGTTTAGCATTGCAACAGCTACAGCGGCAAAAATAGCAGATGCAGCAGCACAGGCGGCAATGACAGCGGCCACAGTGGCCTGGAATGCTATATGCGGAATTGCGACTGCGCTTACCACGGCGTTCGGGGCAGCCGTGGCGTTTTTAACATCCCCGTTTGGGCTGGTGGTGATTGCAATCACGGCCGCTATAGCCGTGGGCGTACTACTTTACAAAAACTGGGATACCATCTGCAAATGGGCAACAAAACTTAAAAACTGGGTTGTTGACAAAACTCGTGGTCTCAGAGATGGTGCTGTAAATGCATTCAATACATTAAAAACAAACTGTTCAAATGCAATGTCTGCATTGGCGACAAGCGTAAAAGAAAAATGGAATGCGATTAAGACAAAATTCAATGAATTTAAGAACTGGCTGGCATCTGTGTTCCAGACAGACTGGTCAAAGAGATTCGGCTTTTTCGGAAATGTCCTGAATATATTTCTTTCAAGTGTAAAGGCAAGGATACAGGGAGTCAAGAATATCTTCAATGGTTTGATCAAATTCATTAAAGGTGTTTTCACAGGAAACTGGAGACAGGCGTGGGATGGTATTAAAGAGGTGTTCAAAGGGGCATTCGAATCATTGACTGGATTGGCAAAAACACCTTTAAATACAGTGATTAATATCATCAATGACTTGATGAGCAGAATAAATTCTGGACTGTCTGCTATCGAAAGTGCTTTTTCATTTAGCTATGATTTCACGAACCCAATAACTAAAAAAAGACATTATGGACATTATGGATTGACGCTGCCGAGAGTGCCAACAATACCACAGTTGGCACAGGGCGGTTACGTGAAACCAAATACCCCACAGCTGGCTGTAATTGGTGATAACAGACATCAGGGAGAAGTCGTGGCCCCGGAGGGCAAGCTGAAAGAAATGGCCATGGCAGCAGTCCAGGCAGCCGGATCAGGAGTGAGCAGAGATGAACTGGAATCTATAGTGAATCGTGCAGTAATGAGAATTGTTGCGGCACTGACAGAAATGGGATTTTACATTGATTCGGAACAGATCGGCAGAGCAACGTCCGCAGCCCGAACGGCGGCAGACAGAAGATTTAATGCAGTGGAGGTAGGATGATGGGGAAAATCATATGGTCAGGAAGTACGGTTTTGCCTGCGCCCACTTCCATGAGCGTTTCGGATGAAATCATATGGACTTCAGATACAGGAAGAACCCTGTCAGGATATATGACAGGAGATCCGGTAGCAGAAAAGAAAACTGTATCCTGGAAATGGGAGTACATCACGGAAGCAGAGTTGAAAATAATAAAAAATACCCTGGTTCCAGGATATTTCCCAGTATCGTTTCATGATGACGGAATTGATGTCACGATAGAAGCTTATCGTGGAACACTTACAAAAGAACATATCGGACGTCTTTCTGATGGTATTTACTATTATAAAAGCGTTACTGTTGACGTAGTACAGAGGTGATGAAGAATGATCAATACATCAGCAGCCTATAAAGAAGCAATCAAAAAGAACAGGATTTTACATCATGAAGCAAAAATAGAGTTTGCAGACGGAGCAGTTCTGACACCTCAAGATCAGGAATTATATACATTCAAAATATCTGAAAACAGCTCAAACCAGGAATCGTTTGACATCGGATCGGCGATAGCGAAACAGTTAGAAGTTAAAATTGATAATATCAATGAAACTTATAGTGAGCAAAGCTTTTCAGGAGCAAAAATCACAGCAAGAGTTGGCCTGGAAGTATCTGGAAAAACAGAATGGCTAAAAAAAGGAGTATTTTACGCTGAACCAGGGGAATTTTCGGGCGATACCGTAAGCGTAACAGCTCTTGATAGCATGACAAAATTTGACAACCCTTATACAAAAAGCAAGCTGGCGTATCCGGCAACACTCGGAGAGATAGTAAGAGACGCCTGCAGTGTTTGCGGCGTATCAATGTCCGCAGATATAGCTGCTTTTCCGCAGGATGGATTTACTGTCAAGAAGAGACCGTCAGATACGTCATTAACCTTCAGACAGATTTTGCAGTATGTTGGTCAGATAGCCTGCGTAAATTTTAGAATTAATGCAGATGACCGGTTGACTGCTTCGTGGTATGATACAGATTTGCTCGAATCCGAGGAAATCGAAGAAAATGCAGAAACCGTAAAGGTTGAAAATTATACAGGAACAATCGGGACGGATGACGTAGTAGTAACTGGGGTTAAGGTTATAGAAGAAACGGCGTCCGATTCGGACACAAATGTAGAATACACATACGGAACAGATGGATATGTCCTGAAAATCGAAGAAAATAAATTGATCCAAGATGGAAAGGGATCAACTGTAGCCGAATTTGTAGGAAAGAAAGTTAACGGTCTTACGTTCAGACCAATGACGGTAAAAGTACAAGGGGATCCTTCTGTAGAACCAGGGGATATTGCTGTAGTTACAGACAGAAAAGGGAGAACGTATAAAACGATTCTTACCGGAGTCATGTACACAGCAAAGGCTTCACAGGAACTGTTGTGCGGGGCCACAACGCCGGAACGTCTATTCGCAACAAGATACAGTAAAGCTACGCAGGTATACAGGGAGCTGAGAAAAAGCTTAATAGAACAGAAGTCTGAAACAGAAAAAGCGTTCGAAAGCCTGAAAGAATCCATGGATGAAAAACAAGGATTATTTCCGGTAAGTGAAAAACAGGAAGATGGAAGCTGTATATTGTATTTCTGTGATAAACCAACAAAAGAAGAGTCAAAAATTCTGATAAAACTTAACGCACAAGGATGGGGAATGTCCACTGACGGCGGAGAAACCTGGAATGTAGGAGCACTGGTTGACGGAACGACAATAACGAAGGTTCTTAGCGCAATAGGGATTAATGCCGAGTGGATTAACGCTGGTATGGTAGACGGAAAACGTATCAATGCAAAAGGCCTTACGGTGTCCCAGAAAGACGGTACCAATACGCTTATCATAGATGACGAGGGTAATATAGATGCGTCCTTCCGGACATTGAGCATTGCGGGGGCAGCGGCCGCTTCAGAAAACTATGCAGAAGAAAAATCAGCAGCAGCCCTGGAAGCGGCAAAGATCTATGCAGACAGCAAGAGTTCAAACCTTCTTCAAGGCACGGATTTTTCTGCAGAAAGCACAAAAACATACTGGAACCTGAGCGGAACAGTAGAACAGTCGCAGACAGATCCGAAGGGCGGAAAGAATGCAGTCAGGCTCAGAGGAACGGCAGACGATAATTACCTTGGAGCGAAGTACACAGTTAATAATCCGGTTGTCACTGCTGGACAGTACGAAATCAGGATCTGGTTAAAAAGCAACGCTGCAAGGACAGTTACGGTGTCACTTAACCGTGAAAAATATCGGTGCAATGTTACAACCACCTGGAAACAGTTTAAATTCGCAGTCAAGGTAACGGAGCCAAATACAGAAGGAAGGAATAATTTTGTAATAGGTGGCTGGAGCAGCGTTCCATCCGGAGCGATACTGTATATTTATAACCCACAGGTGTTGTACAGCTACACGGCAGCAGATGTCTTGAACATGCTGACAGATAACGGGGCCATGGATGGAATCTACATGTACAATAATCAGCTGTACGTAAAAGGAAAGTATATTGATGTTGACGATCTGAAAGCAATCGGAGCAAAAATTGGTGGTTTCACAATCGGAAATACAAGCATATACAACGGGTGCACTTCTCTGACCTCCACTGCGGCAGGCGTATACCTGGGGACGACAGGCATTATGATCCGCAAGGATGCGGATAACTACATGCGTTATAGCGTTTCTTCTGGACTTACACTTGCTGGGGGAACCATCAATGCGGCAAAAATCAATTCACCTACGATCAAAATTGGTCGGGCAACCTTATCAGCTCAGGATACAGACAGCGCAATGGTAGTACGAAACGGAATGCATATTTATAATGCAACCAGCGGCGAACTTTTTACCGATGGATCTGGACTTTTTAAAATATTTAACGTAACACATGTAAGTTCGGGAGGGCATCTGGTATTCGGGCCAGACGGAGCGGAAGTATGCTATTTGTCAAGCTCTTCAAAACGTTATAAAGATCATGTGTCCGAGATGACGATTGAAGAAGCGGAAAAAGTGTTAGATATTCCGGTGGTGTGGTTTAAATATAAAAAGGGATACTTAAGAGATGGAGATCCTATGACGGGAAAGCCGATACCGGGATTCTACGCAGAAGACGTACTGGAAAAATTTCCGGCGGGAGCGCAGTTGAAAGATGGGCTTGCAGAGGACTGGAATTATAGAACATTGATTCCTCCAATGCTAATGTTGATTCAAAAATTATACAGAGAGGTTGAGAAAAATGGATAGACCACTTGTTCTTGTAATAGAAGATGCAAAAAGCGTATTAATGAGCACGGTAATTACGATCAAAAACCAGACAGGGCTTCCGTCAACAATTCTTGATGGGATCTTGTCTGGAGTTCTCGCAGATATACGTAAGGATGCCTGTAGCGAAATCGCCATGGCGGCCGCGCAGGAAAAGAAGGAGAAGAAAGAAGGTGAATAAATGCTGATTGCAGAATTCTCCCATAAGGGAGAGGAAATAGAGATTGACGACGAACTCTGGCAGCATGATTATGGACAGAAAATTCAAATTAAAGGACTGGATCTTCCGGAAGTATTTGAGGTCCATTTCGCTTGGAAAGACATTGAGGAGGCGAAAGTAGTTACCGGTTCTACTGTAGACGGAGCATCTATCGTAGATATCCCCAACATCGCCCTGGAACAGAGAAGGGCAATCACCGCTTACATCTATCTGTCGAACGCAGTTGAAGGTGAGACAGTGAACACAATCCTTATGACAGTCAATAAGCGAAAAGCTCCGGAAGGGTTTGAAATTCCGGAAAAAATTGACCTGTTTCATCATACTATCGAAGCAACTGCGGAATATCAGCGGCAGGCACAGGAATCAGAAAAAAATGCATCCACTCAGGCAGCAGATGCAGAGGCCTGGGCACATGGCCGGGAAGATCATCCGGATCAGGCACAGGACAATGCGAAATACTACGCAGAACAGGCCGCAAGGAGCGCCGCGGAAGTCCCGGGAAAGACAGAACAGGCAAAGAAAGACATTGACAAGTACGTTCAGCAGAAAGAAGCAGATCTGAAGGGCGATACCGGCAATGTCTTTTTTGCAGCCTTCAAGGTTATAAACGGCCGGCTGAAAATGTATTCTGATCCGACCGTGGACAAGGTATGCTTCCGGCGAGTAGGAAGCCGTTTAAAGTACAGATTGAGATTTTGAAAGGAGTAAAGAAATGATGAAATTATTTATCAGCCAGCCGATGAGAGGCAAAACAGATAAGGAAATCCTTGCGGTGAGGGAAAAGGTAATCAAGAGTGCAGAAAAAATGCTGGGAGAGCCCGTGGAAGTGATTGACTCTTTCTTCCAGTCAGCACCAGCAGATGCGAGACCGTTATGGTTCCTCGGGAAGTCGTTAGAGCTGTTGTCTACAGCTGATGTGGCATATTTTGCAGAAGGTTGGAATGAGTTCAGAGGATGCAGAATCGAACACACCTGTGCTGTTGAGTATAACATCGATCGGATTGAAGAATGAGGTGAAAAGAATGAGCAGCACAGAAAACAACTATCAGGAAACAGATCTCGGCAATGTAGCTCCGCACCTGGCGGATGAGTATGATCCGGAAGCCTCATATGAATACCTTGACACTGTAAGCTATAAAGGCGGCTCATATGCGTGCCGTGTAGAAGACGGGACAGTAACCGGTATTGCGCCGGCGCACGGGAAAAACACAGACACATGGCAGTCACTGACACTTCCAGGAGACCTCACTCCGGAGTATATCGCTATGCACGATGATGTTGTCAACAAGGCGGAGCAGGTAGAAGCCTCACGCGCGGCTGTAGAACAGTTACAGGAGGAAATTGAAGCGGCCCAGGCAGATGTGCAGCAGTTGCATTCTGACACTGTAGAAGCGGCACAGGAAGCCTCAGACAGCCGGGACAGTGCCGCAGGCTACGCCCAGGCCGCAGAGATATCCAGACAGGCTGCGGAGGAATCCGAGCAGAATGTGAACACCCAGGTTACCGGTTTTGACACTCATGTGGCTGAGAAGATCACAGAAGCAACTCAGGACATAGAATCTGCAAGACAGACTGCAGTCAGCGCAGTAACCGCACAGCAGGAAAGTTCCGTACAGGCAGTTGCCACAGAGGGGAAAAAGTACACAGATGCTACCAAGACAGATGCTGAGGTTGTGGCAAGTAATAAGCAGGCGGTAGAGGCTGCGGCTCAGACTGTAGCGGCTCAGGCGCAGAAAGTAGCACAGAATACCCAGACCGTTGCCAGCAATACAGAAAGTGCCACGAAGTCAGCCGAAAGCGCTCAGACATCAGCCAAAAATGCGGCAAAATCAGCAGAGGGTGTGCAGAGCGCAGTAGAGCAGATTGGCACAAATAAAAAAGATATTGAATCACTGAAGACGGATATGCAGAATGCAACTGAATCCATCACCGGAAAAATCTCAAAATTCTACGCAAGTTCACAGGGTGACACCCACCTTGCGGACTCCGACAGTGAAAAGATAGTGGATATGATGATGTATGGAAAAAGTGAGCAGGTGAGCACTACCGGTTCACAGTTGTTGGATTTAAGTGTTACCCCCAATGCACATAGAAATCAATATGTTTTTGATAAAACAACTGGAATTTATATAATTATTCCTCTAACTTTCCCTATTTTACAGGCTTTCCCGCCTGTTCATTAGTGAAATGATATGTAGTTTC